>Ga0335069_10000019_pt1 | contig 321664 bp, 289 predicted proteins | sample Lox_Sample_11_FD_206714 | JGI IMG/M metagenome (GOLD analysis project Ga0335069, IMG submission 206714) | Soil microbial communities from Loxahatchee National Wildlife Refuge, Florida, United States - Lox_Sample_1.1 | ecosystem: Environmental > Terrestrial > Soil > Wetlands | place: USA... | reverse complement strand
TTCCAACGTCGCCACACGTCGCACTTCTGCTCCGCCGAAAGCCCAAACCGACTCCCTGGTCTCATAAACACCACCTTTGAAAGCTGCTTTATACCAGATGGTGTTGCATCGACCGTTTGAGCCGGCACGGGTAACCGGACAATTGGAGGCTAGTACCTAATTCACCGGCAACCTTTGGCATCTATCTTTAGAAGATGTGATTATTTTCCGAGCGCGGTGACATCATTTTCGTTCGCCACGGAACTGTCCTGGCTTCAAAGGCGAAGCGCGAGGCCTCAACGGAGCCGGTGGGGTGTATGCTGTCTTTGGAGCGAAAAGGCAAAATCGGAATCGTAGATCATGGGAGTGCATCATGCGCAGTTTTAGAGCGGGTCGGAGATCTAGCTGCCTCAAGGGGGCGCTACTCGCCCTCGTTCTGAATGCTCCGATTTCCCTGCTTGCGCAAAGCGCATCCCCACCGCAATCGCAGCCAGCACAATCGCCCTCCGCGCGGCCGCCCGCAACCCAATCGCAATCCCAGGACACGCCGGCTTGCTCCGACGCTCCTCCCATCTTGAAACGAGGCAAACAGCCGGATCTGCCTCCCTGTCCTGACCCGCCGCCGTCCGCGTCGGCCCCTGCGGACTCCACACACACGCGTTCGCAGAATTCCTCCGCACCCTTAATCGAAAGGGCCAGAGAAGCGGCATTTGAGTTTTCACAGAATCTTCCCAACTTTATTTGTAAAGAGGTCATGGCCCGCTACATGCAGCGCGGCCACAACGAAACGCCCCTGGACGTTGTTTCGGCCGAAATTATTTACGATCATGGCAAGGAAACTTATCGCAACGTAAAGATCGATGACCGCCCAACCGACAGCAACCTGGAGGAAATCAGTGGCTCCTGGTCCACGGGAGAATTTGCATCCACACTCCTGGGCCTTTTTTCCCCCGATACGAACGCCCGCTTCCGATCCGGCGGGGCTACTTCCATTTCAGGTTTTACCGCCCAGGTTTACGACTTTGACGTGCCAAGCGCAAATTCGCGCTGGATGGTGCACGCTGAGTCCCAGACTCTGGTTCCCGCTTATAAAGGCTCGGTATGGGTCGATCCCAGCACGGCGCGCGTCCTGCGCATCGAGATGCAGGCCCGCGACCTACCATCAGACTTCCCGATGGATACCATCGAATCCGCGGTCGATTATTCCTACGTGATGATTGGCGGCAAATCGTTTCTGCTTCCCGTCCATGCGGAAAGCTTAGGATGTCCCCGAGGTGCCGGCAGCTGCAGCCACAACATCATCGACTTCCGCAACTACCACGAATTTAGAGTCGACGTGAAGATTGGTAATGTGCAACATCCCTGAAGAAGCTGTCACGGCAGAGGCCGCGGGTTCGAGTCCCAGTCGCAAAAGTCTGACGATCAACTCCTGATTTGTCGTGTCGGCTCACACGGTCGACGCTACACCATACAATGCTTTGATTCCAGAACAGTTCCCCGACCGTTTCCGAGTAGCACGGCATCGAGATTCTGTATGGAAACAGGTACGTACCTGGAGATAAATTCAGCGCATGTCGCGATTTCCAGATCCTAAAATGAAGTTAGGGGGAAGTGTCTTTGAATTTCCCATATGGCTCAAACTCGACCGATGCGGGTGCCAATACCCCTGCTAAGTGGCTTTGTTTCCGTAAGCGATTGATTTGATTTGGCTGGGAGACCTGGACTCGAACCAGGATAGCCAGATCCAGAGTCTGGAGTCCTACCAATTGGACGATCTCCCAGCCGATGGGAGCAAGTTGCGAACGGCAGCGCACGGAAGGTCTCCACGCCACCACTGCAACCTTTCTAGAGTAAAACTTCTCGCGCCTCTGCGTCAACCCAAACCGCTATTTCCCAGCACATTTGCACTGCTGCGCTCCAAGCAGGCTTGCGCCTTTCTTGGGCACAGTGGTTCAGTAATTCTTCGGCTGCGTCATGCTGAACCAGTTCCCGAACGGGTCCTTCAATACCGCATTCACGCCATAAAACTCATCTTTTGGTTCGGAGACAAATTCCACGCCTTTGGCCTTGTACTCCTCGTAGGTCTTGCGGCAATCCGCGGTCTGAAAAGCCCCGGCGCTCAGCCATCCTTTCTTCAAGAGTCCGGCCATCATTTCCATATCTTTCTTGGCGCTCTCTGCGCTTTCTTCCTTCTTGCCAAACTCGCCGGCGCTGCCCACCTTGATCAAGGCGATCTCGATATCCGCCTGTCCCTTGGGAGCAACCGTCAGCCAGCGAAAGCCGTTCGGTGCCGTGTAGTCAGCCTTGAGTTCAAAGCCCAGCTTATCGACGTAGAAGTTTTTCGCCACATCCTGATCGAGCACATAGATGGTGGCGTGTGACATTTTCTGAATCATGGAATTCTCCCTTCCAAAGGGAATCTAGCAGTGCGGCTGGCGCGAATGCTTCTCGATTCTTGCTATTCGCTCGCCGCCCACATGCCCAGAAAACACTCGGGCACCCGGACGATCCTCCACGGGGCGTGGTATCCGAAGATGCGCCGCACTTGCCGCTGATACTCCGCCGGACTGCAGCCAAAGTGTTCCCGGAATTTACTGGAAAAGGAGCCCAGGCTTTCGTATCCGGCCTCGAAACACGTCTCGGTCACGGTGCGCTGCGAAGCCAGCAACTGCCGGGCGCGGTCCAGCCGCAAGCGCGTCAGAAATTCGTGCGGAGTCTCGCCGAACGTCGCGCGGAACAGCCGGTGAAAGTGATATTGCGAAAGGCAAGCCTCGCGCGCCGCCTGTTGCAGCAGAACCCGGTTCCGGTATTCTGCGGCCAGCAAATCCCGCCCACGGCACAGCCGCCGGAATGTGTCGTCATGCAATAGCGGGGCCATGGGGAGATGATACTACCTTCCCCGCGAATGTGGATGGCCGAACGCGTTGTTTCCAGGAACGATGGACACATCCGTCCTCCCCCCGGAAAAAATGGAAACTATTGCAGGACACTCCTGCCCGTGATACCTTCCCGAGTCACGTTGGCACCTCCTTGGCTCATTTACCTGGGGCTTTGACCGGGAGACCGCTTTCGAGAACAGGCGCGGATCGCATGGGTTGCTGGAAGATAAGCAGCATTTCTTCCGGGCCCGGGTCATCTGATTAGCAGCTACCGTTGCCAAAATTCAGGGGGAAAGTATGCTTCACCGGCTCAGAAGTCCCATGGGACTAAGGTGGTCCGGAATCCGGTTCTTTTTTGCCGCATCCTTGCTGCTGCCCACTCTGGTCTGCGCGCAGTCTCCAGCGGGCGCGGGCACCTCGTCGAGCACTAGCTCGAAACCCGATTCACCGCAGCCTAAGCAGGACGCCACGAATACATCGGGAGGCGGCACGCAACGATATATTGGCTACGCCACGAGTCGCTCCATCTTCTTCCCCGATATCGCCACCAGTCCCCCGCCGATCTCGGCCGGCGGCAAATTCAAAATCTTTGTGAATCAGTCGATCTCCCCGGCATACCTGCTGGCCTCTGGCATGAGCGCCGCAGTGAACCAGGCCACGAACACTCCTAGCGCTACGGGGCAGGGCTGGGACGCTTACGGAACGCGTTACGGCTATTCCATTGCCCGCGCTTCTTCCCAGTCCTTCTTCGGCACCTTCGTCTTTGCCTCTTTGTTTCGCCAGGATCCACGCTTCTTTCCTGAAAGCCACCCCGGCTTCTTACACGCCGTTAAATACTCCGCCATGCGTGTGGTGGTGACGAAAACCGACAAGGGGAACGACACGTTCAATTCTTCCGGCCTGCTGGGCCCCCTGGCAGCGGAGGCGCTCGCTAACGTTTATTACCCGGTCAGCGAGCAGACCGGCGCCCGAACGATGGAGCGCTACGGTAGCGACCTGGTCTGGAAATTCGCGGGCAACATGTTTAAGGAGTACTGGCCCACAATTTTCAGGAGTATGCATTTGCAGTCGTTGAAGGTTTTGCCAAACCCGGGCGACGTCTCCAAACCCTGAAGCCCGCGCGCAGGCTTTCTTCCTTGTTAGCTCTGTGTTGCGGACTCTGGACCGTCCCGCGAACTTGCGGTATAGTCTGCGCCATCCAGTTGGCAGTTTTAGCCAATCGCGAGTTGGCTTTGGAAGCACGGTTCGGGGTTGCCCGCTGCAACTCCTGCATCAGACTCTGCAGTTCTTCCATGTCTCGCTTCTCCGGCTGAGAAATTTGCAATTGCTTCTTTGCTGGGTGGCAGGAACGTGATAGCTTGCACCTGTTTCCATGTGCTCATCTTGACGTCCTGGGAAAAACATATGTTGCAGAAATCTTTCGACCATTGCTTTCGGGGATCCGCCAAACCGTATGAGAAATGGCGGAGTTTGTCTTTGCTTTTTCTGGGGGCATCGCTGCTCTGCTCGACCGGTTGCGAACAGGCTAAACCGGTTTCTGCTGCTCCCGCTGATGTTGATGTGACGCCAGTGGTTCAGAAGGATGTGCCCATCATCCGGGAGTGGGTCGCGACTCTCACCGGCAAAGTCAACGCCCAGATTCGCGCACAAGTGCCCGGATACCTCGTCAAACAGCTCTATACCAACGGCGCGTTCGTCACCAAAGGCACGCCGCTTTTCCAGCTCGATTCTCGTACTTTCCAGGCTTCGCTCGACCAAGCCAAAGGCGTTCTGGAGCAAGCCAAGGGAGACCTGGCGCGCGCACAGGCGCAACAGGGCAAAACCCAGCTGGACGTCAATCGCTACACGCCTCTCGCGCAAACCGGCGCGATCAGCAAGCAGGAACTGGACGATGCGGTGCAGGGCAATCTCTCCGCGCTGGCGCAGGTGGAGGCTGCCAAGGCCGCCGTGGCCTCCGCTCAGGCCTCTTTGGAAACGGCGCGTTTGAACCTGGGTTACAGCACCATCATCGCTCCGATCGATGGAGTGGCGGGGATTGCCACAGCCCAAGTCGGTGACTACCTCAGCCCACAGAGTCCGGGCCCGCTCACAACCATTTCCACCGTCGATCCGATTCTCGCCAACATCACCCCCAGCGAGCAGGAATATTTGAAGGTCACACGAACGATGGAAGCAACGGGAAAAACCGAACAGCAGATTCTAAACCAGATCGAGTGGCAATTGGTTCTGACAGACGGCTCCCCGTATCCGCCCAAGGGCACTTTTTACGCCCTGGATCGCCAGGTGGATATCAGCACCGGCGCTATTCTCCTCCAGATCCAATTCCCGAATCCCAGGGGAATGTTGCGGCCAGGCGGGTTCGGCAATGTTAAGGCCAAGGTTGCCGTCCAAAAAGGCGCTCTTCTCGTGCCGCAGCGAGCGGTCACGGATGTTCAAGGCAAGTATTTGGTGGCCGTTGTGGGCAGCGACAATAGAGTCAACATTCGCCCGGTGACCGTCGGCGAAAGAGTCGACGAGCTCTGGATTATCTCCGACGGCTTAAAACCAGGGGACCGCGTGGTAGCCGAGGGTACGCAAAAAGTGACGGACGGCGCGGTGGTCAACCCCAAGCCTTATTCTCCACCTTCAAATCCCAACGGGAGCGCTGCACGCTGACCGGTCACCATGTATAGATTCTTCATCGAGCGTCCCATTGTCTCCATGGTGATTGCCATCATCATGGTGATTGTCGGCGGCGTCGCGGTCCTGGGTCTCCCCACCGCGCAATTTCCGAATATCGCCGACCCCCAGATTCAGGTTCTTGCCACCTACGTTGGCGCCGATGCGCTGACCGTCGAGCAATCCGTTGCCACCCCCATCGAGCAGCAGATGAGCGGCGTCGACAACATGGAGTACATGTACTCCTTGAACGCAAACAACGGCCTGTCCACGATTACCGTAGACTTCGACGTCAAGACCGACGCTAGCACCGACCAGATTCTCACCCAGATGCGGCAGAGCCAGGCTGCCTCCCAGTTGCCGGCAGACGTCAACAGCTACGGCGTCACGGTGCAGAAGTCCACCCAGACGCCCATGATGCTGTTCGACCTCTACTCGCCAAGCGGGACCTACGACTCGCAATTTCTGGCCAACTATTCCTACATCAACCTGAAGGATGGATTGACCCAGGTTCCCGGTATCGCCAGCGTTTCTGTTTTCGGCGCGGGCCAGTATGCGATGAGAGTCTGGGTGAAGCCCGATCAACTGGCAAAACTCCAGATCACGGTTCCGGAGATCATCAACGCCATTCAGGTGCAAAACAGTGTAAATCCGGCTGGCCAAATCGGTGGCGAGCCCGTCCCGCAGGGACAGGAATTCACTTACGCCGTGCGCGCACAAGGGCGCCTGATCTCCGAAGAACAGTTTGGCGAAATCGTCGTCCGAGCCCTGCCCAATGGCTCCGTAGTTCGCCTCAAGGATGTCGCGCGCATAGAACTCGGGGCCCAGGTCTACAACATGATGGGCCGCCTGGATGGCAAGCCCTCTGCCGTTATCGCTGTTTATCAGCTTCCGGGGTCGAATGCCGTCGCAGCCGCCAAGGGCGTCAGCGCCTTCATGGAGGAGCAAAAGAAGCGTTTTCCGCCGGGATTGGACTTCGTCACAGCCCTCGATACCACCCTTCCCGTAACCGAAGGCATCAAGGAGATTGAACACACGCTCTTCGAAGCCATCCTCCTGGTCATTATCGTTGTCTACATTTTTCTTCAGGGCTGGCGTGCCACTCTCATCCCCTTGCTTGCCGTGCCGGTTTCGCTAATCGGCACCTTCATGGTATTCCCGCTGCTGGGCTTTTCGGTAAACACGCTTTCTCTGTTTGGTCTGGTGCTGGCCATCGGCCTTGTGGTGGACGACGCCATCGTTGTCGTCGAGGCCGTGGAACATCACATCGAACATGGGTTGCCCCCGAAAGAAGCTTCCATTAAAGCCATGGATGAAGTCGCCGCTCCGGTCATCGGTATCGCGGTGATTCTTTCCGCCGTCTTCATTCCAACCGCTTTTATTCCTGGAATCACCGGGCGTCTTTATCAGCAATTTGCCGTCACCATCGCGGTTTCCGTGATTTTCTCCGCTTTCAACGCGCTTACTTTGAGTCCGGCACTTTCCGCGCTGCTCCTGCGTCCAAAGAAAGAAGCGCGCGGGCCGCTCGGCAAGTTCTTTGCGTGGTTCAATCGGGTCTTCAATACCGCCACGAACGACTACGTGAAGGTCTGCCGCATGTTCATCCACAAGATGGGCTTTGCGATCATCCTCTTGTTGGCGTTCGTGGTGTTGGCAGGGTTTGTGGGAACCAAGCTGCCCACCAGTTTTTTGCCGGACGAAGATCAGGGCTACGTCTTCATCAACATGCAATTGCCGGACGCTTCTTCGCTCCAGCGAAATTCCGCGGCCGCGAAGAAAGTGGAAGACCTGCTGTTAAGCACCCCCGGCGTCGCCCATGTGACCAGCGTCATTGGTTATAGCTTGCTCAGCGGCGTTCAGAACACCTACAGCACCTTCTTTTGGGTCACCCTTAAACCGTGGCATGAGCGCGTGGAAAAAGAAGAACAGTACATGGATCTGCTCATCCACTTGAATCAAGTTTTGGCGAACATTCCGGAGGGTGTTACGGTCGCCTTTCCGCCGCCCGCCATTCCCGGTGTAGGCGCCTCGGGCGGCGTCACCTTCGTCCTGGAAGACCGCGCCGGCCGCGACGTCGAGTTTCTGAACGTCCAGACCAAAAAGCTCATGGAAGAGGCGCGCAAGCGGCCCGAAATCAGCCGCATTTTCACCACGAACCTGCCTACAGTTCCGCAGGTGTTTGCGGACGTGGCGCGCGACCAGGTCTTGACGCAAGGCGTGAAACTCAACGATGTCTATGCAACTTTGCAATCCTTCATGGGTGGGGCGTTCATCAACTACTTCAATCGTTTCGGCCGCCAGTGGCAGGTATACATCCAGGCGGAGGGGGCCTATCGTGCCCGCGCCGAGAATCTTGGCCAGTTTTACGTGAAGAACTCCGATAACAAGATGGTGCCCTTGTCGGCGGTCACCAAAGTCCGGCCAACCAGTGGCCCGGAATTTACCATGCGCTATAACCTCCACCGCGCTACCCAGATCAACGCGACCGCTGCGCGAGGTTTCAGCTCTACACAGGCCATGAAGGCTCTGGAAGATGTTTATGCCAAAAACATGCCTTCGGGCATGGGCTTCGACTATATGGGCATGTCCTTCCAGGAACAAAAGGCGCAGCAGGGGGTTTCGCCGGCCGCCATCTTCGGCCTCTCTGTGCTGTTCGCGTTCCTGATTCTCGCTGCCCTCTATGAGAGCTGGACCCTGCCGTTCAGCGTGCTTCTCAGCGTGCCGATTGCCATATTTGGCGCGTTCGCCGCGCTCTTGGGCCGGCGCATCATTGATCTGGCGGTCTTCAAGCAGTACACGGGCCTCGGGCTGGAAAACAATGTCTACGCTCAAATCGGCCTGGTCATGCTCATTGGGCTGGCCGCGAAGAACGCGATCTTGATCGTTGAATTCGCCAAGGCCGAATATGAAAAGGGTGCATCTCTCAGTGATGCGGCGCTGCAAGGCGCGAAACTCCGCCTACGCCCCATCCTGATGACTTCGTTTGCGTTCATCCTCGGATGCGTCCCACTATGGCGTGCTTCTGGCTCCGGTGCGGTTTCGCGTCAGGTGATGGGCACGGCCGTGATCGGCGGGATGCTCTCCGCCAGCTTCATTGCCATTTTCATCATTCCGGCCTTGTTCTACATCGTAGAGCGACTCTCTGGCGCCCGCGTGGAAGCGCTGAACGCCCCCGCGACCGGCACGCCCGGCGAGGCTCCACCGAACCCGAGTCACGCCGACTAATCCGGCGGGAAAGAAAGGAAGAAGGAACCAGGAGCGATGATCCGTAACTCTCTTAGCTTGACGCGGCCGCGGGCCCCACGTAAAAAGCCCGCCACTTCGGCTGTGCCTGCTTTTCGCTCTGTGACTGCTTCCCTGCTCTCCGCAGTGCTGCTTCTCTCCGGCTGCGCAATGGGTCCAAATTATAATCGGCCCAAGGTGGTGCCTCCGGCTCAGTTCCGGGGCGCCGAAGGGCTCGCGCAACAAGCTTCCTACGCCGACCAGCCCTGGTGGGAAGTATTCAAGGATGATCAGCTGAAAGCGCTGATTGACACCGCGCTGGCCAATAACTATGACCTGAACATCGCGGTTACCCGCGTCGAACAAGCGCGCCAGTTGGCAGCCGTCGCCCATGCGCAGTATCTGCCTGCGGTTGGATACAACGTTGGCGCCAGCGACGGAAAAAACGAATTTCTCGGCTCGGTGGTTCCAGGCAGCTCCACCACCAAGGGCGCCTTTCTGGCCCTCGGCAGCGTTGCGTGGGAAGCCGACATCTGGGGCCGCATCCGCAGGTTGAACGAAGCCGCAAGAGCGCAGTACCTTTCCACTGAGGAAGCTCGCCGTGGCGTCATGCTTTCCCTGACGAGTTCTGTGGCGCAAGCGTATTTCGAGCTCCTGGGCCTCGAACTCCAGTTGCAAATTGCGAAGGATACCGCCGCGTCCTTTGCGGACACCCTCAAACTTTTCACGCAAAGGTACGAAGGCGGAGTCGCCTCAAAGCTGGACACCTCGCGCGCCGAAGCCGCGCAAGCCAACGCTGCCGCGGCGGTGCCGGAGTACGAACGTCAGATCGTGCTGAAGGAAAATCAGATCAGCGTCCTGATTGGCGCCAATCCGGAGCCGATCCTCCACACCGCCAAGCTGCTGGATGAGGTCGTGCCGCCGGAGATTCCCGTCGGTCTGCCTTCGGATTTACTCGAACGCCGCCCGGATGTACTGTCTGCCGAGCAACAGGTGCGCGCGGCCAACGCCCAGGTTGGGGTGGCCACGGCAAATTTCTTTCCCAAGTTCGGCCTGACTGCCTTATTGGGGCAAGCCAGCACGCCGCTCGATAACATCACGTCGAGCGGCAATGTCTGGAGCATTGCGGCAAATTTTGCCGGTCCGATCTATACGGGCGGCGCTCTGACCGCGCAGAAACGGCAAGCAGTCGCGGCCTGGGAACAGAGCAAACTGGAATATCAGCAGGCGGCGCTGAACGCTTTCACCGATGTGTCCAACGCTTTAATTTCCCGCCAGAAATTTGAATCGATTCGCACGGAGCAGGTGCGCTCCGTTGCCGCTTATCGGGAAGCCGTACAGATCTCTTTGCAGCGGTACACTGCCGGCAAGGCCAGCTACTTTGAGGTGCTTGACGCGCAGATCCAGTTGTATCCCGCGGAAAACTCGCTGGCTCAGACGGAACTCAACCGGCGCGTCGTACTTGTGCAGTTGTATCTGGCATTGGGCGGCGGCTGGAATTTGACGGACGCCGATTGGAAGAGCCACACCGTTACGCCTGCCACGGCCGGCACGCCCGCAACTGCTCCGAAAAAAATGTAGCGCTGGCTTTCAGGCCAGCGGCTCGGCCTGCGCTACCCGCAGCTTCAGGTTTCCGTGCTGCCTATTTCCTTCATCTTTCCGTCGCAAATCTCAAACTCTGTCCCGCCCCACTTCACGCGATTCGAAGTAAATCCCGCGAGCCACACCACAAAGTGAATCGCATCCCTTGCCGGCACCAGCCACAGTTTACGGGCCAGCACTTCGTCCAGCACTCCCCAGACGCCGGCGACCCAGGCCATCGTCAAACGCAGCACCAGATAAGCAGCTAGTAATCCCGTGCCGGTTGCCAGCGTCGGCGCCACAGCCAATCCCAGAATTGCCAGCGGAAGCCCGTGCGTGAAAATCAGTCCGAGAAAGGAAGCAGGCCGAACCAACCGCACCGTGCGCGCCCAGCGTACCTGGTGCTCCCAGAACCCCCGCCACGTCTGCGCCGGGTACATCGTCCAGACTGCCTCGCGTGACAGCAACACTTTGGCGCCCGCTTTGTGTATGCGATTTCCAATCTCGTAATCATCGGCCAGGAAGTCGGCTAGTGCCTCATATCCTCCGATTCTCGCAAGCCAGCTCTTCGTAGTGGCCACCGAGGCGCCCAATGCGAACGTGACGTGGCCGGGCAGGTTCGCCACCAGTGCGCCGGGAAAGAAATCACTGGCCGCGCCAACCGCTTCCAGTTCAGCCCAGAAGTTTTCCTCCGCGATGCCCCGATAGAAACAACTCACCACGCCTACCGATGAATCCGCAAACGGCGCGACCACCTCTCGCAAATACATTGGCCCCACGCGCACGTCGCCATCGCTCTGCACCAGGTTTTCGTAGCGGGCCTTTTTCGTCAGCAGCGCAAGATTGTTCACTTTGCGATTCGTGCCGATCTGTTCCGCCCCGGAACAAATCTCGATACGCCGGCCAGGAAACTCCTTCTGCAGTCTTTCGATAACGGCCACCGCCGGATCGCTCATCTCATTCACGCAAAATAAAATCTCGTACTCCGGATAGTTCAGCGTGCAGAAACTCTTGAAGTTTTCATAGGAGGCAAAGTCAACGCCACGCACAGGCTTGAGAATGCTGACGGGAGGGGTAAAGTCGGGAAATTTGCGCGCGCGTTCCGTAAGAAAAAATCGCAGCGCCGCAAAGATCGCCACCAGGTAATAGACCAGGGGCGTAACGGCCAATGCGAGCAAAGCGATTCGCCAAATAGGAAGTTCATTCATGCCAGAAAAGGCTTTGCGCGCCCGAAAGTCGGCGGGCGCGGGTGATCAGGATGGATTTCCCGCATTTTTTCGCAACACCATACGCTCGCCTTGCAGCTCAAATTTGCTGCTGCGCCAGGCGATATTGGTCCCTGAAAAGCTCACGCACCACACGATGAAGCCCAGCAAATCTCGCGTCGGGTAAAGCCAGATCCGGCGCAGCAAAGGCTTGTCGCGCAACGCTACCCAACCCACCGCAAAAGCTTCGATCAGCCGGTTAATCACCGCCCACGCCAGCAGGGCGGCGCCCAAAGTCCAATAGCCCAGCAACCCGCCGGCAAGCAAACCCAAAATGCCGAAGGGCATCGCGAAAATCAGCCCCATGCCCACATAACCCTTGGGGCGGCAATAGCGCTCCGTGACGCGCCACCGCAACTGATTTTGCCACATCTTCCGGAAAGTGCTTTGGTTCACGACGTGGTCAATCACATGGCCAGAAAGCACCACCTGATGCCCGGCTTTCGAAATCAGATTACCCAGAATAAAATCGTTCGCCGAATAATCGTAGAACCTCTCATAGCCGCCAACCTCTTCGAGGGCTTCCTTGCGCATGGCGATTGTCGGCCCGAGGCCAAATTTCATGCCTTCCAGCAGGTTTGCCACCAGGACGCCCGCGGGCTCTTCCACACTCATCAGCATCGCCGTCTGGTTCGACCAGAAATCGCCGACGTTTTTTCCCCGGTAGAGGCACGTGGTCATCGCGATGCCCGGCCGCAGCAATGGCGTCACCACTTCCCGCAGGTAATCCGGCGCCACCTCCACGTCGCTGTCGGTCGCCACGATGACCCCATGCCGCGCCTCTTTGGACAAGCAGTGCAGCGAATACGTCTGCGGGTTAGGCCAGGGCGATTCTCCGTGAACGATAATGCGGCTCGGAATCCGCGGATACCGGGCGCTTACTTCCTTCACGATCTCGAGCGCCGCGTCATCCGCGGTATCGGCGCCAAACAGAATTTCGAATTGCGGATAGTCCTGGCGGAAAAAACTCTCCACATTTTCGCGAAGCTGTGGTTCCAGTCCATGCACCGGCTTGATGACCGATACCCCCGGGAGTTCCGCATCCTTCGGCGCAGGATTCAGAAGTCTCTTCGAATCCGTGCGGAACTTCGCCACCGCCACCAGCACCAATCCCAGATACACCGTGGAACTCAGCGTGCCGATCAGCGCAATGCCCAGCAGAATGTAGCCCAGAATCTCCAACGCACCGTCCTACGCTTTCTGTCCCGCGTACAACAAGTCCGCATCCCGAATCAGCGTCAACATTGAATCCCGCAAGGCTTCTCGCGAATTCCTCTTATTCTTCCAACCCAGGCTCCGAATGCGCTCCGTATTCAATCGAATCACCGCAACGTCGCCCTTCCAGCCCCTGTCGCCACCGGTAAATTCAAACTTCACTTTCGCCGGGTGCAGACCCACGCACTCCACGGCAAGTTCCGCGATTTCCTTCACCGTAATGTAGTCGCCGGTCGCTACGTTATACGCCTGGAACTTCTGTTTGGTCCTCTCATACGCGGTCAGCACCGCGGCAATGACATCCTCGACGTAAACATAAGACTTGCTCTGCCCGCCGTTGCCCAGAATCCGCAGTTGCGTTGGATCTTTGCGCAGCGCGCGCACAAAATCAAAGCCCACGCCGTGCGTCTGCCGTGGCCCCACCACGTTGCCAAAGCGGAAGACACATCCGGTGATGTCGAACATGTGGCAATACGAACTGATCAGCGCTTCGCCCGCCAACTTGCTCGCGCCATAAGTCGAAATCGGCACCAGCGGCCCGTAATCCTCTTTCGCTTCCACTTCCCCAAGGTCACCGTAAATTCCGCTCCCGGAGGCATACAAAATCCTCTTTGCTGAGCTGAGCCGCATTGCCTCCAGCACACGCTCGGTCAGATACGTGCCCTCGCGAAAATCGATATCGGGCTCGGTGGCCGCGCGCGCGATGTCGGGATTTGACGCAAGATGGATCACCACTTCGCTGCCGTCCATGGCGTTTCGCAGCAGGTCCAGATCCTTCACGTCACCCTTTACGAATTTGAACTTGGGATTGCTCAGGTGCTTTGCAAAGTGCCACTCGCGGCCGGAACTCAAGTTGTCGTAAATCGTCACCGCAGCCGCGCCCAGCTCGCCCAACAACGCATCCGTGAAGTGTGAGCCGATGAATCCTGCGCCGCCAACGATGAAAAATCGCCCCAAACTCATCTTCATTCTCCGTGCTGATGGTGAAACACGCCCTGAACACCCGCAAAACGAAACGATAAACTTCCGGGATCCGCTGGTTCTGTGACGAAAACGCTTCTTCGCGACGGCTATGTTTCAATGATAGTCGAGTCCTTTCCGACCGTCGACCCGAAAACCCTGCCAATTCCCAGCGCTCATGCTTTAATAGAAGTGTAAAACTTCTGGAGCAATTTGCATGTCTTCCGCACCAAACGCGTCGCAGCCTGCCCGTATTTTAGTGACCGGCGGCAGCCGCGGCATCGGCCTTGAAGTGGCCCGCGACCTCATCGCAAGCGGCCACCATGTATGGCTCGCCGCAACCTCGGAAAAAGTGCAAGAAGCTGCTCGCCAACTTGGCGCGGATCACCGTGCTTCGCGCCTCGACTGCGCCGATCCTCATTCGGTCACCGCGCTGTTTGCCGAAATCAGCCGCGAGTGGCGTCATCTCGACGCCATCATCCACGCCGCCGCCGAGCTTGGAGAAGCGGGTGATTTCTGGAAGCTGGATTCCGAGAAGTTTATCCGCACTCTCCAGGTAAATGCGGCGGGGCCTTTTTTCCTCGTCAAAGCCTTCGTCCGGCAGTGGATCGAATCAGCACCTGAATCTCCGGCCCGCGGAAAAATCGTTCTCTTTGCCGGGGGAGGCGCCGGCTACGGGTATCCCCGCTTTCTTCCCTACGGCACTTCCAAGGCGGCCGCGGTTCGCATGTGCGAAACCATGGCCATGGAACTCGACGCCGCGCACCTGCCCATCGATATCAACATCATCGCCCCCGGTGCCAACGACACCTCCATGCTGGCTGCCGTTCGCGCTGCTGGCGGCGAAGTTCGCACCGTTGTCCCTTTTTCCAAGCCCATCGCGCTCTGCCGCTGGCTGCTCTCTTCCGCGTCCGATGGCATCTCCGGACGATTTCTTCACGTCAACGATCCTTATCCCACGCTTTCGCCGGACAACCTTCGCGCGGAGGCTCTCAAACTGAGGCGTATTGATTTATGAAGATACTCGTCGTCGGCGCCGGCCTGATTGGCGCGCAACGCATCCAGGCTCTCACCAAGCTTGCTCCCGTCACTGAAATTGTCGCGTTTGATCCGAAAGTGCCCGAGGGCACCAGACTCTCCGCCAAAGCCGAAGCCGTCAACGAACTTTCTGCCTTCGCCGGCAAATATGACGCCGCCTTTGTGGCCACTCCTCACGACACTGCTGTTGCATTGTTGCCCAGGGTATTTCCCCTCGCTCCCTTCATCCTGATCGAAAAGCCACTAGGGCGCACCGCCGCGGAAGCGGAATCCCTTATCACCGCCGCGAACAAATCCAACAGCCGCATTTTCGTCGGTCTCAATTACCGCTTCCTGAAAAACGTTCAGCACCTGAAGAATCTGCTTTCCTCCGGCGAATATGGAAAAGTGCTGGGCGTGGATGGCGTGCTGGCCCACGGCGCTCAACCCGGTTACGAAAAAAGCTGGAAGACCGATGCCATCCGCTGCGGTGGCGGAGTTTGCATCGATCCCGGCATTCACCTCTTCGATCTTCTGCAATGGCTCTTCGGAGGGGCGGAAATCGTTGCCGGCCATCTGAGCCGCCAGTTCTGGCCGATTCAGGTGGAAGATCACGCCAGCCTGGCGCTTGCACTTCCGGGCGGCGCCGTGGCCAACCTCTATCTATCGCTCTCGAGTTGGCAATCGCGCATGGAACTCACCGTGGAAACCGAAAAAGCGCAGTTCCTGCTGCGCGGGCGCGGCAAATTTTACGGCTCGCAGCGTCTGACCATCGTCACCAAATGGCCCTGGCTGCAGCCCGGCCAGCCCCGCGAAACGCAGTTTGATTATGGAACCGAGGATGTCTCCCTTCAGTTGGAGACCGAGGATTTTATCGCTGCCTGCACCGGAACAAAGCCAGCCCTGAGTATCGCGACCTCCGATGATGCCCTTCGCTCCATGCGCATCGTCGACGCCTGCTACACCAAACTGCCTAAGACTTGCTAGATTTCGCCCCGCGCACCGCGGCCGCTACGCCAAGCGTATACCCAGCCTTTGCCGCGTCGTTATGAAACATCTGCACCGTTTCCAGGGAAAACTCGCCCAAATCTTTCCCCACCAACTGCAGTTTCGCCAGAATATCGTTGGTCACCGTGATGATGTGGCAGCCAATCTCATCCGCCTGGAAAATATTCAGCAGTTCCCGCGGGCTCGCCCAGATCAACTCCGTCTTCGGACTTTCCTGCAGGATTTCCAGCGCCTCTTTCATCATCGGCACCGGATCGCGCCCCGTATCCGCCACGCGCCCAGCGAAAATCGAGGCATTCGAAGGCGCGCCTCCACGCAGCGCTTTCGTCACCTCGCGCAACTGCTCCAGCGTCAGCATGGCGGTCACGTTCACTTGAATGCCTTCGTGGCTGAGGCGGTGAATCAAGTCATACATCGGCGCGCGCTTCGTGTTCGTCACCGGAATTTTTACATAGACATTCTTTGCCCAGCTCGCAATGTGCCTGGCTTGCAGCTCCATTGTTTCTTCGTCGTCCGCGAAAACCTCGAACGACACCGGCAGTTCCGTGATGTGCTTCAGCACTTCCGCGGCAAACTCTTCGTAGTCCGGCACGCCCGCCTTGCGCATCAGCGTCGGATTCGTCGTGAACCCTTTGATGTACGGATGACGCGCCAGATCGAGCATCCCGGCGATATCCGCGCCATCCCCGAAAATCTTCACCTTCAACTCAGAAACCTTCTTCATTGCGCCACGCCCTTTCGACACTCCGCCAGGATCCAATCCACCGCTTCCCGCAGCGAACGCACCCGCGCATCCGCGGGCCGCGCCGGATCCCTGTCCTCGTAACCCGCATCCACAAAAACCGTCCGGCAGCCGGCATTTTGACCGGCTTCAATGTCGCGCCACCGGTCGCCCACCATAAAACTCTCTCTTGTATCCACGTGATATTTACGCGCGCCTTCCAGCAGCATGCCTGGCTTCGGTTTGCGGCAATCGCAGCCGTCGCCATCCTGGTGATAGCAGACAAACATTTCGTCGATCGGCAACTCCGCTGCGATCGCCCGGTGAATCTCTTCCACCGACGCGCGGGTGATATTTCCCCGCGCGACTTCCGGCTGATTCGTCACCACCAGCAGTTTGAATCCCAGGGCTTTCAATTCCTGCAGCGCCTGCGCGGCTCCCGGCGCCAGTTGCAACTCGCTCAGATTCGCGGGCGAATACGGCTTGCCGTCCCGCACCAGCGCGAGGTTCAGGACTCCATCGCGATCCAGAAACACCGCCTTATTCATCGGCCCGTCCCCGCAGTGGATTCCCATTTGGTCTGTTCCACCTTAACCGCCGGATGCGAGACCAGTAGGTGCCACACCACCGCCTGAAACGCTTCCGAATGCGGCGTCACGTGCACCGGATTCACCACCGGAATCAACACGCACGCGTCTGCTACCTTCGCCGTGTACCCGCCGTCGCGTCCCACCACTCCAATCACTTTTGCTCCCACCGATTTCGCCAGCTTCAGCGCCGCCACCAGATTCGGGCTGACGTTCCGCTCCAGATCGCCGCCGCCCACGGAAAATATCAGCAGCGCATCCCGCGCCTGCAGCTTGCTGGTCTTCAGCCAGCTTTCAAACACTGTCGCCCAGCCCTCGTCATTCGTCCGCGCCGTCAATTCAGAGACATTGTCCGTCGGAGCATAAGCCTCAATGCCGCCGATTTTTCGAAAATCGTTCACTGCATGGGAAGCGTTCGCCGCGCTGCCGCCGACACCCAGAATAAACAGGCGCCCGCCCGTCGCGCGCAGTTCGCCGATCATCTTCGCGGCCTTCTCGATGCTCCCGCGATCCAGCCCGCCGATAATCTGCGCCGCCTCGGCCAGAAACATTTCTGCAAATGTCTTTTCCGCACTCATCTCTGCGTCTCTCCGCGCCCTCAGCGCCTCTGCGTTACCCTTTCTTCCCCGCCTCAACCCGGCTTCCCCGCGAGGCAATAAATTTTGCCGTTTCCTCCAACCCCTCGGGCGACCCAATCTCATAAAACCGCTGGGCGATCTCCATCCCTGCCAATTCCCCATCGGCCAGCACTGCCTGGTACAAATCCGCCAGGTCAAATGCCTGATCGGCGGGCACCCGATCAAATGCCTTGGCCGTAAACGCCCCCAGCCCATAATCAATGTACTTCATCCGCGGCGTTCTTTCTTTCTTGTTGTACGCCAAAATCCTGCCGTCTTCGAACTCCACATTGCTGGTGTCCCATTGCCCTTCGTTGTGAAACACCGTCATCAGCGCCTGTTTCCCGGATTCTTCAAACGCCTTCGCCACCGCCGCATAATCGCACAACAAATACGAATCCCCGTACAGTGTCAAAAACGCCCGCCCCAGCAGCGGCAGCGCCCGCTTCAGCGCACCGGCGGTCCCCAGCAGCGACGGCCCGTCAAACGAGTACTTCACTTCCAGCCCGAACGCATTCCCGTCTTTCACCAAGTCGCGCACCATCTCGCCCAGAAATCCCACGCACAACACCACGCGCGTCACGCCGTTCACCTTCAGCAGCCGCAATTGGTGTGCGATAAACGGCTCGCCATTCACTTCCAGCAGCGACTTCGGCACCTTTTCCGTCACCGGACGCAACCGCGTCGCCAATCCCCCCGCAAGTATCGCCACCGGCAACATCCGCTCTCCAAAAGCCTCCGCGTCCTCTGCGTTCTTTCTCTGCGGACTCTGCGTTAAATCTTCCTCTTATTACGAATGCACCACCACGGTCGTGCCTTCAAAATCAAAATTCAGCCGCACTTCCCGCAACCCCGCCCGCCGCATCATTTCCCGCACCCGCGTCTTTTCTTCCGTGTATAGCAGCAAAAATCCTCCGCCGCCCGCTCCGACGATCTTTCCGCCCAAGGCCCCGTTCTTCCGCGCCAATTCATAGAGCTCATCAATCGGCCCGTTGCTCATTCCCGGCGAACGCTTCTTTTTGTGCTCCCAGTGCACGGCCATCAGTTCGGCAAACTTTCGTAGATCACCTTTCACCAGCGCGTCGCGGCTCTCTAGTCCCAATTGCTTCGTGAAGTGCAGGTTCGCCAGCATCTCTTCGGCGTTTTCCTTGCTCTTATTGTCCTGGTCGCGCAAAATCTCGGAAGCTGACCGCGCCGTCCCCGTAAAGAACAACAGTAAGTTGTCTTCGAGATTCGCCAGCGCCTCTGAAGGCAGCGTCAAAGGCTGCACGGTTACCTTGTGGTCCGGCAAAAACTCAAAGCTGGTGATTCCCCCAAACGCCGCGATGTATTGGTCCTGTTTCCCAATCGGCTCCTTCAGCAGATCAATCTCGATGTGGCAAGCCTGCTCCGCCAACTCCTGCGGTGAAACAAACTGCCGCTTCAAGGTATGCAACGCGCTCAGCAGCGCCGTCGTAAAACTCCCCGAAGAGCCCAACCCTGTCCCCGCCGGAATATCCGAGTGGCTCACAATCTCCAGATACGGCCCGTCCACCCCAGTCAACTTCATCGCCTCGCGGATAATCGGGTGATGAATCTGGTCAACGCGTTCCACTTCTTCCATCTTCGAATATTTCAGGCTGATTTTGGGCCAGAATCCATCGCTGATGGTGATGTACACATAGCGCCGGATCGCCGCCGACACCACAAATCCCGTATGTTTCGTATAGTAGGACGGCAAATCCGTCCCGCCCCCGCCCAGCGAAATCCGCAGCGGGCTGCGCACAATAATCACACCCAGGCTCCCTGTCTCTTCGTCATGCGTTCCCTGGCTACCTCACTTCGGATTTCCGCGCGTCGAGCATCCGGAATGCGTCCGCTGCCCCCGGCATTCCGTTCGGCTCCCGATTCTGCTAGGCAAGGTTCAATCTTTAGAATATCACGCCCTCGAACCATCCTCCTCGACTTCTCCGCGCCCGCTGTGCTCTTCCTCTGTGGCCTCTGTGTTAAGCCTTTCTCTTTGCTCTTGTTTGTAAAGCGATCGAAGTCCGGCCGCATGTTAAACTACTTTGTCTAATCTAGCGGCGTTTTCGCGCCGGCACGCCTCTCTGGGGATCTCAATCGGAATGTTTCGTTCGGTCGGACAACGCATCGGGTCGTCGCTCGCGATCCTGTTCCTGCTCTGGCTCGCCGTTTATGGACCCGGGCTTTTCACGCCGCCTCTCCAGGATGACGTGGACGCCTCCCATGCTGACGCCGCGCGCGACATCCTCGTCCGCCACGACTGGGTCACCCTGCACGAGAACAATATCCGCTATCTCGAAAAAGCCCCGCTTCCCTATTGGGGCATGGCTCTTGGCATTCAGCTTTTTGGCGCCAATGCCTGGGGCGCGCGCCTCACGCTTCACCTCAGTGTCCTCGCCCTTGCTTTCCTTCTTTACTTCTTCGGCCGCCGCTTCCTTACGCCGCAGTCTGGCTTCTGGGCAGGCGTCGTGTTCCTGGCGACGATTGGGCCTTACCTCTTCACCCGCATCATGATCCCGGACGTGATGGTCGGCCTTTGGATTGGCATCGCACTTTATCTGTTCCTCGATGGCTGGCAGTCCGGCAAGCCCACTCTGCTTTCCTGCTGGGGCATTGCCGCTGCTATCGCGCTCAATGTGCTCACGAAGAGCCTCATCGGCGTCGTCTTCCCTTGCGCAATCATGTTTTTGTTCCTGCTGCTGGTCCGCGACTTGCGCCACATCCTTAAGATGCACCTCTTGTCCAGCACGCTGGTCTTTTTGTTGGTTGCCGCGCCATGGCACATCCTGGCCGCGCTAGCCAATCCTCCGGCGGGCCAGGCCAAGGGCTTTCTGTGGTTTTATTTCGTCAACGAACAGTTCCTGCGTTATCTCGGCAAGCGCTATCCCGTGGACTACGACACCTTCAATATCTTCTTGTTCTATGGGCTTATCCTGCTCTGGCTTCTACCCTGGAGCTCATTCCTCCCCCAGGCGCTCGCCCAGGTACGCTTCCGGTTGATGCGCGTCGCGGGCGTCCGGCAATCCACGGAACCCGCGCTTTTGCTGGGCTTCCTCTGGCCTGCCGTGATTCTGCTGTTCTTCAGCTTTTCCACGCGGCAGGAATACTATCTCGCTCCCGGCTTGCCCGGGATCGCGCTTTTGATTGGCCACTGGATGGCGCGGGAGGCTGAGGCTCCGATTGGCTCGCCAATTGCCCGCGCAGGGCGCCGCTCCGCGCTGGTGCTCTTCGTCTTTGGGTTACTCATCGCAGCCATCACCGGAGCGCTCGTCTTTACCACTCACGCGCCCGCGCCCGGCACCGAACTTTTCGACCTGCTCAACCAGAACCCCAACGAGTACGCGCTTTCGCTCGGCCATGTCCTCGATCTCACCGGCAACGCCATGAGCTTCTTCCGCGGCCCGCTGATCGGCACTTCGCTGGCCTTTTTTCTGGGGCCGCTGCTCAACTGGCTCCTCCGCCGCCGCGGCAAAATCGTCGCCGCGAATTGGGCGCTGGCCGCCATGATGATCGTCTTCATCGAATGTGCCCATATTTCGCTCGGCGTTTTCTATCCCATCCTTGGCTCAAAACAGTTTGCCGTGGCCATCCAGCAGCATCTCCAGCCCGGCGAACACATCGTTTACGACGGCGAGTACGCCAACGCTTCCTCGGTCCGCTACTACACCGGCCAGCAGATCCTCGTTCTCAACGGCCGCATCAACGGCCTCTGGTACGGCTCGCTCTTCCCGGATTCCCCGGACATTTTTCTCGATGATGCGCGCTTCGACAAGCTCTGGGCCGGCCCGGACCGCGTCTACTTCATCACCCACGATGAAAAAAAGCGCGACACGCTCTCTGCGTTCGCGCCTGTTTACCTGCTTACCAAAGCCGGCGGCCGCTACGTCTTCACCAACCGCCCCTAGTCGCCAAAATACTCCTCTAACTTGAATAGAAAATGTAGCGCTGGCTTTTATGCCAACGTTCCTGCGATTGCGCCATTCAACCTTCCGACACTCAATGGCCACCACTGCGCAGCACGATCAGCACGCCCACCGCCACACAGAGCACGCCCAGCCAGCGCTTGATGGACACATCTTCCTTGAGCAGATATTTCGCGAAGACAGTTCCCACGACGAAGTTGGATGCCGACGCGGGAATCACGACGCTGAGCTTCTCCCAGGAAAACAGAATCAGCAGCGAATAAAACGAAGCCGCCAGCATAGGAATTGCCAGCCACAGCCAGCGGTTCTTCGCCGCCGCCCATACAAACCGGAGCAACGCCATCGGACGAAAACTTTGCGGCTCGCCAACCCGCTTCATCCCATAAGACATGGCGATTTCGCCAAGCGTGTTGCACAACACGAAAAAAATCAACATGGGAATGACGCCGCGGTGCGCAGTCATGAGGGCAATACCGCCACGTTCGTCGTATTGGGTTTTGTCTGCCCGACCAACAACACTCCGAAGCAGATCAGAAGCACGCCAATCCACCGCTTGGGGGAAACTACTTCGTGCAATACTACGATCGCCAGCATGGTCTGGATCGCGTAGCCAAAAGCGCCAGCCGGCATCACAAAACTATAATCCGCCCAGCTCACCGCCGTCATGTAACAAAGCGTGAAGCCAATCAGGAAGCAGATGCCAATCCAGATACTCGCGTTCTGAATGGTCATCCACAGCGCATGCTGCAATCCCGGCAACGAAATCTTTACATCGCCGATCTGCTTCGCGCCGCGCGCCAGCATCAGATCGCCAGCGTTCGAGCACACCACCATTAACAAGACCATCACAAACGTCTTGAATCGCAACCTATGCTCGTGGCTCATTCTTTGGAATTAGTCGTTGCCGCTGGCCGACCCGGTGCCGCCCACCGCCACCATCGTCTTCGATGCGTCGCCGCCCTGCTGCACCCACTTCAGGCGCTCCGCGCGCAGCCGCAGGAAATCCGTAGCCTCGTGATAGAGCCGCTTGCGCTCGTGGCTGTCCCACAGCGCTTCCTTCACGATGCGCCACACCACCTTGGGACGGAAATAATATTCATCATAAAACCGCGTCACGCCCGCCATCATCTCCGCCTTCGAGAGGTGTGGAAACTCGATGTGCGGCAACTGGTGCCCGCTCTGGTCGGCCAGCGCTTCCACGCGCAGGAAGCCTTCCTTGGACATCTGCTCGTGCAGCTCGGTGCCGGGCATGGCATGAGCCAGGGAAACCTGGATCGTCTCGCAATCCAGCTCCTTCGCAAAATCAATGGTCTTGTTGATGGTCTCTTTCGTTTCGCCGGGCAGGCCGATGATGAAGTCGCCGTGAACCTTGATGCCCACCTTCTTGCAGTTCTTCATGAACTCGCGGGCCATTTCGATCGTCGCGCCCTTCTTGATGTTCTTGAGGATCTGCGCGTCGCCGGACTCAAAGCCAACGATAAAGAGCCGCGCTCCGCCATCCGCCATCGCCTTCAGCTCTTCATATTTGCTGTGGCAGCGCGCCGTGCAGGACCACTGGAATTTCAGCGGCTTGAACTTCTGGCTCAGCTCGATGACGCGGTCCTTGCGGATATTGAACGTATCGTCGTCGAAGAAAATCTCTTTCATCTGCGGGAAGTGCGCCAGCGCGCTCTTCACTTCCGCCACCACGTTGTCCACCGAACGCGTGCGCCACGCATGGCCGGAGAGCGTCTGCGGCCACATGCAGAAGGTGCACAGCGCCGGGCAGCCGCGCGAACTATAAAAGGAAACAAACGGATTCAGGAGAAACGGCACGTTGTAGCGTTCGATCTGCAAATCGCGCTTGTAGACGTCGGTCGCAAACGGCAGCGCGTCCAGCTCTTCGGTATGCAATTGCGGCCGCGGAGCGTTGTGAACGATCTTGCCGTCTTTCTTGAAGCTGGCCCCCAGAATCTGGTCGACCGGCTTGCCGTGCGCGTATTCCGTTACCGCATGATCGAATTCGCCGCGCACGATGAAATCAATATCTTCACTGGCGTTCAGCGTCTCATCCGGTTTGATGTGACCGTGCGGGCCAACAAAAGCCACCTTCATGGACGGGTTGGCTTCCTTGATTTTGCGCAGCAGCTTCACGTCGCTGTCAAAGCCCACCGTCGAAGTGAACAGCACCAGAAATTCGTAGTCTTTGCAAATCTGTACGGTCTGCTGCCAGTTGATTTTGTGAGGGGAAGCGTCCAGCAGCCGGCTACCGGGAATCATGCCTGCGGGATACGCCAGCCAAACGGGATACCAGTAGGATTCAATCTCTCGCGTCGCGGGCCACCGCGAACTCGCTCCGCCATCGAAGTTCTCAAAGCTCGGCGGATTCAACAGCAATGTCTTCAGTACATCCGGCATTCTTCACCCTCAGTTTCCATCAGAATTCTAACCGCTCCAAACGCCAAGCCACACACATCCCTGCTCTTGGCAACGGTTCCTTGACCCCACCCAATGTAGATAATAGTTTACCCGACTTGGTTGCATCTCCACACGCGATTCTGCCAATGGCGCGTAAAACGCATCCAATCGCTAAATCCCGCATTAAGTGGAGCTTATAGCCTGTAGCGCAGGGCGAGCGGTTTGTGCTTGCTCTGCGGCTCTTCGTCACAACCCTGCCAGGCCTTTTCCAGAATTCTCTGCTGCTTCTATTAGCAGCTCCCAAATCCTCGGGACCCATTCCCGGTGCTCCGGCTTCATCAGCACAGAGCGCAAGCAGGTCATCGTACGATGATCCTGCTTTACACTTCCCAGATTCGCCGCAAAAAACTTCACGGGCAGTTCCGCCACCGCCAGATGCAGATTCTTCCTTGCCGCCAGATTGAAGATCTTTCGCGATAGTTCTGATGCTCGGCTGACGCTATCCGCCCTCGGCGCAAACACCACGATGTCCAATTCCGGTGGAAACGCGGTTACAAAGCGCCCATCGTTCCGTAGCCGGCTGTAAAGATCGAGAGCGGCCTCCCGGCAGCTCCCCAGACCATTGGCGAATTCTCCCGCCTTGGACAGCGGCAGCAACTCCTGCGTGGCCCAAAGCGCCGCGGCCGCGGCTCCCGCGCGCGAGCATTCCAGGCTGATCTCGCCCAGATGCAACGCCTGCGAACTAAAATAGGTATACGGCGAATCGTGTTTGTACAAGCGGCCCACGCCCGGATCGCGAAAGAGCACGCAGCCGCAGCCATAGGGCTGCAGGCCATGCTTGTGCGGATCGATCACGATCGAATCCACGCGGCACAATACGTCAAAAGCCTGGCGCGCTTCTTCCCCAAGATTCCCGGCCAGGCCAAAGTAGCCGCCATACGCGGCATCGGCATGCACGCGAAATGCAAACTTCTCGCGCAACTCCAGAATCTCTACAAGTGGATCAACCGATCCGGTGGCCGTGGTTCCCATCGTCGCCACTACGGCGCCAACGTCTCCGCGCTCCAGTTCCTGCCGGAGTTTTTCCAGATCCATACGGCCGCGAGCATCACATTCCACCGCCGCAAATGGCAGCTTCAAAACCCCGCTGATCCGGCTATGCGTGTAGTGCGCCTGCTCGCTGGCCAGAATTCTCTTCTGCGGCGCAAGTTGCCCAGCAACCCAGAGCGCCTCCAGGTTGGCCATCGTGCCCCCGCTGCACAAATGGCCCAGATGCTCGCGCCAACCAAACATGGCGGCAATTCCGGCAACCGCTTCTTTTTCCATCTCCGACGTGGCGCGGCCGCCATCCAGAGCGTGGTTGTTCGGATTGATCCACTGCGCCAGCGAATAGGCGAGCCGCGCCACGGGATGCGGCGGCTTGAGCATCTGTCCCGCGTAGAGAGGATGGCAATACGGATAATTGTCCTGCAGCCGGTCGGCGACGGCGCCCAGAATTTCCGCCAGGCGCGGTTTGCCGGGAACTTGCGCCGTAAACTCGGGCAACTCCGCAAAACCCTCATCCAGCCGCGCGAGCGCTTCCCACAGCAGCTTCAGGTTTTCCTTATCCAGCATTTCAGGGCTATTCCAGCACTTTGTCGAGCTGTCCGGCGGTTTTCAGCAGATCCAGTTGCGCCTGCTGCCGGCGGAAATTGGCATCCAGGTAGCTCATCCATTTTTCATTCTCATCCAGGCGCGCTTTTTCGACGTCTCGCAGATTCGCCTTGCCTTCTCCGAACTGCGATTGCAGCACCGTCAGATTCTGCTGCGCCAATTGCAATTCCAGCCGCGCCACTTCTTTTGCGGCATCGGCCTGCTGCACCTTGCGGGATTTTTGCCGGACATCTGCGCTCACCTGGTTCCGCGTGTGGTTCAAATTGATTTTTGCGGCCGCCAGATTGACTTCGGCCAGCGCAACGCTCGCCCGCGTCTTGGAGCTGAAGATCGGCACATTGATGTTCACCCCGGCATTCAGGTTGTTGTACTGGAAGCTTTGCGTGATGTTCGTATAGTTGTTGAAACTGTATTTAGCCAGGACATCGTAAATTGCCACCAGTTGCAGCGTGGGCCAATAGCCGCGCCTCTCGCCCTGCAGCCGGAACTCCTTACCCTTCACATCGGACTCCGCCGCCAGCAGGCTGGTATTCCGCTCCGTTGCCATGGCGATCAGATTCGCACCCGCTTCATCGGCAGCGCCCGGCAAATCCTCGGGCGTTACCTCTATGGGCTGCTCCGCGGCCAAACCGAGTTCATTGCGCAGGTAGACCTCCAGTTCGTCCTGTCGCCCCTCCAGTTGCAGAATGCGTTCCTGCACCTGCGCGCGTGTAAGCTGCGCCCTGGTCACCTCGACCGGCAACTCATATCCTTCGTTTTCTCGTTCTTTGGTCACGTCTACGATTTTTTCGGCGCTGTCCTTTTCGGCGCGCAGCAGTTCCAAGGAGTGGTGCACCTTGACGAGTTCCAGATAACTCGAGGCCACGCGCACCATCACGGTGTTCTTGGTATCTTCCAGCACCGCGCGTTGCGCCTTCACCTGCTCCTGCTGTTCTTTCAAGAGGCCGCGCATCGGTCCATTCAGAATGTCTTGTGTGTAAGTAATGCTGAAGAGCGCCGGCGGGCGTCCCCCGGGCGTTTCCGGCAATCCATAGGTGTAACCTGCTCCGGATCCCGCATACAGATTCGGAAGAAAATCGGAGCGCGTAAGCTGCGCGTTATCTTGCGCGGCCTGCACTTGCAGCTTGGCCAACTGAATGTCCTTGCTGTTGCTCATCGCCAGTTCGACCGCGCGTTTCAGCGTAAGCGCCACCGGCATGGAGCTGGCTGACGGCGCGGGTGCCTCCTGCGCACACATAAGCGACCCACCGGCCAACAGCAGCACCAGGGAAAATCCGCGTTTCCAAGCCATGCTTCTCCCTCCCCTACTCGTAGCGCAGCGATTCGATGGGCTCCAGCGCCGCCGCCTGCCTGGCCGGCAGCCAGCCAAAAAACAATCCCGTCGAACACGAAACCAGGAACGCCAGAATCACGCTCATCGTCGAAATCGGCACGCGCAAGTTCCCGGGCAGCAATTGCTGCACGATCACGGGGATTCCCACGCCAATCAGGATTCCGATCACCGCGCCGCCTCCGCTGATCAAAAACGCCTCAATCAGGAACTGCCACATGATCTCGCGTTGCGCCGCGCCAATCGCCTTGCGGACGCCAATCTCCCGCGTGCGTTCCTTCACCGTCACCAGCATGATGTTCATGATGCCGATGCCGCTGATCAGCAAGGCAATGAACGCGATCACGATCAGCACAATCCGCAGCGCCATCGCGATGGTCCGCGCGGTCGAAAGAATGGCCACTAGCGTCTGCACGTTGTACTCGGCTTCCACCGGATGCCGGCTCTTGAGCAGCCGGCTCAACTGCCGCTCCGCCGCCGCCACGTTTTCCGGCCCGCTGGTCTGCACTTGCAGCGTGCTCAGCACATCGTTTCCCGTGTAATAGCGAATCAGCGAAAACGGAATGATCACCGATTCCTTCTGCAGTTCCGAAAGGCCAAACGTCTCGGCGCGCTCCCGGAAAACGCCCACCACCGTAAAGGTTAGCTCCCCCATGCGCAACTCGCGGCCCACGGGATTTTCCACGCCGTAAACCTTTTCGGCGATGTCCTTGGTGATCAGGCAGACTTTGCTGAGCCCTTCCATATCCGCGGCGTCGAAATAGCGGCCGCGCAGAATGATCAACCTCCGGATTTGCTGGTAGCCGTCGGTGACGCCAATCAGGCGCACCGGCCGCGTCTGGCCGCGGACCACCACCGCCATCGGCAAATCGTTGAAGCCCGCCACAATGAGCGCCTCCGGAATCTGCGCCTTGGCTGCTTCCAGGTCTGCAAGCGTGATTTGATGGCTCAGGGGCTGGGCTTTTTCCGGCGTTTTGATCATCTCCGCCCACACCAGGTTCGAGCCCATCGCTTCAATCTGTGAGATGACGAATCTCTGGCTGGTCAGCGCCACGGTCACCACCAGGACGATAGAGGCGCTGCCGATAATCACGCCGATGGAGGTCAGCACGGCGCGCAATTTGTTGGCGCGCAACGCGTCCACGGCGACGGCCACGGCTTCCCGAATGTGCATTCTCATCGCAAACGTTTCCGCTCAGGAATGTCCCAGTTGCTTCAGCGCCTCTTGCGCCGCTTTGTATTTGCCGTTCAGTTTCAACGCCGCTTCATATTCGGCGCGGGCGCCCGCGGGATTTTTCTTTCGTTCCTGCAATTGCCCCAGCCAGTAGTGCGCGGCCCAGGGACGCGGATAATCGGAATTCATCGGCGCGGTCTTCAGATAATCCTGCAGCAACTGCTCGGCCTCCGGGAGTTTCTGCCCCTGCAAGATCAACGCCGCAGCCCGGTAGAACTTTCCCCGCGGATCCTGCGGCGCCAATTGCTCGCCCTGATCGGCGACAATCAAGAGCTGCGCCGCATTGCCGCGCTTTAGAAAATAATCGCCAAGGTCGTAGACGCGATTGGCCGTCTTTGGCTTGCTTTCGAGCGCCTTGCTCAGCTCGGCATCGGCGCTGGCAAAGTCTTTTTTCTGCGCGCGGCAATTTCCCGCGGCATAGTGGCCCTCCGCCGCGTCCATGCTCATCAGCTTCTGAATCAGCGGCTGCGCCTTGTCCTCACCGCCTCCCACCATGCCCGGCGCGGCGCAATCGTATTCCACCAGATTTTGCAGTGCTTCAAAGTTGTGTGGATCCAGATCGGCCGCCGCTTGGAACTCCTTCTGCGTCTTGCGCGCGAACGAGTAAGCGCTCAGCATCGAAGCATGATCCGCCTTGGCGCCGTATGCTTCGCCAAGTATCCGATGAATTTCTGAATTGTTGGAACTCAGCGAAACTCCTTTCTCGCCGGCGCTGACCGCGGCGTCGTACTCATCCAGCTGCAAATAAGAACGTGACAGCAGCGCGTAAAGCTCTCCGTTGCCCGGATCGCTGGCAGTGGCGCTTTTCAGGAGTTCGATGGCCTTGTGGTAATCGCCCTTTGCGAAGGCCAGCTTCGCGGTTTCCAGCGCGGCGCCGTCTGCCCAAGCCGAGCCGCACCACAGGGCCAGCCCCAGCAACACGAACGCAATCCTGTTACAAACCCGCACTGCTCCTGCCTGGAACATTGGGTGTCTCCAGATTCACCACGCGCACATGCATGCCGTCTCGAAAATCCACATCGCCCGGCAAAGCGATCACATCCTGCAAACTCAATCCGCTGACGACCTCGTAGTTCGTGGCGTCCACGATGCCCACCTGTATCTGGCGTTTTTCCAACAGGCTGTTCCCCACGCCGCTTTTCACCACAAACACATAGCTCTTGCCGGCGGCATTTTCCACCGTGCCGCGCGGCACCGTCAGCACATTCTGCCGTTCATGAAAATTAATGCGCACATTCACATTGGTATTGGGCAGCAACTCCAGTTTGTCGTTATCCACCGAGCAAAGCAGTTCGCCTACGCTTCGCGAGCCACGCGGCACCACCTGCTTGGGCGTAAGTTCCGTGTGCCCCAGCCAGCTTTTTGCCGGCAGCGCGTCCCAGGTAATGGTCACCGGCAGTCCCGGCTCCAGACCGCCCATTTCCGGCTCGTCAATGAAGGCGCGCACGCGCACTTTGCGCAGGTCGGCCATCTCCGTCAGCAGGTCGCCCAGCTTCACGTAGTCGCCGGCCTTCACCGGAAGCGCGTAGAGCGTACCGTCAATCGGAGCGGTAATGCGTCCCTGGCGGACCTTCTGTTCAAGTGCGGCTACGTCGCTTTGCGCCTGCTGCACGGCCAGTTCGCCCCGCGAGCCATCGAGCGTCACCTGTCGGTCGAACTCCTGCTTGGCGGCTTGCAGGCGGTTTACTTCCGCTTGCGCTTTCGTCAGCGAAAGGTCGTTGGCGGCGAGCTCGTCTTTGGTCGCGGCGCCCTGCGCCAGCAACCGCGTCAGCGCATCATGGTTGTGTTGCAATCGGTCACGCTCGGCAATCGCTTTCCCCAGGTCTCCATTGACCCGCGCAGCCTCATCGGCCTTTCCACCAGCCTTTGCCTGGCGCAGGTCCTCCTGCGCGCGCAGCAGCTTGGATTTGGCCGCCGCCAGTTGCGCGGCCATGTCCTTCACATCCAGTTCCAGCAGCACCTGCCCCTTCTTGACGTTCTGTCCTTCGGTGACATTCACTTTCTGCACGAACGTGTCCAGTTGCGCGCGAATGCTGAAGGGGGCGATCGGCTCCACCTTGCCGTTACTAATGATGGAAGCAACCACGTTCTGCCGCACGGGGCGCACCGCCGCGATCTTCGCCACGGGCTGGCGGTTACTCAATTTCACAAACGCAAACACAGCAATTCCTGCCAGGAGCAGGAAGAGCAGCGTCCGGTTGCGCAGCTTCTTATCCATAAATCCCTGAAATCAAATCTACCTTGGTCATAATCCAGCGAAAACTGTGGAAGCATCCGGCATCGCGGGCGCGTCGCGTTCCGGATTCGGCCGCGGAACTCTCGGTCGGAACCTTCGGGAGCTTAACCTAAAGTCTATCAGGAGGTTAGACCTTTTCTCTACCATCATCCGTCAATCGTTCAGATGCCCGGGAGTGCCTTCAGGATGCCGATAAGGCCCTGTGGAGCTGCCTCTCCAGCCTCGTGTTAGACTAACGTCGCTATGGAACCTACAACTTCCGCCGTGGAAAAAAAGCCCGAGGCCTGCGCTCCCGCCTCCCCGCAACTGCACCGCGTTTGCATCCAGTGCAACAACATGTTTCGCGTGACTCCCGACAAGTTCGATGCCAAACAGTGCCCGAACTGTCACAAGGGCTAGCAGCCATCTGGCGTCGTTGAGCTCCCTTTTCAAGAATTCAGCACATTATCCTTATCCTTAATCGCCAGTCATCCCGAATCCCGCGCTTCTTGCGGGATGAGGGATCTGCTTTTCGCTTCCGCGCAAACCTCCTGATACTTTCCTTCCCTGGCCGTGATATCTTTTTCCGGCTTGCCGCGTATAGTACGGCAGACAGCTTTGCGCCCGGTTGCCAATCCCCAATGAGGTTCACCGCATGATCGAAACGCGTGGATTGACCAAACGGTTCCAGGACAAAAAGCGCGGCGAAATCCGCGCCGTGGACAACGTCAGCTTCACTTGCAAGCCTGGGCAGATTTACGGCCTTCTCGGCGCTAATGGCGCGGGGAAAACCACCACCCTGCGCATGCTGGCCACCATTCTCGAGCCCAGCGACGGCACCGCTATCGTCTGCGGCCACGATGTGATCGAGGAACCCGAAAAAGTGCGCGCCAATGTCGGCTTTCTTTCCACCGCCACGGCGCTCTACCCGCGGCTTACCGCGCAGGAGATGGTGGAATATTTCGGCGAATTGAACGGCATCCACGGCGTGGACCTGAAAAAAAGAGTGGACGAAATCTTCGCCCGGCTGGACATGGACTCCTTCCGCGACCGCCGCTGCGACAAGCTCTCCACCGGCATGAAGCAGAAGACCTCCATCGCCCGCACGCTGGTCCATGATCCGCAAGTGATGATCTTCGACGAGCCCACCCTGGGACTCGACATCATGACCGCGCGCACCATCATCGAATTCATCCGCGAGTGCCGCCAGCGCGGCAAAACCGTCATTTTCTCGACGCACGTCATGAGCGAAGTCGAAAAGCTCTGCGACGTCATCGGCATCATCCAGAACGGCAAACTCCTCGCCGAAGGGCCACTCCCCGATCTCCGGCAGAAATATTCCGAGCATGATCTGGAAGAGATCTTCGTGAAGGTCGTTGGCCCGCACTATGCCGGCGCGGAGGCGTGAGCATGATGAATCTGCAGACTATTGGAGTCGTCTACCGCAAAGAGCTCACCGAATGGCTGCGCGACCGCCGCACGCTCATCTCCACCGTCGTTGTCCCGCTTTTGTTGTTCCCGGTCCTGATCCTGGGTTTTACCTATCTTGCCGCTGACCTTCTCGGCAAGGCGAAAGACGAAATTCCCAGCATCATGCTCATCGGAGGAGAGGATTCGCCGCAAGTGGTCGCGGCGCTGCAAAAGGTCGATTCCCTGAAAATCGTGCCGTATGCGGCGGACTGGAAAAATCAGATCTCCGAAAAAACGATCCGTGCCGCGGTGGAGATTCCCCCGGGGTTCCAGGCTTCGCTGGAGGCCAACGAGGAAAAAACGGTCACCATCTATTTCTACGAAGGAGAAATAAAGTCTTCCTTCGGCGCGGAACACCTCGAAAAATCACTGAAAAACTATCGCGACCAGATCGTGAAAGATCGCCTCGCCGCCCGGAGCATCGCCACCTCCGTGCTGACGCCCTTCGACATTAAGCAGACCAATGTCGCCCCCCCGGAAAAAGTCAGCGGCGCCACCCTCGGCGGCTTTATCGGCTACCTCGTCATCCTGCTCTGCATGACCGGTGCCATGTATCCCGCCATCGACCTGACCGCGGGCGAAAAAGAACGCGGCACCATGGAAACCATTCTTTCCAGTCCCGTCTCCCGGTTGAACCTCGTCCTCGGAAAATTTCTTCTGGTTCTCAGCGCCGCGCTGGCCACCGCGGCGCTTTCCGTCCTCTCCATGGGCATCTCGTTCAACGCCATGAAACACTTCAATTCTTCGGTCAACAGCGGACGGGGCGAAGCCGCTTCCCTTATTTTGCAATTGGGCCCCAAGCCCGTATTGCTCATCTTTGTCATGGCTCTTCCCCTGGCCGTTTTCTTCGCCGCGGCTTTGATGACCATTGCCCTGTTTGCCAAAACCTATAAGGAAGCCCAGAGCTATCTCACCCCCATGACCTTCGTGGTGGTTATTCCCGCGGTGGCTTCGCTTCTGCCGGGAGTCGAGCTAACGCCCAAACTCGCTCTGGTCCCGATCCTCAGCACCAGCCTGGTCTGCAAGGAAATTATTGCCGGTACCTACCACTGGAACTCCATTGCGCTCATCTTCGCTTCCACCTGCGTCTATGCCGCCATCGCGCTGTTCCTGGCGGTAAAAATGTTCCAGCGCGAAGACGTCCTCTTCCGCTCGTAACGGCCCTTCTCGGCAATGGGGTAAAGGGGGTCGGAGCTTTAGCTCCGACATCGAATCGCAAGAACCATTGGGCTTCAGCCCCTGAGGAAATGCTCTTGGTCGCGCGCCCGCTTGGCATTGCGTTTCATGGGAGAAATTTGAGGCCACCACGCAAACCACGTCACGCTGTCATCCTGAGGGCCGCGCCTTTTGCGGTCCGAAGGATCTCAACCTTCCGTTGGCGCTGGATCCATCCGTGTTCGAATCCGCCGGAACAATCCCCTGCTTTTCCTCGTTTCTCCTTTTGACATGCGCCGCCTGCTCCGCATTCTCCTGATCCTTCTCCTGCTGCCGCCGCTGGTGGCCGCGGCCATGGGCTGGCTGGTCGCCCCGAACTTTCTGCACCCCGTGCGCCGCGCGCTGACCCCGGATCTCGTCCGCGAAGCGGACGCGGCGTTTGCGCAAGCCGGCGCGCATCGCGAGGATTTCGTGGTGACCGCGCCCGATGGCGCGCTGCTTCGCGGCTGGAAGGTGCTGCCGAATCATGCCTCCAACGGCAGCTGGGTGTTGGTATTTCACGGAGTGGCAGACAATCGCGTGGGAGCCACCGGCCAGGCGGAGCTACTGCTCCGCGCCGGCTACAGCGTGGTGCTGATGGACGCCCGCGCCCACGGCGAGAGCGGCGGCGCCATGGCCACCTACGGCTGGCTCGAGCGCAACGACACCCGCGCCATCGTGGACGCGCTCGAAGCTTCCGAACATCCCGCGCATCTTTTCGCGCTGGGTGAATCCATGGGCGCGGGGATCGCGCTGCAATCCGCCGCTGTGGACCCGCGCATCGAAGCCGTCGTCGCCGAAGCCTCTTTCGCCAGCCTGCGCGAAGCCTCCTATGACTACGCCGGGCTGCAGGAATATCCCCTGCTGGGAAAAACGCTTTTCGCGCCGGGGGCTCGGACCATGCTTTACCGCGGCCAGCGCCTCGCGGGATTTCCCGCCTCCGGGGTCTCCCCCGAAGCCGCCGTCGCCGCCCGCGCGTTTCCCGTGCTTCTGATCTGCGACACTGCCGACACTACGCTTCCCTGCCGCCACTCCCAGCGCATCTACGCCGCCGCGCGCGGCCCCAAATCGCTCTGGGTAGTCCCCGGAGCGTTTCACACCGCCGCCCTGGGCTTCTCCCCCGAAGAGTTCCGCCGCCGCGTGCTGGAGTTCTTCGCGCACCCACAAGCTACCCGCTGAGCGTGCGCGTGGCCGATAGACCACAGGCTTTAGTTGGTGCGCAAAGAAAAGTCAAAATCCGCACCCTTGAAACCCGAAGGGTGCAGCACCCAAATCAGTACCTTGGAGGGTTAATAGTCGAATGCTATATTCCACATGTGTCTAAACCAGGAAAGAAAGTTCTATGCGCCACCCGCCCCATAGTTGCGCCGTTTCCTGTGTTCCCTTATCCGATCTTTGAATTTTGAACCAAACCTGAGAGAGACAATGGCACTCATTAGCTTCGAAAAGCGAGAACTAAAGAGTCACGCTGAACCCGTTTCGCTGAAGGACTTAAGAAAAGGTGAGATTTACTTCGCCGTACAATACCTTGACGCTGCCTTGAAAGTACCGGTGATAGAAACGCTCGTTTTCATCGGTATCGATCTCAATCAAGGAGATCACGGCCGCGTGTATTTCCAGACAGCCAATTCATATCAGGAAGGCCTTCGATTTGAGTTGGCGGCCAAGAAAGACATGAAGTCATTTCGTACTCAAGCAGAAAACCAACTTAAACACATTTTTGAATTCGAATCCGCCCTGAACGAAATCATGAAGTGCTCGCTTCGTCGCCAGAAATAACGAGGCCACGAGAACTGAGAGTGATGCTGGGCGGGTGGGACACCCTTAGTCACGAGCAAGATTTGCGATTCGAGAATTTTCCGGGGTGGCCTTTCCTTGCGGGTTTTGCAAGGATGGGCCACTCTTCTCTTGGCCTCTTTGCTTTGAGCGGCTGGCGAACCTGGGCGTCACGGGCACGCACGCAGACAGGGATGCCAAGGTTGTGCCGGTGGAGCGGCGGCGATATGCTTGGCCAAGAGCATGGAAATGACGACTGACCAAATCGAGATCAACCCGGCAATCATGATGGGCAAGCCCGTCATTCGAGGCACGCGAATTACAGTGGAGCTGATCCTCCGCAAACTCGCTGAGGGCGCGAGTGAAGGTGAACTGTTGGAAGACTATCCGCACCTGACGACAGAGGCAATCCGCGCGGCAGTGGCCTACGGCGCCGCCAGCGTAGCCCACTCAGACTCAACTTCATGCGAGATTTGAGCTACAACATGCGGAACGATTGCGGACGCTGACGCCCCCAGTCCCGCTACCCGCTGAGCGGCCAGTGCGGTTCTTTGTTTGCCGGCTGCTTTTCGCTGCCCGGCGCGCCGCCGGCGGCGATCCAGCGGTCGCTCAACTGCCGCACTGTCTCCCGCATGCGCACCGCCAGGTCGGCGATCACTTCCAGCCGCTGCAAATTGTGCGCGGGCAGCTCCAGCCGCCCGCGGCGGACCTCCAGCAACAGCAACTCCGCGTTTCCCAGAATCCCCGTGAGCGGGTTGTTCAGCTCGTGGCGCAGCACCTCGCCAAAATCGCGCCCATCCAGCGCCAGATCCTCCAGCGATACCGGACTTGCCGGCAAACCGGGCCGGGGCGCAACGGGAGCGGCCAGGCGCAACCGCCGCTCCAGCAGGCAGATGGCCGCCGGCAGGCTCAGCGGCGACCGCGGCACAAAATCCGCTGCCAGGGATGGAACCAGCGCGGCCACCTCCCGCGCGTCCTCTTCGCCCCCGATCCACACGACGGGCGCGCTGGCGGCCAGCAGCGACAGAGCCGCCGCCAGCGACTGCCGCCGCTCCCGCAGCGCCGTACTCTCGCGGATCAGCGCCACATCCTCCGCCAGGATGACGTGCGGCGTCTCGTCTTCCAGCAGCACGCGCGCCTCCTCAAGTCCGCAGGCGCTTCGAACAAACGCATGCGGCCGCTTGCGCAGCAACTCCCGCCGCGCCTCCTGGCAAAACTCTTCCGTGCCGCACAAGAAAATACTTTCGCGGCGCCGCGGAACACCGCTCCCGGGGCGCCCCCCGAAGCCTTTTATCTCGACTTCCTGCGGCCATTCCTTCACGGACACCCGGCTCTTCTCCTTTTTCCGCGAAACGCTCTAAAGCAATTCGCGCACCGCGCGGCTCAGCTCTTCCACGCGGAACGGTTTTGCGACGTAAGGAAGCTGGTGGCGTTCCAGAAACTCCTGCGTCGAAGGCGCCACCACGTCGCCGGTGACGAACAGCATGTGCTCCTGCAGCGGATTGTGGCGCTGCCCCAGCGAGTGAAAGAATTTCCTGCCGTCCATGCCCGGCATTTTCAGGTCGCAGATCACCAGGTCGTACGTCTCGAACTCGGTGCGCGCCAGGGCTGCTTGCCCGTCGCGCAAAACGTCTACGCGCATGCCTTCGTCGCGCAGCACGTCGGCGATCAGGCCGCCCACCGTCGGCTCGTCTTCCACCACCAGTACTTTCGCGGCACGCTGCCCCGCCGGTTCATCGTTGCCGCGCAAGCGGCGGCGCGGCGCAAAGCGCAGGAACTCGGGCTCCGGTACAACCGGGGCTGCGGTCGCGGCCAATACGGGAAACTCCAGCAAGAACCGCGTGCCACCCTTGGGCGGGCTCACCAGGTTGACCGTGCCGCCATGCTGCCTCACAAAACCCAGCACGATGGCCAAGCCCAGCCCAGTGCCGATTCCCGGCGGCTTGGTGGTAAAAAACGGATCGAAAATGCGCGCCTGGATCGCGCCCGGAATCCCCGGCCCGTCGTCCCAGACCTCCAGCCGCACGCGCCCCTGGCCCGCGCTCGCCGTGCGCGCGCCGATCAGCCCTCCCTTGCCGCTTTGTTCGATGGCCTGCTGCGCGTTCTGCAGCAGGTTCAGCAGCGCCTGCTGCAACTGCCCAAAATCCCCTTCGATCTGCGGCAGGCCGGGTTCCTTCTCCACCACCAGGCGGATCGGGCTGCCGGCCAGCGTGGCGCGGACCACGCCCACGGTGCGGTCCAGCAGATCGTTCAGCGAGAGGGCGCTGCGAACGCCGTGCGTTTCGCTGGAGACGCGCAGCAACTGGCGGAGAACGCTGGTGGCGCGCTCCGCTTCGCTCAAGATCCCGCGCACCTCGCCCACCATCCCGGCGCTTGACGCCGCCACGCGCGGCAGCAAGCGCTGCGCGTAACCCAGAATCGTCGTCAGCGGGTTGCTCAACTCATGGACAATGCTGCTGACGCGCTGCCCCATCGAAGCAAGTTTCTCGGTTTGCGCCATTCGCGATTGAAACATCCGCCGCGCGGTCATCTCGCGGTAAACTTCGACGCGCCCCAGCCGCCGCCCATTTTCCCCGGTAATCGCGCGCGCAAAACGCTCCAGCGTCTGCCGCGACCGGCCAGCTCATCTGCAACTCTTCCTGGCTTTCCCCATCCGCCGAATCCGCCAGCTCCCGCCACGCGCGCGCGAAGGCTGCCGGATCACGCGCATGCGGCGCGGCCAGGCGCAGCAAATCCTCGAGCGTGCGCGCCTCCGCGGCTTCCCCGGCGCTGAGGCCGAGCATTCGGTGGAAACGCTCGTTCGCGGCGCGCACGCAGCCCGTTTCATCGAACAGCGCCACGCCTTCCTCCATCCAGCCAACCGTCTGCCGGAGCTCGATTTCCACGTCCTCCCGGGTGCGCTCCGGCGCATGTCGCGGGGCCGGATCGAGCGAAAGCGCCACGAATTCGCCGGCATCCAGCCGCAGGAAGCGGCCCTGCACCGGCGTGCCGTTTTTCAATTCGAGGTGCAGCGCGCCTTCCGGCTCAGCGGCAACTTCGGGTGTGGCCAAGGTTTCCCGGAACCAGCGGTCGGCACGCTCCCAGTCGCGTGGCCGGAACAACTCCGCGAAACGCAGCTCCGCCCGAGCGCCGCAAATGGTGAGCGCCGCCTCTTGCCCCAGCAATTCCGTCGCGCCCCGGCTTGCCCCCCGGATAAATCCCCGGCGGTCGAGAAGAAGAACCGGACGCTCGCTCGACTTCAGCAGCATCCGGCGCCAGGATTCCGTCCGTTCCCGCTCCGCCAGCCGTTCCTGATTTTGCAAGATTCTCGTTGCCAGACGTGCCCGATGTTCCAGACGCTCCCGCCCTTCCAGGCTCGCATTTTCGTGGCGCAATCCGGCGATGAGCACGCCGTGTACCGCGCCATCATAGGCAAGCGGCAAAGCCATGATCCGTGCCATATCGCGCGCCAGCGGCAGAGGTTCTGGTTTGGCCTCCACGGCCTCGCCTGTCTCCACGGCCCTGCGCCAGAACATTTCCAGCGGTCCGCGCTCCACGCTGTGTCCCCAGGCGGACTCGCCGCTTAACGCGCGAACTTCCAGGCGCTCCGCCAAAGCGGCTTCCGAGGGCGCTTCCATCCCGTACTCGCGCGCATGCACTCCAATCAAGGCAAATGCCGCGCCCAGCCCGGCAGGCTCTTCCTTCGCGGTGCAGAGCTCCGTCAGCTTCTGAAGGATCGCGTCAGCCGGTCCTTCCGCGCCGAGTTGCGTCTCGACTTCCGCCTCTAAATCCAGATCCGCTTTCCGCTGGTTGGCCAGCCGATCTCGCTCTTCCCATTCCAAAGCGAGCCCGAGTTCCGTCGCCACATCTTCGGCAATCGCGTACGACAAACGCGGCTCCGCATCCTGAGCGGCCACCAGCAGCAGTCCCCGAAGCGATGCCCCGGCAATCACGGGAATCCACACGCCTTGCAGCATGCCCATCGCCGGGCCGAAGACCGATTCGCGCGCGTCTCTGCGCGCGCAAAACGCAAACGAATAGCCGGAAGCCAGCAGGTCCAGGGGCAGATGCGAACCCAGCGGAAGACGCACCCATTCGGTGGAGGCTATGGCATCCTCCGCCTCGCGCAGCCCTCCACGAAGAACAATTTGCTGACCGGATTCCGAAGCTTCACCAGCGCCGTCCTTCAACCAGGCGCCTGCGCGATCCACCCCAGCCATAGTCAAAAGCCGGGTCACCGCGGCTTCCAGCCACTCGCCGTGAGTCGCGCCTTCCCGCGCCAGGCGTGTCAGGCTTCGCGGCGTTTTCCGTTCAAGAGCCTTTTCGCGATGATGGCGCAGCGGCACGCGGAATTCCCCCGAATACTTCCGCGTGCTAACCATGCATCGCTAGAGCCAAAACCTTGCAGGCCCATCTTGTTGGGAGGGTGAGATTTAGTCTCGCAATGGAATTTTCAAGTCGAGAATCGGCAGGCTATTTTTTCAATTCGGCACGCGGGACGCTCAGGAATCCGCGCGCTCCAGCTGATACTGCTTCAGCTTCCGGTACAACGTCGTCTTCCCGATGCCCAGGATCCGCGCCGCCGCCTGCTTGTCCTGGCCCGTCTGCCGCAAGGTGCTCACAATCGCGCGCCGTTCCAGCTCTTCGAGCGGCAACATCTCTTCCTTCTGGGGAGCGCGTTCGGTGGTCGGATACTGCAGCGTGGTCGGCAGATCCGCCACGGAAAGATACGGCCCCGTCCCCAGGGCCACCGCGCGCTCGACGGTGTTTTCCAGCTCGCGCACATTGCCCGGCCAGTCATAGGCCATCAGGCGCCGCATGGCTTCTTCCGTGAACTCCCGGACAATTTCATCCTGACGCGAGAATTTTTCCAGGAACGAGGTCACCAGCAGGGGAATGTCGCTTTTGCGCTCCCGCAGCGGCGGCAGCTTGATCTGCACCACGTTCAGCCGGAAAAAAAGGTCCTGGCGGAAGGCGCCGTTTTTGATCCCCAGTTCGAGGTCGCGGTTGGTTGCCGCCACGATGCGGATATTGATCGGCCGGCGTTCCGTGGAGCCCACCGGCTTGATCTCCCCTTCCTGCAGCGCGCGCAGCAGCTTCGCCTGCATTTCCAGGCTCATCTCCCCGATCTCATCCAGAAACAGCGTGCCGCCGTTGGCCGCTTCCATCAGCCCCTGCTTGGCCTGGAGCGCTCCCGTGAAGGCTCCCCGCGTATAACCGAACAGCTCCGATTCAATCAGCGTGGGAACCAGCGCCGAACACTCCACCGGAACGAATGGCTTGTCCTTCCGCGGGCCCAGGAAATGAATGCTGCGCGCCACCAACTCCTTGCCCGTCCCGCTTTCCCCCAGAACCAAAACCGGGTGATCCCGCAGAGTGACTTTCTCGATCAGCCGGTAGACGCGATCCATCCTCGGCGACATTCCAATCAGGCCTGCAAAGGGCCGCGCGCGGACCTGCTCGCGCAGCATGCGGTTCTCCCGCTTGAGTTCCACCGCATGCACCACCTGCTCCAGGCGTGCGCGCAGCTCTTCCACGCGGAACGGCTTGGTCACATAATCGGCGGCGCCCATGCGCGTGGCCTGCACGGCCGAATCAATCGTGCCGTACTGCGTGAGCATCACCACCGCAATATCCGGAAACACCCGAGTCACCCGCTTCAATAAATCCAGGCCGCTCGTTCCCGGCAACCGTAAATCCGTGAGCACAATGTCCACCGGAGAATTTTCAAGAATCTCCAGCGCCTCTTCCCCTGTGCTTGCGTCGAACACTTTCATCCCGGCATCTTCGGCGATCGTGCGGCACACGCCGCGCACGTGCTCGTCGTCATCCACCACCAGCAGGTGCACCGGCGGCAAGCCTTGGGCGGCGCGCTCCTCTTTGCCCAGGGCGAACACGCCAGCGGATTTCTCAAATTCGGTACCCACAGGACGTCCAATCTGTGTCTCCGCCATCGCGCCTCTTCTCTGGAAAACGGGATAACCAGACCTGAATGGTGGTGGGAAAAAAGGGCTGGACCCGTTCCCATTCCGGGAACTCCCTTCCCCTTCTAGTTCAGAAAGGCTATATTGTCAAGTCTGTAATTATCTAAACGGAACTATTTAATGAAGTGTATCAATTTGGAACTAGGCCGATACTCTTCCGCTCAAGGCTTGGGTTTTGCCCCGCCATTCCATCGCAAAAGTCCCTCGCTTTGCGAACCAAACAGTAGTTGTCCCGGCAGCGTTTCGACCAGGCCATTCATCCGCCCGCGCTCAACATCCTGGTCCAGTCGCATCCAGTTTCCCATTCCATCCGGGGAAGCGTAAACACCACCTTGCGCCAGCGTCACGATGACGCCTTGCGACGTCTGCGACACGCTCTCGATCACCCCCGCCGGCAAGCCTCCTTGCACCAGCGTCCAGTGTTCCCCCGCATCCGGTGAACGATAGAGGCCGCGGTTCGTCGCCAGGAAAAGCGTCGAGTTGCCGCCCGTTTCCCAGAGAATGGCCTTGGCGGTCGAAACTCCCGCAGGCAGGTCGCGCCAGGAGGCCGACCGGCCCGAGTCGCGTGAGACTCCCAGCTTACCCTTGCTTGCAAAAACCAGAATTCTGTCATCCGAGGAAACCCATAGTGCCGATTCCTGCCCCACTTTCGATAACGCGGCCAGCGTTTCACATTGGGCCGTGCGATTACAGCGCAAAACTCCTGAAGCAGCGGACAAGTAGGCGTTGGCAACAGAAAAGGCAAGGATTCGCGGCGAAGAGACTCTACGTGCCACGGGAGTGGAAGCCGTCACTCTTCCTTTTTGGCGCTCGTGCTGCGGCACCGGAGAAACGGGAATCCACGGCTGCCAATCTCCGCCCCGATCGGGATAAACCCAGTAGGTGCCATTGGAAAGCTGTGCCATCCAACCCCACGGACTCCCATAGACGCGATCCATACGTTCCGTGCTCCAGTCCCGGGACTCGCGGCCCTTTCCCGCGGCGGTTGCCAGCGAGTTCCAGCTTTTGCCCGCGTCGCGGCTTTCCTGCAACTCCAATCCATTCCGCTCAAGCACCAGCAACAGATGCGAGGCGTCGCGAGGATCGGCGACCAATTGTTTGGCAATCTGGTGAGTGAAACCGCGGTTGGAATCGCTAAACGTCTTTCCGGAATCGTCGCTGACCAGCACGCCTTGCCCTTCCGTGCCGATGACCACCCGCGAGGAGTCACCTTCTCTTACGGGCAGCACCACAACGCCATTCACCACCCATTCTTTCGGCGTGGTGCGTTCCCAGTTCTCGCCGGAATCCCGCGTCACCCAAAGCCCCTCCGTGGTGGCCGCATAGAGCGTCGCCGGGCGTCCCGGATCCTGCACAATGGCTTGCGTCCGGCGCGAAGCGTACGGTATGCCCTGCAATTTCGTCCACACCTCACCGCGGTCTTCGCTCCGGTAAATGCCGGAACACGCGCTGATGTAGAGGCGCGCGGGATTCGTTGCATCCACTCGCATGCTCATAATGTCCGAATCGTCAATCAGCCCGGCCGAAACTGGCTTCCACGTTTTGCCGCCGTCCAGCGTTTTCCAGGGAAGGTGATAGGTGCCCGCATAAATTAACTGCGCATTGGCCGGGTCGACGGCCACCGAGTCCACATTGCGGAGTTCCGGATCATCCTGAGGAGAGATGCGCTCCCACGTGCCGCCCGCGTCCGGCGACCGAAACACGCCGCTACGCGTGCCTGCAATCAGCGTCTGCGGCTGCGAGGGCGCAAACTCCAGCGCGCGCACCGCTTCACCCTGCAATCCCGACGCCCGCCACGTTGCTCCGCCATCGTCGCTGCGAAAAACTCCTCCGCCCGCACCCGCTTCGCGGAACCACACCGCCGCAAAGACACGGCCTGGATTTTGCGGGCTCGCGGCAAGTTGCGCCACCACCGCATCCGTCCGCTGGCTGACGCGCCCCTGGAGTTCCCAGTGCCCTCCGCGATCCGCGCTGGAGAAGACATGGCCGTCGCTCGTCCCCAAATAAAGGGTGCCGCCGGAATCGCCGGCCAGTGAAACCACCATCCCGCCTTCCGGTCCCAGCCTATCCCAGGACTGCGCGAAGACACTGACGGCGATGGCTGGAAACAACATAACCAAAGCAAGAGTTTTAGCAATGGAAGACGTTGGAAGCAGGCTTGTGCGCGGCATCACTCGCAAATAGCTTAACGTAATTCTCGACAACAGAAGTGTGAGTCCCCTGCACTCTTGAACATTCAACTCTTGAAATTCCTATAAAAAACCGGGCTCCCCATCGCTGAGGAGCCCGGTGAAATTGCCTGAGTGGCGTTCTGGTTTAGTAGGTTGCGCCTTCGGGCACGAAGATGAAGTCAACGCGGCGGTTGGTCTTCTCCGAGCCCTTTTCCGTGGAAGCAGTCCCGACGCGGGTGGAGATGCGCGAAGCATCGATACCCTTCTCGCCGAGGTACTTCTTGGCGCCATCGGCGCGGGTCTGCGCCAGCTTGGCTGCCTTGGGTTCCTTGCCATCCGCGTAGCCGACGATGACCAGCTTCGCGTTCGGCTCGCTCTTCAAGCGCAGGGCAACGTCGTCGCCCACGCGCTTGCAAGCGTTGTCGAAGCGGCCCGCGCCAACCTTGGTGTATCCGCAATCGCCAACTTTGGCGGCCTGCGGTGGCGGAGCCGGCTGCTGCACGTCCACATTCGTGGTTGCGCTGGTGCGGCCGCCGCGCCCGTCGTCTGCCGTGCAGGTGACGGTGTAGCTGCCCGCGGAGAGGCCGGTGGAGTCGAAGTCTGCACTCGGTCCGCTGCCGGAGACCTGCCCGCCGGTGGCCGAGTAGCTGTAGGTCAGCGGATCGCCATCCGGATCGCTGGCCGTCGAATTGATCTTCACGCGCTCACCCGCGATGATCGGGTTGCGTTCTGGAGCGCAAGAGATTGTCGGAGGACGGTTCGGCCGCTTGCTGACGGCAACATCCGCCGCGCAAGTGGCAGTACCGCCGCGTCCATCGTCCACCTTGGCGTTGACGGTATAGGTGCCGATCGCCAGGCCCGAGGGGCTCCAGCGAACATCCGGGCCGTTGCCATCCACCGTGCCGCCCGTGGCCGTGTAGGTATAAGTCAGCGGATCGTTGTCCGGGTCGCTGGCATTTACGTGAATCGCAACCGGGGACGTGCTGCCTTCATACACGGATGCGGGATCTGCGGCGCAAGCCGCCACTGGTGGCCGGTTGGGCTTCGGCGGCGCCGGCGGATACGCCCAGCGCAGCACCACGCCAGTTCCGATGCGGAAGTTGTTCTGGCGGCCATCCGGGCTCAGCAAAGAACCCGAGAAATTGGTGAGCAGATAATCGGCCTGGAAGAAGCGCCAGGCGAGGTATTTGGTGAGGATCACGTCCACACCGCCGCCGGCGGCAAGGGCGAACGCGCTCTGCGAGCTGTCGCCGGTCACTTGCTGGCTGCCGCGCGCCGCGCCGAAGAGAACTTCGGCAAACGGCACAAAGTGGTCGAAGCGGCGCCAGTTCAAGCGAGGGCCAAACAGGTAGGTCTGCATGTTGCCGCTGATCGTCGCCGGGGTGTAACTGCCATCGGTATTCAGCACGTAAATCTGGCGGTCAAAGCGGTAGCTGCCGATCTCGCCAACGATCCCCAGCCACTTGTTCACGTTATACGCGAACGAACCGGTAGCGCCGAGCTGATTGAAATTCTTGAACGAGCACGGGCAGAAATTGATGTAGCTGAACATTCCCGCGACTTCGTACTTAGGCGTCAGCAGACCCCAAGCGTGCCGATTCCACGGGTTGTTATTCCAATCCGACATAGCATCGCCAGCAGGCATGGCCGCAGCCGCAGGCATCGGAAAGAGCGTGGGCGATGCCGGCGCGATGCTGAAATCATGCACGGCTACTGCATTGGACGACTCCGTTGTGTTCTCTTTATTTGCTGTGCTCGCGTCTTTCTGCTGCGCACAGAGTGGCAGAGCCAGTAAGGCGCCCATTGCCACGGTTACACACCATTTGCGCATTGTTTCCTCCATGAACGAAACAAAAAATCCCATAGCTCCTCGCGTCTCTCCGAGTCTGATTCGGTGCTGCGCTGGACGGCGACGCAGGATGGCACGCAGCTATCGGCTTGCTTCTAGAAATAGGGGCGGTTCACACCAAATCTGCTCACACATGAAACAGTCAGTGGAATGAAGCAAGCTGCTGCGGCAAAGAGCATAGTCCATAACTTCATCATTCTGCAAGTACATCGTGCGGCCAAAAGGGTCCCCAGCCATTGGGCTAGTTCCAGGACCCCTCCCGCCCCATTCCTGCTTGCGTTACACTCAAGGACCCTATGAGCACCGCCTTACTGGATCTGAATTGGACGGGAAGGACCCGCAGCATTGCCAGCGCCTTGCTGCGTACCGATGACTTTGCCGTCTTAATCGATCCAGGGCCCGGTTCGACCCTCGAAACTCTGCGGGAGCGGCTGGCCGCGTGTGGATTGCGCGTAACTGATCTGCGCGCCGTTCTTCTGACTCACATCCATCTGGACCACGCCGGCGCCACAGGTGCGTTGGTTCGCGAAAATCCCGCACTGCATGTCTACGTGCACCGCCGCGGCGCGCCGCACATGGTAGATCCTGCCAAACTTCTCTCCAGCGCGGAACGCCTTTACGGGGCCGATATGGATCGCTTGCTTGGCCCTTTTCTTCCCGTGCCCGAGGCGAATCTGCGGATCCTGGATGGAGGTGAGAGCATTCCTTTGGGTTCCCAGGAAATCCGCGTCCTGTACACTCCGGGGCATGCCTCCCACCACGTGACGTACTTTGATCCGGCGGCCCGTGTGGCATTCGTGGGAGACACGGCTGGCATTTGCATCGAGGGAAACCGCTTCATGCTGCCGGCCACTCCTCCTCCCGACATTTCCCTGGAACTCTGGTCCGCTTCCCTTGACGCTATTTCCCAACTCCATCCCCGCCGTCTGTTCCTGACGCATTTCGGATACTCGGACGAAGCCGCCCGCCATCTGCAAACCTACCGGCAACGACTCACCGAATGGGACCATCTGTCCGCGGCCATTTTGGCGCGAACGAACGATCCGGCGGAGCAGGTCCGCGAGTTTGCGCGCGCCGTAGCCGCCGAGGCCGCGCAATTGCTCACGCCGGACGAACTCTCTCATTACGTATTTAATGGCGCCTTGCAGTTGTCGTGGCTCGGCCTGGCGCGCTATCACCAGAAGAGAAAAGAGGGGCGGGCCTGAATCCTGCCGAATTACTTCCCGTCCTTCGTAAGGTGCAGTCCAAATTCCCGGTGGGATGCCAGCAGGGCTTTTTTGATGTCCTTTTCTTCAATCACAAAGGAAATGTTCGTTTCCGAAGAGCCTTGCGCGATCGCGATGATGTTGACATTTTCCTTGCCGAGCGCCTGAAACGTCCTCCCGGCAATTCCCGGAGTACCGCGCATATTTTCACCGACGACAGCCACAATGGCGATGTTCGGATCCACGTTGATGTGTTCCACCTTCTCGTGCTTCAGGTCCTGCGCAAACTCCTTGCGCAACGCTTCGATGGCACGCTCCGCGTCCGCCGACGAAACAATAAAACAAATGTCGTTCTGCGAGGAAGATTGCGAAATCAGCAGCACGTTGGCGCGCGTTTCCGCAATCGTGGAAAATGTGCGGCCCACCACGTCCGGGAGTCCCACAATGCCGGGACCGCCCAGGCTGATCAGCGTGACGTCACGAATGGCCGTGAGCGCCTTCACCCCGCCGTTGCGCCCGCCTTTGGGAGTGATTTCCGTGCCGCGCTTTTCCGGCTCAAAACTATTACGAATCCAGACCGGGATCGCCGCTTCCACCACGGGCTTCAGCGTCTTGGGATGCAGCACCTTGGCGCCAAAGAAAGCCAACTCCGCCGCTTCGCGATAAGTAATGTTGGGTATGGTGCGCGCTTCGCTGATCAGCCGGGGATCGGCGGTCAGTACTCCATCCACGTCGGTCCAGATGATCACTTCGCTGGCATCCAGCGCCGCTCCTAATATTGTTGCGGAGTAATCGGACCCGCCGCGGCCCAGCGTGGTGAGTTCTCCTTCCCGCGTGGAGCCAATGAAGCCCGTGACCACGGGCACGATGCCTTTTTCGAGCAGCGGGTAAATCCGGCCCTGCGACTTCGCTCGGGTATCGGCCATCAACGGGTCCGCTCCGCCATGATATTCGTCCGTGACAATCAACTCGCTGGCTTCGATCGGCTCGCTCGCAACCCCCAATTCCCGCACCACGGCGGAGACCAGGGGCGCGGAGAGCCGCTCACCGAGACTCGCAATCGTGTCCAAAGTGCGCGGCGAGAGCTCGCGCAAAAGCGCTGTGCCCTCGCAAAAACGCCGCCCTTCGGCAAGCACTTCTTTCATTTTCTGGGCGACCCTGGCGCGCTCGTCCTCGTTCTTGATCAGCGCCAACAACGTTGTTTCGTGCTTTGCCGCAAGCTCGTCCAAAATTCCCAGCGAGGCTTTGGCATTGCCCGTATGCGCGGCCTTCGCCGCTTCGATCAGCCGGTTGGTGACGCCACTCATCGCGGAAACCACGGCCACGCACTTTCCCGCGCGTGCCCCTGTGGCAATGATCTGGGCGGTCCGTGCGATACACGAGGCATCTCCCACCGAAGTTCCGCCAAATTTCATGACCTGCAACGCCGGCTTCATGACTCTCCCATCGCAAGGCCACTCAGCTGCAAATGCCGAGGCGGCCGCATCTCTCTTATTTTAGGGTTTGGTTGCGAAATCGCGTGTGATTCCGCTTATCAATTTTTCCGATTCGATACATCCATTTCTTACGCCGATCGGAACGCGTCAATATGGCCGGGTTTGCTCTCGATACCAACAAACTCTTCAGTGCGCGACGTGTGGCAGATTCCAGTGCCGCCACACGCTGATCACCCGCAATAGAAAGCAGACCGTGCCGCCCAGGACCGCGGACCACGCGGGCGGCATATGCAATTTGCGCGCTGCAATCATGCAGGCGGAACCCGCCAGCGCCGCCGTGGCATACACATCGGCCCGCAAAACATTGGGAATTTGTCCAAGAAACAGATCGCGGATGACTCCTCCACCAACCCCGGTAATTGTCCCCAGTAGCGCGGCGATAAAAGGATGCAACTTGTAGAGCAGCGCTTTGTGTGTCCCGGCCATGGCAAACAGGGATAGGCCAGCGGCATCGAGAACCATCAAGACATTTAGTGGAATCTGCGCAATGAACCCGTGCAGCCCGAACGTAAGTGCTGCTCCCGAAAAGGCCAGCGCCGCATAACGCCAGTCTCTTAGACCTGCGGGAGGAACCGCGCCAATCAGCACATCCCGCGTGATTCCTCCACCCAACGCCACGGCGAATGCCAAGACCATCAACCCTAGAAGATCAAGATCCCCGCGAACGCCGGCAATGGCTCCTTCGATCGCGAAAATCAGCGTGCCCGCCATATCCGCAGCCAGCAGCAGATGGTCGGGTACAACGACAGGAAGCAGCGGCCTGGATTCCGTCATGGCTGGTTCATTCTTCCGCGGCCTGCGCCGCGGATTCGCGGAAGCCCGGAGCCAGCACAAAATTTAATTGGAATGCAACGATCAGCACAATGCTCAGCCGAATATCGATGAGGCAGAGCGCGGTGGCAAAGGCGTAGAGGATCTGGGCGACGATAATGCGGCGGCAGATCGCCACGGTGACTTCCCGAGGCAAATCTTCCTTCACCAGCAAATTCCGGGTTGCGTAGCCCCAGGAAATATAGAGGATCACTCCGAATAGAAGTATGTTCAGCCAGTAAACGACCATGGCGGTGCGATAGTGCATGAACTCCGCAAGGAACTTCGTGGAGAGCGGCAGCAAAGTGACGCCAAACAAGAGCAGCAGGTGAATCCAGGTCAGCCGAAGATTGGAACGTTTGAGGTGGTTTAATTGCGACTGCTGGCCCACCCAGAAAATGCCCAACGTCAGAAAACTCATGAAGTAGACCAGCACATTGGGAGCGACGCCTAGCAAGGCGTGCGCGAGATCGCGCTCGCTGTGGATGACTTCAGCGGCGGGTAGGCGCAGATCAATCGCCAGCAACGTCATGGCGACCGCGAAGATACCGTCGCTCAGGGCGGCCAGGCGCTCCACGCTGCGCCCAGCCACGCGGTTATAAAAAGTATTCATGGGTTAAAATAAGGTAGCGAAACCCCGCGAATCGCGCCAGCATCTTGTCCTGCAAATGGGGAGCGTAAGATTTACCGCCGTGGAATGCGCGCCGGACATTCTTGCGTACTGGAACGCCCACCTAAGATTAGGAATTCCGCTCATAAATTGCGCTGCTACAAGGGCTTAGCCGCTTGGCACCCCGGGTGCTTTTAATCCTGCGGCAACGCGATATCGGAGGAAGCCATGAGCGAAACATCGACAATCCGCACCGCTTCTTGTTCCGGCTATGAAAGGCTTCTCGAGGAGTGCAAGAGCGCCCTCCTGGCCTGGAAGACAAAACGCGAAGAGTTTATACGATGCGGACCGCGCTCAAGAGGCGCGGGAGATGAGCTGCAACGCCTGCAAGCTGAATATGCGCGTGCCTACAACCGCCTGGAGCGCCACGCAAAAAACTGCCAGTTGTGCCATTTCCATACGGAAACTGAGAAAGAAGATCAACGCGGACCGGTAATCGTCGCAACGCGAAAACAGCTTTCGGCCTGACTCACGCGGGCGTGGAAGTCGCATCCTCGGCTGCGGGCGCCGCCGCAGGAGCCGGAGAGGCAAGCGCTGCATGGCGCGCGGAAAGCACATCGGCCAGCAGATCGACGAGTTTCCGGGCGGCCGAGCCGTCGGCATCCCGGTCCGGGTTATATTGGGCCACGTCGAGCGCAAGCAGGTGCTTCTGTTTTGCAAATTCCGTGAGCGCTATCCGCACGTCCGCCAGTGAGAGGCCTCCGGAATCCGGCACGTTCGTCGCGGCAAAATCTTCCTGGGCGATGACGTCCACATCCAGATGCACCATGTATTCGCGCGCGTCCGCATGCAAATGTGTCAGTGCATCTTGCGCCGATTTCTCAGCGCCTTTGAGCTGAATATCGGCCGCATACCCATGACGCATCGGCGAACGCATCAGGAATTCCTGTTCCGGCGGATCCACGCGCACTAATCCAAATATCAGTGTGTCCGGCTCGCGAACCAGCGGAGGTTCGCCCCAAAAGCGAACCAACTCCGGCGCCCCCCGGCCGAGAATGCCCGCCAGCCCCATGCCATCCAGCCGTCCGGAAGGAGTGCTCGCAGGGGTGTTGAGATCCGCGTCGCGGTCGACCCAAAGAAGGCCCAGTTGTTTGTAATAGCGGCGGGCGCCGGCCAGCATGGCGATGATCTGCGTGCAATCGCCTCCCAGAACAAGCAACAGCGCGCCGGACTTGATGGCCAATTCCGCGCGCGGCTTCAGATCGGTTAAAGCGGCAATGATTTCGGGAACGTTGCGTGAGCGCTTGTGCTCCTCATCATCCGCGAACAAGCGCGGCGCGCAATCGCCGAGGTCGTTTACTTCGTAGCCGATGGATTGCAGGCGCTCCACAAGTCCCGCGGCACGTAGCGCCGCAGGAGCCTTTTCGCTGCCGGGGAGAAAAGCGGCGGCGCTGGAGGGCGCGCCAAGGATGGCAATCTTGTTCAGCTGACGGACGATTTTGACCGCCAAGGTACGCTCCTTGTGCTGCGAAAATCGCGCAGCCACAACCGAGTGGCTGTTACAAAGTCCTGCTGGAAACGAGCGAAATGCACCGGGAAATTCCCTGCCCGGCAAACTAATTGAAGGACCTGCCGCAGCCGGCGTTAGCGGCGCGGCGCTGGAGCGATGGACTGAAGTTCCGGAGGCAGTGTGAAGCGCACGTCCTCGCGGATCAGATCCAGGTCGCGCTGGTCCGTGAAACCAAATTCGGCAAGCCGCTCGCTCACCTGCTCCACCAGAATTTCCGGAGCCGAGGCCCCCGCGGTCAAACCGATGCGGGTGACGCCCTCGAGCCAGCTTGGGTCAATATCGTTGGCAGAATCGATCAGTTGCGCCTTGCGGTTGAGGCGCTGCGCGAGTTCCACCAGCCGATTCGAATTTGAACTGTTCTGCGAACCGACCACCAGGATGAGATCCACATCCTTGGCCACCTGCTCGACCGCTTCCTGGCGGTTTTGCGTGGCGTAGCAGATGTCGTCGCTGGCCGGCCCGACAATCTTGGGAAAACGCTGGCGAAGACGCGCCACGATCTCCTGCGTGTCATAGAGGCTCAGCGTCGTTTGCGTGAGAAACGCGAGTTTTTCGGGATCTTCCACTTGGAGCGCGTCCACGGCCGTCACCGAATCCACAACCAGCGTGCGGTCCGGCGCTTCTCCGGAGGTGCCGACAATCTCCTGATGGTCCTTGTGGCCGATCAGGATGATAGTGCGCTTTTCGCGGGCGAATTTCAGGGCTTCCAGATGGACCTTGGTGACCAGCGGGCAGGTAGCGTCAATCACGCGCAGCAGCCGGTCTTTGGCTTCCTTCCGGACCGTCGGAGGAACCCCGTGGGCGCTGAACACCAGCACCGAATTCGAGGGAACTTCCTCAATCGTCTCCACAAAGATGGCGCCGCGGCGGCGGAGTTGTTCCACCACATAGGTATTGTGCACGATTTCGTGGTGCACATAAACCGGCGCGCCATAGGCTTCCAGCGCCAACTCGACGATATCCACGGCGCGAACCACGCCGGCGCAGAAACCGCGCGGGCGCACGCGCAGAAGGGTTTTTGCAGGGCTTGCCGTTTGCAGGGACATCTGGCTCCTAAGCTACTGAAATTTCAAGATTCCATCATATCAAAGTCGTACCTTCTGTGCATGCCAACTGTCCTTCCCCATTGCATAAACCTGCCTTTTGGGACAGCGCACCGGCTGCAAATTGGCGTAGACTAAGGCCTAATAGAGAGTCCCCCTTGATGCAGCCTCAGACGGAACAAAACCGGCGGCGCAGTGAGCGCGTGATGCTGCGCATGTCCGTGATGGTTTTGGCGGAGAACGAAGAACGCCGCCAGATCCAGGAAGAAGCCAAGACCCAGGTGGTGAACGCACATGGCGGCCTGATGCAGATGAGGTCGCACCTCCACGTCGGCCAGCCTTTTCTGCTGAACAATCCGCAAAACGGCCACGAAATCAGCTGCCGTGTGGTACGCGTCGAAGAATCCGGCATGGAGTTTTACAATGTTGCATTTGAGTTTGACCGCCCCGACCCTAAATTCTGGCCAGTGACCTTCCCCCCTGTTGACTGGGGCCTGCCCTCCTGACGCCGGAAGCGACAGTTGCAGTCCCTTACCGCATCCAACTTTTTGCAAGAACCCGTGTTTGATAAACCGTGGAGGTACGTCAAGTGCAACTCGGGAAACGTGCAAGTGCGGTTCTAATGGCCGGCTTTTTGGCCGGCGGGCTTTTTCTGGCAGGGTGCGACGACAACGTCGAAATTATTCGCGATCCGGATATTCGCATCGCCAAGGGCATGACCTGGGCGTGGCGGCCGGTAAATGCCCCGGAAACCGCCGCACCCAGCGGCGATAGCCGGAAAGTCATTTCGCGGGATGTTATCGTGCCGCAGCCTCAGCAACAGCAGGCGCCCCAGCGGCTGGAAAGCAATCGCGACTGGAACACGGAAGCGAATCGAGACGTCCTGAAGGCCGCAATCGCCAAGAATCTTCAGTCGAAGGGCCTGACCCAGGTGCCGGATCCGAATGCGGCGGATTTCTGGGTGGACTATCACGTAGCGGTGAAAACGCAGTCCGCAACCGTGCAGCGTGTCTATCCAGGTGGATATCCGGGCGTCGCCTGCGGCCCTTATGGCTGCTGGTCTGGCTGGGGCTGGGGACCACCGGAAGTGACCTTTCAAAACGTCCGCTATCACGAAGGAACTTTCGTGATTGACTTGGCGTTGCGCGAACCGCGCAAGCTGGCCTATCGCGCCATCAGCCAGAAGGAACTCAACAACAAGCACACCATCAGCCCGTATCAAGCCGACGAGGCGGTTGGCCATTTACTGAAGGGCCTGAAGACGAAGTAATTTCAATTTGGGAAGAGCCACGAAACGTTCGAACGTTTCGTCTACAAATAAAGTCTTTGCCTTCACCACGCATTTCAAAATGGAAATGGCATTCGAACAGGCTGCCATGTTCCACGTGGCACAAATTTGCGTAATTGTCGGCGCGCCGACATTCCGCCGACGCGCCACGCTGTGCGGATTCTTTACTTGCGGCCTTTGGCCGCCGCGGTCACCGGTTTCTGCACGCGGGCCTGAAACTCTTCGTAGGTGCCCTTGAAGTCTTCGACCTTGCCGCCATGGAAGTGCCAGATGCGCGTGGCCACTTCGTCGAGCACATCTTCGTCGTGCGTAACCAGCAGGACCGTGCCTTCGAATTTCTGCAGCGCGATGTTCAGCGCGTTGATCGATTCCAGGTCCAGGTTGTTGGTCGGTTCGTCAAACACCAGAAAATTCGGCTTCTGCAGCATGATTTTGCAGAAAATCAGGCGCGCCTGTTCGCCGCCCGAAAGTCCGGAAGTGGGCTTCAGCGCGTCTTCGCCGCTGAAGAGCATTTGCCCCAGCACGCCGCGAATCTCTTCCTGCAACGCCTGCGGCTTGAACTGCCACAACCAGTCAAGAGCGTTGATGCCCTTCGATTTGTCGATCGTGTAGCTGAAATCCTGCGGGAAATAGCCGACCTTCACTTCGTGGCCCCAGATGACGTTTCCAGAATCGATTGGAAACTGGCGTTCCGCCCCGCCGATAAAATCTCCGGCGTTGTGGATGAGGGACTTGAGCATCGTGGTCTTGCCCGCGCCGTTGCGCCCCGTGAGCGCGATCTTTTCGCCACGAACCACGTGCGCGGAAAAATTCGGGATCACCTTCAGATTGTCGTAAGACTTCGTCAGGTGCTTGATTTCCAGCGGTTGCCGCCCGGAAGGCGTTTCGAACTGGAAGCGAATGTAGGGACGCTGAATATTGGAACGCGCTAACTCGGAAACCTGCAGGCGCTCCACCTCTTTTTTTCTCGAAGTGGCTTGCGCGGAACGCGTACCCGCGGAAAAGCGCGCGATAAATTCGTTGAGGTCCGCGATCTTCTTCTCTCGCGCCTGGTTTTCCGCTTCCATGCGCGCGCGAATCTGCGTTTTGGCGATCACCATGTCGTCGTATCCGCCGGGGTACATGATGATGGTTTGATAGTCGATATCGGCAGTGTGCGTGCAGACGCTGTTGAGGAAGTGGCGGTCGTGCGAAATCACGATCAGCACGCCGTGATATTCGCAGAGATACTCCTTGAGCCAGTGCACGGAATCGAGGTCCAGGTTGTTGGTCGGCTCGTCGAGCAGCAGCGCGGAGGGATTGCCGAAAAGCGCCTGCGCCAGCAGCACGCGGACCTTTTGCCCGCCTTGCAGTTCGCCCATCATGCGCTCGTGCAATTCCGCTTCGATGCCCAGGCCATCAAGCAGCACGCCGGCATCGGCTTCGGCCTCGTAACCGTTTTCTTCGCCGACGATGCCTTCCAGTTCGCCCAGGCGCATGCCATCGGCGTCTGTCAGTTGATCGTGCGGCTTGGCATACAGACCCTCGCGCTCTTGCAGCGCGTTCCACAGCACCGAATTCCCCATTATGACGGTGTCAATCACGCGGAATTTGTCGAAGGCAAACTGGTCCTGGCGGAGGATGCCGATCTTCTTGGGCCGGGTGATGTTGCCGCTGGTGGGTTCCAGTTCGCCGGTCAGAATCTTCATAAAGGTGGATTTCCCGGCGCCGTTCGGGCCGCTGATGGCATAACGGCGGCCGGACATAAAGGTGGTGGTGACGTCCTCAAACAGGACGCGGGCGCCGAAGCGCATTGTGACGTTTTCAACGGAGATCATATCCCTGTAATTTTACCGTGAAATCACGGGTACGCCAAAAATCAAAGATTCGATACTTCGCGGCGCTTGACACAATTTCACGCGCGCCATAAGGTGCTGCAACGGAGCGAGTATGAAAAAACAGACCGCAATTGCCGTTCTCATCGGTGGCATTTTTCTTGGTTCCTTCTTATGGCTTTCGCGCGGCAAGGCCGCTCCGGGACCTGCGGATGAGACCTTGTGGCCAACCAAGGGTTGGGCTCAGGCAGCGCCCGCCAGCGTTGGGCTGGACGAATCCGTTTTAACGGCAGTGGACAAAGACATTGCCGGCGGAAAGTTCTACCTGATCGATAGTTTCACGGTCTTTCGCTGTGGCAAAAAAGTCTTTGAGCGCAAGTATGCGCATGACTACGCGCAAATCTATGGCAAACAGGCCAAGGAGAAAGGGCCACTGAACGCGCGGCTGACCGGCCCTTACAACTATTTCGATCCATACTGGCACCCTTACTTTCATGGAACCGATCTGCACACGATGCAATCCGTGAGCAAAACCGTGACTTCCGTGATTATCGGGATTGCCAAGCAGCGTGGCGACTTCAAGGCCGGAGTGGACACTCCGGTGCTGAAATATTTTGACGTTGCCAAGGTGAAGAATGTGGACGACCGCAAACGACGGATGACGCTGCGTGATGTGTTGACCATGACTACCGGCCTCGATTGGAACGAGGACGTCCCCTACGACGATCCCCGCAGCGATTCCAGCCTGATGGAAGCGACCGACGATTGGGTGCAATACGTGATCGATAAGCCGATGGCGGAAGAGCCCGGCAAGAAATTCAACTACAGCAGCGGCGCCACCGAACTGCTTGCCTACATTTTCAAGAAAGAAACCGGGCAGGACATTGACGACTACGGCCAGAAATATCTCTTCGGGCCGCTGGGAATCCAGCACCACTGGAAGCGGACCTACATCGGCGTGGTGGACACCGAAGGCGGCTTGTATCTGAATCCCGACGGCCTGGCAAAGATCGGATACTTGTACCTGCACGATGGCGTTTGGGAGGGAAAGCAACTCGTCTCGCCGGAATGGGTGAAGAACTCCGTAACGCCTTACATCGACGCCGTGGCGGGCATGAAATACGGCTACAAATGGTGGCTGTATCCGCGGAAGGATTCCAAGGAACTGGTCTGGATGTGCCTGGGATTTGGCGGACAACGGCTGATGGTTTTCCCGGACGAGCAATTGCTCGTGGTGCTGACGGGCTGGGAAATTCTGGGCAACGAGGGCCGCGGAGAGCAGTTGTTCAACAGCCTGCTGCCCGCCATAAAAACGAAACGCTGCGAGGGCATGGGGCGCTGATGCTGCTGGAAAATAAAGTTGCGTTGATTACCGGGTCGGGGCGAGGGATTGGCCGCGCGATGGCGCTGCTGTTTGCACAGGAAGGCGCTTCGGTGTTCCTTACGGCGCGCACGGAAAGTGAATTGGCGAGCGTGGCCCGGGAAATCGCTGGCACCGGCGGCAAGGTGGCCTATGCGATTGCTGATCTGACGCAGGAAAAAGAGGTCGCGCGCGTTTTCGCCGAAGCGGAGAAGAAATTCGGGCGCGTGGATATTCTGGTGAATAACGCCGGGCACTATGGCCCGGTGGTGCCAGTCGAGGAATACCCTCTCGAAGAGTTCGACAAAGTGATCGCCGTGCATCTGCGGGCAGCGTTTTTGCTGAGCAAGCTGGCGCTGCCGGGAATGTACGCGCGGAAGTCCGGCGTGATTCTGAATATTTCCAGTCTGTCGGCAAAGGCCGCGTTTTCGTGGGGCTCGGCATACGCGGCGGCGAAGGCAGGCTTGCTGGGACTGACGCGCTACATGGCCGCGGAAGCGGCGCGCAACGGCGTCCGCGTGAATGCGATCTGCCCCGGGCCGGTCACCGAAACGGTGATGAGCAAGGAACTCGGCAACACGCTGGCGAAAAAACTAAACGTCAGCCCCGAGGATCAACTGAAGGGTTTCCTCGGCTCTATCCTGCAAGGCCGCGGGCAAACCGCCATGGAAATCGCGCAAGCTGCACTCTTCCTCTGCTCCGATATGTCCAGCGCCATGGTCGGCCAATCCATCAACGTCGACGGCGGCGCCGCGTTTTGCTGACAACGGTCAGTCGACAGTCAAAGTGAGGTTGAGTGTCGAGAGCTGTTGGTTGCCACGTGAGGCAGTCACTGTGAGCGTGTAGGTTCCTCGCGGAGTTATTAGTGGTGCGCTCGGAGAACCACCGCCGCAACCAGTTGCGATCAGTGAAAAACCCAGGACCAACCGCAGCGAGCAATCGGAAAGGCGCCTGACAAAATCCCTTGCGTCTCTGGGGTGAAACAAAAGTACAAAGACGAGAGACACTGCAAGTCCTGTATATAGTTCCCCTTTGACATCCATAGGAATCCGCCGGATGGGGGATATCTGCAAAAGCGTTGCCGCACTGGAACTTCCACTGGTCGAGACACTCACGGAAAACGGCACGGATGTCGCGTTGGTGATGTTGAATGAATTCGGAGAAACAGTGCACGTGGACAACGTGGGTGCGCCACTGCAGGCCAAAGTGACGGCACCTGTGAAACCCTGCGCGGGAGTAAGTTGGAGGTGGTACTGAGCGGTTTGGCCCGCTGTAATCGTGGCGTCTGTGCCGGAAGTCGGTGAACTTGGCCCAAGCTGGAGCGGAGCAACGGCAGTAGCCTCCACTGAGGCGGACTGGGAGCCGCCCGGAGCATCGTCGGTGACCACAACCGTAGCTGTAATTGTCCCCACTGCAAGAGGCGTAAAGGAAATGTTAACCGTGCAGTTGGAGCCAACCGTTACAGGACTTCCCACGCAGGTGTTGGTTTGTGAGAAGTCATTGGGATTCGACCCGGAAAAAGAAACAGAAGTGACGTGCAGCGGCCCGGTACCCGTGCTTGTTACCCTGACCGGCAAAGGACTCGACGTTGTGCCCACGGGCGTAAGAATGGTGAATACAAGAGCATTGGGGAACAACGAGGCGCTGGGCTCTGGAGCGGCAGCTATCGCCGAAAGGGCGAGGGACTGCGGACTGCTGGCGGCATTGTCCACTATTTGGAGACTGGCGGTGAAGCTCCCGGCAGTGACGGGATTGAACGTGATCTCGATTTCGCAGCTCGCGTTTATAGCAAGCGTTGGGGCGCAGGTGTTGGTTTCAGAAAAACTAGACGCATTGGCTCCAGTGATAGAGATGGAAGTAAGCTCGAGTGTTTGGGTGCCATTGTTGGTGAGCGAAACGGGTTGGGTCAAACTATTCTCGCCGACGATAGCGTTGAACGCTACAGCCAACGCCGGGGAGAGCGCAGCACCGGGGGACGGAACGGGCAAAGATCCCGTTATGGCCATCGTAAGGCAACACGCAAGGTCACTGCCAACGCTGAAAGGAGAGCCTGGGACCTCTGTGAGGTTGCCGCTTGACGCGTCGACCCGGTAAGCATAGACGGAAACATCATCTGTTCCATAAAGGAATGGCCCGAGGGGGTCCGCGACGTAGATACCACTGTTTATGGGAATACCGCTGATTCGGGTGAGGCTGCCGCTATTTTGATCAATGGAGTAGACCACTTCCGCCAAGTTATCCGGTACATAGAGAAAATGCCCGGAATTTTCGATGAAGGGCGTTGACCCGGTGAATCCCAGGTATTGGGGATTTGCTGCACAATTGACGCCAGTTCCATTCGCCGGAGAAATGAGGCACGGAACAAAATATTCGGTACCGCTATCGGCATAGAGACCATAGAAGAAACGATCCAGAGGATCTATCGCGTAGCCCACGCCTTCGAAGAGTGCGCCGCCCCCATTCGGGAGGGCTGCCGTGCCTTGATACGTCAGCATGTTTGGAGCTTGAATTGAGTAGACGTAAGCACCACCTGTCGCCTGATTGTGGCCGGTGCCGACGTAAAGATACTGTCCTCTGGGGTTGGTTAATAGAGTCAATGGTTCTCCAACTAGGCTATTGGGCGAATTGGGTATGGAAGTAACGCTAATTGGGGAGAGGAGAGGACTAGAACCTGAAGTGTCAATGGAAAACATAGCAAGCGCGCTTGCCGTACATGACGCGTTGATGCAACCGTATCCAGCGAAGAGAAACTTCCCGGAGGCCTCTCCCGTGATTGTTACCAGCGAAAACGGAGGAGTTGTATTCGGCATTGCCGGAGGCGCTGTAAAAGGTGAGAGGGGTACTTCAGACAGAGCGCCGGTACTCTGGTCGATTTGGAACATAGCGATGTTGTTGCTATAGCGATTGATCGCAAATAGGAATTTCCCCTGACCATCGACGGCCATCGACCCACCTTCCCCGCGGCTCGGAAATGGCGCGCCAGGTATGGGAGTAAGAGCGCCGGTTTGGCTATTCTTGCTGAAACCCAAAATAGGCGTTGGTGTGGCACCCGATATGGTCCGTGAGTAAGTAACGCCGTAGACGTACTGCTGTGTGGGATTCTGTGCAGAGGCGGGCACAAAGGCCATAAGAAGGGTCGAAAGAAAAATGAGCAGGGGTGCTAAGCGGCAGCGGCTCTTCGATCTTACGCGCGAGAACATGGGAAATTCCCAGCAATACAAGTCGCCGCATGAGAACATTATTTTATCCCCGATACTTGTAAATCAGGTTAACCCGCAAGGCAAGGATAGCTTTTCAAATTGGGAAATACAAATTGGGGAGTGACCAAAGTGAAACGAGTCCGTGCGAGTTCTCCAGTCTACGAACTGGAGTTACTAGCGAATTTCGTTCTTGAAGACGGCGCCGGATTTCATTACGAATTTGACGCGCTGGAGTTCGGTAATGTCTTTGAGGGGGTCGCCGGAGACGGCGACGAGGTCGGCCCACTTTCCGGCTTCGATGGTGCCCATTTTATCGGACCAGCCGAGTAGTTCGGCGGCGTTGACCGTGCCGGTGCGGATGGCCTGCATCGGGGTCATGCCGTATTTCACGTAATACTCAAACTCCAGAGCTTCGTTGAGTTCGCGCCAGTCGAAGCCGCCGGCGTCCGTGCCTAGCACGATTTTCACGCCTTTTTTCAGCGCCAGTTGGAATGCGGCTTTTTCCGTGTCCACCATCTTCGTCCAATTTCCCGCGCGGCCCGGGGCCACATACGCGCCGACCATGACCGTGGGCACCCAATAAATGCCGCGGCGGGCCATCTCTTCCATCTGCGGCTCGGTCAAGCCGTCGCCGTGTTCGATGGAATCGACGCCGGCCTTCAGCGCGGCGGCAATGCCGTCGCTGCCAATCGCATGCGCGGCGACTTTGTGGCCCAGGCGGTGGGTTTCATCCACGATCTCCTTGGCTTCTTCGTCGGTGAAATTCACGTGGCTGTGCAGCACGCCGTCCGGTCCATAAAAATAGCCGTGGTCGGAGTAATACTTGATCCAATCCGCGCCATGCGAGATCTGCTCGCGCACCGCCTTGCGCACACCTTCGACGCCGTCGGCATATTGCACGCCTTGCGGCACCTGAATTTCCCAGGAGTAATCGAGCGGGCCGTACATACCCGTGGGCGTCATGGCGCGCGTGGAGACCTGCATGTGCGGGCCGGGAATTTCGCCACGATTGATGGCTTGCTTCACGTCCACGTCGGCGTACATCGCGCCTTCGGTTTCGACATCGCGCAGACAAGTGAAGCCGTGGCCCAGGGCGATCTGCGCGTTGCGCGCCGCCAGAATCGCGCGATAGGGGATGGATTGTTTCAAAAGCTGCGCGTCGTAATCTTCCTGGGTGATGTCGCCTTGCAGCAGCACGTGCGTGTGCGCGTCCACAAAACCGGGCAACACGGTGGCTTTAGAGAGGTCAATCACTTCGACGCCAGCCGGCGCGGAGCCACCCGGGGTGACGCTGACGATTTTGTCGCCTTCGACCAGGATCAGCGCGTTGGCAATGAGCGTGTCGCTCTTGCCGTCAATCAAACGTCCGGCGCGTATCGCAATTTTTTTGGGAGCAGGCGCAGGTTTCTCTTGCGCGGGGCAGGCGGAAATGCAGAACGCTGCGAAGAAACCGAGGGAAACGAACAATCGGGTGGCGGAATTCATCATGGCCTCCAGGGCGCGGCCACGATATCAGAATCAATCCGCGAGGAAAAGCAGAAGGGCCAGCCGCTCTCTCAGGACGGCTGGCCCTTTTTGAATCACAGATTTGAGAACTGTACTACGTCCTGCACAGCTCTCAAGTCTGTGTACTCAGGCGCAAACAGTTGAAGGAGACAACTGTTTACGAAACCGGTTGCGAACCCGGGCGGCGGACCGGACGGCGGGCCCAATCCTCGGCGGCAGCCACAGTGCGCCGCGCGGCAAGAACCAGAGGATGCCGGCTGGCGGCCAGGCGCGCGACGCCCGCTTCCCAAGTCTTCTGGAACAGATACAGCGAGGCGATGAGCGCCCCGATCAGCGCGAAGCCCAGCGCAAAGATGGCAAACGCCGCCAAAAGCTCTCGCACGAAATAAAGTTGCAATGCTGCGATAGTCCCCAGAAAGATCCAAATCCACTTACGACCCTTATCCCGCTTGCTCATTCTGACCCGCCCCTCTCTTGCCGACCGCCCCCTCTAAACGCAAACCCGGGGTAAAACGACCTACGCGCCCTTAGATGATTGCCCCTGACCAAAGGGACCAGGCTGCGTACCTGTCCCATTAGACAGGAGGGATGGGGGGAAGTGAATGGTACAGGAGCATCAAAATGGGGCATAAACGAATCTCCTAGTACCCACTGAGCCATTGAAGATTACGGTCTATACTATTTAATTTAAGGCATTTACAAAGCGAGAGCGAAGGGCTAGTTTTTCGCCAAATCTTCGGTACCTGTCCCTGTGGAAAAAACCTGTCCTTTGGGACAGGGGACAGGTAGGCCGGCATGGATGTCTCTCGGGCTCGAGAGGCATGGCACATTTTCCGTTTACTCCTGTCCGGCAGGAACCCTAGTTGAGGAACAGGAGTCAGGTGGGGATCTTTGTCCTTGTATCCCCAGACACAATCGGCACGTCCCATTTGTGGGCCCAGGTACCGTGATCGTTAGGATTTATCTCGGTCGCTGCTGGTGTTCCAGGATGCGCCATGAAGACCGCGCTTAGAGGCATGCCCTTGAGGGTGGCTTTACTCCTTGCGAGCTTGATGTCTCGCTGCGCACTCTCCCAGGAAGCACCGCCCCCTACTTCAAGCAGCGGCACGCTAGCCTCCGCGCCTCGGGACCAGAAACCGGAGCAGGAGCCGAAGAGCGAAGTTTCGGTGCAGGACACGGGCACCACTTTCAAGATGCGCGTCAACCTGGTGCAGGTTCATGTGATCCTGCGGGACGCCACAGGCAAAGCAGTGGGCGGCATGCGCAAGGAAGATTTCCGGTTGTATGACAACAACAAATTGCAGGCGATCACCGCATTTGCGATCGAAAGTGCGGAGTCGCGCAAGGAACGCAGCGATGCGGCAGCAAAGTATCAGGTAGGCAGCGGAGAAAATGGCACACCGGTTGACGGAGCAGTGCCGGAGCGCTTCATTGCGTTGACGTTCGACGACGTTCACCTACTGACGGGCGATGTGGCTCCGATGCGAACGGCCGCGAACGGATTCATCGATTCACTGGGCCCGAGCGACCGCGTAGGAATTTTCACCACATCGGGACAGGTAACCCAGGAGTTTACTGCTAATAAAGAACTACTAAAAGATATACTTTTGAGAGTTATATCGCGCGCCCATACCACCACTGGCGCGTGCCCCAGTGTCTCCTATGACATGGCCATCGAAGTCGGAAAGGATCCCATGGCCTTGGCGGTTCTTTATGAGCAAGCGCGAGCATGCGCTCCTGAGCTTGACGATTTTGCAGTAAGGGCGTTGGTCAACGCTGCGATAACCTTGGCCACAGAGACGGGAGAGGCCGAGTTCCTGGGCGCCTATCGAGAACTGGCAAGCGTACTGCGTGTCTTGTCCAGCAGGCCCGGCGAGCGAATTTTGCTGCTGGCCTCACCGGGATTTGCGGTGGCCCCAGAAATGTTCAGCCAATCCTCGGAGATCGTGGAGTATGCGAACCGGTCGAATATCGTGATCAACACGATTGACGCGCTCGGACTGTTCACCCCGGATTTGTTCGGAGATATCGCGCAGCCCTATGCGCAGCCCAGTCAAATCGCGGGACAGGCAGCGAACGTTTTGCTTTCGGTCCAATTGGAAAAGCAGTATGTGTTAGGCGATCTCGCTTACGGCACTGGCGGAAGGTTTTTCCATAATTCCAATGACTTGGGAGGGGGCCTGAAACAATTGGGGATGGTGCCGGAAGTCTCCTATGTGCTGGGCTTTTCTCCGGAAACACAAGAGATGGACGGGCACTTCCACACCATTAAGGTAACTCTGACGGGAAAGCCGAAATATGCCATCCAGGCGCGGCGCGGTTACTTCGCCCCGAAAAAGCCGGAAGATCCGGCGGAAATCGCCAAGGAGGAGATTCGCGAGGCGGTGTTTTCGAGAGACGAGATCGTGGGTTTGCCGTTCACTACGAAGACGCAGTACTTCCAATCGGGAGGAGTGGCGACGCAGTTAAGCGTCGTGGCGCATGTGGATTTAAATGGGGCGCGATTTCGCAAGGTGGACGGAAAAAATTCCAATGATGTGACGGTGGCGACCGTGCTGTTTGACGAGAACGGTAATTTTGTGGCGGGCGGCGAAAAACTAGTGAAACTGCGCTTGCTCGATGTATCCCTGGAGATGTTTCATCGCAACGGACTGTTCGTCAAATCGACTTACGAGGTGAAGCCAGGCAAGTATCTGGTGCGGCAAGTTGTGCGGGAATCGGAAGGTTCGCAGGTCTCGGCACATAGCGGGATGGTCGTTATACCGGACTAATCGGTCTTGCCGATGGATGGATGGGCCACAGACCGGCGAAAAAAAGCCCCGGGAGCCCACTGCAGGCGTCCGGGGCAAGGTAAAGATGGCCAGTGAGGTGGCGCTAAGCCTTTTTGATGAGGCGGGTGATCCAGACGAGAAGGACCGCGCCAACGAAGGACACGATGATTCCGCCGATCATGCCTCCTCCCGGCCAAAGACCCAGCATCCCAAAGATCCAGCCGCCAACCACACCGCCGAGCAAGCCGAGGATGATGTCCACCAGCACGCCGTAGCCGCCGCCCTTCATGACTTGTCCTGCCAGCCATCCGGCGATCAACCCCGTGATAATCCAAGCGAGAAAGCCCATGCGAATTACCTCCTTAGCTCCCAGAGGAGCACCTCTTCAAATTGGGGCGGGGAGAACGGCCTATAGTTTCCCCTTCCCCCAGGTAACGCGCAAGCCCGTTGCGAGAAGCAGGTCGTTGGCCTTGAGTCCGACGGGGGGATAGCTGATGTAGGTGTCGGTCAAGGTCGCTTGCCAGCTGAGCCAGTTCTTGATCTGTGTGGCGACCGTGCCGTTGAACAGCATGCGGTAATCACCCGTGTGGGAAAGGTTGGGATAAAAGGAAAAACGCTCGGCGACGGTGGTCCGCTTGGAGAGTTTCGCGCTGAATTCTTCGCCAATCAAGGCTTCCGCGCTGTTTTGCACGGACGAAGGAATGGTGTTGAACGCGGGGGGAGGAGTGGGATTCGCCAGCAGGTAGGAGCCAAAAGAGTCCCGGTCATAGGTGATACCGCCGAACACGTCAAAGACGGTGTTCGGGGTCTTGATGACGTGGTAGCCGAAGCCACCGCCAAAGACGCTGCGAAGATCGAGATGCTGGAGCTCGTTGGTCTGGAAATAGGTGAGCGCGAAGACGTAGGCGCGCGGCGAAATGTTCAAATCGCCGCGGAGTCCGGCGTCGAGAGCGTTGGCGGTGGTGACGGTGGGAGGAACGGAACTGTTATTGGCAAAGATGTAGTCACCGTAGACGGTGAGTTTGTCGCGAGGAGTTTCACGCACGGCTTTGGCGGCCAGGGTGAAGTTGGCAGTCTCCGAGTTACCGCGGGTGAGGGCCAGGCCGGTGTCGAACAAGCCACTCCAGAAATAGGTGAATTTGGGATGGGCCATGCGCTCGGCCGCTTCCTCGTAGGCATGCTGCTCGGCATCATTGCGCACAGCGACGATGGCTTCCTTTGCCGCGGCCGCAGGGGCTGGCGCCGGAGTTGCGCCGACAACCACAAATTTTCCGTCCTGCGTGGTGACTTTGCCGGAGAGCTTGGTGCCGTCTTTCAGCGTGATATTGATGTTGTCGGTGGACTCGATGGCCGTGATGGCGTCCCACTGGATGGTGACATCGCCGGCGAATTCGGATTTGATTAGCAGCGTTTTGCCATCGCCGTTGACAATTTTTCCGGAGAGCCGGTCTCCATTTTTCAAAGTGACCTGATCCGCGCGGACGGCAGCGGCCGCCAGCAGCAGGGTGATTCCTAAAAGCAGACTGCGACGCATTTGCGTTCTCCTGAAATTTCAGATTGGGCAATGACCCGAGGGGCTTAACGCGGGCGGCGGTAAGAAAAACTCATAACCCCATTTGGGTGGGTACCATGAGTCTAATCGAAGAGGACCTCGCAATTCCAGACAGAATCCTCAAGGGGCTGGCCACAAATTCCGGGCATCGCTTATACTGTTGGGAGTTCAGGGGTGGATGAACCGCAGGTCCGATAGCCTGCGCGTAACTTGGGGCGTCCCGATAGACGCGACCTCTATTTTCGATTGCATTTGATGCGGGCCTCGGGGGAACGACCGTTCGAGGACCGTTTGATGGGGAGCTATTCCAAATGAGATTTCGCAATCGATGGGCAGTGCCAACCTTGCTGCTAGTGGCGATGTCAGTATGGCTGGGCGCATGTTCCAAGCCGGAACAGGCCCCACAAAGCCCAGCAGCCGCTTCTCAGCCAGTTGCTGCGAAACCAACGCTGGTGTTCATGACCGACTTCGGCACGGCCAATGACGCCGTGGCCATCTGCAAAGCGGTGATGGTCGGCATCGCTCCGGACATCCGGATTATGGATATCACCCATCAAGTAACGCCGTTTTCGATCGAAGAAGGTTCGCGATTCCTGGCTGGGGTGACGCCGTATTATCCGGCGGGAACGGTGTTTGTGGTGGTGATCGATCCCGGCGTGGGCACGAACCGCAAGGCCGTGGTGGTGAAAACGAAGAAGGGGCAATATTTTGTGTTGCCGGATAACGGGCTGATTTCGCCGGTGATTGAGCGCGATGGACTGGATTCCGCGCGGGAGATTACCAACAGCAGCTGGATGATCGGGGACGCCATCTCGTCGACTTTTCATGGGCGCGACATTTTTTCGCCGGTGGGAGCGCACCTGGCGGCCGGCTGGGACTACACGCTGGTGGGACCCACGGTGCAGCAACTGGTCCGGCTGACGCCGAAGACCGCGACGGTCACTGACAAAGGAATCGAAGGCGATATCATCGCGCTGGACGACCCGTTTGGGTCGCTGATTACAAACGTGCCGGGCGAAGAGTTCAAGAAACTTGGATACGCAATCGGCGATCGCGTGACCGTGCAACTGAACAAGAAGCCGTTCACGCTGCCGTATACAAAGACCTTCATGGACGTGCCGGTCGGCGACCCGCTGCTTTACGTGGATTCGCGCGGCCGCGTTGGCCTGGCATTGAACGAGCGCAATTTTTCGGTGGTCAATAAAATCACGCCGCCGGGAACGATTTTTATCCCGAAGAAGGGCGCGCCGATTAAGGGCAAGAAATGAAAGCGGCGGCGCAAGAGCGGGCCAGAAATTTGCATCCCTGGGAGCAGCGCTTCCTGTTTTCGGGGCGATGTACGCGATGTAGCAGCCTGGGGTAAGTAGCGGCACGCGTTCATCCGGCTGCATCCTTCAGCCGGCAGGTCAAACTATCGAATTAAAACCAGGCGGCACGCGCTATCCGCTCGTGCTGGAAATCCATCCTCAATGGATTCCGAAAAAGAAAAGGACTAGTCATGAATCTACGGAGAAGCGTTTCCGAGGTTTTTCGGTATAAGGTGCTTTTGCTGGCGTTGTTTGCCGTTGCTTCGGCGGCGAATGTTGCGGCGCAATCGTTTCGCGGGGGAATCCGGGGCGAGGTGAAAGATCCACACGGATTACAGGTGGCCGGTGCAAAAGTGGTGGCACGAAATCTCGGCACGAGCGAGTCGCGCGAGGTTACGGCCGACCAGCAGGGCGAATATCGTTTTGTAGAACTGCCCGCCGGCGAGTATGAAGTTTCCGCGGTGGCGACCGGGCTGGAAGAAGCGCGCCTGAGTCTTGTGCGCGTGGACGTTGGCTTGGATACGCTTGCGAATATCACGCTGACGCAGGTGAAAAGCCGCAACGAGTCGGTGGAAGTGACGGAGACAGTGCCGTTGGTCGAGACGGCAAATACGACGCTGTCCCAGGTGGTGGATCGCACTCTAGTGCAAGAACTGCCGCTTAACGGACGCGATTTCGGCAAACTGGTGGCGCTGACTCCTGGCGTAACGGTGGAAGGCTCCGGTGTGGCGGGCACGGAAAAGGGCTTTGGACAGTTCAATATCAACGGAAACCGCGACCGTTCGAACAACTACACGCTGGACGGCACGGACAATAACGATCCGTGGTTCAACAATTCAGCTTTGAACCAGGTGGGCATCACGGGAGCGCCGGCGACGCTGCTGCCGCTGGACGCCATTCAGGAATTCAACCTGCAATCGCAATTCAGCGCAGAGTACGGAAGGAACTCCGGCTCGATCGTCAACATCGTGACGCGCTCCGGGTCCAACTATTTCCACGGGTCGCTCTACGAATACAACCGCAACTCGGCCTTTGACGCGCGCAACTACTTCAATTCGAAATTCATTCCGGGCGCCACGCCCGGGTCCACTGTCTATAACCCGCAGTCGCATTTCAACAACAACAACTTTGGCGGCTCGCTGGGGGGACCGATCTGGAAGGACCGGACATTTTTCTTCCTTGCGTATGAAGGACAGCGCGAGCGCGTGGGCTCCGACTTCAATCTGATGGTGCCAACCGCAGCGGAAATCGCGCAGGCGGAGACAGGAGCGGCGGGGATCCTCGGGCATCCCGTCAATCCGGGGCTGGTGAAAATTCTGAATACCTACATGCCGACCACGACCGATCCCTATAATCAGCTCCCGGCCACGGTGAACGACAAGAATGACAACGACAACTTCATCGTGAAAGTGGATCACCGGTTTGACAATATCAATTCGATTGCGGTGCGCTATGCCTTTGGAAACGACGATCAGATCTTTCCTTTGGGCTCCCTGGGGGGCTACGGGAGTGGTTCACGGCTAGGGCCGTTCGCACAGATTTCACCGACGAGAGTGCAGGTTGTGTCCGGCAGTTGGCTCTCGGTCTTCAGCCCTACTTTATTCAACGAAGTGCGCTTCGGTTATTCGCGGTTCCGCAACTCCTTCAACTCGGCCGACGGAAATGTGAATACGCTGTCGCAGTTTGGAATCGATTTCGGCACCGGGCTGACAGGACTGCCGGAGTTTGATTTCGGCGGTGCGATTGAGAATATTGGCGCCACCACGTTCGGCATTCCGCGCGGAAGGACCAGCCAGACTTACCAGATCCTGGATGATCTGACATTGATCCGGGGGAGGCACACGTGGAAATTTGGCTATGAATATCGGCGGGCATTGGTGGATTTTTCCAATGACAACTACGCACGCGGACTCTTTTCCTATGACTCCAGTTCGGTCCTGGGAAGCGGCGATCCGGTGATCGAGGCACTAGCCCATTATTTTCTCGGCGATGAGAGTGGCGGCTATGCGGTTACCGGTAACACGGCGCGAAATCTGGCGACCAATGGCCTGAGCTTTTTCGCGCAAGACGACATTCGAGTGAATTCGAGATTCACGGTAAATGCGGGGCTGCGCTGGGAGTATTACGGACCGGTCAGCGAAGCGCACAATCTGATGTCGAATTTGCTGAGCCCGACAGGAACGCTGGTGATGGTGGGCACGCCTCAACTGCCGATTCCCTACACGCGCGATCTCAATAATTTTGCCCCGCGGCTGGGATTTGCCTGGAACGTGCTGCCCAAGACGGTGATCCGCTCGGCCTATGGCATCTATTACGACTACATCCCGATGCACCTGATGCAGGCCAACTATACGAACTCGGCTGGTATCAGTGCGAATCCCATCGGCCCGCAAGCCGTGGTGCCATTGAACTACAACCAGGGCGCGTACAACGGCACGGCAGCGGGTCCGGTGTTCACAACGGTCTCAGGGCCACCGGTGCAACCCAGTATTTTTGCGACGGACCATAATCTTCGGACGCCCTACGTGCAAAGCTGGAACCTGAACGTGCAACGCGAGGTGAGTTCCACGCTGGCTTTGGAAGCGGGCTATGTGGGAAGCAAGGGAACGCGACTGGTGCGGCTCTATGACCTCAACCAGAACGGGATCAATCCTTTCTATTCCGCGATCGACGTGCTTTCGACGGGAACGAGTTCGACGTATGAGGCGGGGCAGTTCACGGTGCGGTTGCAGAACTGGCACCACTTCTCCGGCTTTTCTACCTACACACTCGCAAAATCGCTCGACGGCGCTTCCGACGGCATCAACTACGACTTTGCGTTTGTGGCGTTGCCGCAGGATTCGACCAACCTGAAGGCCGAGAAGGGGCCTTCCAGTTTCGATACGCGGAATCGCTGGACCACGGCATTGAATTATCAGGTGCCGACGCTCCACGCGATCGGCGAGCGGTTCGGCGGGGGCTGGCAACTCAATACCATCATCACCGTGCAGAGCGGGCGGCCCATCGACATCGTGGGTGGAACCAATAGTTTTGGAGGAAATGAACGGCCGGACGTGGTTCCCGGTGTGCCCTTTGTGTTGCCGAACTGGAATCCCTCGACGGGCTACCTGAATCCATATGCGTTCCAGGTGCCCAGCGGAGATTTTGGGAATCTCAGCCGCGATCGGGTTTACGGCCCCAGCTTCTGGAATGTGGACTTTTCCGTTTCCAAGAACACAAAGCTCCGGGAAAACGTCGTGCTGCAATTTCGAGCCGAGCTCTTCAACCTGGTGAACCATCCAAACTTTGCTCTGCCCAGCGCTTTTTTCACGCCCGGCATCAATGCCGACGGGACTCGGAATCTTGATCCCGGAACCGCCGGCGCGGTTACGCAAACACCGGACGTGGCGCAGGGGAACCCGGGTCTCGGAGGGGGCGGGCCACGCGTGCTGCAGTTCGGGTTGCGCTTGCAGTTCTAAGAACTTGACACTTTCCACCTGTTCCCGAGCAGGCGCGACGTCTCCGCGCCTGTTTTTTGTGCGATTTGCTTTTTTGGGCGGAGCGGCTGACAATCGGGAAGATTCTGGGCGAAAGAGGTAGGTTATGGCTGAAGCCGTCATTGTTTCTTCGGTTCGCACTCCGGTGGGACGAGGTTTTAAAGGGTCGCTGCGCACCACGCGGCCGGACGATCTGGCGGCGCTGGTGATCAAGGAAGCGCTGGCGCGTGTTCCGGGGCTCGATCTTAAAGAGATTGACGACGTGATTCTGGGATGCGCGATGCCCGAGGGCGAGCAGGGGATGAACGTGGCGCGGATCGCGGCACTGCGCGCGGGACTTCCCGTGGAAACCTCGGCGATGACCGTGAACCGTTTCTGCGCAAGCGGCTTGCAGGCGATTGCGCAGGCCGCGGAACGCATCCGCAGCGGTGCGGCGCAGGTGATCGTGGCGGGCGGCACGGAATCCATGTCCCTAGTGCCGATGGGCGGCAACAAGATTTCGCCGAACCCGTGGCTGGTGGACCACTCTCCGGATACTTACATCAACATGGGCCTTGGGACGGAAAACATCGCGCGGAAATTCGGCATTTCGCGCGAGCAGGCGGATCAGTTTGCGGTGGATTCGCACAAAAAGGCGGTAAGCGCGATCGCCGCGGAGAAATTCAAGGATGAAACCGTGGGCGTGGAGGTGAAGATCACTTCCCTACCCAACGGCAACGGCGCCAAGAGCAAAGGCCCGGTAAAGCCGGCGACGCAGATTTTCGTGTTCGACAAGGAAGAGATGCCGCGGCCGGAAACCTCGATGGAAGTGCTGGCGGCGCTGAAGCCGGCGTTCCATGCGGCGGGCACGGTGACCGCGGGAAACAGTTCGCCGATGAGCGACGGGGCGGCGGCGGTGGTGCTGATGAGCGACGCCAAAGCGGCGCAACTGGGGCTGAAGCCGCAGGCGCGATTTGTCTCCTATGCAACGGCCGGATGCCTACCGGAGGAGTTTGGGATCGGTCCGGTGCACGCGATTCCCAAGGCGCTGAAGCTTGCGGGGCTTTCGCTGAACGATCTGGCGGTGATTGAACTGAATGAAGCGTTTGCCGCGCAGTCGCTGGCGGTGATCCAGCAGGCGAATCTTGATCCGGCGCGCGTTAATCCCAATGGCGGCGCGATCGCGCTGGGCCATCCGCTGGGCTGCACGGGCGCGAAGCTGACGGCTTCGCTGATGCGCGAACTGGAGCGCCGCAATGCCCGCTACGGCATGGTGACGATGTGCATTGGCGGCGGCATGGGCGCCGCGGGAATCTTTGAGCGGGCGTAACCGGGAACAATCCAGCGACGGTCAGTGTCTCCGGATGGCAACAACATGCACGACCAGCTTTTCCGGCGCGCCGCCAATTGAGGAAAACTGGTCGCTTTCCAGCTTGTCGGCGGAAATGATGCGCGTAACGTTGCGCATTTTGACGGTCTGGTCGCCGGCGGGAAATTCAAAGCGGTACACCAGCGTATCGTTTTCAAAGTCTCCGGTTTCCACGACCGCTCCAGAGAACGCGTCGCTGAATACGTACTCTTTGTAGGCCTTTTCCTTTAAATCCCAAGTCATTACCAGAAGGCCCTGAAAATCTCCCATTGGGCCCTGAGAGTGGAAGGTGTTGATGAGCGACATGCCTCCCGGGCCTGGCTTGCTGGTGTAGACGCCGGTGTTTCTGCCGCCCCCCGGGTGAAGGGCCGTTTTGGGATATTCCTCGGTGTAGTCCCATTCCCCGAGATAAAAGTTAAGGCGCTGCATTTCCATCAACCCCATTTTTGGCGGGGGAGGGGGCTGCTTCGGATTCTGCTGCCGGGCCCAAAGCGATCCAGAGATGAGAGAAACCGCGAGGAGGAATGTGGTGGTCGGCCTGAGCGAAGCTGTAATGGGATGGATCATGATCGGGGCTCCTTCGATTCCAAGTTTCCAGGCAGAGGGCGTAAGTCTGCCATAACTGGAGGAAGTTGTCTCTTTGCTTGTACCAATCTCAGGCCATCGTTGGCCCGGAAAAGGGCTGGCTTGGGGTTTCGACGTCCTATTGCGCAAATCGCCGCGCTATGGGTACAATCTTTCGTTTGAAAAATTTCAAACAAGTGTTTGAATTTTAGAAGCGGCCTCGGGCCGGCAAGGAGCATTTCTCATGGCCACCTCCGTTCTTACCAAACCCGCAGCCAAGGGCGGCAGCTTTCTGCTGGAAGCCCCGGCGCCCGCCGACGTGTTTACCCCGGCGGACCTGACAGATGATCAGAAGCTGATCGGGCAGACCGCGGAAGAGTTTGTAATCAAGGAAGTTCTGCCACTGGCCAAGGATCTGGAAGCGAAGAAGCCCGGATTGATGGCAGATCTGGTGCGGAAGGCCGCGGGGCTGGGACTGATGAGCGGCGGGACGCCGGAAGAGTATGGCGGCGCAGGCCTGGACAAGATCGCCACCACGCTGCTGACGGAGAAGATCTCCATCTACGGCGGCTTTGCGGTGACGCACGGAGCGCACGCCGGGATCGGCACCCTGCCGATCGTTTACTTCGGAACCGAAGAGCAAAAGAAAAAGTACCTGCCAAAACTGGCCAGCGGCGAGATGATCGGGGCCTATTGCCTTTCGGAGCCTCAGGCGGGCAGCGACGCGCAGAATTCCCTGACGCGAGCGGAACTGAATGCCGAGGGGACGCACTACGTCCTGAACGGGCAGAAGATGTGGATCACCAACGGCGGCTTCGCGGATCTCTACGTGATCTTTGCAAAGGTTGACGGCGAGAAATTCACGGCGTTTATCGTGGAGCGCAACTTCCCCGGCTGCAAGCCCGGCAATGAAGAGCACAAGATGGGCATCCACGGCAGTTCGACGACGCCGATCTTCCTGGAAAATTGCAAGGTGCCGAAGGAAAACGTGCTGCATGAGATCGGCCGCGGACACATTGTGGCGTTCAACGTATTGAACGCGGGACGCTTCACTCTTGGCGCCTCCGGCGTTGGCGGCGCGAAGTACGTGCTGATGACCGCTTCGAAATATGCGAAGGAACGCAAGGCATTCGGGAAGCAGATCGGCGAATTCGGCTTGATGAAAGAAAAACTGGCCGAGATGGCAGTGCAGATTTTCGCCGTGGAATCGATGATTTACCGGACCGCGGGGAATATCGAGGCCGCCATGCACGCCGCTTCCGGCTCCGGCAACAAAGCACAGAACACCATGAAGGTGCTGGAGGAGTACGCCATCGAGAGCTCCATCGCCAAGGTATATGGCAGCGAAATGCTGGATTTCGTGGTGGATGAAGGGGTACAGATCTTCGGCGGATACGGCTTCCATGAAGATTATCCCGTTTGCCGCGCTTACCGCGATTCGCGCATCAACCGCATCTTCGAAGGCACGAACGAAATCAACCGCATGCTGATCATCCAGATGCTGATGAAGCGCGCGATGGGCGGGCAGTTACCCCTGATTCCCGCCGCCATGAAGCTGGCCGATGAAATCCTGGCGGGTCCCTCGTTCGAAGAAACGCCGGAAGGCGCGCTGGCCGAAGAGGCGCGCACAATCGCCAATGCCAAGAAGATGTTCCTGCAGGCGGCGGGCGGCGCGGTGCAGAAGTTCCGCGAGAAGCTGGCCGACGAGCAGGAACTTATTGGCGCGCTGGCCAACATCGTGATGGAAATCTACGCCATGGAATCGAGCCTGCTGCGCGCCCAAAAAGCCGCGGCGAGCAAGGGCGAAGCCGCGGCCAGCGTGATGATTGATGCGGCGCGTGTGTTTATCGCGGACGCCGCGGAGCGCGTGGATCATGAAGCCAAGCGCGCCCTTGCCGCGGTGCATGAAGGCGACATGCTGACAACCCAGATGGCGGTGCTGAAGCGTTTTGGCAAGCGCCCTGCGGTAGATACCATCGCGCTGCGGCGCCGCATTGCCGCCGCCGTGCAATCCCAGGATCGCTACCCGTTCGAGGGGCGCTAAAGCCGGTCCAAACGAGCAAGGCATTCAGGTCCCGGCGGCCAGTCTGGACTGCTATCTCTATTTACACTTAACGCTCCCTCTAAATAGCGATGACCAACGAAGCACAGAGGGGTAGCCCTCTTTCTACGGACATTGGAAATCTCCTAAACTGAGAGATGAATCAGTACTAGGACTTTGCCTTGACTCTACGGCGATTCCCCATTGTGCTGGCGTGTCTCGCTTTGGCTGTGGTCGTCGGCCACGGGATCACCGTGGTGTTTTTCGGCTCGACGTCCTACGGTTCCGTTTTGGGAAACACCCTGCAAATTTTCTCCAGTTTTCTGGCTGCCGGGATGTGCTTCCGCGCTTCGCAACGCCACGCTGGATTCACGCGCGCATTCTGGGTGCTCGTCGGATGCGGCATGGGCATGTGGGGAATTGCCGACCTGGGCTGGGCTTACTACGAATTTACCCGGGGCACGGAACCCCCCGCAGGCTCGCTGATCCGCTTCCTCTTCGACACCCACGGCATGTTCTTTGTGATGGCGCTTTTCTTGAATCAGGACAAGCAGAACTCCGATGTGGAATTGGCGGAACTTCTCGACTTCATGCAGATCGGGATTCTGTTTTTTCTGATCTACGTCGGGGCCTACTATCTGCCGGCGATCAGCCTGACCTCTTCGGAGGCGATTGCGCGAGAGTACGACGTGATGGCCCTGGAGACGTTCGGGATTCTGTTGCTGGCTTTGCTGCAGTGGTTCCGAAGTTCGACGAAACAAGCGAAGCGGTTGCTTGGCGGCCTGGCTTTGTATGTGTTCGTTTATGGCACATTTTCCGGGGTTGTCGGGCATTTGCAAGCGAGGATGGATACCCCGACCGGGAGATGGCTCGACCTGGCCTGGTCCGTCCCGCTGCTGTACGGAGCGTTCTGGGCAGCCACCTGGCAACCGCTTGCGGCCGATAAACCGAGTTCTCGCCGGAAGAACCGGACCTTCAGCGAAATCCTCCTGAACAACCTGATGTTCTTCGTGGCGCCCATGATCATTCTGATCCAGGTGGCGCAGATGGGCCCAGGGCAGCGATTTATCCGGTTTGCGCTTCTCGGATTCTCGTTCGGCTGCTATGCCATGCGCATCGGGCTGACGCAATTCCGCCAACAACAGGACGAAGAAACAGTGCGCCGGCAGACCCTGGCCATGGATTCCTCGATCGAAGGGATCGGCATCCTGAACGAAAAAGGCGTACACGTTTATGCCAACACGGCGATGGCTTCCATGCTCGGGTTTTCCTCCACGGCGGAAATCGTCGGGAAGCACTGGCAGGTCGCCTATGCTCATCAAGATCCAGGCAGACTGCAACAGCAGGTGCGAAAAGCGCTGGAGAAAGACGGGAAATGGTCCGGCCGAATCTCCCTTTCGCGCCCCGACGGCACGCGCATCCCCGCCGAAATGCAAGTGGGCTTGATGCCGGACGGAGGAACCGTGTGCGTCTGCCGGGACCTTTCCGAACACCAGCAATCCGAGATGGCCCGAGCCGAAGCGGAAGCGAAATACAAGATGCTTGTGGAGCAGGTGAATGCCATCACGTACATCGCGGAGGTCGGAGTGGACGGGGAGTGGTATTACGTCAGTCCACAGGTGGAGAGCATTCTGGGTTACAAAGCGGAAGAATGGCTTGCCAATGGCAAGCAGTGGGGCAACCACGTTCATCCCGAAGACCTGCCGGCGGTAGCGGCCGCGGAAGAGCAGAGCAAGAAAGGACTGCCCTTTCAAGCGGAGTTCCGCATTCGCCGGAAAGATGGGCGGGAAATCTGGCTGAGCGACACGGCGGTGATTGTGCGCGGCAGCGATTCGCACCCGGTGATGGAAGGCATCATGGTGGACATCACGGAACGCAAGGCACTGGAAACGCAACTGCAGCAATCGCGCAAGATGGAAGCCGTGGGGCGACTGGCCGGCGGCATCGCGCACGATTTCAACAATCTTCTGACGATCATCACGGGCTATACGGAACTTGCGATGCACCGGCCACAACTGCCCGCGGAGGTTCGCGGCGATATTGAGCGCATTGAGAATGCATCTGCCCGCGCCGCGGCGCTGGTGAAGCAATTGCTTGCGTTCAGCCGCAAACAGGTTTTGCAGCCGAAGATTCTAGATTTGAACAAAATCGTCTTGAATCTGGATGCGCTGCTGCGGCGGCTTATGGACGAACGCATTCAGATGATCACGCGTGTGAAGGAAGATCTGGGCAAAGTAAAGGCCGACCCGGCACAGATCGAGCAAGTGATTATGAATCTGGTGGTGAATGCCAGGGACGCCATGCCGGACGGGGGACGCCTGGTGGTGGAGACTTGCAACGCGGACCTGGATGCGGGCTATGCCGTGGATCACGTTACGGTGAAGCCGGGACGTTATGTGATGCTGGCGGTTTCCGACAACGGCGTGGGAATGGATAAAGAGACCGTGGCTCACATCTTCGAGCCGTTTTTCACCACGAAGGAAAGTGGGCGGGGTACCGGGCTGGGACTTTCCACGGTTTACGGCATCGTGAAGCAGAGCGGCGGCTACATCTGGGTTTACAGCGAGCCCGGCAAAGGCAGCACGTTCAAGGTTTATCTGCCTCGCGTGGATGAACAACCCGAAGACGAAGCAACGGTACGCGGCGTTTCGGACAAGCTCTCCGTCAAAGAGACGGTTCTTGTGGTGGAAGACGAAGAAGCGGTGCGCGAACTGATTCAAACCGTGCTGCAGGAAAAAGGGTATGAAGTTCTGACGGCGCACGATCCCCAGCAAGCGGAAGAAGTGGCCACGCGTTTCCCGCGAGGCATTCAATTGCTACTGACGGACATGGTGATGCCGGGAATCAGCGGCCGGGAGCTGGCGACCCGCATTGCGGCACGGCGGCGGGACATCCGCGTCTTATATATGTCCGGATACACGGACAACGTGATCACTTCCGGGGGGATGCTCGAGAAGGGACTCGCGTTTTTGCAAAAGCCATTTTCCCCAGCAAAGCTGGTGCAGAAGGTTCGCGAGGTCCTGAGCCAGACTCCCGCCACTTAGTTTTCTGACTTCGGCCAGAAATGGACCATTCCTTATTGCGGTTTGTTTTCAGAGGGTGCCGGGGTTTGCTTGGGTTGATTGACCGTGTTCAGGGTCTCCACGTTAAATCGCTTGTAGTCGGAATAGCGGGTGATCACGTGCGCATTGAAACCCTTAACCAACAACAGGCGAACGCCCCCGTGCGCCTCTTCATAGGTGGGAAGCCAGACTTCATTGTTGATATAGGCTTGTTCAAACGCAAAGCTGGTGCCGCGCTGAATACTTGCGAGCATCCCCCCTGCCACATGAAAATTACCGACGAGATAAGCTTCTAATCGCACAACGCTTTTGGCTTTTTCGTCGATCCAGATGACGCCGGCAAGATCCTTCAAGAGCTTCTCAACCATGTTCTTGGCTTTGTATTCGGGGTTGGGTTCAAAATCGAAGACCAGAACATCCTGTCCACGAAAGCGTTCGTGGCGAGGATTGACAAACTGCGCGGCACGAAGAAATACCTCAATGTCCGGATCGTCTTTGTCCTTGTCTTCCTTCCCTTCCTCCTTGGCCTTCTCTTCTTTCTGTTCCTTCTTCTTTTCCTGCTTCTGGATTTCCGCAATGCGTTTTTGCGTCTTTTCGTTTTCTTTCTTTTGTTCCTCGTCGCTCAGGGGCTTGCCGTCTTTTTTCACGAGTGTAGAGACTTCGTCTCCGTTGAGATAGAAAAAGGTGTACTCGCTCACTTCCTTTTTGGCGACTTTCCCGCCCTTTTCGAACTCGGTTTCCTCCTCGACGCGCGTTCCGGCATAGTTTTCCTTAATTTTGTCGATCTGTTTCTGGTTGGCGTCGATTTCCGCGAACAGGGCCTTAAGATCCGGGAGCTTGACTTGCGATTTGATGGGGAAGTCGAAGACGCGCTCGCCAATGGTTTCATTGACGCCAACCCGGGTGATAGTGACCGAGTAGGCCTGGCCTCCTCGGTGAATTTCCAGCTTGTATGGGACTTTCAGGCCTTCCACGGCGCGGTAGTCGTCATAGTCCACTTCGCGCGTTTCTCCGGCAGCTTCCGTCTTTTCCTGCAAAATCAGGTGCGTCTGAGGATCGAAGAAAACCTGCCACACAATTCCGGTTGGATAGCTAAGGTCGAGTTCTTGCGCCTGGCGTCCACGCACTTGGGATTCCCCTTTGTAGGCCACACCGACCTTTAACTTGGGGAGCTGTTGCAGGCGCGAATTGTAATATTCGGAAGCGGTTTCGAGCGCGATGGCAGCCGGGCCCAGCAGAGTGCTGACGTCGGCGTCGGCGGTCTGGTGCCAGGCGGACTTGCCATTGTAGGACTCAAACTGCATTTTGCCGTTGGTGCGCAGCTCGGTATAGAAGCGATTGGGGCGCTTCAGTTTGAAGGTATAGGTGCCCAGAGCTTCCTCTCCAGCGCTTTGGACACTGCCATCGAGGGAGAGAGTCTGCAGCTTAGAAAGCGCTTTGCTGCCTCCGGCGGCTTTCCAATATGCATCGAGAATCTTCTTCGCGTCGTCGGCACGCACGGGGAGAGCAAGCAAGCCTGAAAGCAGGAAGGTGCCCGCCAGATAGGTCGCTTTGCGCATAATTGCCCACTGTTAGATACGCTGTATGAGCCAAAAAGTTGCGGCCGCGCTCAAGCTATTTTCGGGCTGGAGCAGACCGATTTATCGCGCAGCTTTGGGCCGATTTTTGTATTTTTCGTAGAGGTCCTTCTGTTTGTTGTCGGTGGAGGTCAACTGGCCCTTGATAAAGAGGTAGCGGACGTCGGTGGTCACATCGAGGGGGTCACCATTGGTCACAATCAAATTGGCGATCTTCCCGTTTTCGATGGTTCCGAGTTGCGAATCCAGCCCGAACATCTGCGCCGGATACAAAGTTACCCCTTTCAGGCCTTCGTCGTAGGGCAGGCCATGGGCAACGGCATTGGCGGCCTGCTGCCCGAGGCGGCGGGCGAAGCTGTTGTCAAAGCTGGCAAAGGCAACCTTTACTCCCGCGGCGCGAAGTTCTTCGGGCTGCGACAACAGGCGGTCGTAGGGATCATCTTCTTCAGGCGGCGCGCCCGTCGTGGGTCCGAGAATCACAGGAACGCTCTTGGAACGCAGAATGTCCTTCACTTTCCAGGCTTCGGCGCCACCCGCAAGGATCATCTTGAGTTTCTGCTTGTCGCAAAAATCGACGGCATCGCGAATCTGGCGGGCGTTGTCCGCGAACACCAGCAGCGGAACTTCGCCACGAGTCACGAGCGACATAGCCTCCAGCTTGACGTCGCGCTGAAAGCGAGCGCTGCCAGCGTTTTGTAGCGCCTGATTGTAGTGGCGCGCCTGCTCGACGTAGTCGGCAAGCTGGCTGATCTGTTTGTCGTAGTCCTTTTTTGCTTCGGCAAACGGCTTTTCTTTGAGGGAGAAAGAGGCGAAGTCGAAGGAGCGCGTTGCGATCTCCGGCCAATCGACCACCATCGCTGCGTGTTTATTGAGGACCATGTCATCGATGGTCCAGCCGGCGAGATGAATGGCGGAGGCCTGGCCGCCAACGAGGTTGGTCTCTCCACCGCTGTCGAAGCCGCCACTGGCGGGAGCCGCGATGACTTCGGTGATTCCTGCAGCGCGCGTGACGGGAATGTGCGTACTGGAAGGAAGAATGGCAGTGGCAGCCACCACGTCCGGATTGAAGGCGCCTGTTTCCGTGGTATCCACGGTGGCGCGGACGGCGCCGATTTCGCTTAAGCCCATTTGGGTGACGGCATCGAACAATCCCGGATAGACCTGCAAGCCCTTGGCGTCAATTACCTGCGCGCTTGGGGGAATCGTGAGGCCGGAGCCAACGGCAGAAATTTTGCCGTCGTGAATCAGCACGGTGCCGTCCTCGATCGGTGGACCCGCCAGCGTGAAGATCTTGGCGTGGGTAATGGCATAGTCCCGGGCGGGCTGAGTCTGAGCCGCCGCGGTGAAACTGAGGCTCAGCAGGCCCGCGGAAATGGCGAGAAGTTTGACGAGACGAATCATCGCGCACCTCCGTCTCCGAGTTGCGCTTGCGGCTTGGGATTGTCCTCGGGCTTCTTCTCCTCCGGCTTTTTCTCTTCTGTCTTTTTCTCGCCGGCCTTCTTTTCGCTCTCCGGCTTCTTGCCCAGTTTTTCCTGGAGGTCCTTCTTTTCCTTTTCCAGCGCGGCGCGATCGGAGATGTCTTTCGCGCGGTCGAAGTAGACGCGACCGTCAATCAGGGTTTTTTCCACCACGGCATACGCGCTGAGTGGATCGTGGTTATAAATCGCCAGGTCCGCGTCTTTGCCGACATCAATGGTGCCGACGCGCTTGTCGATTCCCAACTGGATGGCGGGATTGAGCGTGACCATCTTCAAGGCATCGTCGTGGCTCATGCCGCCATAGCGAATGGACTTGGCCGCTTCCTGATTCAGGTGCGTGGCCTCGGCGGCATCGTCGGAATTGATGGAGACAATGATGCCGCGTTGCGTCATCAGTGCCGCGTTGTAGGGGATGGCATCGTAAGCTTCCACCTTGTACGCCCACCAATCGGAGAATGTGGAAGCTCCGGTGCCGGCCGCGGCGATTTCATCGGCCACCTTGTAACCTTCCAAAACGTGCTGGAGCGTCTGCACGTGGAAGCCGAATTCCTTTGCAACGCGCAAGAGCATGAGGATTTCGTCTTCGCGGTAGCAATGGGCGTGAACGTAGCGCTTCCCTTCCAGCACTTCCACCAGCGGATCGAGTTTCAGATCGCGCCGGGGTGGTATCAGATTTTTCTCGCCAGCGGCGACGCGCTGGTTGTAATCGTCCCAGGACTTCTTATAGTCACGCGCCTCGGTGAATGCGGCGCGAATGGTTTCTTCCACACCCATGCGCGTGGCGGGATAACGGTCCGGGGCGCCAGGCGTGCGGAAGTTCGACCGTTTGGGGTTTTCGCCCAGTGCAAACTTAATTCCCGGCAGTGCCCCTTCAAACGGCAACCTGGAAGCGGGCTTGCCCCAGCGCAGCTTGATCACAACAGTTTGCCCACCGATTGAGTTGGCGGAGCCGTGAAGAATGTTGGCGGTGGTGACGCCGCCAGCCAGATCGCGGTAAATCGAAATATCGTCGGAATCCAACACGTCGGCAATATTCACCATGGAGGAAACGGAGACCGAGCCCTCGTTTACGCTTCCATCCACGGCGATATGCGAGTGGCAATCAATGATTCCGGGAGTGACGAACTGCCCGCTGGCGTCAATCACTTGCGCATCGCCCGGCGCCTTCAGATTTTCTCCAACGGCCGCGATTTTGCCATCTTTTATGAGGATATCGCCCTTATCAATCGTGCCGTGGGACACGGTCAAGATCGTGGCATTGCGAATCAGGATCGTGGAAGGCGCCGAGTCAGGGGCTGCAGCGGCTTTTTCGTTGGCGGCCCCCACGCCGGACGCTGCGAAACTCAGCGCGGACAGGAAAAGAAAAATTTTGGGCGTGAATTTCATCGCGCACCTCCGGCCATCGCGGACATGGACCTCGAAGGCTTGCTGCCCGTGAAATCAAACGTATAGCCCAAGGTGGAGATCGAGCCTTTCATGGAACTCCCTTCGAAGGTGCCGGAGAAAGTGACGTCGGTGGGCCCGCCTTCGATTTCGAGGTTGATCGTGAAGGTGAACTTTTCGCCGCTCACCCAGCCGCTGAAGACGCTCCCGGTGCCACGGTCACTCTTTACCGATCCGGTCAGGGTTCCGTCGGATTCCATCGTCAGATCGGCGGTGGCCTCTTCTTCTCCCTGCTGCGTGGTGAATTTCAATTTCCACTTACCCGACAGGTCACCTTTGGGCGGTTCGCTGGGGCGCAACACTTCGTGGACTTCGTATTTGCGGCCATCCACGAAGACAAACTTGATCTTGGTTTTCTTGTCAAAAAGGTCGCCGTCGGCAACCGTCAGGTTGGCGATTTTGCCCTTTTCGATCGAGCCCAGGGTTTCCGAGACGCCGAAAATTTCCGCGGGGGAAAGCGTCAGCGCGCGCAAGGCGGCGTCGGGAGCTAAACCAGCGTCGATGGCCTTTTTCACGGCCGGGAGAATGTCTTTCGGCGCTGTGATTCCCCCGGAATAGAAGGCGAACCTCACGCCGGATTTGGCCAATGCCGCGGGCGAGGACGGCGCCCGATCGCGGAAGCGCAATTCCCGCAGAGAAGGAACGCCCTCGGGATCGGCGTCTTTCGGCGCTTCCGGCCATTTCAAATCCACCAGCACGGGGACTTTTTTCACGGCAATTTCCGGGGCGACCTCGTAGGCCATCTGGCCGCCATAGATTACGCCGTTCAATTTCCATTCTTCGTCGAGCCGCAGCGCTCGCCGGATTTGCAAAGAGTTGTTGCCGGGCAGAAGCACGACGGCATTTTTCGAGAGCGCCTCAGCCAAGGCCGCATCGGTGCGGTCGTGGCCGGGCCGCGAAGTGCCTCGAGGATTTTTCGCGTAAGTGGCATGGGCCTCTGCGTCCCAATTCGTGTCCAGCCAAACCTGGCGCACATAGGCGACGGCGCCCATCAGCGATCCGGGGTAATTGCGAAAACCTCCGGGGGCCTGCAAAGAAACGGGAATGGCGACCGGAGTTTTAACCACAAAGTTTCCGGGACGTTCGCCTCCCAAATTCAGCACGGCCGCCTGGCCGGGAAACATTCCGGATTTCGGCGCGGCCACCACGGTGGTGAAACCTGCCATGCGCCAGGTTTCCACGCGGGGGTCCGCTGGATTCACTTCGTCGGCGGCGTTGCGCCAGGGCGTTGACGCGGGGCGGTCTTCGGGCCCGCGGGAAACAGGCTGTTGTTTCGGAGCGGCGTCGCTGCCGGACTGCGCAGCCGGGGCAATGCCGACGTCGGTGAATCCATCGATCAACCCGGGATAGACAACGAGGCCCTTGCCGTCAATTACCCACGCATCAGGAGGCACTTTCACGTCGGCGCCCACGGCGGTGATCCGTCCGTCTGAAACCAAAACCGTGGCATTTTCCAGCGGGGCTGATGACACCGGAACGACCTTTGCCCCCTGAATCGCGAAGGTGAGCGGTTCGCCGCCCTGCGCGTGGACCTGGGGCACGCCGAAGCAGATGAGGCCAGCGCAAAGAAACACAGCCGAGCACAGGCGTTGCGGAACGCTTCTCCAACTCATGTCCTAACTCCTTGGCAATCTGGCGAATTTGCGCGCACGAAACTCCGTCGGACATCAGTCTCGCAGGCTAATCAGGCTAGTGGCAACGTCAGCGAACGTCAAGTGTACAAATGAAAAGGACAGGCTCGCTGTTGGAGCCTGTCCGGTTTCGAGATTCGAAGCAAAAACTCAGGGCTTTTTCTTCTTGCCCAGCAAGCCGCCGAGTTGATTGATGGTATCGGCCGTTCCCTTGTTGCCCCCAGCCAGTCCTTCGGCTGCGTTGGTCAAGCCGCCTGCGCCACCGCCGGCACAGGAGAGTTCGCTTTTGAGCAGTCCTGCCGCCACGCCGCCCACATCCGGGAGGAACTCGGGCTTTGCGGTGGTGCCCTTCACTTGCAAAGGGACTTTGAGCCCGCCGTTCTTGCAACTGGAGCCTCCGCCAAGGGCCTTGCCAAGGGTGCCGCCCGCGCCGCCCATGCCACTCGCCGCCCCGGAAACCACGGAACTATTCACAGTGGCGACGAGATTGAAATTGAGATTGTTTTTCGAATCCAGCGTTCCGCCGCCCACAACGGAGCCCAGCGCGGGAACCACGGCATTGAGATTGTCGGCGCGCAAGCCAGTGGGAGCCATATGCACGTTGGTGGTGAACTTCTCGATGATCAAATCATTGCCGGTCTTAATTCCGGCGAGGGAGCCGACGCCGGACATTTTGGAGCCGAGGTCGAAATTGGCCAGCTTGCCATTGAAAAGACCAATATTGCCGTCGGTGACTAACTTGTTGGTGGGACCAGTAACGGTGAGGTCCGTATTCAAGGTTCCCGCGGCGAGTTTGGATTTTTCCGGGAGATTCACACCCAGGGCGGGAAGAAATGCTTCGAGGTCGGTGGCAGGCAATCCGCTGCCGGCGATTTTCAAATCCACGACGAACTCGTCGCCAACGGATTTGTAGGTGCCGCTGAGATTGGTCTTGGCGTTGCCGATGTTGATCGTGGAAGGATTCAGGATGCCCGTGCCCTTGGCGAGATTGTATTTTGTGTCGAAGTTGACGATCGCCGGAACTCCGGAGGGGCTCCCTCCAGCCACCAGCACGGCCTTGGAGAGTTTCAACTGGCCTTTGGTGGACATTTCGCCGCCCTGGCTTACGAGGTTGGCATCCATATCCGCGAGCCCGCCCAAGCCCAGCGAAGGATCCAGAAAACCGGTCTTGGCCAGGTCCAGGCTGCTGACGGTCAATTTCACGTTTTGTGGCGTGAAGGCCGCGTCATTGGGGTCCACGGGGCCGACTTTGCCGTTGATTTTCATGGCGCCGCCGCCCGGCAATTCCATGGAGAAATCCACGGGGAAGTTGTTCTTCATGGCCACGTCGGTGGCCGTCAGATTCACCTTGGTATAAACGCTGCGCTTCTTCGAATCGGTGTTTCCCAAAGTAATCTGGCCGTTTTCCAGCTTCAACTTGGCGATGGAGAGAGAATTCGCGGAGCTGCCGCCGCTCGGTGCCGGGGCAGGCGTTGCGCTCTTTGAGGAGTTGCCGCCGATTGAGGAAAAATTCCAGCGGCCGCTGGGATCTTTGAGCATGGTCACCTGGGGGTCAACGATGGTGACTTCGGTGACGTTGAGCTGCTTCGAAAAAATGAGCGGGATCAGCTCCACGCCCACTCGCACCGACTTCGCCGTCAGGAACGCGCCGGAATTGAATTTAGGGTCGTCGCTGACGGAGACGTCATCAATGCCCACCGAGCCGGTAAACAAAGAGAGGCTCAGATTGCCAAGCTGGACTTTGCGCCCCAGCGCTTCGGAGGCTTGCGCTTCAATGGTGGGCTTGAATTTATTAACGGGGATCAGAAAAGGGACGATAAACAGGATCAGGATGATCGCTACGATAGCGATGCCAATCCATTTCAGCTTGCTGCTCATGAAATCCTCCAAGGGACGGCTGGGCAGGCGTAGGCGGGCGCCAATTGCGTTTGCGGAGGAATACTATCACACCGCCGGGGCATTCACAGTGCCCTGCGTGCTGGCAGGATGTGTCGCCCGGGTGAGTCCACTCATACTACAATGGAATGGATGGGGCTGTAGCTCAGATGGATAGAGCGACGGTTTCCTAAACCGCAGGTCGCCGGTTCGACTCCGGCCAGCCCCACCATTTTCAACCGGATCCAGCTCGGAAAAGGTAACCACGAAGAGGTGCCCACCCTTTCAAAAACCGAAAGGGTAGGCCACCCAAGAGCTGCTAATACGTTGAGGATGCGCCACCCGCCACGATTGAGTGGCTGCTGCCAACGCCCGTCGGGGTCAAGATGTGGCAGCTAGAGGCAAAGGCAAAAAAGCAGATCCTTCATCCCGCGAAGAGCGCGGGATTCGGGATGACGGGAATGATGGGCGGGATTCTTGAGCTGGGACGTCTGCAATGCCGGGCTATCTATGCCAAGCTATCTGGCCGGACACACCTGGCGCGTTCCATCTGGAATTCTAAGTTTCGCGCCGATTTGCAGTTGGTTGACGTTGATTAACTCGGGATTTGCGGCGGCCAGCTTGGGCCAGGCGTGGCCGCAGCCGAGGTGTTCGCGGGCGAGCGACCATAAGGAATCGCCGGCTCGGACGACAATTTTCAGTCCGGGCGGCCCCTTTCCGGTAGTGGCCGTTTGCGGCACAAAAACAATGGTTCCCGCCTGGAGACGGGTGGGATCGGGGTTGAGTCCCGGATTGACGCGCAAGAGTTCCGGCCAGCGCGCGCCGTCCCCCAAATACCGGTGGGCGAGGCGCCACCAGCTTTCACCGGGCTGCACCTGCTTGCGCTGCAGGCTGGCGACGGCGGAAGCGAGCGAAGGCGTGGCGTTAGGTGGGCGGGAAGGCACTGGCATCTCGCGGCGCGGCGCGAACGGAGAGATTCGAGCACTTCCATTCGCAGAAGGCACGCCAGGAAATTTCGGATGCAGCGGCCGCATTTCGTCTTCGCGCAAAGAACCAGCCGCTGGAGAGACGAAAGCCTTTGGCGCGGCAAACGAAGCTTGCGGAAGATCCAGAGGATAGCGAGAGGGCGGCGCGGCTTTGGCGGCCTGCTGGGCCTGGCGCGCTTCTTTTTCCTGGCGGTAGCGGCGCGCGATTTCTCCCAAGGACGGAGTTTGCGAGTCCTGCTGTGTATCTTGCTGCGTGTTCTGCTGGGCGACCTGTTGCGTATTCTGCTCTGGATTCAGTTCCGGTTTTTTCTCTTGTTGCGCTGGTGTCACTTCGGCGCCCGGCTTGGCGGGAGACGCCGGAACTTTCCGGCTGGCCACGGCGCGAGAACTGTCCTCTGACGTGAGAATTTTCGCGCGCTTTAACTCTTCCTCGGTGTAAACATGGCGGGGAGCATTTTGCTGCGCGGCCTTGCGTTCGCGTGCCTGGCGCGCGGCCTTGGCAACGTCGTCCTGCGCGCGCAAGGGAGCTTGGCCGAGCGCAGCAAGGAGCACAGCGCCCAGCGCGAGGGTGCGAGGGCGGGCAAGGAAATTCCGGTTTTCCGATTCGGCCGCTGACATTTCCGCGTCGAATAAGAGAATTGCCGGGGGACAACCGGTCTCTGACTCTGGGGAGATTGTGTCTTTTTAGGGCCGAGAAGGCAATAGTGCGTGTCGAAACGTTACCCGTACCAGCCGGGGTCACGCGGGGAGGCACGAGCCTGGGATTCGTTTATTTTTTGGCTTGCAGCGCGTCCAAGGCAGGCATGGAAACAGCCTGCGTAATCGCGCGTTCCGGCTGAGGCTTTCCGTTTTGCAAGGCGTCCACGAGCATATCAATGGCCTGGCCGGTGTTCGGGGGGCTGAAGATAGTGGCGCGAAGCAGCCCGCTGCGCACCCAGGCCTGGCCGGTTTTCGGCAGGCCGTCAATGCCAATGAAGGGGATCGCCAGCAAGCGCTCGCGTTCCGTCTCGCCGGGAATTTCCTGGAACGCTTTTCTGGCACCGATGGCCATGGAGTCGTCCTGAGCCGCGACCAGATCTACTCCGGCTTTTTTGGAAGTGGTGAGCTTCAACCAGGAACGCACAGCGCGGGTTGCGCTCTCTTCGGTCCACTGGCCTTTCAAAGTGATCAAGTGAAGATTCGCCGGCTTCACGTCCAGCATGCCCTTCAAGCGGTCTTTGGCGGCAGAATTTTCCGAAGGGCCCTGTATGTAAAGGACCGTGCCGCCGGTGGGCAAAATAGCCGCGGCCTGCCGAGCCTGAGTGCGGCCAAGTTCGACGTGATCCACGGTGACGACAAATACCGGCGCCTTTCCCAGTTTGCGCAACTCAGCCACATAGGTGGCTTCGCGGTTGAGCACCACCCAGGCGATACCATTGTCCACGGCCGCGCGCGCCACCTGCGGCAAGGCAGTTCCTCCGACGGGCTCAAAGACAATCGCGCTGGGGCGCTCGCCCTCCGGCGCCTGGACGGCATTGAGAATTTGCGTGCTCTGGGTTATCGCGTCGTTGCCGGCGTAGACAAGTTCCACGTTCACGCCGTGCCTGCGGGCAGCTTGCTCCGCGGCGCTGGCTTGCTCGATCTGATAGTCGTTATCGTTGGTGGTGAGTGAAACTAAAATTCGCAGCTTGCTCATGGCTCCGCCTGGAAAATTGAGTCTCTCTAACGATACACTCCCGCGGAAGGCGCGCGTGGAAAAGCTGGGGCCGGATTTCGCGACAGAAAACGTTTAGTGACACGGCAACTTTGCGTGACTCCAACCGGGCCAATCCGCGTGGATCACACTCGCAAGAGGAAAGCGCAATTTGACGTGGTGGTCTGGGTTAAATGTCACAGATAAAGGTGCAGGCATCACGATGCAAAACTAAGGCTCTTTCTTTGCAATATTTTAGAAACGCCAGCAAAGGGCATGGGTGGCATCCCGATTGCTCCTTAAAGGGCGGCGAATCATGTGTCTCAAATTCAGGGAGCATCCATGAGCTGGAGAGAGCAATACCGGGCAAAGATCGTCGGCCTGCAGGAAGCCGTGCAATGCATACAGTCGAAGATGCGGGTGTACATCCACCCGGGGTGCGCTGAACCGGAAGCACTGGTGGAGGCCCTGATTGCGCGCGCGCCATTCCTGAAAAATGTGGAAATTGTTCACCTGCTGACGCTCGGCTGCGCCGATTATATTGCGCCGCAGATGGAGGGGCATTTCCGGCACAACGCGATGTTTATTGGCGGCAATGTGCGCCAGGCGGTGAACGAGGGACGCGCCGATTACACGCCGGTTTTCCTGAGCCAGATTGAAAACCTGTTCGAATCGGGCCAGATGCCGATTGATGTGGCATTGATTCAGGTTTCTCCGCCGGACGTGCATGGTTATTGCAGCTTTGGGGTCGGCGTGGACACGACGTTGACGGCCACGCGGCACGCAAAAATCGTGGTGGCGCAAGTGAACGATCAGATGCCGCGCACGTTTGGCGACAGCTTCATTCACGTGAAGGACATTGACATGCTGGTGGACGCGTCGCGGCCGCTGTGCCAGCTCAAGCCGGTGGAAATCACGGAAGTGCACCGGGCCATCGGAAAGAACGTCGCGTCCCTGATCGAGGATGGCGCCACACTGCAGCTGGGGATTGGCGGAATTCCCGACGCGGTGCTGCTGCAACTCACCACGCACAAAGATCTCGGCATCCACACGGAAATGTTGAGCGACAGCGTGATCCCGCTGGTCGAGTCGGGGGTCATCAACGGAAGCTGCAAGTCCATCCATCGCGGGAAGATCGTGACCGGGTTCCTGCTTGGCACAAAAAAGCTCTTCGACTTTGTGGACAACAATCCGGCCTTTGAGTTCCATCCCAACGCGTACACCAACGATCCCTACATCATTTCGCAAAATCACAAAATGGTGGCGATCAACTCGGCGTTGCAAGTTGATATTACCGGGCAGGTCTGTGCCGATTCCATCGGCACGTATTTTTATAGCGGCATCGGCGGGCAGGTGGATTTCATCCGCGGCTCATCGCGTTGCAAGGATGGCAAGCCGATCATTGCGATTCCAGCCACGGCCAAGGGCGGAAAGATCTCCCGCATCGTGCCAATGCTGGATCCGGGGGCGGGCGTGGTCACTTCCCGGGGCTCGGTTCATTATGTGGTCACGGAGTTTGGCGTCGCCTACCTGCATGGCCGCACCATCCGCCAGCGAGCCGAGGCACTGATCGAGATCGCGCATCCGCAGTTCCGGGACGAGCTCTACGCCTATTGCGAAAAGACGCGCTGGCTGCAGCGTCCGACCTTGAGCGAACTCTAGTTGCGGCCGGGCCACAGCCCGGCGCCTTCATCGGTATCGTCCCGGTGCTACACTGTCTTTTCACCACATTGCCTGGTGGGGGACCGTTTGGCCGAGTTCTTGTCCGAAACCGCTGAAATGTATCTGGATCTGCTGAAGAAATCGCTGACGCGATTTGCCTTTCCGGAGTCCTATCGAAAAATCGAATCGCGGCGGGAGGTCCGGCGGAAGCCGATTACCGGGACGCTCTATCCCCTGCTGAAGCCCTTGCTTTCGAAGGAAGGCGTGCACTTGTTCGTGGAAGCTCCCTTTGATCCAGCAGCGCGAAACGAAGGCAAAGACTGGCCGGCCAACGCTGAAACCATGGTCGGCCTGAAACGCCTGGATAACATTCAGTTCTGTATTCGGCGGGTTCTGGAGAAGAATATTCCGGGAGACTTCATCGAAACCGGCGTTTGGCGCGGTGGCTCCAGCATCTTTATGCGCGCGGTGCTGAAAGCGTATCAAGTGCGTGACCGGATTGTCTGGGTCGCCGATTCGTTTGAAGGTTTACCCAAACCCGACGGCCGCTTTGCGCAGGACGAAGGCGACAAGCATTGGAAGTCCAATGCGGTGCTGGGTATCTCGCTGGAGCAGGTGAAGGAGAATTTCGAGAAGTACGGGTTGCTGGATGAGCAGGTCCGTTTTCTCAAGGGCTGGTTCAAGGATACGCTGCCCGAGGCGCCCATTGAGAAACTTGCGATCCTGCGGCTCGACGGCGACATGTATTCCTCAACCACCGACGCTCTGCAAGCCCTCTACAACAAGCTCTCACCCGGCGGCTATCTGATCGTGGACGATTACGGCTCGACGCCGCCGTGCCGGCAAGCGGTGGACGATTTCCGGGCGCAACATCAGATCACGGACCCCATTCAAAAAATTGACTGGACCGGGGTCTACTGGGAAAAATCCCGCTAAGCTTGTTTCCAGCGTTTTGGGGAGAGCGCCCCGCCCAATTTTTGTACTCGACCTGAAGATTGTGACCTGGGGTAAAGTGGAAGCGCCCGCCGCTTTGGGCGTAGCTTTACAACCGCGCGAGGAAACTACGTGATGAGTCTTCGTTTAATCTTGCATCGTTCGTGTGTGTTTGCGCCTTTTGCCATGATCAGCGTGCTTCTGACGCTGACCGCGGGGCCAGCGATGGCGCAAGCGCCTGCCGAAGGCGACAAATCCGCCGACGTGTTGCGCTCGATGAACAGCTCGTTCGAATCGCTGGTGAAGCGCGTTTCTCCCGCGGTTGTGGAGGTGCTGGTTACGGGTTTTGGCTCGCCGGAGGAAGAGGACGCCGATCCGAACACGCCGCCCAGCTCCATCGGGAGAGAACGCAGCCTCGGCTCCGGAGTTATCGTGGATCCCGACGGCTACATCGTCACGAATTATCATGTGGTGAAGGGAGCGGACCGCGTGCGCGTGGTTTTGACCCCGGTGGCGACACAGGATTCGCAAGCGGTTTCCCTGCTCAAGTCGCACGGGCGCGTGCTTTCCGCGCGCGTCGTGGGCTACAGCAAACTAATTGACCTGGCCGTTTTGAAAGTGGAGGCCACCGGTCTGCCCACGCTTCCCATCGGGCGTTATGACCGGCTCCAGAAGGGGCAAATTGTGCTGGCGTTCGGCAGTCCGGAAGGTCTGGAAAACTCCGTCACCTTCGGCCTGGTGAGTTCCGTGCTGCGGCAACCCGATCCCGACGATCCGATGGTCTATATCCAGACCGACGCCGCGATCAATCCCGGAAACAGCGGCGGTCCGCTGGTGGACATCGAGGGCAACGTCGTTGGCATTGACACCTTTATCTACACCAAGTCCGGCGGCAACGAAGGGATCGGCTTCGCGATTCCGGGCGGCATCGTGCGCTACGCCTACGAGCAGATTCGCAAGTATGGGCGGGTGCGGCGGCGTTCCATCGGAGCGGACGTCCAGACGGTGACCACGGACCTGGCGCAGGGACTCGGCTTGGGAACGGATTCCGGTGTGGTCGTCTCCGACGTGTTTCCCGGGGGTTCGGCGGAACACGCGGGCCTAAAGATTCAGGACGTGATCCAGACGCTCGACGGGTATCCGGTGGACAACGTGCCCGTGTTCACTCTGGCGCTCTATCTCTTGAGTAGTTCGGATTCCGTGCAACTCGGAGTGATGCGCGGCGACAAGAAGTTGAATCTCCGCGTGCCGGTGTACGAGCCGCGCAACGATCCCAGCCGCCTTTCGGATCTGGGAGACCCGAAGAAGGATTTGATTCAGAAACTGGGGATTGTCGGGATTACCGTAAGTTCAGAAATCGCCGATATCCTTGGAGACTTAAGGCTGCCCGGCGGTGTGCTGGTTACCGCAACCGTCGCCAATCGACTGGCGGTCGATTCGGGTCTGCAGGAAGGCGACGTGGTTCATTCGCTCAATCGCGCGCCGACCAAGACCGTGGAGGAACTGCGCGGCGCCATTGAGAAGCTGCAACCAGGGGATCCCGCCGCCATGCTCGTGGAACGGGCTGGCAAACTCACGTACATTACCTTTGAGATGGAGTAAAAACGCGGCTCATCGCTTTTCCCAGTGCGCCGTGGTGAACTGTTTGGGATCGAAAACGGCTGGATCGAGCGGGGCGTCCTTCACGATGTCTGAATACTCTTCGGTGAAGACTTTTTTTCCGCCGCTGTGGACTTCGACCAGAGCGGCGATCCACCCATCGCCAAGCTTCCGATAGTCCGCGAAACGGATGTCCTGGGTTTTTGAAGCATCGGAAGCGTCTGGTTCCAGCAACCTCACAAACAGCAAGCGATCCTTTTCCACCCAAAACTGCCTGGACTTCAAATCACCTTTCTCCGCGCCAAACACATATACCGGTTTTCCTTCCCAGGTATCTTCGTGAAACCTACTGGCGTCAAAACCTTCCTGCTTGGCAATGGCGAGCGTTTTTTCCGGAGATTGCGCGTAGACGTCAAAGCCCAGCACCAGCAGCATGTTTTGCTGTTCGCGGGTGGCTTTCACCTGGCCATCTTTAAAAATGGTTACGTTGCCATCCACCAGCAGATAACCGTTGCCGTCGCTGGGGGAACCGATGTCAATGCGCAAACGTCCGGGAAGCAGCGCCGCTTCGTACCAGGTTTCGGCCTTCGAAGTGCCATCGGCATTGTAGGTGGTGCTTTTCTGGACGAAGGTTACGGTCTTGTACCAGGCCCCGGCGTAGCGGTCGTGCATGGCCTTCACCAACGCTTCGCCGGTATTCACTTCCGCGCCTCTGGCAACCACTCCGCTGATCAGCATTGTGATTGCGAACATTACTCTGGCTAGACTCATTCCACTGCCTCCACGTTGCCAAGTTTCACGTTACGGGCACTGACTTTAATACCGCCTTAGACTCCGGAAAAGCAAAAGGGGCGCCTGCCAGATTGCGCCTACAGGGATTACTTGGGGGCCTTCAAGCTGGGATCAAGGCGCTGCGCCTCGGCAAATTCGGCCTGCGCGGACTTCGCGTCATTCAACCGCTGCAGTGCCATCCCCAAATTGTAGTGCGCGTGGGCAAACGAAGGATTCAGCCGCACGGCCTCGCGGTAGCTCGCCGCCGCTTCCTGATATTTTCCGGCGTTGAAGAGCGCTGTGCCGTAGTTGAAGCGCACATTGGCGTCATCCGGCTTCAGCGGCACAACCTTTTGGTAAGTGGCGATCGCCGTGTCGAATTGATTGGCGGCCAATTGGCTGGCGCCAAGTCCGACGAGCGAGTCCGGGAAATCCGGCCGCTGCGCATAGGCTTTCTCGTAGTTCGCGGTCGCCTTGGCATAGTCCTTTTGCGCATAGTAGGCGTTGCCCAAATTGTAGCTGGCGTAGAAATCGTCTGGCTTGAGTGCGAGGCATTTTTCGAAGGTTTGAATCGCTTCGTTGACTTTCCCCTGCTCGGATTGCACTTGCCCCAGGGCGACCAAGACTTCCGGCTGGTCTGGTTTCAAGCTCAGACTTTTTTCAAACGCGGCGACTGCCTGGTCATAGCGCTTCGACTTGACGTAAAGATGTCCCAGATGTTGCCAAGGGTCCGGCTGATCCGGGTGTTTACTGGTGAGTTTGTGATAGGCGGCGATGGCTTCGTGGGTTTGTCCGGTTTGGTCGAGCGCGTTCGCGTAATTTTCCAGAATGTCCGGCGAGTCTGGGCGCAGGGAGTGCGCCTTGCGCAGAAACGGCAGCGCTTCGGAAGCCTTGTTTTCCGTCAGTAAAGCCGTGCCCAGGTTTCCCAAGGCATCGGCGTTTTTTGGATTGCTGGCGACTGCGGCATGGAAGGAGGCGATGGCCTCGTCGTTCTTGCCCAGGTGGAGCAGCGCGGCTCCTAATCCGTTCTGCGCTTCCGAGAAGTCTTTGTGGTGCTCGAGGGCCTGCCGGTAAGACGCTGCCGCTTCTTCGTACTTTCCCTCGTGAAATAGCGCGAGTCCTTTGTCGGCATAAGCCGCGGCTTTTTCCGGGGCAATCTTGATGGCCTTGTCAAAGTCCGCGATTGCGTCCGCGTCCTTGCCGGTGGCCTCAAGCGCTTTTCCCAAGTTGTCGAGTGCTTCGGGATATTCCGGCTGAATTTGCAGGGCCTCGCGGAAACTGGCGATCGCCTGGTCATATTCCTTTTTGTGGAGCTGATCGACCCCGCGTTTGTTCAAGCTGGCGGCTTCGTGTGAAATTTCGGGGCCGTTGTCCGCCTTAGCCGTTGGGCTAAAGAGGGAAACAAGGGTAAGGCACACGAACCATGGAAGCGAAAGGTGAACTATCGAGCGTTTCATGAATTCCGGAACTCCTGCGGTGCGAGATTGGTGGTGGTTGGTCATTTTACTGGAATGGCGGGGTGGTTCACCAGCGCCGCCACGCGGGATGGCCCAGGGAGCGGAGAATGGTCTTATTTGGCGTAAGGGCACTCAAAAACGTATTGGCCAGAGCCAATTTCCACTACGGTTGCGTCGCGATCCTGCCGCGTTGCCGTGAATTCCGGACGTGCAAGAGCTCTGCCGCTCTCCAGAACTTCGGCAGAATTTGCCTTTGGAATACGAACGGTGGCGGTGGTGTTAGGCGGAAGTTCAACGTTTAATTTGAATTTTCCTGCGCTGATTTCCCACTCCGCTGATACGCGCCCATAGATGGTGTCCACGGAAGCCCTGGCGCGGCTCAAGCCGCCACCCGGTTGTGGCGCGATAAGGATGTGCTTGTATCCCGGCTTATCTTCGTCGAGGCCAATCCCCGCCACCACGCGATACATCCACTCTCCGATGGCGCCATAGGCATAGTGATTGAACGAGTTCATGCCGGGGTCCTGAAAGCTGCCATCGGGCTTGATGCCATCCCAACGCTCCCAAATGGTGGTTGCGCCGCGGGTCACCGGGTACAACCACGATGGATAGTCTTTGCGGTTGAGCAGCATGTAGGCTTCATCCAGGTAGCCGTTGTCGCTGAGGGCATGGCAAAGCAGTGGAGTTCCCAGAAAACCAGTGGTGAGGTGCTGAAACCTGCGCACATCTTCGGCCAGCCGCGCGGCCGCTGTTTTTCGCATTGCTTCCGGCAACAAGTCGAATTCCAGCGCCATGGCGTAGGCCGTTTGCGTGTTTGGGGAAAGGCGTCCGCCCGGCGTCACAAATTCCTTCTGAAACGACGCTTTGATTTTTTCCGCGAGCTGCCGGTACTCCGCTGCTTCTTCTTTCTTGCCGAGGACTGCCGCGGCCTTCGCCAAAAGCGTGGTGGAATAGGCGTAATACGCGGTCTGGATGAAGTCCTTGTCCGTGGTGGCGCCGGGATAGTCGGAGCGCGTGGTGGCAAAGGCCAGCCAATCTCCGAAACTGAATCCACTGGTCCAGAGGTAGCTTTCGCCCGCCTGGCGCCGCATATATTCGACCCAAGCCTTCATGCTGGAGTACTGCTCCTCCAGAATCCGCTGGTCGCCGAAGGCCTGATAGACCGTCCAAGGCAGAACGACGGCCACATCCGCCCAGCCGGCGGAATCGGCTTCTCCCTTGCGAGTCTTATGTGACAGCGCATTCGGCACAACGAACGGAACACCACCGTCGTCCTCTTGATCGAGCGCTACGTCCCGGAGCCACTTGGTGTAGAAGCCGGCCGTATCGAAATTGAAGGAGGCAGTTGGGGCAAAGACCTGCGCGTCACCGGTCCATCCCAGGCGCTCGTCGCGCTGCGGACAATCGGTGGGCACATCCAGGAAGTTCCCTTTTTGACCCCAAAGGATGTTGTGCTCCAGTTGATTCAAGAGGGGGTCCGAAGTTTCGAAACTGCCGGTGGGACGCATGGCCGAATGCACTACCACTCCGGTGAAGTCTTCGGGCCGCACCTCTCCCGGCCACCCGCTGACCGCGACGTAGCGAAAGGCTTGAAACGTAAAATGGGGGGCGAACTCTTCGGTCCCGCCGCCCTTCGCCGTGTATTGAATGGTCTGGCGCGCCCCGCGAAGATTTGCGGTGTAGAGATTCCCTTCCTTGTCGAGGACTTCCGCGTGACGCAGAGTCACGTTGGCTCCCGCTGGAGCCGTCAGCCGAAAGCGGACCCAGCCGACCATGTCCTGCCCCATGTCCAGAACCGTATCTCCCGCGGGTGTCTTGAAGACTTTTACGGGTTTGATCTCTTCGATCGCCTGGACGGGCGGCCCTGCCGGAGCCACAAGTTTGCGGCCGGTTTGTTCCAGCGGGGAGACGCTTTGCCAGTCTCGATCATCGAAGCCGGGCAGGCTCCAGCCCATCCTTTCGAGGCGCGCGTCGTAGTTTTCGCCGTTGTAGATATCGGAAGCGAGGATGGGGCCGGTGGAGGCTTTCCAGTGCGAATCGCTCAAAACAAATTCCTGGGTTCCATCCTGATAAGTGATCACCAACTGTGCGAGCAGCGCCAGCTTGGTTCCATAGTTATTACGCTGCGGCTTCCAGAGGAGCACGCCGCGGTACCAGCCATCGCCGAGAATGGCGCCGAGACAGTTGGGACCATTTTTCAACAGCTTCGTCACGTCGTAGGTCTGATATTGATAGCGAAAATCGTAGGAGGTCCATCCTGGCGTGAAATATTGATCGCCAACCCTTTCTCCGTTGAGATGAAGCTCGTAAAGCCCCATGGCGCTGGCATAAAGGCGCGCGCGGGCGATTTTTTTGCCGACAGTGAACTCGCGGCGGAGCATGGGTGAAGGATTGGACTTGTCTTCGTCCTCCTTCAGGTTCGGCGCAATCCACTGTGCCTTCCAGGCATTGTCCGCCAGCAGCCCCATCTCCCATGTCGCCGTTTCGCTCCACCCGGAAAGATGGCCGTGATTATCTGTTACGCGAACCTGCCAGGAATATGCGCCGCCGCTCTGCAGAGGTTCGCCGGAGTAAGCCACCTGGTTCGAGGCATCGGAAGCAACCTTTCCGCTTTCCCAGACAACCCGTGGTTGAGCGGAGCCGGATGGCACGGCCGTGACTCGCACTTCGTAGCTAGCCTGGAGAACTCCCTTTTCAGAGCTGGTCAATTCCCAACTCAGCCGTGGTTTCTTCACGTCCATTCCGAGGGGATTCACTTTGTATTCGCAACGCAGATGGTGAACGCGAAGGGGTATCTGTTCCTGGCCTTTTCCGGCGGGCAAGCAAAGCAGCGCCAATACTGCAAATCGCGAGGCCAAGCTCGATGTCTTCATTGTTACTCCAAACGAATATTCCGCCGGATAGCGGGTGATTGGTATCGGTGTGGGGAAAATCGAGACATAAGGAACGGCGCGAGGATATCACCGCTATATACCTAACGGAAGAAGCTCCTCAACCGCAAACCATGAGCGGGAGGAGCAAAGCAGGTTCGAGTTATTCCAAACCTAAGATGGGTGCGCAATGGCGGACTCTTCGTCATCGGTCACATCATCTCGCACTTCCGTGTCCTCAGGAGGCTTGGGGCGGGCAGCATGAGTGTGGTGTACGAGGCTGAAGACGCAAGCCTCGGCCGTCATGTCGCGCTGAAGTTTTTGCCGGATGAATTGGCACGAGATCGCAATTGCTCGAACGATTTCGCCGGGAGGTGCAGGCCGCTTCCAGTTTCTCCTGGCGGGAGGTGCCTTGCAATTGAATTCCAGTGCAAAGCGGAGTACGTTCGTGTCATGTCCGCTGAGAATATCGCTCTTGTGGTCGCGGTTCTTTTCGCAGTCATGTTGTCACCAGACATGAAGTCTTGCGAGCAACCATAAGACCAGCAGTAGACCCAGGCCCAGCTTATGAACGTTAAGATAGAAGGAAACGCTGGAAGGAAAAAAGAATATGCAAGAGATGCGCAGACTGCTTCACCACGCCCCTATCTTCTGTTTCCTGACATTGTTGGCTGGCATGGGCACAATCCTCGGGGCTCAGGAGCGCACGACAATTCAGGCGACCGCGATGGGCACGAGCACGCAATTGGGTAAAATATATAACGTCAACATCACTATTGATCAGTATTCGACACCTGAAGATCGAAAGGCGCTCATAGACGCATTCAAGCGTTCGGGCCAAGACGGCCTTGTGAGTGTCCTTGAAGACATGAAGCCCAAAGGGCGCATTCGATTCGCCAGCGGCGGCGTGGGTAACGACATCAAGTACATCATCGAGTTGCCCTCCGAAAAGGGGCACCGCCGACTGCGGCTCGTCACTGATCGCAACTTGGCTTTCGGGGAGCTGTACCAGGGAACGCGTTCCAGAGATTACACGGTCGGCGCAATCGAATTAGATCTCACGCCGGACGGCAAGGGCTCAGGCACAGTGTTGCCGGCTTGCAAACTAACCGTAAACAAGAAGAACCAACAAGTGGAGGTGGAGACCTATCAAAATCCCTGGAAGCTCTCAAACTTCATGATCTCGAAAGACTGAGGAGTAAGCGGGGAGAGGCGTTTAGGAATGAAACGAAACTGGAACTGGGCCGTGTGGGCCGGCGCTTCGCTGGTTTTTCTGGGAGTGATTAGCTATCCGCTATTTTTCGTGCGCTTCCCGGCGCTTCGCGATTTTCCGTGGGCGAACCTGGCGATGATCGCGCTGGGGCTGGTGTTCGTAGGCTTGGGTCTTGTGCGCGCATTCCGGCGGTCGGACGTGTTTCGCGGGAAAATTTTCGGCAGTGTCCTCGCGGTGCTAGCGTTGGCATTGAGCGGCTTTTTCCTCTACGGCATTTTTGTCGGCGCACGGCATGTGCTGCCCGCTTCGCACGGCGCGCCGCAGGTGGGCCAGATGGCGCCCGATTTCACGCTGCCAGATTCGCAGAACCAAGCAGTGAGTTTAACGGGTGCGTTGCATTCTCCGTTCACTCCAGAGAGCACAACCGGCGCGGCGACGAGCGCGGCCAAGACAGCCGGCGTGATTTTGATTTTCTACCGTGGATATTGGTGACCGTTCTGCAACTCCGAGTTACGGAGTTTCGAGCAGGCGCTGCCGGAGTTCGATGCCAGGAAAATTCGAGTGATGGCCATCAGTGTGGATTCCCCCGAGGATTCCGAAAAACTGCGCCGGTCGCAGGGCTACACGTTTCCCATTCTTTCGGATGCGCAGGAGGACGTGATTCGCCGGTGGGATCTGGTGCATCTGCATGGCCGGAGCGACGGTGCAGACATCTCGCGGCCAGCGGAATTCCTTATTGACCCGTCGGGGAAGGTTCGCTGGGTGAATCTTACGGAAGATTTCGTGGTCCGGGCTCGGCCCGAAGATGCGCTCGCGGCTTTTGACGCGATGAATAAATCATCGCGGACCGGACAATAGTGGGTCCAGGCTTCTATTCTTAAATTTCAGAGTCCGATGTGCGTGCCCGGTTAGCTCCCGATTTTGTTTGAATGAATCGGTCGAGGGAGGAGCGCTTGGTGTAGAAAAGCGGAACTCAGCGGGCTTTCGGTTGGGAAAAAAGACTAAGACGAGGAGCGGCCCACCCTTGCAAACCCGCAGGGGAAGGCAACCCCAGAAAGGGCGTGCGGCCCGCCTCATAGTTCCTACATGGACAGTTACCCGAGGCTCTGAAACCTAGTCTTCTTGCCCAATTACGCCGCAACATGATTAATATATGATTTGTTCTCAACGCGTTTATGCTATTTGCGCCGCCCCGACAATTCCGTTGGACCGACCCGAGTTCGTGGTCACTGTTCTTCAAGGTTTGGATGGCCTTTGTTCTCGTTGGCTGGCTGCTTCCCCTTTGGCGCTGGCTAAAACGTGAGCAGCAGAAATCCTGGCTCACAACAAGCGGCAGGATCGACTCCACTCACATTGGTGAACCTAAACGCTTCCTCGGGCTGACGTTGCCAGCATCCAATAACGAAAAATACACTGGAATTCTGGCCTATTCTTATGATCTTTCCGGGGATACTTTCCACGGCGAATATCGAAGGGCTTTCGCTTCTGAAGAGGGCGCTCTCGAATTCCTGCGCGGCCTCCAGGGCCAGACTGTATCTGTGCAATACCATCCAACCAAGTCTGGGCGCTCGCTTATACTCGAAGAGACTGTAGAAACTCTTCTTCGAAATCGCCCGCCTCGCCCCAACGCGACGGACTGGAAGGATTCCTTGCCCGCGTGGCTCAAGTTTGGCCTAGGTATCTTCGCTTTCCTGGCGCTGCTCGGCCTCCTGCTTAGCATTTGGGTACACATTGGTGCCATCTTCGGTCATCAGCCATTGCCCGCTTTTTGGGGCTTGCACGTCGGAATCTTTCTCGTCTTTTTCCCCGCCATTATCGTTGCGCAGAAACGTTTCGGCACAACGCAGGGCAAAGATTTCTGGAAGACTGTAACCAAGGGATCACCCGATGGATTACGCTATATGCTTTACTTTTTCTTTGCTTACGCTTCGCTCACCGGCATCCTCATTGTTTTCCAATCACCTCCAGGGACAGCCCCTAATCGCGAACCTGCTACCGTTGATTGGCGCGGCTTTTCGGCAGTCTGGATGGTGTTCTACTGCGCATCGTTCGCCATTCTTTCTTCAGCACTCCGCCCGTCTCCCGACCGTCCTTAAAGTGCTGAGGTAACCCCTGGCCGCAATGGCGTAGGTCCAAAAAACGGCTCGGTAAACGCTGAAGGCCCGCGACCAATCCGGTCTTCTAGAAACTGCGTGTTTATTGGGATTATGGTGCGCCCGGCGTGATTCGAACACGCGACCTCTTGCTTCGGAGGCAAGCGCTCTATCCAGCTGAGCTACGGGCGCACAGATTAGGTTAAGGGTACAACTTTTATAGTTTAGCGTGTCCTCTGTTTTGCCGCCAGCGCTGCGATGCGGTGAAGCGCCATGCCCCAGCGAACCCCAGCGATTGGTGCTGGCTTATAAACGTATTGCAAAGGAAGAGAGGCAATTCCTCAGGGGCTAGAGCCCGGTATTTTCAGAGTACTTACGGCACGGCTAAAGCCGTGCCCCCCGTAGAACGTTCTTAAGAATTGCGACTAGAGCTTATCTCACGATTCGGCACAGAACCGGAGAGACATTCCTCAGGGGCTAAAGCCCTGTGTTTCCACTCTTCTTAATGTCGGAGCTAAAGCTCCGACCCCCTCTGCTCTATTTGAGAGATGGCCAGATGGCTGCTAGCCCTTGGAGCGGTTCTTGATGTCCCGGGCGAGTTTTTCAATCTCTTCCGCTTTGCGCACCAGGTTGAGGCTCAGGACCTTGCTCGAGTCCGTCTTTTCGACTTCCTCTTTGAGTTCCGTGGCCAGGTCGAAGAGCTTTTCGACTTTTTTCTTAATTTCCTTTTCATTCTCATCGAGGATGCGCTTGTCCATCGGGGGCATCGGCGATTCCGGCACATTGTCCTGAGGCGTTTGCCTGGGCTGGGAGGCATCCGGAGCCTGTCCCTGCGCCGATGATGGAGGGAAACCCGCCGCGACGCCCGCGGTCAGCAGCCCGCCCAAAAAATTTCTCCTGGTGTTCAACACGCGCATCCTCCCGCCCGGCTGTGCCGCCGGGACTCTCGCCGGCGGCGTCTCCAATGTTATACTCGCGCGTCAACCAATCTTATGTCCAGTCTCCTCTCTCATTTGCCGGAATTCACCGCCGCTCGCTTTCTGAGCCTGGTGGTCATCTTTGGCGTGGCGCTGCTGCTGAACCGGCTGCTGCGCGTGGTGACCAACCTGGTGATCAAGCCGGCGGCTTCCGAAGCGCGCGCGGCCAAAGCGCGGGAACAACAGACACGCACTCTTGCCGGAGTGCTCTACAGCGCAGGCAGCAAGATCGTCTGGGCTGTGGCGCTGCTGACCGCCGCTTCGGAATTTGACATCAACGTGTTGCCCGCCGCCGCCCTGGCCGGACTGGCCAGCCTGGCACTGGGCTTTGGCGCGCAAAATCTGGTTCGCGACGTCATCACGGGCTTCTACATTATTTTTGAAGATCAATATGCGGTGGGGGACACGATCCAGGTGGGCGAAACGCTGGGCCGCGTGGAGCACATCACGCTGCGGCGCACCGTGGTGCGGGACGCGCGCGGCGCCCTGGTGACGCTTTCCAACGGCGACATCCGCACGGTGGCGAATCTGAGCCGCGACTGGTCGCAGGCCTTCGTGGACGTGGCTCTTTCGCCGGAGGTTCCGCAGGAATCCGCGATCCAGGCGCTGGATGCGGCGGCGGCCGAGCTGCGCAGCGATCCGGCGTGGTCACAAGCGCTGGTGGATGGCCCGCGCATCCTGGGCGTGGAGAGTTTTGGCCACGCGTCGTCCACAGTTCGCCTGCAAGTGCGCACCGCGCCGGCGCGCCAGGATGATGTAGCGCGGGAGCTGCGCCGCCGCATCCAATTAGCATTCCAGCACCGGGGCATTCCGGTGAGCGGCGTGCAGCGCGTGGAATACAGAAGCGTTTCCGCCGAAGATGGAGAGAGTGTCCCGCCTCCCACGGCATAGTGAACCTGGAAAGCACGGTAGAGGAGAACCACGCATGTCTCAGATCAGCTACGAAGAAGTGAACCTGATGCTCCGGCTTTATGACCTGCGGCGCGAGCCGCGCCTTCGCGAAGCGCGTGCGTGGTTCGTGGACCATTTCCACGCCGGCACGCCGGAAGAAGTGATGCAGAAGTATCCGCAGGGCAGCCAGGAGAACACCTATATCCGCATGGTGATCAGCTATTGGGATATGGTGTCCAGCATCGTGAATCGCGGCTTGATCAACGATGAACTGTTTTTCGAAAGCAATGGAGAGATCTGGGTGGTGTGGGACCGCATGCGCTCGATCGTGCCGACGTGGCGCGCGGCGTTCAAGAATCCGACGCTCTTCGCAGGCATCGAAGAGACCTGCAAGCGGCTGGAGGCCTGGCGGGAACGCCGGGCGCCGGGATCATCGGTGGCGATGCGGCAGATGATGGAGCTTTCGCGCGGGAAAACCAAATAACGATAGCGCGGTGTGCGGTTAGTGGCGCACGGCCGTCGGCTCTGGTGATTTTTCTTCGGGGACTGCGCGGTTGCCACTACTTGGAGCGGCTACCCGCACGCAATTCCGGCCTCCGGCCTTGGCGGCGTAAAGGGCCATATCCGCTTCATGCAGAATTTCATCCACGCTGTTGTTTCCGAAATCGGTGGAAAGCGCCAGCCCAATGCTGATGGTGACACTGACTTTTTCCTTGCCGGTCTGAATGGGCCTGGCGGCAATCACGGAACGCAGATTTTCGGCGCGAGAAACGGCGCTGCCCGGATTACAGCGATTCAGCGCCAGCAGAAATTCTTCCCCGCCATAGCGCCCCACCATATCGTAGGAGCGCACGGAGAGTTGCAAGCGGCGCGCCACCTCGCGCAGGACTTCATCGCCCGCCGCGTGGCCCAGTTGGTCGTTGATGCGCTTGAAGTGGTCTATGTCGCACATCATCACCGCGGTGCAACTGCCTTCGCGCCGCGTGCGCATCACTTCGCGGGTGACCAGTTCCATGATCACGCCGCGATTCCACAGCGAAGTGAGCAGATCGTGAGTCGCCTGAAAGCGCATGCTCTCCCGAGCCTCCACCAGCCGGTCTTCCAGCTCCAGAATACGTTCCCCGGTGCGCAGCCGCGCTTTCAGCTCGTCCTGGTCAAAGGGCTTGGTGAGGTAGTCGTCCGCGCCGGCTTCTAGCCCGAAAACGATGTCCTGTTTCGATTCGCGTGAAGAGAGCAGAATCAGGTAGGTATAGGCTTGGTCTTTGCGCTTGCGGATTTCGCGGCACACCCACAATCCGTCCTTCTCCGGCATCACCCAGTCGAGCAGCGCGAGCCGCGGGGGATCTTGCCGCGACAATTCCAGCAAGGCTTCGGCGCCATCCGCGACCGCAACCACGTCGTAGCCCGCGCGTTGCAGCGTGCGCTCCAGCAGCGTCCGCGAAAGCGCATCATCCTCGGCGATCAAGATCCTCATGGCTTCACCTCACCAAGGCGTGCCTCCACATGCGGCCGAAGCTCGTCCATTTCCTTTTCCAGCAGCCGAACATGTTCTTCGGCCTCGATTGGCGATTCTTTGCGCGCGGCATTTTCCAGACTGGCGGCCTGCAGCCCGGCCGCTTTCATCGCCAGATTTTTCAACATGCCTTTCAGGGTATGCGCGGCCCGTGTGAGGTCCTGGTAATTTCGCGCCGCCAGCGCTTCGCGGGCCTGGCCCAGCAGCTTTCTGGCGTCCTGGTAGAAGATCAACAGAAGTTCCCGCAAGAATTCCTCGTCGCCATCGAGGCGTTCCATCAGCTCCAGCAAGTCCCACTGCGAGGCAGGAAGCGCAGCCGCAGGAGCATGCTCTCTCTCGCGCGCTTCCGCCTCGCACCCGTCCGCGACAACGACTCCACGGCTGGACGCAGAATGCGGGCCCTGACTCACTTTCCTTTGGCCGTCCATACAAAACCCCCAGTGGTTGCAGAACCTCATCGGCAATCCACTCGACAGGCAAAGTCACCAGCGCAAATCGGCACAGGTAGACCGCCCCAACAGACATGTGCACGAGACACGCCATATCTTTCTGCAAAAGTTCATTTTTTCGCTTTTGATTTGAGCCACTTGGGAGGTGGGAAATTCCAAGCTGGAGGATAGCGTTTCAGCGCGGAACACTTTCCCAAGATTGCATTTCCCTGGAAAAGTTGCGCCGAGCTCGGACGGCTCGATTCCGATCGCGGTTCTCCGCCACGTTAAAGGGCGGTACAGTGTGATATCGTCGGCCAATCGTGGAGGGCCAGCCCATGCGACTGCGAGTCATCTTCGTGTTGATGGCGGTGTTTGTTTTGTCCGCTGCGCCGTTAAAAGCACAACGTGCGAATGCGCTGAAAAACCTAACTCAGGTATCGATAGTAGTAGAAGACCTCAGCGACGCGGACGCCAAAATCGGCTTGACGCGGACAACGCTGGAATCTCAGGCATTGGTCGCAGTCAAGCGGGACATGCCGAAGGTCAGTGTAAATGACTCAGCGATAGGATACGTTTACGTGAGGATAAACACTTTATTCAGCAACGGTGAGTTCGTGGCGAATGTTGACGTAGAGCTTAAACGACCAGTCACTGTTTTGACGGAGGATGGTGCGCCTATCGGCCCGAGCATTGCTACGGTCTGGGGGAAAACAGTAGTGCTGACTGGGTCAGGGAGCGATATGGCATCGAGGGTGTTAGCAGAAGTTAGTCTAAAGATTACTGAGTTAGCCGCCGCCTACTACAAGGCGAACCCGTAAACGACATTACGGTAAGGGCAGGGGGCAGGAATAACACCACAAGATATAGACGCTCTCGAAAATTCTTCACCAGGTTTGGCGATTTTCTCTTGACCGTGCATGTCGGCGACGAGAGTGCAATGGGTAGGACTCGACCCCGTTATTTGGGGGCCGACTTTTTGGACAGGTCGCCCCCAACCCATTTGCTATAGCAGACAGGCGACTCTTAACCGGGTCGCTTTTCTGTTTCTAGGCCACTTTTCTTGAGCAGAAGGCGATTGGTCAGCTAAAATGAGTTTGGAGAAAGAGAACGGAAATGAGTTTTTCCGATAGCCTCGATAGGTATCTGGCTTCACCAATTCTGCCTAACATCACGCCCCCAGTGAACGGGAATCTCGCGAGCGAGTTTCACAAGCGGCTTGCAGAGTGGATTCATGGTTTCGAGGAACGCTTGGATGACCAACACGAGGTCGGTGTTCGTCTTGTTAGCTTCGGGCAAAGCATGGTCTTTCACTTACGAGACATGGGTTATTGGAATCCATCATTGATTTCTTTCCAAGGGGTTAGCGAAGACGGCAATCCCGTGGAACTCATTCAGCACGTTAGCCAGATTAGTATCTTGCTTATGAAACTCCCCAGAAGAGACCCGTCGAAGCCCAAGACTAAAATCGGTTTTGTTTCCGACCACCACAGCGAAGGCGACAAGTAAATTACTTGTTATCGCGGCTCATCCAGTCCGGGTTGCTGTACACGCTCGTAATCTTACCGTCTTTCTCCACGACTTGAAGCCCGCTCTTTGACACCACGTACACGCTCTTGCCCAACTTCTTCGCGGTCTCGATGTCTTGCTGGGATGGCTGTCCGCCCGCTTGCTGGCTTCAACTATTCACTCCCACCCGAACCACTTCAAAGGACAGTTACCGAACAGCACTACGCACCGTGGGTAAAAGCGCGGCAGGATGCGTTGGATAAAGAGATTGAGAGGGCGTTGCACAGCTGACGCCATCGTACAAAAATTGTACAATTTCAACCGCCGCCTTCAAAAATCATCAATTTTATCGGGGATTTATTGGAGGCGCGGGTGAGAATCGAACTCACGCATAAAGGTTTTGCAGACCTCTCCCTTACCACTTGGGTACCGCGCCTCAATCTTGTAATTATAGCGAAAATCGCCCGCGTCTGTCAGTCCGACCCCGAGCCAGGGTGATCGTTCCCCGCATATTACTTTTTGGCCGGTTCTTCGATCTGCGCTTCGCGCAGAAAACGCGCCGACTCTTCCGGCGGCGTCGGGTTGATATAGAAACCGGTGCCCCACTCAAAGCCCGCCACTTTGGTCAGTTTCGGAATGATTTCGATGTGCCAGTGATAGTGATCGTTGATCTCTTCGCCGATGGGGGAGGTGTGAATCATGAAGTTGAAGGGCGGCCGGTCCAGCACGGCGTCCATGCGCATCAGCGTGTCCTTCAACATGTTTGCCAGGGCGCTGTACATGGAACTCTGGTTGTTTTCGTAAGCCGAGCTGTGGGTCTTGGGCAGCAGCCACATTTCAAACGGGAAGCGCGGCGCATAGGGCGCAATGGTGATGAAATGATCGTTTTCGCCGATGACGCGCTCGCCGGTGTCACGTTCCTGGCGGATGATGTCGCAGAAGATGCAGCGCTCTTTTTCGTCGTAATAGTGCCAGCAGTTGTCCACCTCTTCGCGGACGCGGCGCGGCACGATGGGTAAAGCGATTAACTGGGAATGGGGATGCTCAACGGAAGCGCCGGCGGCCTCGCCGTGGTTCTTGAAGATCAGCACGTAGCGGAAGCGCTTGTCATTCTTCAAGTCCAGCATGCGATCGCGATAGGCCCACAGCACATCTTCAATGGCTTTTTGCGGGAGTTGCGCCAAAGTGGTCTGGTGCTGCGGCGTCTCGATGACCACTTCGTGCGCGCCGATGCCGTTCATCTTGTCGAACAGGCCTTCGCCTTCGCGGTCGAGTTCGCCCTCAATGCCCAGCGCGGGAAAGCGGTTGGGCACCACGCGGATGTTCCAGCCCGGGGTGTTGGCGCCGGTGCCATTTCTTCCGTAAGTTAAAATTTCCGGCGGCGTTTTGATTTCGTTGCCGGGACAAAAGGGGCAGTTTTGCGGAGCCCTGGGAAACACGCTCTCGCGGAGAAAATCGTTGGGCCGCTTGCCGCGGTCCGTGGAAATAATCACCCAACGCCCTGTAATCGGATCCTTGCGTAACTCAGGCACCGCTTATCCTCCGAAGGGTTTCCGGGACACTGCCGGGGCTACACGTCCCAAGTCCAATTTTATATTGTACCGCGAGTTTCGCAGGGAAGCGCGAAAAGGCAGTGCATTATGCCTTGGGATGCAAGGCATTCTTGTGTAACCGCACTTGCGGCGGCTGGCCAGGCGCGTGGTCTATGGCCACAACGTCAAATCGCACCGGGCACTTCTTGACGTGGCGTTCGCGGAGAAAAGCATGCGCGGTGCGCACAAGTACCTCGTGTTTCTCGCGGGTGATGCTCAATTCCGGAAGCGCCGGGCGGCCCTTTGCCAGGGCCCGCGTTCTTACTTCGACAAAAGCCAGGGTATCGCCGTCAAATCCAACCAGATCCAGCTCGCCTTTTTCACATGCGGGCTCGTAATTTCGGGCAATGAAGACGTATCCCTGCCGCCGCAGATACCAGTAAGCGTAGGTCTCGCCGCGAACCCCGATGAGGAGCGCCACGTGTTTGGCATCTTGCGTGAGGATTGCGGCATCTTCGCGCAACCCGCGGCGGGACTTCCACTTCACCCAGGCGAACCCAGCTCTTGCCAGCAATCCCATTCCCTATTACCTGCCGAGCAATATACCTGATCTATCAATAAAAATCCCGCGGCTGGGCCAAGGCCGAACCGCGGGATGCAGAGTTTGTAAACTTGCGGGGCCAAGCACCGCGCCTACATGTTCTTCTCAGCCTCCGCGATCGACTCTTCCATGATGGCGATGGCACAGTCCGCCTGCTCCTCGTCGATGATCAGCGGAGGGGACATGCGGATGGAGTTTTCGCCCGACCCGAGGGTCAGCAATCCGCGGTGGAATGCATTGGTGACTACGGCATCGCGCAAGTCGTGCGCGCGTTCCTTGGTGCGCTGGTCGCGTACGATCTCGACGCCAATCATCAGGCCCTTCCCGCGCACGTCGCCAACAATTTTGAAGCGCTTCGGCCAATCGCCAATTTTGCCGAAAATGTAATTACCCACTTTTTCGGCGTTAGCCATTAGCCCGCCCTGAATCAGGTCGAAGGTTGCGGAAGCCGCCGCGAGGCAAACGGGGTTGCCGCCGTAGGTGGTGCCGTGCGAACCCACTTTCCAGTTCATCACGCTGTCCTTGGCGATAAACGCGGCTACTGGCATGCCACTGGCAATGCCTTTGGCGGTCAGTACGATGTCTGGAGTGATTCCGGCGTGATCGTAGGCCCACCACTTTCCGGTGCGGCCCATGCCAGCCTGCACTTCATCCAGGATCAACATGATGCCGTGCTTGTTGCAGATACGCTGCAACTCCTGCAGGAAGAACGCCGGCGCGGGGATGAAACCGCCTTCGCCCTGAATCGGCTCGACGATGATCGCAGCGGTTTCCTCCGGCGCAAACAGCCGCTTGAAGATTTGCTGCTCCAGCAATTCGATGATTTCGTCGCCGCAGGTCTCTTTGGTGTGGCCGAGGGCGCAGCGGTACGCGTAGGGATACGGGATGTGCTCAACGCCGCCGAGTAGCGTGCCGAAATATTTGCGCTGGGTGTTCTTCGAGGCGGTGAGGGAGAGCGAACCGAGGGTCCGTCCATGGAAACAGCCATAAAACGCGATCAATTTGTCGCGCTTGGTGTGATAGCGCGCCAGCTTGATCGCGCCTTCCACAGCTTCGGTGCCGGAATTGCCAAAAAAGACTTTCCAGTTGTGGGTCTTGGGCATCGTGGAGACGAGCTTCTCGGCAAATTGCGGCATGTGCCGGTGATAAAAGTCGGTGCCGGCGATGTGGATCATTTCGGTGGCCTGCTTCTGAATGGCCTCGACGACTTGCGGATGACAATGTCCCGTAGAGCAGACGGCGATGCCGGCGGCAAAGTCCAGGAAGGTGTTTCCGTCCGGGTCTTCGACGATCGCGCCCGAAGCGCGCTCCGCCACCAGGGGATAGTCACGGGTCAGCGATGGCGACATGTACTTCGCGTCGTAGGCGATCACCTGCTTGCCCTTGGGTCCGGGCAGAGCGGTCTTGATCTTGGGGAGTTTCGTCTCGATAGTGGTCAGCATGATCTCTCCGAATATGCGTTTCCTGTGGGATTCGCAGGCTAGTGTTGGTTCGAGGGGAGGAAAGACAACAGGCTTGTGGACCGGCAGGTCGCTGCCGAAGCCCGGCGTACTAGAAGGCTAAATCAACTCCATAGAGTCCCGGCCGCAGATTGGCGGGACGAAACTTGCGAGGCACACGAGGACCCACGGCAACGCGGTCATGCTTGAGGAATTGGAAGTGCTTCATTTGCGTTTCCAGCGGACCTTTCCATCTTTCGTGTCTTCGAGAATTATACCACGATCCGCCAGCTCATTTCGGATGCGATCGGAGGCCGCAAAGTCGCGGCGCGCGCGCGCCGCCTGACGTTCCTGCACCAGTTTTTCGATTTCCGCATCATCCGGGCCGCCATTGCCGGCAGCAAAACCAAGGGCCTTCAATTTGTCGCCGTCGGTATCCTCGAGCACGGCAAAGACTTTGTCGAAATCTTCCAGGAACCGCACAGCGGCGGCCACATCGCCCTGGCGAAATTCGCCCTTATCCATGGCAATGTTGGCTTCGCGCACGAAATCGAACACCGCCGCCAGCGCGCGCGCCGTATTGAGATCGTCGGAAAGCCCGGCGTCGTAATCGCCGGCGGCTTTCCCGATGCGTTCCGCCATTCCCGGCTGATTCCCTGCCGCAAATTTCTCGCTTTTCAGCCGCGCCGCAAAGTTCCGCAGGCGTTCCACGGAACTTGTCGCCTGCTGCAATCCGTCAAAGGTGAAATTCAGTTGCCGCCGGTAAGGCACGCTGGCCAGGGCAAATCGCAGCGCCGACGGCTTGTAACCCTTCGCGAAAAGGTCGCGCAGGGTAAAAAAGTTCCCCAGCGACTTGGACATCTTCTCGCCTTCCACCAGCAGGTGCTCCGCGTGCAGCCAGTAACGCACAAAAGGCTTCCCTGTCGCCGCTTCGCTCTGCGCAATCTCGTTTTCGTGATGCGGAAACGCCAGATCGATGCCGCCGGTGTGAATGTCCAGGGTGTCGCCGAGGTATTTCATGGCCATCGCGGAGCACTCAATGTGCCAGCCCGGACGCCCGGCACCGATCGGCGTCTCCCAGAAATGCTCGCCCGGCTTTGGGGCTTTCCACAATGCAAAGTCCCGCGCACTCTCTTTTTCGTAGCGGTCGTTATCCACGCGGGCCCCGGCCTGAATGCCGGAGAGGTCTACTTTCGAAAGCTTGCCGTAGTCCTTGAATTTGGTGATGCGGTAATAGATCGAGCCTTCGCTCGGATAGGTGTAGGTATTCTTCTGCAGCTTTTCAATCAGCGCCACCATGTCGTTGATGTGGTCGGTGGCGCGGATCCAGTGTTCCGGCGATTCGATGTTCAGCGTTTTACAATCGGCAAAGAACGCCTGCACATATTTTTCGGTGTATTCGCGGATGCCCACGCCAGCGGCGGCGGAATTGGCGATGATGCGGTCGTCCACGTCGGTCAGATTCATAACGTGGTCGAGATGGAAGCCGCGCCACTTCAGGAAACGCCGCAAAATGTCCTGGAAAACGAAGGTTCGGTAATTGCCGATGTGCGCGTAGTCGTAGACCGTCGGGCCACAGGTATACATGCCCACCTGCCCGGGCTTCAAGGGCACAAACGGTTCCACTTTTCCGGATAGGGTATTGTGCAACTGGATTTCGTGCATCGCGTCTCGGCCAGGCCTCTCGGTCATTAAGCAAATATGCGATTGTAGCCGAGCCTCCACCAATGCCGCAATGACGCGGAATCTTGTTCTTGGCTGGCCGGTCTAAAGTCCAGCCAGTACATCAGCGGTTTCTCGTACTTAGCTCAGCTCTGCCTTGAGCCGCTTGGCCGTCTTTTCCAGTTGCTTCTTGAGCGCTTCCACCTGCTTCGCGATATCTTTCAATTCGTCCTTGGCGACCTTGCTCGCATCCGCCACTTTCTTCGCCTTAATATGTGCTTCGCGATTTGCCTTACCCAGCGCCGCTCCTACTTTTACGCTGACTTCCTTGAGTGTGTCTTTCTTTGCCATGTATTCCTCCTCAGCTAACTCATCCTAACCGGAGTATCGCGCTTTTGGGCACAATTTCTGTGACGCAGAGCCACCCCGGTTTCGTGCTGGAGATTGACATCTCCAAGCAGCGCCGCATACAGTCCAGAGGTTCCGATGAAACGCCTTCCGGGAGAGGATCGCATGGCAAAGCGCATAGCAAATTCACTGGCCTTAGCGGCACTGTGCGGAATCGCTCTTTGCGCCCAGGAACCGTCTGCAAAATCGCCGGAAGCGGGTAAAAAGTCCCTCACTCCCGAGAGTTTTCTCGCTCTGCGCCAGATTCGCGACCCGCAATTCTCGCCTGACGGTTCCCGCGTCGCCTTCGTCGTCAGCGACCCGCTCAACGGGCAGAAACGCACGCGGCACATCTGGCTCTACGACAAAGCCTCCGGCGGCGCGCGCCAGTTGACCTTCTCCGAAAAATCGGAGACTTCACCGCGCTGGTCGCCCGATGGAAAAACGCTCGCGTTCCTCTCTGATCGCGAGGGCGATGAGGAGCAAATCTATCTGCTGCCCATGCCGGGTGGCGAAGGGATGCAATTCACCAAGGGCAAAGCAGGCGTGGAATCTTTCGCGTGGTCGCCCGACGGCAAATCCATCGCGTATCTCGCCCCAGATCCCAAAACCGAGGCCGAAGAAAAGAAGGAAAAAGATAAAGACGACGCGCGTGTGGTGGACAAAGACGACAAGCAGCCACGCATCCGACTCCTTGATCTGGCCACCAAGAACGTGCGCACCCTTACAGGCGAGAACTGGAAAATCGAATCGCTGGAGTGGATGCCCGACGGGCAAAGCCTGGTCGTTGAAGCCACCAGCAAGCCCGCCTCCGATCAATTCGTCAACGGCATATATACGGTCTGGCTGCGCGGCGGCATGGACGAACTGCGCGCGCCGCACGGCCCGATTGGCGAGGTCAAAGTTTCTCCGGACGGCAAGCTCGTCACATTCGCGGGCGCGCGCGAAGATGGCCCCGAGCCGCACGACCTCTGGGTATTGAATTCCGGAGGCGGCGTGGCGCGCAATCTCACCGGCGCCAGCCTGGATCGCGCATTGGAGGACTACCGCTGGAGCAAGGATGGCCTGCTCTACGTGGTTTACGCCGATGGGTTCCGCAGCCGCCTGACCACCTATTCCATGTCGGGCGAGCGCAAGGATCTCCCCGACATTCCGGTGAATCCCAGCCAATTCGCCGCATCCGCCGGGGGCGAGATTGCCTTCGTTGGCCAAACTTCGGCGGCTCCGGAAGAACTTTGGATCCGCAACGCGCAAGGCGAGGCACACCAAATCACGCACCTGAATGACTCGCTTAAGGCGCTCGGCTTGGTCACGCCCGAGTTTTACAAATACAAGTCCTTTGACGGCGTGGAAATCGAAGCGGCGTTGCTGAGACCCGCGGGCTACGACGGCAAATCGAAACTTCCCACGGTGATCCTTATTCATGGCGGACCGACGGGCAATTGGCAGGACACCGTGGATGCCTGGGCGCAACTTCTCGTCGCTCGCGGCTTCCTGGTGATGATGCCGAACGTGCGCGGCTCCACGGGCTACGGTGAGAAATTCGTGGAGATGAACCGCGCGGATTGGGGAGGCGGTGATTTCAAGGACGTTATGGCCGGTGTCGACGATCTGGTGGCCAAAGGCTTCGCGGATCCCACGCGGCTCGGCATTGGCGGCTGGTCTTATGGCGGCTATATGTCGGAATGGGCGATCACGCAGACGGATCGCTTCAAAGCTGCGGTGTCTGGCGCGGGCATGGCGAATTTGATCTCCGAGTTCGGCACGGAAAGGGGCCCCGCTTACGACGAGTGGTTTTTCGGCGTGCCGTACGAACATCCGGAGCGCTTCCTGAATAGCTCGCCATTTCTTTATCTGAAAAACGCGAAGACTCCCACGCTTATTTTGCAAGGCGAAGCCGATCCTGTGGACCCGATTGGCCAGAGCCAGGAGCTCTATCGCGGCTTGAAACGCTACGGCGTGGATACGGAGCTGGTTCTCTACCCGCGCGAACCTCATGGTTTTCAGGAGGCCAAGCATCGCCTCGACGTGCTGAACCGCATGCTCGCGTGGTTCGAGAAGTATCTGAAGCAAGCGAAGTAATCAGGATTTCTGGTTTCTGGTTTCCATTCTATTTAGATTACGGATCGCTGATGAATGAATACATCGCTCCTCACTGACCTATGAACAATGCAACGACCAGCGGGCCGCTCAACGCCGTCTATTCGCGAGAATCGATGCGCCGCCGCTACGAAGTGTGGTTTGTGCGTTGCGGTCTGGCCGACGGTAGCGGAGCCTGGTGGTTCCGCTACCTGCTGGTGCAGCAGCCCAAGCCCACGGGGGCGATTCCGCATCGCCGCTACTTCCAGGTCTGGGCCACATGGTTTCCCAAAGGCGCGGCGCCACAATCGTTCATCGTGGATGTGCCGGTGCAGGAAGTGAACCTAAGCGCGCGCGGCGGAGTTCCGTTTCACTGCCGCGTGAACGAAAGCGGCATCGAAGAGGGACGTTGCTGGGGCAATCTCCGGCCTGGCGGTCACCACATCTCTTGGAACCTGCGAATCCACTCGCGTTTCGGGGTGAAGCTCAGCGACAAAGGGTGGATCGGCTTCTCGCGTTCGCCGCATTCCGATGCCGTGTTCTCTGGCGAAATCAGCTTCGACGGCCAAAAATTCTTGGGGGAGCCGCTAGGCTTCGGCGTGCAAGGCCACAACTGCGGCTACCGTCATCGCACCTACTGGCGCTGGATGCATGCCTATTTCCCGGAACCCGGCGGCGGCAGCACGCTCGAGGCGCTGGTCTACGATTTGCCGCTGGGGCTGACCTTTCGCAACGCCATCTGGTGGCACAACGGCGTGGCTTCCCGTGTCCGCAGCCTCAAGGAACATGAACTCGTGCGTTCGGCTGCGCAACTTCGCTGGATATTTTCCGGCCGCCTCGAAAACGGCTCAAATCTCGAAGCGTCGATCGAAAGCGCGGCTCCCGGCATTCACGAACTCCCTTACGCGAAAACAGACGGCTCCGGCACTTTCCCGGTCGCCAACGCCAGCCTCGCTCGCGCCATCGTCAAACTCAGCTCAGGCGAAATCCTCGAAACGCGAACTGGCGCGGTCCTCGAAACGGGAGGCGCGTAGTCTTCTTTGCTGCCTGACTTCTGATATCCGATTTTGATATTCACTATCAGCGGCACTCATGGCGATTGCTGCTACCATTTGCCCATGTCCACGAAACCCAGTTGGGATGCACAGCTTTACGACGAGAAACACTCTTTCGTGTGGAAACTCGCCGCGGGGGTCCTGGAACTCCTCGATCCCAAGCCGGGAGAACGCATTCTCGACCTCGGCTGCGGCACGGGCCACCTCACCGCCAAGATCGCCGAAGCCGGGGCGCACGTGGTTGGCGTTGACCGCTCGCCGGAAATGATCGCGCAAGCCGGCGAACGATATCCGGCCCTGCGCTTTGCAGTGATGGACGCGCGTGAATTGCAACTGGACGGGCCATTTGACGCCGTCTTTTCCAACGCCACGCTGCACTGGATTCACGAGCCCGAGCTGGTGATTGCCGGCGTCGCAAAACTTCTGAAGCCCGGCGGCCGCTTCGTGGCGGAATTTGGCGGTAAAGGCAACACGGGCGAACTCATGAAAGCCGTTGAACGTGTCTGGGCGAGGCTCGCGCTTCCCGGTGCCGCGCCGCGCCCGTGGTATTACCCCAGCGTCGCCGAATATTCAGGGTTGCTCGAAAAGCACGGCCTCGAAGTAACCTACGCGATCCTCTTTGACCGTCCCACGCCTCTGGACGATGGCGAGCGCGGCTTGCGGAACTGGCTGGATATGTTCGGCGCCAGCATTGTCGCTTCGCTGCCAGAAGCGAGCCGCAATCAACTCAAGGAGCAGATCGAGAGCGAACTACGCCCCGTTCTTTTTCGCGACGGCCACTGGGTCATGGACTATCGCCGCCTCCGCGTGGCTGCCACAAGTGTTTAGTTTGCCCTATTGAGCGCGAAGATTCAGGGTTGGATTTGCTGGGCGATGGAGTCCATTACCTTCACGGTCTCATCCCAGCGCTCGTCGGTATCGGGTTCCGGCCACGCGCTGGTCTGCACAATTACCACGTGCCGCTTGGGGTTGACGTAAATCGTCTGCCCGTAAATCCCCAGCGCCATAAAGACGCCGTCGTTCCCATAAGGAATCCACCACTGGTAGCCGTACCCAAAATTCTCCTCGTCCTTTGGCCCTTTCGGTTTGGGCATCAGAAAATCAGCATCGGGGGTGGCCGAATCGTGCATCCACGCTTGCGGCGCAACGGGATTGCCGTTCAACGTGCCGCCATTCATGGCCATCAATCCAAATCGCCCGTAATCGCGGAGGGTCACGTTCAAGCAGCCCGCGGCGCAAATCTCTTTCTGCTTTTTGCTGCGGTAAAAGAAGGCATCGCTCTGGGGCCCGATTTTTGTCCACATTTTTTCCTGCATATACAGGTTCAACGGCTTCCCGGTCGCCTTTTCCAGAATGGCTCCCAAAACCTGGGTGTTAATGCTCTGGTATTCGTTCACAGTTCCGGGTTTCACTCTCGATTGAATGGAAGCCGCCAACTCCTCAAAGGACGGCTCGCCCCGCAACAACGCCGCGAGATAGCGGTGAATATCGGCATCCGGCTTCAGATAGTCCTCATTAAACTGGATTCCGCTGGACATCTGCAGCAGATTCTTGATCGTGGCATCGCGGAAACCGCTCTTCGATAGATCCGGCAGGTATTGAATCACTGGGTCGTTGACGCTCTTGATCTTTCCTTCCTGAATCGCCACACCGATCAATACAGAGAGAAACGACTTGGCCACCGAATTCGAAAGAAATCGCGAGTTCGCGTCTGCATCATGGAAGTATCTTTCCAGCAGGATCTGGTCGTCACGCAGGATCAAAAATCCCAAAACAAAATTCCGGCCGAAGTACTCGTCCAGCGAGTGCTGCTCTCCCCGGAAGACATAGTTCGCCGCAAATTTTCCCTTGGGCTCCTTCAGCTCGTACGTCTTGCCTCCTTTGTGCACCCAATCCTGCTGGAAGCCCAGCTTGTCCATGTTATGGAAGTAGTAGAAGCTGTGCGGCTGCGTCATATAGCTGTATTTGTCGAGCAAAAGCCGCGAAGGGTCGACTTTGTCGAGATCAATCTTCCCTCCCTCCTGGGGCAGGCCTCGGGAAGCGGTCAGAAAGAAGAAGGCTGAAAGGCCAAGCAAGAGTCTCTTCCGGAAAGCCGGCATTGGCGTTCTCCTAGTTGGGAGCGGACTGCAGCGCGCTTATCTTCTGTTAATTCCCGGAGTTTGGGAAGGCAAAAAGGCCATTTCCAGCCACGCCAGCCCCACTATATTGGCCACAACTTGTGGTGTGGAAAAAAGGCATACTATAGGTTGAGTAGCCCTTTACAGACCCCCAGCCCCATGCTACGCTTTCCTCCCGTACCGCCATCTTAGCGCCAGGCGGCTGGGCTCTGACCGAGAACCTGCCAAACGTGTTTGCTTTCTGTCTGTTACGGACAGAAGCGTTGCGTGAAGACTCCTCTTCCCGAGGAAAGGAAAGTCGTCTCTCTTCGCGCCAAAAACCCTGGTTCCATTTGTCCGCGCTGATGGTGTGTGCGTTGGCTTTTCGTGAGGTAAGCGCGTCCTGTGAAGTACAGAACGCCTGACCACAAATCGGGGGACGGATGCCGGATCGAGTTCCATTGACCCGGCGCCGCGAAGCAGTAGGCTACGACTAGAGGGGACACCTTGCTCAAGCTGCGCAAAGTTGAAATTGTTGGCTTCAAGTCCTTTTGCGAACGCACCGTTGTGACCTTCAGCGGCACCGGCACCACTTGCATCGTGGGGCCTAACGGCTGCGGCAAATCCAATGTGGTGGACGCCATCAGTTGGGTGCTTGGCGAGCAAAGCCACAAGTCCCTCCGCGCCGAGCGCATGGCTGATTGCATTTTTAATGGCACGACCAAGCGGCCGCCAATGGGCATGGCAGAAGTCACGATCACCATGGAAGATCCGGAGCTCGCGGAAGCCGCAAAGTTCGTGTTGGAACACGCCGCGGAAGATGAAAAGGCCGCCGAAGCCACCAGTGAAATCCCTGGCGAATCGCAGACTCTCGATGCCATGATCGAAAACGCGATTGAGGCCCCTGAAACTCTTTCCGAATCCACGAACGCAATCACGGATGCCACGGAATCCGCGCCTGAGTCCGGCTTCAAGGGTAAGCGCAAGAAGAAGTCCGAAAAGCCCGCTCTTGTTACCAAGCCCGGGGAAGTTGTCGTGAGCCGCCGTTTGTATCGCAGCGGCCAGAGCGAATATCTCATCAACGGGCGCGTCGGGCGCCTGCGCGACATCCAGGAAATGTTCATGGGCGTCGGCCTCGGCCCGGATTCTTACGCCATCATCGAGCAGGGCCGCATCGGGCAGATACTCGCCACCAAGCCGATGGAACGCCGCGCCATCATCGAAGAAGCCGCCGGCGTCACGAAATTCAAGACCAAGAAGCGCTTGAGCGAAGCCAAGCTGGAATCCTCAAAGGTGAATCTCTCTCGCGTCAACGACATCGTGGTCGAAGTCGAAAAACAACTCGGTTCGCTGAAGCGCCAGGCGGCCAAGGCACGGCGCTACGCCGAGATTCGCGAGCAGATGCGCGGCATTGTTCGGCAGATGCTGGCCGGCAAGGCGCGTGAACTCGATGCGGAAGCCGAGCGCGTGCAAACGCGCCTGGCGGAACTCACGGCCACCGAAGCGCAGCACGGGCAGATGATTCACGAGCAGGAAGCCGAGCAGGATCGCCTGAACCAGCGCATCTACACGCTGGACGCGGAGACCCGCCAGAACCAGAACGTGCTGAACCACACCGCGCTCGAAGTGGACCGCATCGAGAACCGCATCACCTTCAATGAAACGCGCAGCGCGGAACTCGCCGGCCGCAACGAGCAGATTGCGCTTGAACGCAACGCCCTCTCCGCGCAGCACAGCGAATGGGAAACACGCAACACGGCCCAGATGGAAGCGGTTGAAAACGCCCGCCGCGATTCCGTGACGGTAAACACGCGGGTCGAAGAACTGAACAATCGCTCCGCCACGCGAGCGGCGCAGATCTCCGAGGCCGAAGCGCGCATGGCAGCTCTCCGCCGCGCCGCCACGGAAGCGGGCGACAACCTGCTGCAGCTGCACGGCGAACAAAAGCAGGCTGAAGAAGCACTGGTGCATCAGACAGAGGCTTTGCGCAAGCAGGAAGCGCGGGAAGCCAGCCTGCTGGAAAACTCCATCCAGGTGCGTGACGACGCCGAACGCGCCGCACAGGACTGGCAAAACGCCATTACCAGCGCCGCGGAGCTCCAGAAGCGCGTTGCGGAAATTCAGGGCCGCATCACGGAACTCAAGCTAAGCCGCGAGCAAGCGCAAAAAGAAGCCGACGCGCTGCGCGATTCCCTGGCCGGCGTTCGCGCGCGGCATTCCACGCTCAACCAGATTCTCAACGACCGCTCTTACACCGGCGAAGCCGTGCAAAAGCTTTTCGCGGCCAACGAACGCCACGGCGGCCAGGATTTCCGCGCGGTCGGCGTGCTGGCCGATTACGCCGAAGTGCAGGAACTCCACGAAGTGGCCATTGAACAGTATCTGCGCGACGAGCTTGAGTATGTGGTCGTGGAAACCTACGATCACGCGCGCGCCGGCGTCTCGCTTCTCCGCAATGAAGTGGGCGGCCGCGCCACGTTTTTCGTCGATTCACTGCGCAATCTGAAGCTCGACGAATACGAACCGATCGTGCATTTCCGCTCGGAAGACGGCGTGATTTCGCGCCTCGATAAGCTGGTGGAATTCCGCGACCCGCTTGGCCCCGCAGCGAAGCAGTTCCTGCCGCGTCTGCGTTCCGGTTATCTGACCGATAGTCCTACGGCCGCCGAGAAGCTGGCGCGTGAATATCCGCAATACGCATTCGTTACGCCGGAAGGCACCTGCTATCAGGGCCGCATGGTCACCGGCGGACGCCCCGACGAAGCCGGCCCGCTTGGCATGAAGCGCGAACTCCGCGCGCTGGATGCAGAGGTGATGCACCTTGAACACCGCTCCGAATCCAGCCATGCTGCCCTGGAAACACTAGCGGCGGAACATCGCGCGGCGGAACAAGCCCACGAAGAACTTGCTGCTCAACTGCGCGACGCGGAACGTACGCTCTACTCCACCAAGCACCGCCACGAGCATTCGCAAGGCGAGCTCGCGCGCCTAGGCCTGGACCTGAGCGTCTGCCAGTCGGAACTCACCCGCATTCGCCGGGAGATCGAAGCCGTGCAAACCCGTGCCGAGCGGGCAAAGCTTCAGCACGAGGCGGCGGCAAGTTCGCGAGCCGAGGCTGAAGCGGAAACGACGCGGCTCAATGAAGAAGTCGCGCAACTCCGCGCGGCCGTGCAGACCGAACAGGACGAACTCTCCGCGGCCAAGGCGGAGCTTGCCGCCATGAACGAGCGCCTTACACTGGCCGAAGCCATCGCCAAGCGCCTCGACGAAGAGCGCGCCGATCTCGAGCGCCGCGAACTCGCCCTGCGCCAGCAGGAAGAGTCCATCAGCCAGGAAACGCTGGCCATGGCGCGTCAGACCGAGGAGCTTACCCAGCAACTCAGCGTGCTGCGCGCCGAAAAGGTTCGCCTGGAAGAAAAGCAGAAAGAACTCGAGCAGGAGTGGGATGCCGCCCGTTCGCGCGTTGGACAGGCGGAAGAACATCTCCGCATGGCGCGGCAGACCCTGAACGAAATGCGCGAAGAGCGCGGCAAATTTGAAATTGAGAAAGCGCGCAACGATTCCGATCGCGCGCACCTACGCGAAACCTGCCTCGCGGAAGTCAACGCCCAGCCGGAAGACCTGATCGCGTCGGAAACGGCGTTCATGTCCGGCGAAGAACTGGCTGCTGCGGAAGCCAGCTATCGCGAGATGAAGCAGAAGATCGAAAACATGGGCGCCGTGAACATGATGGCCCTCGAGGAATACAACGAATGCGAACAGCGCTTCGGCTTCCTCACGCGGGAACGCGACGACCTGCTGCAATCCATCTCCGATACACAGCAGGCCATCAAGGAACTCGACCTGATTACCAAGGACCGCTTCGAGCAGGCATTCGCCGCCATCAACGGCAACTTCACCGCGGCGTTCCACACCATCTTCGGAGGCGGCACCGCGGAAATGCGCTTGACGGAAGTGGACAGCTCCGGCGACGCGGGCATTGATATCGTCGCTTCGCCTCCCGGCAAGCGTCTGCAGAACGTCCTGCTGCTCTCCGGCGGGGAAAAGGCCATGACCGCGCTGGCGCTGCTGATCGCTATCTTCCGCTATCAGCCGAGCCCGTTCTGTATTCTGGACGAAGTGGACGCGCCGCTCGATGAAGCCAACGTCGGCCGCTTCACCAAGCTCATCGCCGACATGCGCGAGCAGACGCAGTTCATCGTGGTTACGCACAACCGGAAGACGATGGAAACCGGCAGCGTCCTCTATGGGGTCACCATGCAGGAGCCCGGCGTTTCGAAACTCGTCAGCGTCCGCTGGGAAGGCGACGAAGCTCCCGCTCCCAAGCGCCGCGCCGCAACCGCCGCCTAGCCGAAAACTTGAAATTTATCCCGGAGCGGAATTCTTTCCGCTCCGTTTTCATTTCCCTCCATTAAAATTCGAAATCCTTGCAACAGATTTTTCTCTCGCAAAAAGTACTCGCGTCACATTGACATCGGCGTTCGGTGGGATAGAATGCAGACCACTTTGTCAGGGGCAAAGTCTTCGTGAACGCCAGTCCGGCAAGCAAAGTTATTCGCGAAACCAATTTCGCGGGCCTTAAGCCCATGGCGCGCGGCAAGGTCCGCGACATCTACGATCTCGGCGACCGCCTGCTGATCGTGGCCACCGATCGCCTCTCCGCGTTCGACGTGGTGATGCCCACGCCCATTCCGGACAAAGGCCGCGTGCTCACGCAGTTGTCGCTGTTCTGGTTCAACTTGTTGAAGGACGTCATTCCCAATCACGTTATCAGCGCGACCGAGTTCCCTGCTCCGTTTGATCAGTACCCGGATGACCTTGCCGGCCGGACCATGGTCGTCAAGAAAACGCAGCCGCTGCCCATCGAATGCGTCGCGCGCGGCTATCTCTCCGGCTCCGGCTGGAAGGAGTACAAAGCTACGGGAAAAATCTGCGGCATCCCGCTGCCATCCGGGCTGCGCGAATCGGACAAGCTTCCCGAGGTAATTTTCACGCCAGCCACCAAAGCCACCACGGGGCACGATGAAAATATCCCGTTTGAGCGCGCCGCGGAGATGATCGGCGCGGGGCTCGCGCAGAAAGTCCGCGCCACGACACTCGAGATCTACCGCCGCGCCGCCGCTTATGCCGAGCCCCGCGGCATTCTGCTTGCGGACACCAAATTCGAATTCGGGCTGCTCAACGGCGAGCTGATCTGGATCGACGAAGCGCTCACGCCGGACTCCTCGCGCTTCTGGCCCGCCGCCGAATACCGTCCCGGCGGCCCGCAGCCTTCTTTCGACAAACAGTTTGTACGTGACTACCTCGAACGGATCCAGTGGCCCAAAACGCCGCCGGGTCCCGACTTGCCCCCCGATGTGGTTGCGGCCACTCGCGCCAAATACCGGGAAGCGTTTCGCATCCTGGCCGGGCGCGACCTGGACGCGTAAGCCCGGCCCTCAAAAACTTATGATGCGGAGCGTGCGGACGTGAGAGACCAACTCGAAGGGCTAGTGGGACAAATGGTGGAGCGAGGCATTCTGTTTGATGAGGCCGTCGGGGAATTCGAAAAGCGTTTTATTAAACGCGTCCTGGAACATACCAATGGCAATCAGTGCCGCGCGGCGGAAATGCTGGGCATTCACCGCAACACCCTCAGCCGCAAAATGACCGAATACAAACTCGATCATCGCCGCCGCAAGTCCCGCTGAACTACTCACCCGCTTACGGCTTGCAGAGAAACTTGCCTGGAATGTCCTTCCGAGCAGAGCGAGGAAGCTGCTGTTGGGAATCTTCGGAGAAAAAGCAGATTCCTCAGGCGCAAACCGCCCTCGGAATGACGGCTTTTCAAACAATAGCGGATTCAAGAAAAAACGCCCCGGATCAAGGTCCGGGGCGTTCGAAGTTTTGGGACTTGAATCAGGATTTGGCGGGTTTCTTGGCTGCCGGCTTCTTGGCCGCCGGCTTCTTGGGCGTTTCCTTCGGCAAATCGTCGTCGCTCACCTTGGCCTTGTCCCAGTGCAGCATGAACGCAGGATCCGGATCATAGCTCTCGAGGGTAGCGGTGAAGTGCACGGGGTTGCCCTTTTCGAGCTTCGCCGCCGCGGGCTGATCCGCCGTCTTGATAATCACGTCCATGTCGGGGTTGGTCGCGGCCTGGAACTCGGCATCGCTGGTCACAAATGCGACCTTTAGCTCAATGGTGTCGGCTCCCGCAACCACATCGATCAGCTTACCCGGCACTTCCGGAAACTCCAGACCGCAGGAAGCCGTCCAGGTGAGTTTGGCCTTGTCGCCACCGGCCTTCAGGTCGGTGACCACAGAAACGATGGTCATATCCTTGCGCGCCGCATCCAAATCCGCCGAGCTGGCCAGTTTGTAGGTCGCTGGACGTTCCACGGAGTTCGGCGCCAATTGCAGCAGTTCGTTCATTTCGGCATCGGTCAGCGCGTCGCAAACGGTATTCCCCTGGTAGTTGCCGATCAGCTTGCGCAAAAAACCCTTCAGCGATTTGGCCTGCTGTTCGGTGGCGTTCTTGTTCGTGGCCGCGCGCGCGTAATACCAGATGCCATCGAGCTGCTGCGGCGGATTGATGGCCATGTAGGCCTGGCCCAGCTTGTAGTTCGAAATCAAGTCATCCGGAACGATCTTGAGGACCGCTTTGTAGGACTCGATGGCGCCCGCATAGTCCTTGGCGTTTATGGCCGCGTTGGCGGCAGTACCATTGAATACCACGGTGGACTGCTTCTTTTGCGCGGCAAACGCCTCGTCGGTATCGCCATCGGGCTTCGGAAGCTGGTCCAGCACTTTTAGAGTTGCCAGCGCCGCGGCCCGAGCAGCCTTGGAAGTTTCCACATCGGGATTCTGCATCGAGTTGTAAGCGTTGGCCCTGTAGGAATAGGCCTCGTATTTTTCAGCCGGTGTGAGCTTGTCGCCCAGGCTCAGCATCTTGTCGGAATATTCGATGGCCTTGGCGGAATTCTTTTGGGAGAGATAGTTGCGGTAGTACAGGGGGTAGACGTAGGTGAGCAGGCAGGAACTCGGGTATTTCGATACGAAATCGTCCAGCAGCTTGATCTGCGCGGCCGGATTCTTTTCCGCAGCGGCGGCCTGGTAGGAATTGTATTCCGCCATGGTGTAGTGCTGTCCCGGTCCGCTGCAATCCTGCTTGTCTTGCGCGGCGGCCTTAGGTGTGCCGCTGATGAACAGCACCGCAAGAAGCAGAAGGCCCATCCAACGAATCGCTTTCATTCCTTATCTCCTCGCCCAGTCCATGAAAGTAAAATTGCAATCTGCCGCCTGCGGCAAAGCCACGGACGGAACTTCATTCCAAACCTGCGAACCAGAAGTGCTCTTTAGGAAACTTTCGAATTATAGGTGCACCCGCCGCCCAATCGCAAGCCGATATCTGCGAATCCGGGGCTTGCCGGGCCTTGGGTCCCTGCTGAACTTGCTTCGCGCAGCGCCTCGGCGCACCTCCGAGGCATCCGTTTGGGAGCGGCATCCTAACGAGATAGGATGAGTCTCGCACAAAAAGAGTGGCTTGCGGAGGAGGAATTCCAATGGAGAGTATAAGCGACATAAATGCCTTTGCCTCGAGAGGGAAACCACTGGAGGGGCGAGTCTGTCTGGTTACCGGCGGTAGCGGAGGCATCGGCAAAGCGATCGCCGCACGCCTCGCAGCCATGGGTGCGCCCGTATGCATCTGCGGCCGGGATGAGAAAAAACTAAAGCGCGCCGAGGCCGAACTTCGTTCTTTCAAGGCGGAGTCTCTGGCGGTGCGGGCCGATGTAATCAGTGAAAAGGAAATTCTGTCTCTGGTCCAAACTGCCGAACAGCAACTCGGCCCTATCTCTGTCCTCGTCAACAACGCCGGCACGGGCGCCGGCGGCTTCGGCGGTATCCAGGACAAAACCGAAGCCGAATGGGATCACATCATGAACACCAATCTGAAGAGCATCTTCTTCGCCTCGCGCGCGGTGATTCCCGGAATGATTCAGAGGCGCGATGGGGACATCATCAACATCAGTTCCCTCGCCGGGAAAAATGCCTTTGCCGGCGGCGGCCTCTATTGCGCCTCCAAGTGGGCGGTTCAGGGACTATCCGGCTGCATGGCCGAAGATCTCCGGTCGCACGGTATACGCGTGACCACCATCTGCCCGGGCAGCGTCGCTACCGAATTTGCCGGGCGTGGCCCCAAGGATGCGGCCAAGGTGCTGACCGCGGACGACGTCGCCCACGCGGTGGTCATGGTCCTGACGCAGGGCCCACAAAGCTTCATCAGCGAAGTGCAGTTGCGTCCGCTGGCGAAGCCGTGAAGGGGAAGTATTTTTCCTCTTGACAATAGTCGTTTTAACGAATATTATTGGCTCATGAATTCGCGAAACAAAGCCGCTTGCCCTGGAGCCACCGGCATCGAGGATCAGGTCTTCGTGGCCATCCTCAAAACCGCCGATGCCCTTTCCGCCCAGGCCGAGCAGCTTATGAAAGCCAGCGGACTCACAGGCGGGCAGTACAACGTGCTGCGCATCCTCCGCGGGGCGGGTCCCGAGGGACTTCCCTGCAGCGGGATCAGTGAGCGCATGATTTCCCGCGACCCGGACATGACGCGCATGCTGGATCGCATGGAAAACCGCCAGTGGATCACCCGCGAACGCCAGAAAGAAGACCGCCGCGTCGTCAAGGCGCGGATCACCGAGGAAGGCCTCAAACTGCTGAAGAAGCTGGACGCTCCGGTGCGTGAGCTCCACAAAAATCAGTTCGCGCACATAAATTCCACGCGCCAGAAGACGCTTCTGGAACTTATCAACGAAGTGATAACGCAGGAACCGGAATAGGGTCCCGCGCATCCAAACGCAGTGCATTTTTGCGGAAAAATAGAAACGGAGAAAACAATGAATACCTGGCATCGGAAGTTAACAGTACTGGCGGCCCTAGCGGCCGGAATCGCCCTCCCGGCGACGGCGGGCACCACCACCTATCAGATCGATCCAAAGCACTCGAGCGCGGACTTCAGCGTCACGCACATGCTGATCTCAAAAGTACCGGGGCAGTTTCACGGCCTCACGGGAACCGTTGTGTTGGACGACAGCGACATCACCAAGTCCAGCGTCAACGTGACCATCGACGTGAACTCCGTCAACACCAACGAACCCGACCGCGACAAAGACCTCAAGAGCCCCAACTTCTTCGACGTGGCCAAATATCCCAACATTACTTTCAAGTCCACGAGAGTGGAGAAGAACGCCGACGGCACATTGAAAGTGACCGGTGATCTGACCATGCATGGCGTCACCAAGTCCGTGGTGCTGAACGCGACAGCGCCCAAGTCTCCCATTAAGGACCCCTGGGGCCTGACGCGCACAGCCGCCTCTGCCACCACGCAAATCAACCGCAAGGATTTTGGCATCACCTGGAACAAGACGCTGGATGGCGGCGGCGCCATTGTCAGCGACGAAGTAAATATTTCGCTGGCAGTCGAATTGATCATCCCGCCGGCCGGGAAGTAATTCCGCGGACTCCGCGCCGTTACGGCCCGCGCTTCAAAGCGCGGGCTGTGGCGGGCCATCCGGGCACCAGGCCTTAGCCCGGCAATAATTCTTCACGTACAGACTTTTCATTTCGAGGAAACCCATGCAAAAACCTGCTTCCGTCGCACATGCCGTTCACGAACTTATTCACCATCGCTGGAGCCCCCGCGCCTTCTCCGACAAGCCCGTGCCACCGGACGACCTACGTAGCCTGTTCGAAGCCGCGCGTTGGGCGGCCTCGAGCAACAACGAGCAGCCCTGGGCGTTTCTGGTCACTACGCGCGATGACACAGAAAATCACGCACGGATGCTTAGCGCTCTCGTTGAGTTCAACCAGTCCTGGGCCAAGCACGCCCCCGTGCTGGCGATCGCCGTCTCCGAACTTAATTTCGAGCGCACCGGCAAGCCCAACCGCAACGCCTTCTATGACACCGGCGCGGCGGTCGCGAATCTCTCGATGGAAGCCACCTCCCGGGGCCTCTTCGTGCATCAAATGGCTGGGTTTGATCCCCACAAGGCCATCGAACTCTTGGGGATTCCCAGCGGCTGGGAGCCGATTGCAGCGTTTGTGATTGGGTACCCCGGCAACCCGGAGTCTTTGCCGGAACCGTTGCGCCAGCGCGAACTCGCGCCGCGTGAGCGCAAGCCTCTGGAATCTTTCGTGATGGGTGGGCACTGGGGCAAATCCGCGGCTTTCTTGCAAAAGTAGCCGGGTTACCGTAGTTTGCCGAGGTCAGTCTTCGCCGATGCATTCCGCGCTCGAATTTCTAGTGAAACACGGCTATGCCGTTCTCCTGTGCTGGGTCTTCCTGGAACAGGGAGGCCTTCCGCTTCCGTCGGTTCCATTGCTGCTCGCCGCCGGCGCGCTGGGCGGCATGCACCGCCTCAACTTCGGTGTCTCTTTGCTGGTTTGCGTGGTGGCGTGTCTCACAGCCGACACGCTGTGGTACGAACTGGGACGCCGCAATGGCATCAAGATCGTGCAGTGGCTCTGCAAAATCTCACTGGAGCCGGATTCCTGCGTCCGCCGCACAGAAGGCATTTTCGAAAAGCAAGGCGCGAGGTCCCTGATCCTGGCGAAATTCCTTCCTGGTCTTAGCGCCGTGGCGACTCCGCTGGCGGGCATCTTTCAGATGAACTTCCGCCGTTTTCTCGCATTCGATGCTCTCGGCGCGTTCTTGTGGGCGGGGTTGTATCTGGGTCTCGGCTATCTCTTCAGCGACCAGATTGAAACGGTCGCGCAGAGAATCCAGCAACTCGGCGGCAGCATGCTTGCCGTTGTGTTGTTCTTCATCGCCTTCTATATCGCGTACAAATTCATTGTGCGGCAGCGGTTTCTGCGCGAGTTGCGCGTGGCGCGCATCAGTCCCGAAGAACTGAAGGAAAAGCTGGATGCCGGCGAACAACTGACGATCGTTGACCTGCGTCACTCTCTCGATTTCGAGGCTGATCCGGAAACGATTCCTGGCGCGTTTCGCATGGATGCCCGCGATCTCGAACAAAAAGAGGAAAAGCTGCCGCGCGACCGGGAAGTGATTCTCTACTGTACTTGACCTAACGAAGCCACCAGCGCCCGTGTGGCGCTGCTCCTCAGAAACAAAGGCGTGAAGCGCATCCGCCCCTTGCAGGGCGGACTCGAGGCATGGCGCGATCTTGGCTATCCGCTGCAAACCATCGCCGCCGGTTCTGATTCCGAACAAGTTTCCAAAAACTGAAAAAATACAAGGAGAACCGGCATGGCAACTAAAGTTCAGGTGATTTTCTACAGCATGTACGGCCACATTTACAAAATGGCCCAGGCCGTCGTCGAAGGGGCCAAGCAAGTCCCCGGTGCGGAGGTTTCGCTCTATCAGGTTCCGGAACTTGTGCCGGACGATGTACTAGAGAAGTCCGGTGCCAAAGCCCCGCGAGACGCGTACGCCCATGTGCCGGTGGCGACCGTCGAGCACCTGGCCGACGCGCACGCCATCATCTTCGGCACGCCCACGCGCTTCGGCAACATGGCCGCGCAAATGCGCAATTTTCTGGATCAAACCGGCCCGTTGTGGTTCAAGGGGACGTTGGTTGGAAAGGTCGGCAGCGTATTCGCTTCCACCGCAACGCAACACGGCGGCCAGGAAACGACCATCACCAGTTTCCACACGACCCTGCTGCATCACGGCATGATCGTCGTCGGCGTCCCGTATAGTGAACCGGGCCTGATGCAAATGAACGAGATCACCGGCGGCACACCCTACGGCGCCACCACGCTTACAGGCACCGACGGAGCGCGCCAGCCCAGCGAAAACGAACTCCGAATCGCGCGTTTCCAGGGCAAGCACGTCACCGAAATCGCCAGCAAACTCTTCCGCTAGCGGCAAGGTAGTGGCGCGATCCTGGCGGCAAGCATGCTTGCCTGCTAGAAGCAGGCGCTACCGTGTGCCGGCTCGGCTCACAAGAAACGGCCCGCCTCGGAAGGCGGGCCCTGCAAATTCGGACCAGAGTAGGTGAACTACAAGCGCGGCGGGACGATGCCGACCTGTGCCTGATACTTGCCCTTCTTGTCCTTGTAACTGACTTCGCAATCCTCGTCGCTCTCGAAGAACAGCACCTGGCACAAGCCCTCATTGGCATAAATCCTCGCGGGCAGCGGCGTGGTGTTGCTGATTTCCAAGGTGACAAAACCTTCCCACTCCGGCTCGAACGGCGTGACGTTCACGATGATGCCGCAGCGCGCGTAGGTGGACTTCCCCAGGCAAATCGTCAGCACGTTGCGGGGTATTCGGAAATATTCCACGGAGCGCGCCAACGCGAACGAATTCGGCGGAATCAGGCACGCATCTCCCTTGTAGGCCACCAGCGAGCGCGGATCGAAGTTCTTCGGATCCACAATTGTCGAGTTCACGTTTGTGAAAATCTGGAATTCGTCCGCCACGCGGATGTCGTAACCATAGGACGACACGCCATAGCTGATCACCCCTTCCCGGATCTGCCGGTCGGTGAACGGCTCGATCATCTTGTGCTCCAGCGCCATGCGCCGGATCCAGCGGTCTGGCTTTACAGACATCCCTGCCTCCTGATAGAAAGACCTGCAGACTGCCCCGCAAAAGGATAGAGTGTAGATGAGGTGGAACTCCTTGACAACCCGGGCCTTAGCCTCTAGCATCGGGCCACGTAGACCGGGAGGCCGGTGTGATTAAGCTTGATATCGTAAACGCCGTCGTCGCAAAGACCAACATCAGCCGCACCAAGGCGGAGCAGGCCGTCGAGACGGTCTTCGAATCCTTGAAGAATGCCATGGGCCGCGGCCAGCGCATCGAATTGCGCAAGTTTGGCGTCTTCAGCGTGAAGCCGCGCAAGACCGGCATTGGCCGCAATCCTCGCACCGGAGAAGAGGTCAGCATTCCTCCCGGCAAAGCAGTGCGCTTCAAGCCCGGCAAGGAACTTCAGGGACTCGAAGACACCACCGCAAACGCTAACGCAAACGCGAACCAGCCCAAATAACAACTTGTGACAACCCAGGAAACAGAATCGAGCGCTCCCTCCCTACTGGAGGCGCCTGCGTGGTCTCCCGCAGTGACGGCGCGGGGCCGCTACTATGCCGCCGAACTGCCGCATCCCTCTGTTCGCTCGCTTTTCATCGCCGCGTGCCTGTTTGCTCTTACACTGGTTACGTCGTTGACTGCGGGCACGCATTTCGCCGCCGCCTACGCTCATAACCAAGCGGTATCGCTCGATGCACTCGCTCAGACTTTCCAGTTGCTCTACCGCAATCCGGCCGCACTGGCCGCCGGACTCCCCTTTGCTCTCACGCTGCTCGGTATTCTGCTCGCTCATGAACTAGGTCATTATTTCGCCTGCCGCCACCATCACATTCACACCAGTTTTCCCTTCTTCATTCCCGCTCCAACACCCATGGGCACGTTTGGGGCATTCATTTTGATCCGCTCGCCGATCCGCTCCATGCGTGCGCTGTTTGACGTGGGCGCTTCCGGGCCACTGGTGGGATTTCTTGTCGCACTCCCCGCGCTGAGTTACGGCGTGATCCACGCCAAAGTGATTCCCGCGCTCGCCAGCAACAGCAACGCTGAATTAGTCTTCGGCGTGCCGTTGATCCTTCGTCTCGCCACGGCGGTCTGGCAACCCAATGCTCATGCCGGCGATCTTCTGCTACATCCCGTGGGACGCGCGGCCTGGTTCGGTCTGTTGGCCACCGCGCTGAATCTTCTGCCCGTCGGGCAACTCGACGGCGGCCACATCATGCGCTCTGTTAATCCGCGCCTGCACCGCTGGATTTCCCTGGCGCTGCCTTTCGCGCTGGTGCCGCTCGGCTACTTTCAATGGAGTGGATGGCTGTTCTGGGCTGTGATTCTATTTGGCCTGCAATTCATCCGTATGGCGCCGATCTATGACCCCACGCCGCTGGATCCAGATCGCCGCTTTGCCGCCGCTATCGCACTGATGATCTTCATTTTGTGTTTCATGCCGTACCCGCTGCAGCAGTTGCAGTAATGGAACTAGATGACCACATCGACAAAAAATGAACTCTCCCGGACGTTGCGGGAACGCGATTTGCTCCTGCTGTTCATCGGCTCGGTGATCGGCTCGGGCATTTTCCTGACGCCCGGCCTGATTCAAAGGCAAGTGGGAGGTTCCGTCGGTTGGGCGCTGGCGGTGTGGCTGCTGGGCGGCGCAATGTCGCTTCTCGGCGCGTTGACCTACGCCGAACTCGCCGCGGCAAATCCTGAAGCTGGCGGCCTCTACTGCTACATTCGCGATGCCTTCGGCCGGCCTTCGGCCTTTCTCTATGGGTGGAGCCTGTTGCTGGTCATTGCAAGCGGCAGCATCGCGGCCCTGGCGCATGCGTTTACCACGTATCTGCGGGAGATCATTCCGCTTTCACCGGGGGTGGCAACGGGGGTCACGATGCTAATGATCGCGGTCGTCACGGTCATCAACGTCTGGGGCACGCGCAAGAGTTCTGACGTGCAGAACGTCACCACCATCATCAAAGCCGGATTCATCGTCGTTCTTGGAACGGTGTTGCTGGTGTTAGGATTCAGCAGAGGTTCTTTCCAGGAGACGCATCCCGCAGCCATCGCTCATCCCATGGGTTCCTACGCGCTGCTCTCCGGCGTTGGCCTGGCCATGATTACCGTGTTGTGGGCCTACGAAGGCTGGCAGTTCGGCACTTACAGCGCGGGCGAAGTCATGAACCCGCAGCGCAGTTTTCCGCGCACGTTTCTCTTCGGCTCGCTGATACTGATCGGGCTTTACCTGTTTGCCGTGATCGCCTATCTGGTGGCCCTGGGCCCCGCACAAGCCGCGCAGAGTGACGCCATCGCTGCAACGGCTGCCCGCGCCGTCATCGGATCCTGGGCCGCCAAACTGGTGGCCGCCGCAATCCTGATTTCCACGTTCAGCTCCACCAACAGCATCATGCTGACAGCGCCGCGCGTCTTTTTCGCGATGGCCAATGACAATCTCTTTTTCAAGAAACTTGCCGAGGTGAGCCCGCGCTTCGGCACACCGGCCGTCGCGGTTCTTGTTCTGGGGGCGTGGTCTTGCGTGCTAGCGTCCGCCGCGGGCTTTGCCAAGCTGACCAACGGAGCCATCTTCATAGGCTGGATATTTTACGGACTGGGCGCGGCGGCGATCTTTCCGATTCGCCGCGCCAACGCAGGCAAGCCAATTCCCTATCGCGTTCCCGGCTACCCGTTTACGCCGATCGTCTTCGTGCTGGCTGCGATCGCCATCGTTTCCAATGCTATCTTCGCGGCTATCCGCGATCCCCACGAGTTTCTCTATCTTCTCGTGGCCATTGGCCTGATGCTCCTTGGCCTCCCAGGCTACTTCTTCTGGTCCCGCAACCGGTAGCGCCGTCATCCTTGCGGCAAGCAGGGGCCAGCAACGGCTCACAACAGTGTTAGCGGATCCATGTCCACCATCACGGCGGTCTGCGGAATTTCCTTTTGCTCGCAGAATGCCATCACCTCGCTCAGCAACTTGGTGATCACCGAGCGTTTTGGCGATTTCAGTAAAAACTGGAAGCGGTGCTCTTTCTTCAATCGAGCCAAGGGCGCTGAGGCCGGCCCCAAAATCCGAATCCCTTTTCCATCCGAAGGCGCGAAATATTCCGAAAGCTGGCGCGACCACCGGATGGCCTTCTCCAGATTCACATCCCGCACAATCACGTTGGCCAGCGAAGTAAACGGCGGATATGCCATCATCCGCCGGTAGTGCAATTCCCTCTCGTAGAACGCCAGGTAGTCCTGCTTCACAGCATCTTGAATCGCATAGTGCTCTGGATAGTAGGTCTGAATCAATACGCGTCCAGGCAAGTCTCCGCGACCCGCGCGACCCGCGACCTGTGTCAACAACTGAAAGGTACGCTCCGCCGCGCGAAAATCCGGCATGCTGAGCGACGAATCCGCCGAGATCACGCCGACCAGCGTCACCCGCTGAAAGTCGTGGCCCTTAGCCAGCATCTGCGTGCCCACCAGAATGTCCAGCGCGCCGCCCGCAAAAGCGCCCAGCGTTTCCTGATACTGCTGCTTGGTCCGCACCGCGTCGCGGTCCAGCCGCGCGATGCGCGCTCCCGGAAACTCTCTGCGCAGCCGCTCCTCGAGATGCTCCGAGCCTTCGCCGAAAAAATAGACGTATTTCGAATCGCACTTCGGGCAGGTCTTCGGCACCGCTTGCACGTAGCCGCAATAGTGGCACTCCAAGCGGTTGCGCTGCTTATGGAACGTCAGCGAAATGCTGCAGTTTGCGCACTGCACCGAAGCACCGCAACTCCGGCACAGCACGGACCAGGAATACCCCCGCCGGTTGATCAGGATCAGTGCCTGGGTCTGGAACTGCAGGCACTCCGCGATGCCGTCATGCAACGCTTTTGAAATCGGGCTGGTCTGGTGCGTCTGCTGAAACTCCGCGCGCAAATCAACAATTTCCACCGCCGCCAGCGAGCGGTTTTCGACGCGCGTGGCCATCGTGAGCAGTTCGTACTTACCACCGGTGGCGTGGTGATAGGTCTCCATCGCCGGAGTCGCCGAGCCCAGCAGGGCCACGGCGTTTTCCAGTTTGGCGCGGACGATGGCCACGTCGCGCCCGTGATACCGCGGCGTTTCTTCCTGCTTGAAGCTGTTCTCCTGCTCCTCATCCACGATGATCAAGCCGAGGTTTTCGAGTGGCGCAAAGACCGCCGAGCGCGTTCCCACCACCACGCGCGCTTGCCCGTTGCGCACGCGCCACCACTCGCGCGCGCGTTCCACATCGCTCAGTGCCGAGTGCAACACGGCGACGCCCTCAAACTGCGCGCCAAACCACGCACGGCACTGTCGCCCGATCCACAAGGTCAGCGCGATCTCCGGTACCAGCACAATCGCCGTTTTCCCGCGCGCCAGAGCTTCCTGGACGCTGCGCAGATAGACTTCCGTCTTGCCGCTTCCGGTGACGCCGTGCAAAAGCTGCACGCCAAACTCGCCGAGTTCGAATCGCTCGCGGATGGAACCAAATGCGCGTTCTTGCGCCTGGTTCAGCGAGTGCGCGGGAGCCTCATAGCCCACGTCGAACGGATCGTCCGCTGGATCGATCGTTTCCTCCCAACTCTCCAGGAATGCGTCGCGCAGCATCCGCTCGATGAGCGCCCGCGACACGCCCGCGAGCTTCAACAGTTGTGGCAATGGCAGGGCCCCACGTTCCGTCTGCAGCAGCGCTCGAATCCGCTCCTCTTTATCCCGCAGGGGCGGCTTGAGGCCGGCCTCTTCACTCTTCGCCTTCCACGCCACCACGGTGTGCGTCTTTCGCTTTCGGCCCTCGAGCGTCTCCAGAATCTGCAAGTAACCGCGCCGCTGAAGACGCTGCAAGGCTTCTGAAGTAATCCCCAGCTTCGCCAGCGAGGCAATCGCCATCACGCCTTTTTTCTCGAAGAGCTTGAGAAGAAACTCCGCCTCAGGGCCGGATAGATCCGTCAGGAACTTCCCCTGTTTCCAATCCGTCGCCAGGCTTTTGCCCGCGTCGGTCAAAACGAGTTGTCGCTTCGCGGCCAGTTCCGTCACCGGCGGCAGCATCGCGCGGTAGACTTCCCCGACCGGCGCCAGGTAATAATTCGCAATCCAAATCCCAAGCTCCAGCAATTTGGGCGTCAATGCCGGCGCCAGATCCAGCACCTTCACGATGTCCCGGATTCTTGTTTCCGCCGGTGGCGTTTCCGCAAACTGCGTCACCACACCCACCAGCGATTTCTTGCGGAAAGGCACCAGCACCCGCGAGCCGAGATGCACCTCCCCGCGCAATTCTTCCGGAATCGAATAAGTGAAGGTGTTGCGCAGCGGTACCGCCAGCGCCACATTGCAGTAATTGGCATTCATGCCGTCGCTAGTGTAACAGCCGCTCACCAACCCCAAAAATCGCCGCGCAGCAAAGGTAGTGGGTCAACTATAGATCGGCCACCGATTAGACCCACGTAACGTGTCTCACCGGCTGATCAAAACAATCCCGACAAAAATCGCAACAATGCCCGCCCACTGCGTCCGCGAAACCTTCTCCCGCAAAAACACCGCCGCAAGTCCCACCGTCACCGCTCCATACAGCGACGCCAGCACGCTCACCACCGAGGTCTGCTCCCGAAGCATCCCAAAATTGTTCAAGACATACGCGCTGGTATCCAGCAAGCCCACGCCGAAAATCCATGGCACATCGCGCCGCACCGGCGCTGCCGCCGATTTACGCAGCGCCAGAATCACACCAGATGTCCCCAGCACACTGGTCAATCGAATGATCCACACCGACGGCGCGCTGCCCAGCGACGGCACCACGCGAATGCCCAGCAGCCAGAACATCACGCCGAATCCCAGCGCCGAGAACAGCGCCCACTCCACGCCAAGCAGACTCTTCGCGGGCCGCTCAGGATCGATCGGATTCTCGTCTTCAGGCTCGTGCTCACCGCGCGCCACCAGAATCACTCCGGCAATCGTGAGCAGCAATCCAGCCAGGCGCGCCGAAGTCAGCCGCTCTCCGGTGAACGCGGAAAGCAACATCGTCAACACCGGGTAGCTCGCGGAAATCGGGGCCACAATCGACAACTTTCCAATTTCGAAGGAGCGGTAAAGCGCGAGCGTCGAGACCGTGTTCAGCAGCCCTGCTGCAACTCCCCAAGCCCAGGGATGCCAACCTCCGCCGCTAAACAGCGGCCCCCAGCCGCCCAATGGCCGCATAACAAGCGTCAACAGGCAGAATCCGCAGATCTGCATATAGAGCATCGTGCGGAACGCGCCGATCTTCCGCGCGGCAAAGCGCGCGAACATGTCCGCCGAGCCCCAGCAAAGCGCCGTGGCCAATCCCAGTAAAATTCCCATGATGAAAGTTCAGGACTTCGATTTCTTGGGCAGAGCCAGGCCCAATTCCGCCATCACTTTTTGCAGGTCTTTCCAGACGTCGGCTTTCGCGGGAGGATTGCGCAGCAAATACGCCGGGTGATAGGTGGCCATCAGCTTCCGCCCGCGCCACTCCAGCCACTCGCCGCGGAATTGCGAAATTCCGCGCGTGGTATTCAGAATCGTTTTAGCGGCCGTGGCGCCCAGACACACGATTACCTTCGGCTGGATCACGTCGATCTGGCGCAGCAAGTAAGGCGAACACGTGGATACTTCGTCCGGTTCCGGCTGGCGATTCTCCGGTGGACGGCACTTCACCACATTGCAGATATAAACGTCGCGCCGCTGCAGGCCCATCGCCTCGATCATCTGCGTCAGCAGTTTTCCGGCGCGCCCAACGAACGGCAAGCCCTGCGCGTCTTCATCCGCGCCCGGCCCTTCGCCCACAAACACGAGTTGCGCGTTTGGATTTCCATCGCCATAGACCAGCTTGTTACGGCCCTTGTGCAGTTTGCACCGCGTGCAATCGCCAAGGTCCTCGCGAATTTTCAGCAGGGTGTCGTCCGCAATCTTGTCCACCGCCTCGAACAAAGAAGGTCCCGCCGGGGGCACAACGATCGGCGGCAGCACAGGCAAAGGCATCACAGGCTGCGCAGTCGCGGTTCTCCCAGTAGGTTTGGCCAGAGCAGGCTCCTTCTCGACCAGCAATGGCGGAGGCGCGGAAACTCCCGGCACTACTTCCGCGAAAGCCGCGTCTGGCGCCCCGCGGTCCTTGTAGAACAGGCGAATCCCGAGGTCCTCGTAGTAGCGGAGGCGGTCTTCGATTTTTTGCTGTAGTGAGGGAGGAAAACGTTCGGCCATGGTAAAGTCTAGCCGCCCGCGCGGTGCGAAGCGGGTTTACTGCGCAGCGCTCCGCGCACGCGCAGCACTTCATCGAGAATCCGCTGCGCCACTTCAACCTTTGTCAGCCGGGGCAATGGCAAATCGCGGCCATCACGCGAAAAAATCGTCACAATATTCGTGTCCACATCAAATCCCGCGCCTTCCGCGGTCACGTCATTGGCCACGATCAGGTCCGCATTCTTTGATTCCAGCTTTTTCCGCGCATTCTCTGCAACGTGATCCGTTTCCGCGGCGAATCCCACAACCAAGCGTTCGCCCTTCTTTTGCGCCACCATGGCCAAAATATCCGGATTCGGCTGCAACCGAATCGTTACCTCATCCTTTGTCCGCTTGATCTTCGAAGCAACCGGATCCGCCGGCCGGTAATCCGCCACCGCCGCCGCGAACACCGTAATGGTTGCCGCAGGGAACCGTGTTTCCACCATGTGTAGCATATCTTGCGCGGTGCGCACGTCCACACGTTCAACGCCTTCGGGGCAATCCAGCGCCGTCGGCCCGCTGATCAAAATTACTTTGGCGCCGCGCCGCGCGGCTTCCCTCGCCACGGCGTAACCCATCTTTCCCGAGGACCGGTTCGTGATGTATCGCACGGGATCCAGGTCTTCGCAAGTTGGTCCGGCGGTCACCAGCACGGTTTCTCCGGCCAAGTCCTGCTGAGCCTGGGCAACTTCCCGCACGGCCTTGAGAATCTCTTCCTGATCCGCCAGCCGCCCAGGCCCGGTCATCCCGCATGCCAGATAGCCTTCGCCCGGCTCCACGATGCGCACGCCGCGCCTCCGCAGCGCCGCCAGATTCTCTTGTGTGGCCGGATGCTGCCACATGTTCACGTTCATCGCGGGAGCCACCACCACGGGCGCGGTGGAAGCCAGGTATAGCGTGGAAAGAAAATCGTCCGCCAGCCCGCGCGCAAATTTCCCCAAGATGTCCGCCGTCGCGGGCGCTACGAGCAGTAAATCAGTTCTCTGAGCCACGGCAATATGCTCGATCGCCGACTCCAGATTCGCGTCGCCGCCATCCGCATTGCCAAAGAGATCGGTGATGACTTTCTGGCCGCTGAGCGCGGCAAACGTCAGCGGCGTGATAAATTCCCGCGCCGCTCGCGTCATCACCACTTGTACGGTGTGTCCCTCGGTCTGCAGGCAGCGGACAAGCTCCGCGGATTTATACGCCGCGACTCCGCCCGTTACGCCGAGGGTGATTCGCATGGAGAACTCGCCGGCCTATTTCCGCCGCTTTCCGCCGTCCTTATCGTCTTCGCTGGGCATCAGGTCGGAAAACTCGTATTCGATCAATCCCGCGTTGACTTCCTCGCAGGCAAGACGCGTGGCTTTCTGTGTGCGCAGATTTTCCACCATCGGTGGAGCCCCGGCCATAATTTGCCGCGCGCGCCTCGCTGCCAGTACGACGTACGCAAACTGGCTCTGCGGAGCTTTTGTTTGCACGCTCATGAGTATCTTACCCTCCAAACGATGCCAGAACTTGGTTTACCAACTCGCGGCGCCGCGCGCTGGAACACCGCAACGCCGTAACAATGGCCTGTGCTTCTTTTCCTGCGCGTTCCACGTCGTCGTTCACCACGCAAAAATCGTAAAACTTTTCGCTGGCCACAATTTCGTCGTGCGCTTTCGCCAGCCGCCGCCGGATTTCCTCATCGGCGTCGGTCCCCCGGCTGCGCAGCCGCCGCTCCAACTCTTGCCGCGAGGGAGGAAGTATAAAGATTGCCACCGACTCCGGCAACTTTTCCTTCACCTGCGCCGCGCCCTGAACGTCGATTTCCAGGACCAGGTCCAGTCCCTTGGCCCGCGATTCCTGCAGCCACTTTTTCGGCGTGCCGTAGGAATGCTTGCCAAACACGCGCGCATATTCCAGAAATTCGCCCCGTGCGACCATGGCCTCGAACTGCTCTGACGTGACGAAATCATAGCATTTTCCGCTTGCTTCCGTCGCCCGCCGTGGCCTTGTGGTACACGAAACCGAGGGCATGGTGCCCGGCATCTCCAGGATCTTCTGCACCAGGGTGGATTTTCCGGAGCCGGACGGGCCGGACACGATCAGCACCAGCGGCTGTAATTTCAGCGTGGTCGCGCTCATTCGATGTTCTGGACCTGTTCCCGCAATTTTTCGATCTCCGCCTTGATCTCCAGCGCCAGGCTGGTAATCATCAGCGCTTCGTTCTCCACGCCCGGGGTTTTCGAAAGCATGGTGTTCGCTTCCCGGTGCATCTCCTGCAGCAGAAAGTCGAGTTTCTTGCCGAGTTCGCCCGCGCCGTCCAGCAATTTCGCAAACTGCTGCAGATGACTGCGCAAGCGGTCGAGTTCCTCGCTGATATCGCTTCGCTCCGCCAGCAGCGCGGCTTCCTGCGCCACGCGACCGGGATCCACCGAAGCTGCGCTGAGCAATTCTTTCAGGCGGGATTCCAGCCGCCGCGCGAATGCCGGGCGCAGCGTGCTCATCAGGCCACGCACCGTCTCCGCTTGCTCGCCGATTTTCCCGACGCGCGCGCGCAACTCTTCGGCAAGATGGCGTCCCTCGATTCGCCGCATGTCGTCGAGCTTGACGAGCGCGTCGCTCAGGCAGGACTCCAGCGCTTTCCCCAGCCCTTCCTGCTCTTCCTCGGAATCCGGCAGCGCCGGCGCCAAGCCGCCAATCACTCCCGGCAAACGCAGCAGCGAAACCAGGTCCAGTTCGTTCTTGCCGCCGGTCTGTTCTTTTAATTCGTTAGCGGCGCGCAAGTAAGCCTGGAGCAATTCCCGATTCACATGCACCGGAGCCGCTTCGCCGGGCTCCACGTTCATATGCACATCCACGTGGCCGCGGTGGAGGCGATTCTTGATCGCCTGCCGCAACCGCAACTCATATGGCTCCATCGAATCGGGCATGCGCAGCTTGATGTCCAGAAAGCGGTGGTTCACGCTTTTTACGCTGATGCGGATGGCCCAGCCCGCGTGCTCCGTGCGCGCCATGGCGTAGCCCGTCATGGACCGGCATTCCAGCTTGGCCGGAGCCTCTTTTCGTTCCTCAGTTCCCGTTTTTGGCGTCATGAAGGTTTGCTCGATTTCAGCGCTTCTCCGTTTTGCGCAGCGGCGGGGGCCACCGCATCCTGGTCGGCGAACTGCAATTCATGCAACCGCGCATAACTCCCGCCCTTGGCCAGGAGTTCCGCGTGGGTGCCGCTCTCGCGAATCTGCCCGTCTTCCAGCACTAGGATTTTATCGGCTTTGCGGATAGTTCCCAAGCGGTGCGCGATGACAAAAGTGGTTCGCCCGACCATCAGGTTGCTCAGCGCTTTCTGGACGTACATTTCGGACTCGGAATCGAGTTCCGAGGTGGCTTCATCCAGAATCAAGATAGGAGAATCCTTAAGAATCGCGCGGGCAATGGCAATGCGCTGCCGCTGGCCGCCGCTCAGGCGCGTTCCGCGTTCGCCAATCAACGTGTCGTAGCCTTTCGGAAGCTCTTGAATAAAATCGTGCGCCACGGCGGCTTGTGCCGCTTGCACCACTTTTTCGCGGCTCACGTTTTTCTGGCCATAACAGATGTTGTTCCACACCGTGTCGTGAAACAGGATGTTTTCCTGCGTCACCATGGCGATCTGCCCGCGCAGGGAGCTTAGCTTGAGCTTTCGCACGTCCACGCCATCCACGAGGATAGCGCCGGAAGTTACTTCATAGAATCGGGGGATCAGGTTCACCAGCGTGGTTTTCCCCGCGCCGCTGGAACCCACGAAGGCCACTACTTCACCTTTTTGCGCGGTAAACGCAATTTCGCGCAGGACCGAGCCTTCTCCCTCGCCGTAAGAGAAACTCACGTTGTCGAACACCATCTCCCGCGAAAACGCCGGCATGTCTCTTGCGCCAGCCGCATCGCGCTCTTCTTCCTGCATGTCCAGGTACGCAAACACCTGCGTGGTGGCGCCATGAGCCTGCTCAAATTGCTGATAGACGGCGCCCATGCGCTTCACCGGCTCGTACGACTTGAAAAGCGCATATACAAAGGTAAAAAACAATCCGACGGTCAATTGTTCGTGACGGATTTTATCGCGCGCATAGAGCAACAGCAGTGAAATCACAACGGGCAGCAGCAAGTCCATCAGCGGGGAACTCACCGCTTGTGTGCTTACCCAGCGCATCGTTTCCCGCAGCAAGCGCCGCGCCGCCGCGCGGAACTTGCCGATCTCAAACTCTTCCATCCCGAACGCTTTCACCACGCGGTTGCCGGCCACGGTTTCCTGGAGGATCTGGTTGAGTTCGCCGAGCTTATTCTGGGTATTTTCCACGGAGCGCCGAATGCGCCGTCCCAGTTTTCCAATCGGCCAAACCACAAGCGGGAGAAAGACTCCGCAGGCCAGCGTCATGCGCCAGTCCACGTAAAGCAGCACAAAGACGAACGCGATGAAGGCGAAGGTCTGCCGGAATACCTCGGCCAAATACTCGGAAAGCGCCGGCTTGGCACGCTCCACGTCATTAATCACCGCGGACATCACGCGCCCGGTCTGTTGGTGCTGAAAGAATCCGATCGGCTGCCGCAGAATTTTCGCGTACACCGCGTTCCGTAAATCCGTCAGCGCTCTTAATCCGACAAACTGGACCAGTGTGCTGCCGCCAAATTCCGCCAGAGACTTCACGACAAACACCACCAGCAGCGAGATGGACACCACGGCCCAGACGTTGTGGATGCTGTGCGGGAAAAAGTGATTCAAATAGATGGCAGGACCATTGGGAAAATGAAAGAGCAGCACATCCGAGTCCGGCGCAGCGGGATTCAGCACGCGGTCAATGATCGGCTTGATCATCAACCCGACGACTGCTTCGCCGACAGCCACAACCAGCAGGAGCAGCACGCCCGCGGCCATGGAAAAGCGGTACGGCGCCGCGTAGCTCAACAACCTCTTCAATTGTGGCGAAAAAACAGAACCCACTCCCTGCTCCTGACCGACCCGGTACCACTCCTTGGTACGCTATGCGGCCCCAGCGCAATGTGTCAAGTTTTCGCAGAAGATTCTTCAGACAGGTCTTAGGCAGGTAGAAACAGCGGCTACTTATCAATATCGCGGTGCACGACGCGGGTGGAAAATCCTTTTTTCTCGAGGGCCTTCTTCAGCCACTCCGCCATCATCACGGAACGGTGCTTGCCACCGGTGCAGCCAAACGCAATCGTCAGATAGCTCTTCCCCTCGTCAATATAATGAGGAATCAGATAGGTCAGCAGGCCGCGCATACGCTTCAAGAATTGTCCGGTCTGCGGAAATGACTCGATATACCGCCGCACCTTCGGATCCTGGCCCGTAAACGCGCGCAGCTTCGGCACAAAATGGGGATTCGGCAGGAAGCGTACGTCAAACATCAAATCGGCATCGTTCGGCACGCCGTACTTGTAGCCGAAACTCACCAGCGAGATCAACAGCGGCCGCTTACTTTCGGACTTGAACCGCTCGTTTACGAAGTGCCGCAATTCATGCACATTGAACTGCGACGTATCAATCACCACGTCCGCTAGCTTGCGGATCGGCTCCATCAGCGCACGCTCATGCTGCAAGCTTTCGCGCACGGAAAAATCCCGCCCAAGAGGGTGCGGCCGCCGCGTTTCGCTGTAACGGCGCAGCAGCGCATCGTCGTGCGCCTCGATGTACACCAGAATGATCGGATAGCTTTGCCGCAGGTGCTTGAGCAGTCCGGGCAGTTTTTCCAACTGCAAGCCCTCGCGCGCATCCACCAGCAGCGCGGCCCGCGCGAAATCCCCTTCGCCCGCGGCGTGGAGCTCCGCGAAAATGGGAATCAGCTCCACCGGAAGGTTGTCCACGCAGTAGTAGCCCATATCCTCGAACGCCCGGAGGACGGTGCTCTTTCCCGAGCCGGAAAGCCCGGTCAGAATCACCAGTTGGCGGCCTGCCGCCTGCCGTTTGGGAGTTTTGCGAGAGGGGCGCTTCACAATTCCTGTCGTTTAGCTCTTCACCCGCCGCTGGTGCGTGCTGGGGATGCGCATGTCTTCGCGATACTTGGCCACGGTGCGCCGGGTGACCTGAATTCCCGCCTCTTCCAGCTTCTTCGCGATCTGGTCGTCAGTCAGCGGCTTGGTGGCATCTTCTTCGTCAATCATCTTCTTCACCAGCCGTTTTAAGGTGAGCAGCGACATCCCGCCGCCCTCCGGCCCATTCACCGCTTCGCTGAAGAACGATCGCAGTTCCATCACGCCCTGAGGGGTATGCGCATATTTGTTAGCCACCGCGCGGCTCACCGTCGAGGGATGCACGCCAACCTCTTCGGCCACTTCCTTGATCATCATGGGCTTCAATTCGTCGGGGCCTTTGTCGAGAAACTCCGGCTGCCGCGCAATGATGGACTGGCACACGCGCAGAATGGTGTGTTTCCGCTGCTCGATGTTCTTCATCAGCTGGATCGCCGCGGTGAAGCGTTCCTTCACGTAATTGCGTACTTCCTTGTCGGCGGCATCGCGCGTCAGCAAACGGCGATAGGTCGGGCTCAATCGCAACTGCGGCATGTCGTCTTCATTCAGGAAGACCTGCCAGAGGTCGTCAACCTTCCGGAAATAGACATCCGGCTCCACCAGCCGCGGCTCGGTTTTGTTGTAGCGCAGCCCGGGCCGGGGATCGAGCCTCTTGATCGCATCGATCGCGTGCTTCACGATGTCCGTGGGCCGGTTGAGCGCGCGCGCAATCTCTTTCAACTGGTTCGACTGCACCTGCTTTAGATAATCCGAAACGATCTGCTGCGCCAGCGTGTTCTGCGGATCAAACGCCTTGAGTTGCAGCAGCAGGCAGTCCCGCAAGTCCCGCGCGCCTACGCCGATAGGATCGAAATCCTGCACCACCGCGATGGCGTCTTCGATGTCGTCCTGGGTGTACTTTCCGTCCTGCGCCAATTCCTCGTTCGAAGCCGTCAGGTACCCGTTCTCGTCCAGGTTCCCGATGATATTTTCCGCAATTTCCTGCACCGCATCGGAGCAGATGGTCATGCTGAGCTGCCACGTCAGGTGGTCCGTTAACCCGGCCGGCGACGAAAGAAACTTCTCGAACGACGGCCGCTCGCTGACTTCGCGCTCCTGCGACTTTCCGCCGTCTCCACCAGTATCCAGGTACTGGTTGAAAAAACTGCCCACATCAAACTCGTCAAAGGGATTCGCTTCCGGCTTCTCCGGAACCTTTTCGGTTTCGGCCTTCAAGAAAGTTTCGTCGCTGTAGTTGTCGCTGACGGTAGGCTCTTCGGAAAGCTCTTCCAAAACCGGATTCGCGATCATCTCCTGATTGATCATCTCGCGAAGTTCCAGGCGGTTCAGCGCCAGCACGCTGACCATCTGCACAAGGCCGGGCGTCAGAATCTGCTTCTGCGTCACCTTGAGATTGAGTTTGAGTCCTTGCCAGGCCATGGGTGCGTTGCTCAGTCCTAAGGATAAACCTAATTCAGCCGGAAGCTATCGCCAAGATAGACCCTTCGTACTTCGGGGTCATTGCTCAGCTCTTGCGGCGTCCCCTTCTTCATAATCTTCCCATGATTCACGATGTAGGCCCGGTCGGTGACGTTGAGGGTTTCCCGGACGTTATGATCCGTGATCAGGATGCCAATACCCGAACGGCTCAGCTCCCGGATCAGGTCCTGAAGGTCTTTGACGGTCAGGGGGTCAATCCCCGAAAACGGCTCATCCAGCAGGATAAACGAAGGTTGTAGCGTCAGCGAGCGGGCAATCTCCAGCCGCCGGCGTTCCCCGCCGGAAAGCATGTAGGCCTTGCTGTGGCGCACCGTCTCCAAGCCCATTTGTGCGAGTAACTCTTCCAGGCGGTCGCGCTGCTGTTCCGGAGTGAGTGGCAAGGTTTCCAAAATGGCAAGCAGGTTGTCTTCGCTGCTCAATTGCCGGAACACCGAGGGCTCCTGCGGCAGGTAGCTGATCCCGTTGCGCGCCCTCTGGAACATTGGCAAGTCGGTGATCTCTTCCTCGTTCAGCAATACGCGACCAGAGTCCGGCCGAGCCAGACCTACGATCATGTAAAAAGTAGTGGTCTTACCCGCGCCATTGGGTCCAAGCAGGCCCACAACTTCGCCTTGGGCGATTTCCAGTTCAACGTTGTCAACGACTTTGCGTCCGCGGTAGGACTTGCTCAGATCGACGCCGTGGAGTTTGGGCATTCCGGAATCACGCAGGCTTGGGCTGCGGGGGCTTCTTATTTCTGGACCCGGTGCCGCGTCATCGTGCGCTGTCCGTTTCCAGAATCGACGATGATCGTATCATCCGCTCTGTAGAAGGTCAATTCACGCCCGGTTGTGGTGCCTTCGACGGGATCAAAAAGTGTCGGTGTTCCTCCGGTCAGCACGAATTTTTCGTCCGCCGCCGTGTATACACCGCGATCCGCTGTCCCTCGCCGGTCGCCTTGTTCCACGACTACGCCGCCGGTTCCCACGGCGCGGCTGATTTGTGAAGTGCCTCCGCTGCCTGGCTGACTGGAACCTGTTCGCGTGAAATAAAGCTCCAGTTGCGGAGCGCGCATCCGCTGGTCCACCGACTGAACAAAGACGTCTTTTTCCAGGTGCGCCCGGTCTTCGGCATCCCAGTACGTGAGAAAGCCCGCCGAAACATGCCACACCGGCGGCACCGCGTTAGCAGGAGCTCCAGGCTGCGCGTTTTGCGGAAAAACGGCGCGCACATTTCCGTTTGCCATCAGCACGCGCGTTTCCCGCAAAAGTTCGATGGACTCCGCTTCCATTACGGACGGACCTTGCCACAACCGCGCATGCCCGGTGTAGAGAGCGCGCCCGGTCTTCGAATTCGCGCGCAGATGATCCGCGGTGATGTTTGCCGGCGCCGGGCTCATCTGTAAGCTTGTTCCCTTCGAGGAATAGTCCGTGGAGCGCACCGACCCTTCCGCCTCCAAGTCTCCGGAGGCCTGCTGGAAGGTGATCTTCGGCGCGTGTGTCTCGCTGCTGGCATCGCGCACCACGGCTTGCCCCGTGAGCACCGTGGTTTGCGCGGCATGGGCAAACACGGCTTGCTGCGCCTGGGCATTCCGGTCCGCGTCCTGCAAATGCACGTTGCCGCGCAGCGTGATCTGCGACCAATCCCCGGCTGGGGAAAGCTGCGCCACGCCGGTGTCTGACGTTGCCGTCTGCATCGCGTGGCCTGGCGCTTCCCTCTGCGATTGCACGGCGCCGGCCGCGTTCAACAGGCGGGCTTTCCCTTGTGGCCCAAAATCCAGCGCCAGCTTGTCCGCGGAAAGCTTCGACCGCACATCGCCCGTGTCCGCCCATTCCATCGTTCCACGTTCCAGCGTTTCCGCGTGTTGCACGCGATTCGGTTCTCCGGGCTTTCCCCCGGAAAAGTTCAGCTGCAAAACACTGGTGGTCACGACTCGGCTAAGCCCCGTCTTTGGGTCCTTCGCATCCACGTGCACATTGCCGCGCAGCGTCAGCACTTTCGCCAGGTTTACCCGCGGCCACATTTCCATCTCGCCGCGTTCGGCGCGCAGGGTCCCATTCGGCGACGTTCCGTCCAGGTTTCCTTCCGCCAGGATGTTTCTGGTCCACCCTTCCGGCGCAAGTTCCGCCGTCAGTTGGTCCGCGTGCAATATGGAATCGCCTTTGGCACCGTGCTGCAGAACTTCCGGCCTTTGTTTCAGGGCGCCTGCGGTGGCAATCAGCTCCTGCGCGCGCAGGTCCGTATCAAGCCGCAAAGTAAACTCGCCTGCCGTCAACTGTTGTGCGGACGTCTTTGCGCTTGCCGGACCCGCCAGCACCACGGTTCTCTTCCCTTTGTCGATGTCCATGCTGGTGCCTTGTATTTCGACGGGTGAATTGACTTGCGGCTTGCCGTTCCTGGGGGCCGCTTCCGCGGGTTGGATGTGGAGATGCACATCACGCACCAGTTGAATATGCCCGGTCTCGGATTGGTAGACCGCGCCGATCCCATCGCCGTGCCCGTCCGGAAAGCTGAACTGCACGGGCTGCACGGTTTGCGCTTTTCCGGTGGCTCGTTCGAAGGTCACCGCGGAGGTTGCGATATGAATGACATTGGGTTTCGCGTTTGGCGCCGCCGCCACGCGCGCCGCGTCTTCCGCGCTCTGCAGATCAAAATTGACTTTGCCCTCGCACTGGATGCTTCCGTCGCTTTTGGCATAGCGGCAGCTTTGCGTGCGGATCAAATCGTTGCGATCGCCATTTTTGCCATAGACGGTGATCTTCACGTCTTCCAGCAGACTGATGTCCTGCCCCTTCAAGTCCGTGGATTTCGAGGCCTCCACCGCATAAATCGTCCGCGTGCCTTCCACTTTTTTGATATTCAGCGAAGTGAAGCGCTTTTCTTCGTTCTGTGGCAAGGGCGCGGGCGCGTTCCGCCGTTCGCGATATTCCACCCACATGCGACGTACGTAGACCGCACCGGTTGTCCCCGCGAGAAAAAGAGCCAGCAGGGCAGACCACCGCGCATACAACGCCGCATCCTTACGATTCATGATTTCAGTTAATCAGAGTTCAGTAGGCGGGCACAACCTAGTAGCACAGGCTTAAGCCCGTATCTTCACCCGGCTAGTGCCGCAGATGCGAAACAACCCTTCTCACAAGCATGTTTATTGGGGAATTTTCCGGACTTACAAAAACTTCAACCGGCCGCTTCGCCCGCAGCGGGCAAATCCACCGGCAACATGCCGACGTTGGCCGCGGCCACGCGGTCCCGGTTGGTGTTCTTTACCAGGTACATGGCCTCGTCCGCCAGGTGCAGCAGTCCTTCCTTCGACTTCGAATCCACCGGATAGGCCGCAAGTCCCATGCTGGAGGTCAGGTGAATATTCAATCCTTCGTTCTTCAGCCAAACGGTCTCGCGAATCAGTTTATGCAAACGCCGCGCCACGTTAATCGCGTTTTCCTTTGAAGTCTGCGGCAGCAACAGCACAAACTCGTCCCCGCCGTAGCGGAACGCAAAATCGATCAGCCGGCAGTTGGTCTTCAACGCATCGCCGATTTCCGCTAGCAGCCGCGAGCCCACCAGGTGCCCATGGGTGTCGTTCACCTGCTTGAAGTGATCCAGGTCAATAAAGACGATCGAGAATTCATAGTTATACCGTTGCGAACGGTAAATCTCCGTGTCCAGAATCGCGCCCATGTGCCGCGCGTTGTAGAGCGAGGTGCAATCATCCATGATCGTCAGCTCATGGATGCGCTTCACGTGGCGCGCATTTTCCAGCGCAATCGCCGCGAAGTCCGAAAGTGCTTCCAGGAGTTTCAGGTCGCGCGGATCGAATCCTTCCGGCCCCACGCAATTGATCAGTTCGATGACGCCCAGGCAGGTATCCCGGAATTTCACCGGCACGGCTACGATCGACTGCGTCTCCATTTTCGTCTTCTCGTCGACCTTACCAAAAAAACGCGTGTCTTTTGAAGTGTCCGGCACGATCACCACTTCACCGTGCTGCGCCACCCAGCCGGCGATGCCCTGCCCCATCTTCACGCGCACATCTTTCAGCGCCTGCGAGGCCTTGCCCACCGCCAGTTCGAAGTACAACTCCTGCTTGGCTTCGTCCAGCAGCAACAGCGACCAGTTATCCGGCCGCAGAAACTCGTCAATTTTTTCCATGATAGTCCGCAGCACCTGGTCCAACTGCAGAGAAGAGGTGAGCGCCTTGCCCAATTCCTGGAAAACCGCCACTTCGCCGGCTTCGCGTTGCTCCGACGTGACGCCGGGACTCCGGCGGCGGTCCACCGCAGGAAACTGTTTGACTTCCTCAACGCTCACGGGATTCATTTTCTCCGGGGGCGCAAAACTCAGGCGCAACGAAGTCCCTGAAAATCGCCGGGTTTCGACACCAGTCCTGACCGTTCCCGGCCAGTATAGGCGCCTGTCAAAATCCCGCGCAAGCCGCGCGTGGTACAGGCGTTCCCATCTTGCCATCCTGCCCGGGTCGTGGCCTTCTCTGATTTGAGCCGCCGGTTCTTTGACATGAGCGATTCTCTCTTCCCTGCATCCCACAGATTTCGCCGTCGAATGCTCGCCGCGAAAAGCCGCGAACGCAATTCCGCCGCGGAAATGTGATCGCGCTCACAAAGGATTTGCGCGTTTCTTCCTCAAATGAATCTGCAATTCTCAAATTCCATTTCATCGGCATGTAACATCAAATTTTTCACTCACCCCCATTCATTTTTTACCGATAACCGGCGGCCTCTCCATGTAACATCCGCGCCCGATTTTCGTCTAATGAGTGTAGGAAAAATTAGACGAATTCCGCGCCGCTGTTTGTGGTTTCCCGCACAGTTTGGCCCCGGAAATACGAAAGGAACAATCATGAAAATCAATAAGCTCGCCGTGTCTCTACTGGCCCTCGGCCTTCTCGGCTCTTCGGCCGCACTGGCACGCGAATCCAATAAGACCACCCTGAATCTTTACGAAAAGGTCACCGTCAACGGAAAGACCCTGAATCCCGGCAAGTACACCGTGGATTGGCAAGGCTCTGGATCGGACGTTCAAGTCAACATCGTCCAGGGCAAGCACACCGTTGCCACCATTCCTGCTCACGTAACCGAGCAGGCCACTGCCAACGCCAATAGCGCCTACGGCTCTTCGACTCAGCCGGACGGTTCGCGCACCCTCACCACCATTTTTGTGGGTGGCCAGCGCACCGCTCTGGAACTCGGTGCGACCCAGGCGGGCCAGTCCTCAAACTCCTCGGCCGCAAAGTAAGTTTGCCGGTCGAGTGGTTTCTTCCCCTGGTTACCCGGGGGAAGAAACCATTTGTTGTTGTGCGGCTACTTCATCATGGTGTCAGGCAAGTAATCGAACTTGGTGGTCTGGCTGATGAAAAAGATGCACTCGTTGGAAGAGATGCATTTCGTAACGTGCTTCTCGCCGCCCTTTTGTAGCCAGTACGATCCCACCGGCAGCGGCACATCTGTGCTCCCGGGCAAACCGTTCGCACCCACGCCGGAAATCACCACGGCGTAATAATCGCCGGTATGAGTGTGCACCGGGCTCACAAAACCTGCCGGCATTTTTACGAATGTGCCATGCGGCCCGTGAGCCAAGTCTCCGTATGCCGGAGCGACTTGCAGCTCTCCATGCACTCCATCGGTCACTCCCGTGCCCTTATATTGCAACTGCGTCACCGGTAGGTTCACGGACGGATTGCCTTCCGGCGCGCTTGCTGCAATCGTGATGACAGCCAGCACAGCCACTCCGGCAAGCAGTACATTGCGGTGAACGGCAGATTTCATTTCAAACATAGATTCCCCCTTGCGCGTTTTCGCGGCGCACCGTTGGAGAATTCTTCGCCCGCCTGGTTTCGTCTGCCGTGTGTAACCTGCCTTACAGAGTCCGGCCCCAAAACCATTCCCCTTTCCGCCTTGTGATGTGCCGCACAGTGCAAAAAATCTCTTCTGCCTTTCTCCCCCGCTTGTGTCACTGATAGACTCTTCAGTACGGACAAGTGCATGGCCAGGGGAACTTTCGGAGAACGTCTAAAAAGAGAACGCGAACTGCGCGAGGTACCCATGGAAGAGATCACCATGGCCACGCGCATCGGCCCCCGCTTCCTCGAAGCCCTGGAAAATGAAGATTGGGACAAGCTTCCCGGCGGAGTTTTTAATCGCGGGTTCGTGCGCTCGATTGCGCGTTACCTGGGCCTGGATGAAGAAGCCTTCCTCGCCGAATACGACCTGGCCCACAACGCCCACGCGCAACTGGTGGAACAAAAAAACGCCGCTCTGAAGGCGGAAAACCGCATCCCGCAAACCCCGCTTTGGGTGCCCTTCGCTTTCGTCTTGGCCGTGCTTGCGCTTCTCGCAGGACTCACCTACGGCGGCATCTTCGCTTGGCGCAAATACGGGAAGCATCCATCCGCCAGCGGCGCGCCGCAAACCGCGCCGACAAGCACGGTCCCCGTCAATCCCCCGACGGCACCAACCCTGCCATCCACTCCGGGAGCGGGCGGCACAAGCGGCACAGCCACTGGCGAGGTTGCGCTCGATCTTTCCGTCTCCGCCAGCGCCCCTACCCAGATCACAATCCAAGCCGATGGCGCCAGCGTCTTCAGCGGCCCGTTGGCTCCCGGCGAAAACCGCCATTTTTCCGCCAAATCCGAATTCGTGGTGACTGCCGCCGATTCCAGCGCGGTGTTGCTGGAATTGAACGGCGAAGCAATGGCGCCCCTCGGCGCACCCGGCGCTTCCGGTACAATGACGTTGTCGAGAAAGAATCTGAGGTCAACGTCCGGTGGAAACTCTCAGCCCTGAAGTAGTGGAAGATCTGCGGCACGGCCGCGCGACCCACGAGCGAAAAATCGCCATATGCGCCACTGGGGCGCATCTCTCCGCGGTGGATCGCGCTGAAATTCTCTGCGTCCTTTCGGAAGATCCCGACGCGTTGATTTCCGACCGCGCCCAGGAAGCGCTGCTCTCGATTGCGCCGGAGGTCTTCGTCGATGCCGCCAAGCGCGAAACCGCCGTACCGGCTTTTTTCGCCTTCGCCTCAAAAAAGCTGCAGCGGACCCCCGGCCTGGCCGAAGCGATGGCCAAAAACAAGAATTGTCCGCCCGAAGCGTTGGTTTCGATGGTTCCCTATTTTTCTCCGGCCATCGTCCAGCACTTATTGGAAGAACTCGACCGCATCACCGCCCATGCGCCGCTCGCCCTGCTGCTGGAGAACTCCGCCTTTGTTACGCCAGAGCAGAAAAAAGTCCTGGAAAATTTCCGGAGCACGGCCATTGACGAAGGGCATCTCGCCGACGCCGCCGCCGAAGCCGAACCCGACACGCACAGGCGCCAGACGCTCTTGCAGCAGATTTCCCGAATGACCGTCGCACAGCGCGTGCAGTTCGCCATGAAGGGCAGCTCGGAGGCCCGGCGCACCCTGATTCGCGACACCAACAAGGTGGTGCAGCGCGCCGTGCTGCAATCCCCCCGCCTCACCGATCAGGAAGTGGAAGGCTTCGCCTCCATGGCCAACCTTACCGACGAAATCCTGCGCCTGATCGCCGGCAACCGCAATTTCCGCAAGAACTATGTGGTGGTGCGCAACCTGATTAATAATCCCAAAACGCCGCTCGACGTTACCCTGCACATGCTCCCGTTGCTGAATCCGATGGACCTGAAAAAGCTGACGATGAACAAGAATGTCCCGGAAACTCTGCGGACCACGGCTGTAAAACTCCAGCGCACGCGCGCCATGGAAAAGAAGTAAGCTCTTTCCCGCCCGAACTTTCAGGAGGAACGTTTAATGAGGCCCCTCTCTTCATTGGCCGTGTTTTCTCTGCTTGTTATCGTTCTTTGCGCCTGCAATTCCACCCGCAACAACAATGCCGCCAGCCCGTCCCCGGCGAGCCCGGTAGTCTCGCTGGCAGGAACCGAATGGGTGCTGCGCGATCTGGCGGGCACGCCGGCCCTGGCTACTCCGCAAGCCACGCTGGCGTTCCCCGAAGCGGGGCGTGTGGCGGGAAGCGGTTCCTGCAACCGCTTCACGGGCAGCGTCGAAATCTCCGGTTCGAACTTGAAGTTCGGCCCATTGGCCTCCACGCGCATGGCCTGCATGGACAATGGCGTCAGCGATCAGGAAGACCGCTACTTCAAGGCGCTGGGCGCGGCCACGCGTTACGCCCTGGAAAATGGCGATCTGCTGATCTATTGTGAAGGCTACGCGAAGCCGCTGCGGTTTTCGCGTGCGGCCGCGGGCAAACCCTGATTCGCTGGATGTATCGCGGCAATTTTGCGCATCACATTGCATGGAGAATTGAACAGTGAACTCCGAAACCCTTCGTCGCGTATTTGGTTTTCTAACGCTGCTGGCGCTGGCCGCCGCCTTGCTTGTTCTTCCCTCGGTTTCCACCCGCGCAAATACCGAGCCCTGGGGGCAATCACAAACCGTGCAGCCTGCGGCGCTCGCCAAGGAACTGGAAAACACCAAGACCGCGCCACGGGTCGCATTCGTCGGATTCGGGCGTCTCTACTCCGCCGGCCACATCAAAGGTGCGGAGTACCACGGCACCACCAGCAAGGAAGATGGCCTGAAAGAGTTCACCACCTGGGCCTCTTCTCTCCCACGTTCGACGGACCTGGTTATTTATTGCGGGTGCTGCCCCATGGACCGTTGCCCCAACATTCGCCCAGCGTTCAAAGCGCTGCAGGATCTCGGCTTTACCAAGGTCCGTGTGCTGATACTCCCCAATGACTTCGCCACGGACTGGGCGGACAAGGGTCTTCCCTACGACAAAGGAAATTAGGAAGTCGTTTCAGGCTGCGAGCCTGTTAACTTTTTCGCCAGTACCCCCACAAGCCAAGAGCCCTCTCCTCGAATGGCTCGCGCTACGATGGAGTCCAGAATTTTCCCCCTCGGAGGCCCCTAAATGCGGAAATGGATTTTGCTCGTTCTGTTTGCGGCTGCTGGCGGTTGCATCGTGCTCTCACAGGAAAAAACTCAGATGAACGAAGACGAGGGTAAAATCCTCGCGCTGGAAAATCTCTGGAATCGCGCCGAACAGAGCAAGGACATCACCGCCCTTTCGCACATCTTTGCGCCCACCATGGTTTATGTGGATTACGATGGCTCCCTGAAAACGCGGGAGCAATTCCTGAATTACGTAAAAAACGACACTTCTTCGCCCGACCAGCTCGTCAGCGAAGAGGTGACCGTGCACTCCTATGGGAATTTCGCGGTGGTCACCGGCATCTTCCGCGGCAAATGGAATAAGAGCGGCAAGTCCACGCAACTCCGCGGACGTTACGTGGATACCTGGGCCAAGCTCAACGACTCCTGGCAGTGCGTCTCAGCCCAGGCCACGCTCATCCAGTCTCATTAACAGATCAGGTGGCGAACTGTGCTTGTGGCGCAGGCGGTGCTGGCTGTGCTCCTGAGCGAAGGCATCCATCCCAGTCCAGGAGTTGGTGGCTCCCCTCGCGCTTCCCTGTTATTCTCGTGGGCGCTTTGCATCGCTCCCGGGGGAACCCTGTGAAAAAACTTCTGGTCCTTGGCCTCTGCGCTTCGCTATCCGCTGCCGCTATTCCGCAGCAAACCGGCAATTCCCATTTCGACGGCCAATCCTGGTGGGAGCACATCAAATTCCTGGCCGACGATTCGCTGGAAGGCCGCGACACCGGCAGCGAAGGCCTGAAAAAGGCGGAAGCCTACGCCGTGGAGCAGTTTCAAAAGGCGGGCCTCGAACCCGCCGGCACCGATGGGTTCTATCAACCGGTGGATTTCAAAGAGTACGAACTGGACGAAGAAAAATCATCCCTGGCTCTTGTTAACGGTAACGAATCCAAGATGCTCTCTTTCGCCGACGACGGCTTCTTCAGCAGCCGCTCCACGCGCGATTCCGTGAAGCTCACGGCTCCGCTGGTGTTCGGGGGCTACGGCCTCACGATTCCCGAGAAAAACCTGGATGAGCTCGCAGGTCTGGATCTGAAAGGCAAAGTCGTCGTTTACATCGCGGGTTCTCCTTCGGACATTCCCACCGCGCTTGCTTCGCACTACCAAACCGCCGGCGAACGCTGGAAATCGCTGCGCGCCGCGGGGGTGGCCGGGATAATCTCCATCCTGAATCCCGCCTCGATGGACATTCCCTGGACGCGCATCTCCGTCAACCGCAACCATCCCGCGATGGATCTGGCTGGGGAGGAGTTCAACGATACGCCGGGCCTGAAATTCGCCGTCATATTCAATCCGGCCTCGGCGGAGCCGCTTTTCGCCGGCTCGAGGCACACGTTCGCGGAAATCGCCGCGCTGGCCAAAGACCGCAAACCTCTTCCGCATTTTCCGCTCGGGCTTTCCTTGAAAGCGGAAGCCGCGGTGCGCACGACGGAAGTTAAATCCGCCAACCTCGTTGGCAAGCTGACCGGTTCGGACCCGGTCCTCAAGAACGAATACGTCGTGCTATCGGCGCACATCGATCACGTCGGGATTGGCGCTCCGATCAACGGCGACAAAATTTATAATGGCGCCATGGACGACGGCTCCGGAACATCCGCGGTGATGGACATCGCCGCAAGCCTCAGGGCGCATCCCGAAACGTTGAAACGCTCCGTGCTCTTCCTATTGGTGACCGCGGAAGAAAAAGGCCTGCTGGGCTCCAAATATTTTGCCGCTCATCCGACGGTGCCGCGCAAATCCATGGTGGCGGACATCAACATGGACATGTTCCTGCCCATCGTGCCCATGAAAATGCTGAAAATTTTGGGGCTCGAAGAATCCGATCTCGGCAGCGAAGCCGCGAAAATCGCCGAGAGCATGGGCATCCAACCCATCCCTGATCCGCAACCGCTGCGCAACGCCTTCATCCGCAGCGATCAGTACAGCTTCATCAAACAGGGCATTCCCGCGGTGAAGATTGACGTCGGGTTCGCACTCGGCACGCCCGAAGAGCAGGTTTTCAAGGACTGGCTCACCAACCGCTACCACGCGCCCTCCGACGACATCAATCAGCCCGTCAACCTGCAAACCGCCGCCACTTACGAAGAGTTCACGCGCCGGCTGCTCATCGCCACCGCCAACGCTCCCGCTCGCCCGCAGTGGAAGCCCGACTCTTTCTTCCGCCGCTACGCCGCCAACTGATCAGTGCGCCCCGACGGGGGCCACGATCCACACATACTCCATTATTTCGGTGCCCGTGTTCGTCACGTTGTGCCGCGTCGCCGTCGGAATATACGCCATCATCTTTTCGCGCAGCGCCACGTCTTTCCCTCCCTCGATCCTGGCCACACCGTTTCCGTGCAGAATTACCAGCGCTTCTTCATTCTGGCTGGTCGAATGCCAACCAACGCTTTCCCCGGGCTTGAGTTTCACGGACCCTCCTCGCATCCCGCTGGTTTGAGGCGCGCCCTTCAGTAGCGGGCAATCTCCACCGGGGCAATCCAGCACAAAAGTGAGAGGCTCTTTGCGCGCGGTGGTCTCGTCTGCTCCCAGCCGAATCCCGCAAAACACAGTCACAGCCGTCAATCCCAGCATCAACAAATTCTTCATCGGTCCCTCCTGAACGCCTCGGAATGAAAAAAGCTCAAGTCAGCGATACCGCTTCCGAGTGTACACTTACAAAGCCGGATCCCCTTCGCCGGGACCCGCTGGCAAAGTCCAATTTTTGCAGGAAGCTCCCACCATGCAACTCGAGCAGCTTCGAACCTATTGTCTCTCCCTTCCCGGTGCCACCGAACAGATCCAATGGGTCGATCAGCTGCTATTCAAGGTCGGCGGAAAAATGTTCGCGATCACATCACTGGAGCCCAGCCCGGTTTGGCTCTCTTTCAAGGCCAGCCCGGAAGATTTCGCGGAACTCACCGAACGCCCCGGCATCATCCCGGCACCTTATCTCGCTCGAGCCAAATGGGTCGCCCTTGAGACACGGGAAGCTCTCAGCATTTCGGAACTGGAACAACTTCTCCGCGAATCCTACGAATTGATTCGCGCCAAACTCCCTCGCAAAGCTCAAGAACGCCTGACGAAGCCAGCCCCCGCCAGCACACGGCCAAAGCAAAAAGCCACTTCCACAGCCAAGGCGCGCTCCAAACGTCCCGTCGCCTCCCGGAAGAAAGCCCGCGAAAGGGACAGATAAATTCCCTACTGGCCGTTCGTACAGGTTCTCTCTCGGAATCACCTTCGGCTACAGCCGCAACTTCCAGCCGCCTACCGTGTTTGAGTACGTAAGTGCTCGAAGTGCTTGCCGCCAGTCCTGTTCCTGTCGGCCTGTCGGCACATTTTAACCAATCCCATAAGGAGAGAATCCATGACGATGAAGTCCATCGCCAAATTCGTGGTGCCCGCGGTTTTTCTTGCCTTTTTGTTGGCTTTGAGCGCAGGCAGCGCCTCGGCACAGGGAAAGCATCCGGCTTATCTTCACGCGCTGACAGACCTGCGTCACGCGCGCGCCCATCTGGAACGCCCCGACGGCGGCGCGCTCCGCGAAGAGGAAAAGGAAGCTATTCATCAGATCGATGAAGCGATCAACGAAATCAAGAAGGCTTCGATCGACGACGGTAAAGACCTGAACGATCATCCTCCGGTTGACGCAGGACTCGATCACACAGGCCATCTACACCGCGCCAAGCAGCTCCTCGAAAAGGCTCATCAGGATATCGCCAAGGAAGAGGACAACACCTTTGCGCAGGGCTTGCAGCAGCGGGCGTTTGGCCACATTGACAAGGCCATTCACGAAGTGGACGACGCCATCCGCATCGTTGCTTCCCACTCGTAATCTCGTCAGCCAATAAGAAAGGCGCCAGTGCAATAGCTCTGGCGCCTTTTCGTTTATTCCGTGGTGAATTCCGGCTCAGGCCATCGCTTTGGAGCCAAGCGGCCGCCGCAAGGGCCGCGCGCCGGGCACAGGGAACGTCATCTTCCAGAAGTTCGCGTCATTGTTAACGAACTCCACGCCCACATAAAAATGCCCGTCGCGTTCTTTCTTCGCATAGACCACACGCGACTCGATCGAACGGCTGGTATTTTCGTTTACCAGCAACAAGTCTTGCCCCGCGATCACCGGCTCATCCATTACCAGTTGCCCGCCCTGCTGGTTGATGGACCGCGTGGAGGCGCGCACGCAGAATTTTTCGCCTTGTTCGTTCGCACCGTGAACAATGACAGGCAACGTCATCGTCACGCGCAAAGTGCGCCGGCGCTCGCGGTATCGAAAATGTAGGACGCCCATGGGGACCTTCCTGCGCTGAAAATTTTCGGTCCGCCCTTGGCCACCGCCAGGAGATCGTTTCGAGTGAGACCTGCACGCCTCCTTGAAATTGGGGGGGTGTGCAACGCTTCCAGGAAACAACTCAGGCGCGGCTGACTCTGCGGATTATTCTGCCCTGCAGCACGCTTCCAGGACAATAGCTGGGCCGTACTAAAATACATCCACTCCTTTCAGTACGCTAGTACTTCTTCTTTGGATTGCAAAATTCTCCGGGTAATAGGACGACAGGGCTCAAAAAGTCACCGGGGGCTGAGGAAGGACTCCTCAGCCCCCGGAGGTCGCTGACTGGCTTTCAGGGAAGCACGTTTAATATCATTAAGCTCAGGCCGGGATCAGGTGCCAGAACCAGGCGACCAGAATTCCGTAATAAACAGACACCACGCCAAAGCTAACCGCGAATGTACTCAATGATTTGCCAAGGCCTAGATATTCCCGCTGCCAGTGCCGGCCACAAACCGCAATCATCAGCAGGCTCAGTACCGCCGTGACGGCCGCGACCACACTGACCATATTGGCGAGCCCGCCGCCCTGGCCGAGATGCACCACTTGCCGAATGGCACCTCCCAGGATTCCCGTGGCGAACGCCATCACCAGCCAAGCCGCAGGGGCCAGGATGCCAATCATGTACGCCCAGCGATCCTCCATGTAGAACAGCAGGATCAGCAGGGCCATATAGATAATCGTCTGATAAAAATGGAGCAGGAAGAAATCCGGCTCCAGATGACTCAAAAGTAGGAAACAAACCACTTGCGCACCCGCCAGGGTGGCGATATCGCGATAGGGCCTCATACGAGTTCCCCCTTTAGTCGAATACCGTGCCGCTTCTAGGGGCACCCCGGAGAAGCATTTCATTCTCAGGTCATCCGGCCAAAGTTATACCAGTGCAACCCGAAGGCCACGGAAATGTGCTCGCAAGCTGCTTCCTTTGTTGACGTTAGTAGGAGGGTAGGAAATTTCTAAACGATGGACGTGCGCCAAATCACGCTATCGTGAAAATCCAATGCGCAGCTTCCAAATCTTGCCAGTGCAAATCTCAGAGCGCAACAATCTCCGCTTGGAACGGCTTGTGGCTCAGGTCGAGTCGCGCGAGAGTCACCGGCAAATGGAACCTCCGAGGGCCGGCGCTCCCCGGGTTCAAATACAGCACGCCGTTTCGCTCGAACTGCTTCGCTTCGTGCGTGTGCCCGCTGATGACCGCCTGAAAACCCGAGGCCTCCGGCTTCAGGTCGAGATGCTGCAGGTTGTGCAGCATATAAAAAGTGACTTCGCCTGCTTCGACTACCACATGCAGCGGCAGTTCTTCAGCCCAGGCTTGCGTGTCCACGTTTCCGCGCACGGCAAAGACGGGGGCAATCCGTTTCAGCCACGTCAGAATTTCCGGGTCACCCACATCGCCCGCATGCAGGATCAAATCCATACCCCGCAGCGCTTCCCATGCTTCCGGGCGCAACAATCCGTGCGTATCAGAAATAATTCCCAACTGCATAAGCGCCCCGGCGGTTAATCCTTTTCGCGGTATTCCTCCGGCACGTCATCTTCGGGAACTTCGTGGGTGATGACCTCGGACTGGTCGGGATCCAGCGCGTTTTCAACTCCGGCGACGGCCTCGGCTTCGAAGGTCTGTCCTTCTTCCAGCAACTCCTCTACGCTCTCCGAATCCGCCCGGAGCCTCGCTGAGATCCCCTGTGTGTCGCCGGCTTGTCCTCCGGTCATGGCTCCCAATCCGCGCCGCTGATACTCCACAAGCTCCGTCCGATCAGCCTTGCCGCGGGCGGCGGGTTTCCGCGCGGCCTTCCGCTTCACGGCCTTTTTGGGTGTCGCGCTGACGCGCGCGCGCGCCTTTTTGGCCGCCGGTTTTGCTTTGCGTTTGGGTGCTGTCTTTTTCTTGGAATTCCTGGACTTCTTGACCTTCTTTTTCGTCGCCATGTTCGTATGCTCCCGTCTTGAGTCTACCACCGTGTTTGTTGGACAGCGATTCCAGGCGCTTGGGTGGAATTTCTCTACGCGCCGCATATAATGCAGATATTAATCCACCGCTGCCTCGGAGTGCGGTGCCGCCATGAATAAACAAGAATTGCGTGCACGCGTGGAAGAAGTTGGAATCGTACCGGTGATCCGCACCTCTTCTGCCGACGATGCGCGTTTCGCCGTCGAAGAGGTAGCGCACGGCGGCATCCCGGTCGTAGAAGTCACCATGACCGTTCCGGGCGCTATCGAAGTCATCCGCCAGTTGGCCAAATCCTTTCCCGAAGTCATTCTCGGCGCAGGCACTGTCGTGGACGAAGATACCGCCCACCAGTGTATGGACGCCGGCGCTCAGTTCATCGGCAATCCCGCGCTGGATCTTCCCACGGTTCAACGCGTTCTGAAGAACCCTGAAGTCATCATGATGTCCGGGGCGCTGACTCCCACGGAAGTGCTTAGCGCCTGGAAAGCCGGCGCCGACTTGGTGAAGATTTTCCCTTGCTCGCTTGTCGGTTCGGACAATTACATCCGCACTCTAAAGCGCCCCTTTCCCCAGATTCCCTTGATTGCCGGAGGTGGTGTAAACCAGCAAAATGCCGCGCACTATATCCTTGCCGGCGTTTCGGCATTAAGTGTTGGAAAAGAACTCATCCCCGCTGAATCCATGCTCCTCCACAAGCCCGACCGCATCCGCGAACTCACCAAGCGCTTCGCCGCCATCGTGCGCACCACCCGCGCCCGCCTCGCCGAGGCCCAAACGCAAGTCCCCGCTCAACGCTGAATACTGGCATCCGCATGGATGCGCTATGCTTCTCTTCCTACCTTGAACTGTTGAACTTTTGACTTTGAACCGAGTTTTTCAGAACTCCACATGCAGCCGCAACGTTGGCACCACCACCGGCCCGCGATCCTTGTTATATCCGGGATTCACCACATACTGCACGCCAGCCGCGGGAAAAATCCCTCTCCAAACGTGCACGGTATAAAAGCTCTCCAGAATGTTCTCGCGGCCATAATTCAGTTTGCCGTCGCCCAGCAAGAAGCCGAGTCCCCCATACCCCAGATACGCCGCATGATTGCGGCTGATTCCGTTGCTGACGAACACCAGCCCGACCCGGTCGTACTTCCTTCCCCAGCGCGCCCCATTTCCTCCCGCGCCAATCTGCCAAGTCTGGTCCACCTCGGTATAGGCATAGGATTCGTGCTGCCCCTCATTCCACCCCCACCGGCCGAATAATCCGATCCAATCGTTCAGCGGCTGCTCGAAATTTCCGCCGAAGCCGTACTTTATGGTCGTTTGCAGCGGATGGTTGGTAATCTCCGGCACCGGTGTTGCCGGATTCGCCAGCCAGGAATCCACCGCTTCCCGGTAATCGCCCATGTTGGCGTGATTGATGTACGTCAGCAGCCTGAGCGTGCCGGTAGGCAGCTTCCGGTGGACGCGGCCGTGCAGTTCCAGTTCGAAATTTTCCGAACGCGCGCGGCTCATATCGGCGTCGAGGTGAATGCCATTTGCCACCTTTGGCATCAGCGCTTCCGTGAAGCGCAACACGTAATTCCGGTCGTGGTACTCGAGCAGCGCGGCGAAGGTGAAGCCGCGGGTGTCCGCCGCATAATCCCACGTCCCGTTGTTGTCCACCGCCCAGTTCATGAACTGGAAATTTGAATCCGACCCGTAGGTGTTCACGTCGAAAAAGTCGGCCAGGCTCATCTTTCCGAAGCGCAATTCCAGCCGGCGTTCCGGCAATTCACGGAAAAGCGACATGGCCGTGCGTTCTGAACTCGACGTTTTTTTTCCAAGCGGAAAAATCTGGTGCCACATCAAACGCGCCACGTACGGCGCCTTGCTCAACGTCGGATTCCGGACCACGTCCAGATTGAAGAAGCCTGCCACGCCCAGCGCTTCCCCGAGTCCGTGTCCACCCGTTTCCTGGACGTCGCATAGAAACTCCGTTGTGCTCGTGGCTCGCCATCCCGTGTACAGCGTCAGAACCCGGGAGCTTGCATCCTGGGCTTCGGGCGTCAGGCTGTTTTTTCCCTGATATGGGGAATGAAATTCCGGATGGTACTGTGAGATGAAATTCGCCTGGCCGGAAAGCCAAATGCGGTCCCACGCCTCGTGCGGGAACATAATCGTCGCGGGCTCGCCCTCTGGCGTCTCAGGGCCTCCCGGGGAAGCATCCGCCTTCTGGGCTGGGTCCAGCGGCAGTTGTGCGCGCAAGACTGGTGCCCGGCCGCAGAGCGAGCCTGCCGCCAGGAGCAAGTGAATCAACCGAAGGCGCATTCCTTGACTCATATTAACTATAGTGAATAATCTTTATACACTACGCTTAATTACGTTGACCGGCAAGAAAAGAATGGCCCGGAAATAAGGCAGACACTGTGCGACTGGTCACAGTAGACGGCGGGAGAATTGGGGCCGGTGGGACAGGAAAAAAGCGATGCACCTTTTCTGAAGCCCCAACGCCGCTACAACACAGACATCGCCGCTAGGGCTCGCGCGCCACAATCTGCCGGGCATCCACGCGCGCGTGATCAATTGTCAATCCCCAGTGCAAATGCGGCCCGGTCACACGCCCTGTGGCCCCCACTTTTCCTATCTCCTCGGAAGCATTCACGGCAGCGCCGGCTTGCACGGCAATCTCCGAAAGATGCGCGTACAACGTATAAATCCCATACCCGTGATCAATCACCACGGTGTTTCCTGAATAATAGAGATTCTCGGCCACCACCACCCTCCCGGCTTGCGAGGCATAGACCGGGGTCCCGGCGGGCGCCGGAAAATCCACACCTGCATGCGGCGAACGCGCTTCGCCGTTCAACACCCGCCGCCGACCGAAGTTTTTTCCAGTGAAATCGCCCTTTAATGGCAGTACGAACTTCCCTTTCCACAGCGCTTCCAGCGTCAGAGTGTCGTAAATCGCCTTCATTTTTCTCTGGTCTTCCGCGGCGCGTTTCTCCTGTTCCGGGTCCGGATGCACGTACTGCTCTTCGACCTTCAAGTGCTCCGTCAGGAATTTTCCATTCCGTACGGTGATCGTCTGGCTGCATGCGGCTGGATTACCACCCTCGCCCGTCCAGGCAAGTTTCCAGTCATAAGTTCCCGCGGGCTTTTCCAAATCCACGGCCAAAAGCGAATGGAGAGTCGAGGAGCTTGCGGACTCTCTCCACAGCGGCATGGGGTGTCCATCCCATTCCGCTGTGATCGACTGGCCCACCTTTACGCCAGAAATCGTCACGGGCAGCAAACTGCCCTGCGCCGCCGTTGCCGCACTGAACTTCAAAACAACCCCTCCCCCACATTCCTTGGTCGCCGGGCGAGGCGGCATTGTGATGGGCTTTGTTTGTGCAGACGTTGTTAAGGAAGCCGCGCAGCACAGCGTGACTAAAACCACTCCGAATCGTCGCAAGGCAGTTCACTCCTTCTGGTCGTAAGCCGCAGTCAGCAAATAATTTCTTATTATTCTCTGCCCATGTGATGCCAGTCACAGCAAGAATCTGTGCCGCGGCGCAGACTTGTCACTGCGATGGCTAGCAGACGATCCATTGGAGTGGTCCTGATCGTCGCGCTCCTCGCCTGGTCCGTCAACCAGCGAGTGATTGCGTGCTCTAGCCTCCAATCTCGAGCAGCAGTTGTGGTGCAGGCAGGAACTTCACCTGCCCCCCAACCTGAACCTTCCCCTTCGCGCCACAACTGCTGCCCTATCGAGAAGAAGCACTCCCAGCAGTCCCGACCCTCTTCCCGTACTCCGTGTCAGCAACATGCGAAGCTCGATGTGAGTTGCTGCTCCATCGCGGCGAATCCCGCCTTGTACCTGCCGTTTCAAAAGGTTCGTACTGTCGAACTGAAGGAAGTCCTCATCTCCCTGGCGCTTTCGCCAGGGGTGCCGCCACCGCAGGCGCTTTCGATGGTGCCGGACTTTGCGGTGGCCTCTTTCGATACCTCAAGCGGTCTCCGCAGCGTGCTTCGCCTCTGAGCCGTTATTCCCCTCCTGAATGCCAAACGGAAGTACGCACGGGACGCGTCTCCCGGTAAATAACCCATTTGAAATTTTGAGGAGATTCATCATGAAAGTCCGTAAGTTGGCTGTATTCACAATTCTCGCTCTGGCGGCCTGGCTGCCCCTGCAAGCGCAGCAATCTCAGGCACCCGCAACTCCGCAAGACACCAGCAAGGAAGCCAAGCACGAATGTTGCTGCGCCGCGAAGGGCGATTCCCCACAAAGTGCGGCGGCTCACGAGCACTCGGCGATGAACTGCTGCCACGATCAGAAAGAGGGCCAAGCCAAAGCATCCTGCTGCGATGGCAAAGATGCCAAGGAAATGGCCTGCTGCTCCAAGAAGGACGAGGCTGCTAAGTCCGCCATGAATTGCTGCAAGGATAGGAAAGACGGGCAGTGCTCCAAGGATGGGAAATCCTGCTGCCAGAACATGGCGACCAAGGACGCCAAGGACTGCTGCACCGGCATGGGCAACCACTGCCCGGCGCGCGCCGGAAAGTGAACTCCGGACAACAAAGCGGCTCCGCGAAACCGCGGAGCCGCTTTACATCCAGCTCACAGCAAGCCAACTCTTTTAGATCTTCAGCCCCATCACCCGGACCAGCTTCTCCTCCAGCCGCTTAAGCTCCTGCTCGCGGGCATGTTCCTCCCTTGTGCGGTCATTCAGAGCCTCTTTCAGCAGCTTGAGGTTCTGTCGCAACTCCATCTGCCCCAGCGCCACCCGGCTCAGCGCCCACAGCGCTTCTTTCTGCTCGGATTCCAGCTCGCGTGGCTGGCGGTCAATCACGCACAAGGTCCCCAACGCAAAGCCATCTTCGTTGATGATTGGCGCGCCGGTGTAAAACCGGATGTGTGGTTCTCCCGTGACCATCGGATTTTCCTTGAAGCGCGGATCTTTCAGCGTATCCGGCACAATAAACAGGTCTTCCTGCTGGATGGCATGCGCGCAGAACGAAGTTTCCTTCGGCGTCTCGCGAATCTGCACCCCCACGCGCGATTTGAACCACTGCCGGTGGTCGTCCACCAGCGACAGCATGGCGATGGGCGTCTTGCAGATGTATGCCGCCAGCGTTACCAGATCATCGAAGGTCTGTTCGGGTTCGGAGTCGAGAATGGCGTAGCGGTCCAGCGCTGCCACACGGGCCGCCTCTTGACGTGCCGCTTCCTGAGAGGGAGCTGAAGCATCCATGGCTGCCTCCGTAGACCTGCCGTCAAAAAGCAGGGTTGGAAAGGGCATCATACTCCACCCGGCTTGCCTCGGGAAGGACGCGAAATACTGTTCCATGGGCGAAAAAGCTGCAACCTCCTTTAGACTAGTCGTGACGGTTGCTGCGACTGAGGGGGAACGGAAACATGCGCAAGGAGTTTCGCATCAAGGCAGCGTTGGGACTTCTGCTGGCCACTCTTTCAGCAATCCCAATTCACGGACAAAAGAACACCACCTCCACCGCGCAGCCCGAAGTGGAACGCCACAGCTTTGCACAGAATTTTGCGAAGGCTCTTAACTCCGCCGAGGCCGACTATTTCAAGCAGCACCAGGCCTATGCCACGTGGGACAACCTGCTGGGCCTCGGCTATTTTTCATCCTCCGGCACCAAATGGTCCGCTCCGGAATTTCCCACCGTGGTTCACGCCCTGTATGGCAGCGGCTCGGAAGTGGTGCCAGGCTGGCGCCTTCGCCTGCACCTTTCCAACAACGGCAAGGCCTATGACGCCTCCATCGAAGATGTGAACGATTTGAAGTGCGGTTATGCGGTGACCACCGACGAGCGGGGCATGATTCGCCAGGGGAGGTCGGTCACCTGTAACTAACTTTAAGGCAGCATTTCGCTTGTCGGAACGGCCGGGACTTTAATCCCCGGAAGCCACTCGGGCTTCATCTTCCTGCTCACGATGCAGCGGCAGGATCGAGAAATACTTGTAACGGCAGGGTTCGCACCGCAGCGCGGGTATGCGCAGCATCCGCCACAGGAAGGCCGTCAACGAACTGACGTATTCGGGCGATATGCGCTTTACGGCAAGGTTTCCGCAAATCGGGCAGTGCGCATAGAAGGAATAGCTCAGTGGCATTAGCCGCGCATGAAAGCGCGAGTGGCAGTCCTGGCATCGCCAGGGATAAACACCCATCGCGCTCAATATGTAATCAGCCAAATTTTGGCGGCGCGATCTGCGCGCTCCGCCGTGATTGCAGACTGGGCAAATCATTCGGTCGGCTGGGTTCTCCCTGAATTTGTGCCAGATTAGGACAAAGTCTTCTGCCAGGCAAGGGCCAGTTGTACTGGAGACTTTGGGTACAATAGTTCCAGAGGGTACCATGGCCAATTACACCGACGAGCACGCGCGATCTGGAATTTCCACGAAGCTTCCCCAACTCGAGACCTGGCCGAATCAATATCCGGGTTACGTTATCACCACGCGCTTCCCGGAATACTCGTCCGTGTGCCCCAAAACCGGGCTGCCCGACTTTGGCACCATCACCATCCAGTACAAGCCCCGCAAGTCTTGCATTGAGCTGAAGTCTCTCAAAATGTATCTGCTGGCCTACCGCAATCTTGGGATTTTTTATGAAAACGCCGTCAATAAAATGTTGCATGACATCGTGGAGGCAACCAATCCCGAGTGGTGCGTTATCCGCGGCGAGTTCACTCCCCGTGGCGGGCTCAACACGTCCATCTTCGCCCGCTGGCCCGAACGCAAGGCCGAGTCGCGGGGTGGGAAACCGCGCAAATCCCGTTGATGGAGAATAGACTTCGCTGGCGTCTCGATGGATAATTCCGTGTCGGCTTCTTTCAGTTTGACCCTATCCGAGGAGGGGGAATGAGCATTTCTCCAAATGTTCCAAGCCCGCAGGAGTCCTACCACTATGACAGTGGCGGGGGAACTCCGCGCTGGATCACCATTCTTTTCGCGGTGCTGGTTGCCGCCATCGGCGCACTCGCCTACGCGGGCCACTCCATCCAGGCCCGCCTGGAGCAAGAGGTTTCCAAGGCCGAAGATCAGAACAAGATTCTGACCGCGCAACTCGAGCAGGCCAACACCCGGCTGGCGGATCTGAAGGGCCAGATGGATGTCACCTCCCAGAAAATCGGCATGACGCAGGCGGAGCTCGCCGACGCGCGCAGCCGCGCCGAGTCCATTCGCAAGCAGCAAACGGCAAGCGATGCCAAGCTTTCCGCGCAAATCGCGCAGACTCAAAAGGAAAGCGAAGAAAAAATCGGTGCCGTGGCAACTGATGTTACCGGCGCCAAGAAAGACATCGAAGCCACCCGCTCCGACCTGGAAGCCACGAAGTCCAAGCTCGAGCGGACCAATGGCGACATGGGCGTGATGAGCGGACTGATCGCGCGCAACCACGACGACCTTGAGGAGCTCAGGCGCCGCGGCGACCGTAACTACTACGAATTCACGCTGCAGAAGGCAAAGACCCCGCAGCGCGTCGGCCCCGTGCAGCTTCGCCTGGACAAGTCCGATCAGAAAAAATCCAAATACACCATGACCGTCCTGGCCGATGACAAGTCCATCGAGAAAAAAGACAAGACCGCCGGCGAACCCGTGCAATTTTACGTAAAAGGCGCCGCCCGGCAGGCCCCCTTTGAAATCGTCGTCTTCGACGTGAACAAGAATCAGATCACCGGCTATCTGGCCACTCCGAAGGACGCCAGCAGCCCCAGCAGCGCACCAGCCGCCGCGCCGGCGAAGCAGTAGGCGGCTAGCACCCGCGGCAAACATGGCCGCAACCATCCAAAAGCGCGTGGGACTTGTGTCACGAGAAGTTGGGGATCTCGAGACCCGTCGTTTGCCAAGCGCGTGCCAACTCCTAATTTTTTTGTGCGTTTCCTTGGCCTGTGTTGGAGGCACGCCTGCACAGGACAACCCGGCTCAGGCGCCTCAGACCATCCAAGTAAAAGTGGCCCGCGTCAACGTCGGCGTGGTTGTCACGGACGCCAAAGGAAAATTCGTCGAAGGTCTCCCTCGCGATTCCTTCCACGTGTTTGATAACGGCGCGGAACAGCCAATCACGGAATTCACACCGATTGAAGAGCCCGGGCAGGTCCTGCTGCTGATCGAAGCCGGCCCCGCTGCCTATTTCCTGCAGGATGCCAACCTCTTCGCCGCCAACACCATGCTTAAGGGACTTTCCGCAGGCGACCGCGTGGCGGTTGTGCAATACACCGATGCCCCTCATGCGGTCCTCGACTTCACGGCCGATAAGAGCGCGGCCCAGCTTGCGCTCGACTCTCTTCAATTCAACGTCGGCTTCGGCGATCTGAACCTGTCCAGCAGCCTTTGCACAGTCCTCGATTGGGTGGCCCAGACTCCCGGTAAGAAAACGATTGTCCTGATCGCCAGCGGTGTAGACACTTCGCCCCCGGCTGCCATTAACGCGCTGCAAGCGCGCCTGCAGACCGGCGACATCCGCGTCCTGTGTGTTTCCACCAGCGGCCCCCTTCGTAACGGGAAACTCGCCGGCAAAGCCAAGGTCCAACAGACCCAGGAAGAATTTGCCGCCGCGGACCAACTGTTGCAATGGATCGCCGGCGCGACGGGTGGCCGCGCCTACTTCCCCATGAACGGCAAGGCCTTTGAAGAAACGTATCGTGAGGTGGCGCAAATCGTGCGCCACGAATACAGCCTGGCCTTTGCGCCGCCTTCCGCTGACGGCGCGATTCACCAGGTTGATGTGAAAGTGCATCCCGGGAATGCACAGGGAAAAGGAAAGGAAGCCGCCTACCGCATCGATCACCGCAAAGCGTATCAGGCTCCGAAGGAATAGATCCTCAGCTATCGGCCGTAATTTTTCGGGAGATTATTTTGCCTGAAGCGACTTGTGGTAAGCGTCCAGGATGGCGTTCACAAATCCCCCAGCGTCCTCGGAGGAATATTTCTTCGCCAGATCCACGGCTTCGTTGATGACGACTTTGGCAGGCGTGTCCGTGGCGCGCATTTCGTGCAGCGCCAGCCGCAGAATCGCGCGATCGATGGAGGCGATGCGCTCCAACTTCCAGTTGGAAGCGTGCTTGACGATTAATTCATCGAGCGTTGCGGCATCGTGCGAAGCGCCTTCGAATAGCTGATTGGCAAAGGTTCGAGTCTGCGCCGCGGCCTTGGCGCTCTTCCAGAAAACGGGCTCCAGCCTCTCCGGCGGTTGCTGGCTCATGTCCCATTGGAACAACATCTGCATTGCGAACTCGCGGGATTTGGTGCGTAGAGACACGTTACTTCCGCCGCCCTTTGCCGCTCGCCGGCGATTTCGCCCCGCCGCGCAGCTTGCGTGAGAGTTGACCCATCTCAATTGCACCCAGTCCGGCTTCAAAGCCCTTGTTGCCGCCCTTCAAGCCGGCGCGGTCAATGGCCTGCTCCAGGGTGTCGCACGTAAGCACGCAGAACATCACCGGAACTCCAGTATCCATCTGCGCCAACTGCAAGCCACGCGCGGTCTCCGAGCAAACATAATCGTAGTGCGCGGTTTCTCCGCGCAGGATGCAGCCAATGGCGATCAAGGCGTCGTAACGGCCAGTGACCGCCAGCTTCTTTGAAGCCAGGGGCAATTCGAACGATCCGGGCACGTGCACCACATCCACGTCCTTGCCGGCCGCACCGCCGCGTTCCAGAGCATCCAACGCGCCCTGCAGCAACCGCTCGGTAATAAAACTGTTGAAGCGGCTTACCACAATCCCAAAGCGCATGCCCTCCGCGCTCAGCCCTCCGTCAATTTTTCTCGGCTCAATCATTTCTCGGATTCCAATCCTTTACTTCCTTTGCCTCATTTGCCACATTTACTTACCTTGAAAATTTGGCGTTCGCTTCTCCAGAAACGCCTTTGTTCCTTCCCGCATATCTTCGGTCGCGCAGCAAAGGCCAAACAGCGTCGCTTCTAGGAACAGTCCTTCTTCCTGCGGCATCTCCACGCCGCGCTCAATCACTTCCATGCAGTATTTCACGGCCAGCGGCGCTTTCTCGATAATCTTTTTGGCCATGGCTTCCGCGGCAGGCAGAAGCTCCGCGGGCTCATGGATGTGATTCACCAAGCCGATGCGCTGCGCCTCTTCAGCGGTGATCATTTCGCCGGTCAGGCAAAGCTCGTGGGCAACTCCTTTACCACAAAGCCGCGCCAGCCGCTGGGATCCCCCATAACCCGGAATGATCCCCAGCTTTACCTCGGGCTGCCCCAGCTTCGCATTCTTGCTGGCCAGCCGAATCGAACAAGAGAGTGCCAATTCGCACCCGCCGCCCAGTGCAAAGCCATTTATGGCGCAGATCGAAGGCTTGCCGATCGTTTCGAGCAGATGGAACACACTCTGCCCGAACAAAGAAAACTCCTTGCCGCGTACCGGCGTCTGTTGCGCCAGTTCGTTGATGTCCGCACCAGCCACAAAAGCCTTTTCACCGGAGCCCGTCAGGATCAGCACGCGCACCGAAGCATCATTCCGCGCATCCGTCAGCGCATGCTCGAACTCTTCAATCGTCTTCCGGTTCAGCGCGTTCAGCACTTTCGGGCGATTGAAGGTGATCCAGGCAATTCCATCCTTCTTTTCGTATAGCAAATTTTCGTAAGCCATGATCGTTCCTCAAAGTTGCATAGGTTTTGGATTGGCGGGATCCGCATAGTCGTAAAAGCCGCGGCCCGATTTGCGCCCGTTCCATCCCGCCAAGACCATGCGCTTCAGCAGCGGTGGCGCGGCAAAGCGCTTCTCCTTGAACTCATCAAACATAATCTGCGAAATGTAGTACGTCGTATCCAGGCCGACAAAATCGAGCAGCGTGAACGGCCCCATCGGATATCCGCAGCCAAGTTTCATGGAATTATCAATGTCCACAATCGAGCCCACGCCCTCTTCTAGCGCGCGAATCGCGTCCAGCAGGTACGGCACCAGCAGGCGGTTCACGATGAAGCCACCGCCATCGTTCGCGCGCACCGGCGTTTTGCCCAGCTTCGCGCCGAATTCCACCATCTCTTCGTACACCGCCGCGTCCGTGGCGATGGTCTTCACCACTTCCACCAGCTTCATCACCGGGACGGGATTGAAAAAGTGCAACCCGACGAACCGCTCCGGACGCTTCGTTGCGGCCGCCATTTCGATAATCGGCAACGAAGAGGTGTTGCTGGCAAAAATCGTTCCGGGCGGGCAAATCTTGTCGAGGGCGCCATACAGTTCCCGCTTCACCGGCAATTGCTCGATGATCGCCTCGATGATCACGTCGCAATCCTTCAACTCTTCCAGCGAAGTGGTGCCCTTCAGACGCCCGCGCACTTCGCCGCGCGCGGCATCCGTAAGGGTGCCCTTTTCCACCAGGCGCGCCAGGTTCTTCTCAATTCCCTTTAGCCCCTTCTCCACCAACTCGGCGCTTACTTCACGCACCGTGGTCGGAAAGCCCGCCTGCGCGCACACCTGCGCGATGCCCGAACCCATCAAGCCACACCCGACGACGCCGACTTTTCGAATCGCCATGCAATCCTCTCGACTGTAATTCCGTGCACAACTGGCGGGAAGCGCCACCCGCTCCAGTGTACCAAAGCCCATCCGGGAACTCACACGCGCCAAGGCGAGTCCGGAACCACGCCCATCGCAATCTTGCACAGCCGTGCACACATTTCCACAGATGGTCCACTTACCCTGCTCGTCAGCGCTTCGTAAAATTCAACTTGCTTGCTGGAGGTGGCGGATGCTTTTCGCAACGGTGACGCGCGGAAAACGGGCCGGAGTGCGGCTTGTCCCACACCGCTTCAGGGACAATCGCTACCACGTTCAGCTGGGCAAAATCGGTCCCTACATCCCGGTGACGGATTACCGCGACATCCCCTCATACCTCGCCAACGGTTATTCCCTGTTGATGAGCGAAGGCGCCGATCGCTGCACCCCCACTCTCATACGTCCCGCTTCGATTCGCGGCTGGAGGCCCGATCTCCGCGAGCCATTCTATCGCTCGCTCTGAACGATTCCCCCAAGCTGGGTTTCTTCTCTAGATAAAACGATTTGTCTTTCAGCAAGCCGCTGCCAGCGTGCCATGCGTGGTGTCGATTGCATCCGCTCCCATTCGACCTATAGGTAGAAACAAGGAATTGGGAGGCGGCCATGCAGACACAATCTCCAGCCCAGCAAAACGCAACCTCATCCGCGCAAGGGATATTGGGATTCAGCTTCATAATGCTCTTTTGCTGCACTTTGCAGCAAGCCGCGGCTCTTTTAGGAGACTTGCTCTGCGGCTGGGCCAGCCAGTTCCTGCACGCACTGCCCTGGCTGCTCCTCGCGGTCTGGCGGCTCCTGGGTTCGCAAGCGCTTGATCTGGAACGCTTTTGTGGATGCTACCGGATGCTGGCTTCGTTTGTGCCTCTGGCTCATTGCCTGCTGGCGATGACCCTCCGGTAAACTGGGGTGCGGCCACTTAGAACAATGCGTTCCTGCGCTGCGGTAACTGTCGATTCCCGGCTTCTTCGTTCGACTAATCCGTAGGGTGTTGGTTAGGAAAGTGAGAGTCCGCAATTCAAGGGAGATGCAAACACATGCGATTTCTGATGATGATCAAGTCCTCCGAGAATCAAGGACCTCTACCCAAAGCGGTGCTGGATGCCCTGAACAAGGCAAGCGCAGAAGACCCCAAGCCAGACCGGATGATCGCAACCGGCGCGCTATATCCAACGGCGGCCAGCACGCGAGTGCGCGTTTCGCAAGGCCAACTCAGCGTGATCGATGGCCCATTCACCGAGACCAGAGAAGTGGTGGGAGGTTACGCGATTATGGAGTTCGATACAAAAGAGGAAGCGCTCGAGAGCACCCGCGGGTTCATGGATCTTTATCGCAAACACTGGCCCGGTTGGGAGGGCGAGACCGAACTCCGCCAGATTTTCGGCCCGAATGACTTCACTATAGAAGAGGGAAAAGTCCACCTGAAGCCGGAAGCGCGACGCTCAAAATAGGAAGAGGCCGCAGCGCGCGGCCTCTTGTTTGTTCCACTCGGTCCTAGATCTCGCTCAGGAAATCGGCAGGGATACGGGATGCTCCAACCGGAATTCCAGCAGAGATTCGCTAGGAATTTGCAGCTGTTCGCCCTTCTTGGAGGCGGCGATTGCCGTGCCCGCTCCAGCGCCGGCCAACGCTCCGATTCCCGCACCCTTGCCACCACCCGCGAGTCCACCGATCAAAGCACCTAACCCCGCGCCGCCGATGACTTTCTTGGCCGTGTTTCCGCCTTCGCCCTTCCCTTTGATTTCATAAGTACTGGTCAGCAGGGGATAATTCGTGCCCTTGATATTGATGTCGGTCAGTTCCAGCACCAGTTCAGAACTTCCCGACATCCTGCCAGAGGAAGAGGCATCGGTCAGTTGGCCGTACACAGTAGTCCCGCGCGGCGCAACCACGATGTCCTCGGCCTGCAGGTTTGCTTCCAGGGTCGCTGTAAAGCGATACCCCTTCTTCTGCTTGCTCGAGTCGATCGAATCCACCATGCGAACCAATATGCGTGTGCCGGCGGGAACGGTTACCCGCTTCTTGCTTTGCGGCGTTGCCGCGTTGCCAATTCCGAAATTCGGAGTGAGCACGGCCATTCCCAGCAGAAGTGACGCCGTCCAAAGAAAACTCTTTCGTGTTTTCATGTTCTCATCCTCCCTGGATTACATACCCTGCCCGGCGATGGGCAGCGATGAAATGATTTTCAGATCGATGATGGACAAGAGTTGATGTTCGACCATGGCGAACCGTGCCGCGGTCACGCCGCCCAGCGACGCTTTCACCTTTTCATAGGTCTGCGCGAGAAGTTCCTGGCGCGCCTTCTGATAAGCCATGGCATTCTGAATCAGCTTGTCGGCTTCGTCGTCGGTCAAATTGTTATAATTCGCGGCATACTCCTTGATATTGGCGATGCGCTGGTCGTTGAGCTTGGAGAGTTGCGCATCATAGTCGCTGTAAATCGGCCAGAACTTCGCGGAATCCTGGGAATTCAGGGCCATCATGGCGCCCATGATTTCCGCTCTTTCCTGGCGCACGTCGCGCCGCATCAGCGCGATATACGCGTCCGTGTTTTTCTTCTGTGCGTCGGCTTCCGGAGTGGGAGCCGCCTTGGCCGCAGGCTTGGCCGCGGGTTTGTCTGTCTGGGATTGTGCGCGAAGCGCTGGCGCGAACAAAGCTAAGGCGCCAAACAGCGTCGCCAGCAAGACGCGATTTACGACCTTCATAGTGTTCCACCTTTCGGATTGGATTTGCTGCCTTGATATCGCGAAACGAACGATAACGGAGAGATTCGGCACTGGAGAAGATACCATAAACATCTAGTGCTTCAAATTCATGGGCGGGCCACTGACGCGCTTCCCTTTCATGTCCACGGTGACTTCTACACGGTTAGCGATCTTGATGAAGGGAATCCCGCTGTTCATGCCGTACTCTTTACGGTCAAAGGCCATGGTGCCAGCGATGTTGCCCTCGCCTGTTCCGATGCCTGTCACCGTGAATGTCAGTTTTTCGTCGCGAGTTACGCCGCGGATGGTGAACTTCCCATCCACTTCGAAAGTGGCCGGCCCGGTCTGCACAATCTTCGTGGAGTGAAACGTTATATAGGGATTATCTTCCACGGAGAAGAAATCCTTGCTCTTGAGCTTGCCGTTCTTCATGCCGCTGCCGGTGTCCACGCTATCCGCCTGGATCTTGATATCCAGGACTCCGGTGCTAACATCGGTGGAGGTAAACGCCAAAGTCGCCTCCCATTTATTGAAGGTGCCTTTAATGGGCACGGAAGCTTCCACGTCGAAGCGAACCGTGCTTTGCCCCGGCGTGATCACAAAGACGGGAACGTCTCCGGTTGCGGTTGCGGAAGTGCCAAGGAGAACCAGGGCAAAGAGGGAAAATAATAGACGTTTCATGGGCGGAGCATCCTACTTTCCCTTGCCCTTTGTCAATGACTGGATGCGCTGTGGAGATTCGCTGCGAACCAGTAGAGTTAAGCGAAGGCTTCCACAAGGATGGCGATGCCCTGGCCGCCGCCGATGCAGGCCGTGGCCAAGCCATAGCGCAGGCCCTTGCGGCGCAACTCATTCAACAGAGTAATGACCAGGCGCGTGCCGGAAGCTCCGAGTGGATGGCCCAGTGCGATGGCGCCGCCATTGACATTCGTTTTGTCGCGATTCAGGCCGAGTTCTTTTTCCACGGCGAGATACTGCGCGGCGAAGGCCTCGTTCACTTCGACGCGATCGATTTGCTCAAGCCGGAGTCCCGCAGCCTGCAGCGCCTTTCGCGAAGAAGGCACCGGACCGATGCCCATGATGCTGGGGTCCACGCCTGCCACGCCCCACGACACGATACGCCCCAACGGCTTCAGCCCGCGTTCCTTCGCGGTTTTCTCGCGCGTCAGCACAACCGCCGCCGCCCCATCCACGATGCCGCTGGCATTCCCCGCCGTCACCATGCCGTCCTTCTTGAACGAAGCCGGCAGCTTCTCCAGTGTCTCCATCGTCGTTTCCGGGCGGCGGTGGTCGTCTTCGCTAACCACGATGGTCTTTTTTCCCTGCCTCACTTCCACGGGCGTAATCTCTTCTTTCAAATAGCAGGATTTGAACGCGGCATTCGCTGCTTGCTGGCTGCGCAGCGCATAAGCATCCGCGTCCTTGCGCGTAATTCCGTTCTGGCCGGCAAGCTTTTCCGCGGTCAACGCCATTGGCAAATTACAGTAGGTATCCGTCAGACCCACCATCAGCGAGTCTTCCAGCGCACCGCCGCCGAGTTTCAATCCGTTTCGCAATCCGCGAATCACAAACGGCGCCTGGGTCATATTTTCCATGCCGCCCGCCAGCACCATCGCCGACTCCCCCAGCAACAGGCGTTGCGCGCCCTGCACGATGGCTTCAATGCCAGAGCCGCAGAGGCGATTCACCGTCACCGCCGGCGTCTCGATTTTAAGTCCCGCCTTTAGCCCAACGTGCCGTGCGCCATAGATCGCGTCCGCGCTGGTCTGCATCACATTGCCGAAAATCACGTGATCGAACTCCGCCGGGTCCGCTCCCGATCGCTGAATCGCGGCCTTGCCGGCATGCGCGCCCAGTTCAATCGCCGAAACATCCGAAAATGCGCCCGTATACCGCGCCATGGGCGTGCGCGCGCCCGCAACAATCACCACATCCGTTGGAAACATGACTTTCCTTTCTGATTAAAGCTTGGGAATTTCGGAGAGGACCACGGTGTCGCCGCCGCGTTTCCGCGCTTCTTCCATGCTGAACTCGGCGCGATTCATCAGGTCGGTCACAATGTCTTCGCTGTCGTATTCCTGCCGCGCGGAAGCCTCCACGATGCCAGCGCTGAGCGTGATTTGCGTGGAATCCCATGGCGGGCGAACGCCGGCCGCCGCGCGGCGCAGCTTATCCACGAGATTCTGCGCGCCGGACAGGCTAGTGTCCGGCAAGATGAACGCCAGCGCCCACGACGTATATTTTACCGGCACGTCGTTCTGCCGCACAATCGGCTGCAGCGAACGCGCCAATTGCTCCAGGAATTTCTCTAGCGGCATCTCGCCCTGCGCCCGGAGCATGTCCGCCCCGCGGTCAATTTGCAAAACAGCGAGCGAAAGCGGCGTGCCCTGCGTCCGTGCGCGATCCGCTTCATTCAGCAGGCAACCCACGTAAGAACTCCGGCTCAGCAAGCCGGTGCGCTCGTCGGAAACACCCATGCGCCGCACCAGACTGCGCAGTCGCGTGTGGCTCACGCTCATCATCATCTGGTCGCCGATCGCCTGCAGGAAATAGGTCTGGTTCGGCTTCCATTGGTATGGCTTGTCATGCGCCACGATTAACACTCCGGCGGGCGCCTGCGTTTCCTTATCCGTGATGGTCACTCCCAGTGCGGTGGAAAGGCCCATGTCTTTCAATATTGATTCGTCGGAGGCGTCCACCACCAGACCGCCCAATTCGTCGGGGATCGCGTTTTCCACCTGCGCCAGCAGCAGCACCACCTGCGCGGCCGGAGTGGGTTTCAGCCCCGAACCCTGATATTCAGCGGTCATTTCCGGGGGCCGGCCTGGCGCGCCAATCACGGCAAAGGTCCGCGCCGCTTTCAGATAAGCGCCGACTTCGTTCACCGTGGTATTGAGCATCGCGCGCGGAGTCTGCTGCCGGAAAATCTTCTGGTTAATCTCTGAAATTTTGGTCAAATCGCGCAGTGTTTCCGCGGTATAGCTTCCCGTCCGACCCGTTGGCGAGGTCGGCTTTTCTTCCACAGCCGGAGCCGCGGCCACCGGTTTCTTTGGCGCCTCCGCTTTCGGCGCGGCCTTCGGCCACCAGTTGGCCATCTGATAAAGATTCTGCAGGCGGGCGTTGCGTTCCTCTTCGCCGGGAAACATTGCCGCGATTTTTTGCAGGCGCTCGATGGCTTTACTCTGCAGCGAGTACTGCAAAAAAATTTCCGTCTGTACGATCAGATCGTCCAGCGCCTGAACCTTGCGGCCTTCCTCGGTTGCCGCTGGAAGCGCTTCCACTTCGGCGTCGGAATGCGCTTTTTTCGGCGGAGCGGCATTCTGTTGAATGGTCGCGCCTTTGGCCATGCGGCTGGCAATCCTCTTCAGGAACGTTTCATCCGCGTGTCCGCGCAGGCGTTCCAAGCGCTCCTGGTTGCGGTAATCGTAGGCGTCGATGTCCACCAGGCGGTCCAGGACCTCGCACGCCTTGGGAAACAGTCCGGAATTGAAGTTGGCGTCGAACAGGCGGATCAGCACCTCAAAATATTGCGACTCGCGGTTCAGCTCGCTGTAAAGGGCCGCCCAGAATTCAAGAATGGGAATGGACTCGGGATGTTTCGCCCCGAGCGCCTCCACCTGGGCCATGAAGTCGGCCGATTTCTTGTCGGCAAACATCCGGCGCTTCAGCGCCTGCAGGATTTCCACCGACTTGGGATCTTCATCCGCGTTCGCATAGGCATCGGCGAGATCAAAGAGCCGCGTAACCCCTTCGTTCTTCTCTTTCAGCAGTTTTTCCAGGATGCCGCGTGCGCGATCGAGTTGTCCGGACTGCACCAGCGAATCCGCAAACGTGTCCAGAAACGGCACGTCGCTTTCGCTCGCCGCAAACGGCTCCAGCAGCGCAGCCGCTTCGGCGGCCTCTCCATTTCGGAGCCTGGCTTCCGCGTAGAGCAGCGACACACTGCGCTCGTTCGGCGCAAGTCCATGCGCGCGCTGCAATAGTTTCAACGCGTCCGCTTGAGCCCCGGAAGCAGTTGCAAGCTGCGCCGACCGCAAAAACGCCCGCGCGGAAAGCGCATTTTTTCCGAGCTGCGAGGCGATTTCCGCCACCTTCATCTGCCGGGAAAGATTATCGGGATCGAGCTGCGCCGTGCGCTCCCAGCAGAACAACGCATCTTCGCCACGCCCCGCCTCGGAAAACATTTCGCCAGCCTTCGAATATTGCTCGATGGCTTCCTCTCCGCGATTCTGTTTCTGAAGCAGAAAGGCGTAGCGAGCAATGCGCTCCGGAGATTGCGGCGCCAGCGCATTCTTGAGGAAACGGTTGTAAAGAGCCAGCGCTTTGGTTTCGTCCCTGGGATCAATCAGCAGGTCAAACAGGTGGCCGTAATAAACGGCGGCGCGGTCCGGTTGCTCGATGCGCGCATAAAGGTCACCCAGCGCCTGCGAAGCTTCCTGATGCTGCGGAGCGGCATCGAGCACGGAGAGGTACGCTTCAATGGCGTCCTCGAACTTATTTTTCTCGACGTACTTCTTCGCCCGCTCCAGCTGTTTGCTGACGTCTGTGGCCATCAATCCTTGCCTTAATTTCAGTGCTGGGTGGCATTCATCGCTGAGAGGGGCGCGAGGAACACCTTTTCCACTATATACCCGCCGCAAGGGCACACCACAAGCGGAGTCCGGCAGCGGTGGGCAATCGGTAAGAGGGGGAGGAGGCGTTTTCGATCAGGGAATCGCGGCCAGCAGGCTGGTCATCGGCGCGTTGTCGCCTGTGAATTCGCTCAGGTGGACGAACAAGTCTCTGTTCCCCGGCCCGAAAACAAAGCTGGCGCCGAGTTGAAACGGATCCTTGCCCAGCTTGTGCTGGCGGTGTCCCGCGGCTCTCGCGCGGTTTCGCGCGGCAAAATTGTCACGGGTAAACAGTCCAAAGAAAGTTGTTTTCCGCAGTTCAATCGCGCGATAGGCAATTCGCCCGGCATCCACCAGCAGCGGAAAGGTGATGCCTGTTTCTTCCCGGAAGATTCGCGCGTAACGCATGTCGCCCAGCCCGATGGCTGCCAGATTGGCGCCGCGCTTCCGGAACTCCGATTCGTGTTCGCGCAACTGCGCGACGTGCTCCCGGCAGAAGATTCAGCCGTAATGCCGCAAAAACACCAGCACCGCTGGGCCGCTGGCCCAGAAACTTCCCAACACCACTTCCCTCTCATCGGTATCCGGCAGGGAAATGTCTGCAAGCCGCGAACTCAGACTCTCCGTCATATCTGCTGCGGATTCTCTTGCGATTCTGCATGGGTGTCAATTGTTAAACCCCGGTGTCGAACCGCGACTGCCGAGGCGCATCGCTGTGCGCTACTATGTGAGTTTCCATGTTGCGAAAGGCCCTCATCGCAGCCGGTGGCTTGCTCCTTCTCTTTGGAGCGTCTCTCCTTGGCGCACGCCTGCTGGTGGCAAGGGCGGCCCACGGCAAAACCTACTCCGACGTCTCGCAGATTCCCCATCGCCGCGTCGGCCTCGTCCTCGGGTGCCCGAAGCGGATTACCGGAGGTTGGTCCAACCCATTCTTTGAAAACCGCATGGCCGCCGCCGCGGAGCTTTATCACAATGGCAGGGTGGATTATCTCATCGTCAGCGGCGACAACCATATTCAAGGCTATGACGAACCCACCGACATGAAGAACTCCCTGGTGGAAAAAGGTGTGCCGAAGGACCGCATCTACCTGGATTACGCGGGGCTGCGAACATTGGATTCCGTGGTACGCGTGAAGCAAATTTTCCTGCAGGATAATGTGACCGTCGTTTCACAGGACTTCCACAACCAGCGCGCTATTTTTCTGGCCGCGCATCACGGTATCGATGCCATCGGCTTCGACGCCGCGGACGTTGCTCCGCAATACGCCTTCAAAACCTTGTTACGCGAGCAGTTCGCCAAGGTGAAGGCTGTCCTGGATGTCTACGTTCTCCACACCCAGCCCCACTTCCTGGGCCGCCGGATTGCGGTGGGTGGTCCCTGATTCGCGATCATGGTGAGTTCCTAGCTGGGTAAAAGCCCCCCCTCCAGAAGTCATTCCGAGCGAAGCGAGGAATCTGCTGTTGTGACTCCACGCAGGAGACTCTTCGCCGCGGCACCGCATCTACAAATTGGAACTCCATCTCACTCCGCGAGGCCTCCCTTGGCTACTCTTCGACACTCGACTGCATGCGCTTCGATCTTGCTGGCAATGACGCTCGCCAACGCGCAAACGCCTCAGGCGACTGGCACGCTCACCGCGAATCCCGTCTACGAGAAAAACTGCGCAAAGTGTCATGGCAAAACCGCCGAAGGCCGCACCTTTGCCGGTCCCTCGCTGGCCAATGCCAAAACCGCCGCCGCTTCCACCGACGACCTTCGCAATATCATCACCAACGGCAAGGGTCACATGCCCAAATTTACGGGCAAACTCACCGCCGACGAAATCGACGCTCTCGTCCAGCAGATCCAGGCCCTGAACAAAAAGTAAGCACTGACAAACCCACGGCAAGGCCGCGGGGCCATGCCAAGCTGACGCATGCTTCCACTTGTGGCAAACTAGATGTTTACGCGGCACGCTTGCGCGCCCGCCGTCGAGCACTCGGAATCACCCTCAGGAAAACTCCTGGCGGTAACGGACACGAATGGACCCGAAATTCGTACGCAATTTCTGCATCATCGCGCACATTGACCACGGCAAATCCACGCTGGCGGACCGCCTGCTGGAGATGACCGGCGCGCTTTCCCAGCGCGAAATGCACGAGCAGGTGCTCGACTCAATGGATCTGGAGCGCGAGCGCGGCATCACCATCAAGGCGAAAAGTATTCGTCTGCATTACAAAGCGAAAGACGGCAACACCTACCGCCTGAATCTTATCGATACGCCCGGGCACGTGGATTTTTCTTACGAAGTCTCCCGCGCGCTTTCCGCCTGCGAAGGCGCGCTGCTGGTGGTGGACGCCAGCCAGGGCGTGGAGGCGCAAACGGTGGCCAACACCTTCCTCGCCGCCGGCCACAACCTCACCATCATCCCCGTGATTAACAAGATCGACTTGCCCGCCGCGCAGCCCGACTTCGTGAAGGAACAGATCGAAAGCGTGCTGGCCATTCCCGCCGACGACGCGTTGATGATCAGCGCCAAGAGTGGCATCGGCGTCGAAGACGTCCTCGAAGCCGTCGTCCAGCGCATTCCGCCGCCCAAAGGCAGCGCGGAAAATCCTCTGCAGGCGCTGGTCTTTGATTCCTGGTTCGATATTTACCGCGGCGCCGTGGTGTTGGTCCGCGTGATGGAAGGCCGCGTCACCCGGCATATGAAAATCCGCCTGGTGGCCACCAACGAAGTCTACGAAGTCGAACAACTCGGCACGCTCACGCCCAAGCCTGTAGCTCTCGAGGAACTGGAAGCCGGCGACGTTGGCTTCATCGTTGCCAATATCAAGCGCGTTGCCGACGCCAGAATGGGCGATACGGTCACCGAAGCCGCGCGCCCCGCCCCAGCGCTTCCCGGGTTTGAAGCCATCAAGCCCATGGTCTTCGCCGGTATTTTTCCCGTGCTCGCCGATGAATACGAGCCGCTGCGCGATGCGCTCGGTAAGCTGCAACTCAACGACGCCGCCTTTTTCTACGAACCGGAAAACTCCGTCGCGCTTGGCTTCGGTTTCCGTTGCGGCTTCCTCGGCCTGCTGCACCTGGAAATCGTGCAGGAACGCCTGGAACGCGAATTCGGCCTGAACCTGATCACCACCGCGCCCAGCGTGCAATACCGCATCACCCGCGTCACCGGCGAGGTGATCGAAGTGGATAGTCCCGCGAAATTCCCCAATCCCAGTGATATCGAAAAAATCGAAGAACCCATCATCAAGGCCATGATTATCAGCAACGACGAATCCGTCGGCGGACTGCTGCAGCTCTGCCAGGACAAGCGCGGCATCCAGAAGAATTTCGAATATCTCTCGCCGACGCGCGTAATGCTGACGTATGAATTGCCGTTGAACGAAATCGTGCTCGATTTCTACGATCGCCTGAAGAGCGTGTCGCGCGGCTATGCCTCGCTCGACTACCACCTGGATGGCTACAAGGAAGCTGATTTAGTGAAACTGGATGTTCTGGTGGGCGGCGAGCCGGTGGACGCGCTGGCGCTGATCATTCACCGCGAGTTTTCTGTCGAACGTGGACGCGATCTCGTCAGCCGCCTACGCAAACTTATCCCGCGGCAGATGTTCGAAGTCCCCATTCAGGCCGCCATCGGCAGCCGCATCATCGCCCGCGAAACCGTCTCCGCGATCCGCAAAAACGTGCTGGCCAAGTGCTATGGCGGCGACATCACCCGCAAACGCAAACTCCTCGAAAAGCAAAAAGAAGGCAAGCGCCGCATGAAGCGCGTCGGCCAGGTGGATATCCCTCAGGAAGCCTTCCTCGCCGTTCTCAAAGTCGACGGCGGCGACGAAGAATAGCCTTTTGCAAAACACTGATTGACCAATGCGCTTCCTCACCAACATGTTCTCTTCAGCAAGTCCGCAAGAGGTATGCACAGCGCTGGCCAATTACAAATCCTATTTAGAGTCTATTCGCGAGGCGCTCCCATCCTCTGCCTATGATTTTGCTTCTGCTGATTGGCACTACAGCGGCGATGACCATAGGTGCCCGCATGACTCGTGGGTAGAGTCGCTCGTAATTTCCGAGCCTTCTTCAGGAGACCGCCACGAAGAGAGGGAGAACGCAATTTCTGTAAGGCTTTTCGGGGCATACCACGATGGTTATTTGGAACTTTCCTACCCCGGCGTCCGCGCTTATTCCCTTGTTGGCGCAATCCTCAACAAGCCAAAGACCGGCCATGGCGACTGGCTAAAGGATGAAGTTCGCCTCTCAGACAACAAACTTGTCCTTCACGAAATCCTGTTCAGCACCGGAAGCCGCTGGCTGATCGAATCTCGCGATATCGAATTTCGCTGGGTTCCAAAGGGCTAGCTCTTTTTCTTCACTTCAGTCGACAAGCGGCCACGGTGGAGTTGGAGTGTGACGGCGTCACCGATCTGCACTTGCGCTGCGTCCGTAATGAGCTTGCCGGAAGCGTCGGTTGGAATAGCGTAGCCGCGTTCGAGCACCTTCAGCGGGCTGCGCTCCTGCAATTGCAGCGAAAGGCGCTCCCATCGTTCACGCTTGGCCCGCAGCAAGCGCTCTTCACGCGCCGTCAATTCCTGCGAAACTTTTTGCAAGCGCAGCCGCAGCGCGCCAATCTTCGCGCGAAAATCAAACGAAGCCACGCGCAGACACGCGTTGCTCAGCCGCCGCCGCGAACCATCCAGACGAGCGCGCAATCCCGTCGCCAACCTGGCCGTCAACTCATCCGCGCGCTGCCGCTGCTGCCGCAGCAGATCCAGCGGACGCCGGAAGCCTCTTCGCCCGGCCAGCGCATGCACGCGCCGGGAAAGCTCCAGCAAGCGGTAGCGCATCGAGCCTTCCAGCCGTGCCCGCAGGTCAAATACGTGCTTGTCAAACTCTCGCCGCGTTTGCACCACCAGCTCCGCGGCTGCCGAAGGCGTCGAAGCGCGCACGTCCGCCACAAAATCCGCGATCGTGAAATCCGTCTCGTGCCCCACACCGGAAATTACGGGAATCTCTGAGGCCGCAATCGCGCGCGCCACAACTTCCTCGTTGAACGACCACAAATCCTCGAGCGAACCGCCGCCGCGCACCAGCAGCAGCACGTCCACCATCAGCATTTTGTTGAAGTATTCCAGGGCGCGCACAATTTCTTCTGCTGAACCCTCGCCCTGCACGCGCACCGGATACAGCGTCAAATGCACGTTATGAAAACGCCGCTTGAGAATGCGCACCACGTCGCGCACCGCCGCGCCCGTCGGCGAAGTAATCAGCCCGATGCGGCTGGGCAGCATTGGCAGAGGCTTCTTCCGCGCAGCATCAAATAGCCCCTCCGCCTCCAGCCGTTTTTTTAACTGCTCAAACGCCAGTTGCAGCGCGCCGCGTCCCGCCGGCTCGATCGATTCCACATAAATCTGATATTCGCCGCGAGCTTCGTAGACACTTACCGAGCCGCGCACCGTCACCTTCAGCCCGTCTTCGGGAAGAAACTTCATCCCGCGCTGCTGTTGCTTGAACAGCACGCACTTCACCTGCGCCTTCTCATCTTTCAAGGTGAAGTAGTAGTGCCCCGACGCGGCCCCGCGGCAGTTCGAAATCTCGCCCTGCACGGTCACATCCGTGAAATTCTTCGCCAGCAGCTCGCGGATACGCGCCGTCAGATCGCTGACGCTGTAAATCCGCCGCTCTGGCTGCAAATTGAAAGTCAGTTGATTCTGGGAAGGACTCACACGCCTACTCTTCGTTTTCGTCGCCCATCTGCATCGTCAGATAGCGCTCGTAGCCCAGCTCTTTGATCTGGTGGATCTGCGCTTCCAGCCAGTCCACGTGGTCTTCTTCGTCCTTCAGCAAAGTAACGAAGAGGTCCCGCGAACCGTTGTCTTTTTCCGCCACGGCCACCTGAATCGCGGCGTTGTAGTCCTTCACCGCGCCCAATTCCAGGTCCAGGTCGCTCTGAATCATTTCCTGGACGTTCTTGCCGACGGTGAGTTCCAAGGGCTTCATCGACGGCATGCCGTCTAGAAACAGAATCCGTTCCATCAACGCTTCGGCGTGCTTCATCTCACCAATTGATTGTTTCTTGATGTACTCCGAAAGCTTTTCATAGCCCCAGTTTTCACACATCTCCGCGTGCAGAAAGTACTGGTTGATCGCTGTCAACTCCTCTTGCAAAGCCTTGTTCAGTTCCGCGATGACCTTGGGTGAACCCTTCATGGCAAGAGCCTCCTCGTCCGGGGGAGTGTAGCGCAGGCTTTGCTTGGCGGACAAGGCGGCATGCACTTGCATCCGGCAAGGAATCTGTTATCGCCGAATCTTCGAGAGTAGCCAGAACAACAGCGTCAGGCCGGCGCTCAGCACAATGCAAGTGGCCAGCGGAAAATAAAACATCGTGTTTTCGCTTTTGTGGACGATGTCGCCCGGCAAGCGACCCAGTCTTAACGGTAGTTTTCCGCCAAAGTAGAAAAACGCGCCCACCAGGGCCAGCAAGCCGCCCAAAACCAGTAAAGTCTTGCCGAGTTCGCGCAGCGGGTCCATCACACCGCCGCGACGCGCTTTATCAAATCGTTCTGCTCCGTGATGGATTCCGCGCCAATCGTAAACGCATCCAGCAAACCCAGCCCCAGCGCATACTGCAGCGCCTCATCCTGCCGGGTGCGCATCGCTCCCTGGCCCAGAATTTTCATCCCCACGATGCCTTTCCCCGCCGCGCGCATCTCTTTCATCACGCTCACCACTGTTTCAGGGCTGGCGTCCATCTCCGCGCCAATCGGGTTGATCCGTACCAAATCCACTTCCACCCACGGCGATTTCGCCGCCGCACGCAACGCTTCGATCGAGTGGCAAGAGCAGCCGTGCGTGCGAATCATTCCCTTCTGCTTGGCTTCTTCCAGCACATCCATCGCGCCGCGGTATTTCGTGGTCCATTCCCCATCCGTCACACAGTGCATCAGCATAATGTCAATGTGCTCGATGTTCAGCTCGCGGCGGAAACGTTCCAGGTCGGCGCGCATGCCGTCCGCGTCCCGCGCCCACGACTTCGTCAGCACCGTCACCTTCGAGCGGTCCACGTGCTTCAGCGCTTCGGCCACGTGCGGGTGGCTTCCATAAGAATCCGCGGCATCGAAGAACCGCAAGCCGTTGTCATAGCCGTTCAGCAGCAGCCTTGAAAGCCCGTCAACACCCAGCGCCGTTTGATGTGAATGGTGCCCGGAGCCGACCGTGCCCGTCCCCATCGCCAGCCGCGAAGTCTGGATTCCGGTCTTACCGAGCGTCACCGTATCCGTTGCCGCGAATTTTTGTGCAACGGCAGGCAAGGTCGCCAGCCGCGCCGCCAGCGTATTCGGAGCCATCCACGCTCCAGCCGACACCACGGCGGCATCCCGCAAAAACTCGCGGCGTGTTTTCTTCGGAAAATGCATGCGGCACCTCCAGGGGGAGGAGATCTTCGGAACCCCTATTATGACCAGACGCGCCGAAAAGAAATAGGCGAGTTTTTCTTGCGGAAGTTCTACATTCTCTAATTGCGAGGGCTAGGTTTGCCCGGGGAATCCGCTTTTACATGGCGTCGAGGAAAGCAGATTCCTCGCTTCGCTCGGAATGACAATGAGCCAGGACTTCCTTGGCGCGCTAGATTAATTCCAGCCCGGAGAAGAAATAGCCAATCTCAAACGCCGCCGTCTCCGGCGCATCCGAACCGTGCGTGCAGTTATTCCCGATATTGGTGCCCAGATCGTGCCGGATCGTTCCCGGAGCGGCCTTCTTAGGGTCCGTCGCGCCCATCGTGTCGCGCCACTTTGAAATGCCGCCATCCGCTTCCAGCACCATGGCGAAAATCTTCCCCGAACTCATGAAGTCGGTCAGCTCGCCAAAAAACGGCCGCTCCTTATGCACCGCATAAAATCCTCCGGCTTCTTCCTTTGTCAGCCGCATGGACTTGATGGCCACAATCTTGAAACCGGCCTTATGAATCCGCGCCAGAATTTCGCCCTGCAGCCCGCGCCCCACGGCATCCGGCTTGATAATTGCGAATGTTCTTTCAATCGCCACAAAAATCTCCTTGAAGAATTTTTGCTTCGTTACTTCATGCTTCTTTGCTTCAGCGCAACGCTGCCGCTACGGTGCTTCCCAAATCCGCGGGAGTCTCTACCGTCTGGATTCCCGCGGCATTCATCGCCGTATATTTATCCTTTGCCGTGCCTTGGCCGCCGCTGATAATCGCTCCGGCGTGGCCCATGCGGCGCCCTGGTGGCGCGGTCTGCCCTGCAATGAAGCCAACGACCGGCTTCTTCACATGCGCTTTGATCCACTCCGCCGCGCGTTCCTCCGCATTTCCGCCAATTTCACCGATCAAAATAATGGCGTGCGTCTCCGGGTCGTCGTGGAACATCTTGATCGCATCCAGAAACGTTGTGCCGATGATCGGATCGCCGCCAATCCCGATGCAGGTGGACTGCCCGATGCCGAGTTGCGTCAACTGGTGCACGGCTTCATACGTCAACGTACCGCTGCGGCTCACGACACCGACGTTGCCCTGCTTGTGGATCCGCCCGGGCATGATCCCGATCTTGCACTTCCCCGGCGAAATGATCCCCGGACAGTTCGGCCCAATCAGCCGAGTCCTCGATTTGCTCATCACTTCCGCCACGCGCACCATGTCCAGCGCCGGAATGCCTTCCGTGATGCACACCGTCAGTGGCAACTGCGCGTCAATCGCTTCCAGGATGGCGTCGGCCGCATACGGTGGCGGAACAAAAATCACCGAAGCATCCGCACCGGTGGCCTTCACCGCGTCGGCAACAGTGTTGAATACAGGCCGTTCCAGGTGCTTCGTTCCGCCTTTGCCCGGCGTCACGCCGCCCACAACATTCGTTCCATATTCGATCATTTGCTGCGCATGGAAAGTTCCTTCACGACCAGTGAAGCCCTGGACCAGCACGCGTGTTTTTTCATTCACCAGCACGCTCATCGCGCACCTCCCGCCAGCGCGACGACCTTTTGCGCTCCGTCCTTCATCCCTTCGGCAATCGTGAAATTCAGCCCGCTCTCCCGCAGTATCTGTTGCCCTCGTTCCACGTTGGTTCCTTCCATGCGCACCACCACCGGCACTTTCACGGACAAATCCTTGGCCGCAGCCACCACGCCCGTCGCCAGCACGTCGCAGCGCAAAATGCCGCCGAAAATATTGATGAACACGGCGCGGACTTCGGGATCGCTCAGCAGGATGCGGAACGCATTCTTCACCTGCTCCGCCGAAGCACCGCCGCCCACATCCAGGAAGTTCGCTGGCGATCCGCCTGCGTACTTGATGATGTCCATGGTGGCCATGGCCAGGCCCGCGCCGTTCACCATGCACGCCACGGTGCCATCCAGCTTGATGTAGTTCAGCCCGTACTTCGAAGCTTCTACTTCCAGCGGGTCTTCTTCGTCCAGGTCGCGCAGTTCGCGCAAATCCTTGTGCCGGAACAGCCCGTTGTCGTCAAACGTCATCTTCGCATCCAGCGCCACCAACTTCCCGTCGCCGGTCACCACGCAGGGATTAATCTCCAGCAGCGAAGCGTCGGTATCCAGAAACGCGCGATACAACGCCTGCAAAAACGGAGTGGCTACCGCAGCGAGTTCGCCGGAAAGCCCCAGTCCAAACGCAATCTTCCGCGCCTGATAGGGCTGCAATCCCACCGCTGGGTGAATCTGCTCGCGCAGAATCGCGCCGGGATTCGTCTTCGCCACTTCTTCAATTTCCATGCCGCCGGAAGCGCTGGCCATGAACACCGGGCGCCCGGTCTCGCGGTCCACCAGCAAGCCAAGATACAGCTCGCGCTTGATGTCCAGCCCTTCTTCGATCAGCAATCGCCGCACCACACGCCCCTGCGGCCCCGTCTGCGGCGTCACCAGCGTCATACCCAAAATATGCGAAGCGAGTTCCGCCGCCTCGTCCGCCGAGCGCGCCAGTTTCACGCCGCCCGCCTTGCCGCGGCCCCCGGCATGAATCTGCGCCTTCACCACCACAACGGATGACTTCAGCCGCTGCGCCGCCTCGCGCGCCTCTTCTTTGGTGAACGCCACTTCGCCGCGGGGCGTGGTAACGCCGTAACGCGCAAGGATGGCCTTCGCTTGGTATTCGTGGATCTTCATTTCAGGTTCTGCCTTTTTGGGACGGCTCCGATGCAACCGGAACCGAACATCTTGTGCGACGATGGGACCATGCACCGATGTTAGAATTTGGGGCTTCGCAAGCAGTTCAGTTTACTTGACTCAAGCACCCCGAGCAAGACGAGGACTTTCTTTATTGGGGGCTTGTCGTCGTTGACCTCAGGAAGATTGGCAGTCGATTTGCACTGCTACTTAACCGCAGGGAGCCGCAAGAAAAATAGGCCGGCCAACTGAAGAGGAAAAGGCTGATTAAGAGCGTGATACCCCAACTGCTGAACACCATGCGAAACACCCGGAATGTCCTGGGCAGAACTCTATTCCTAACGTTAGTTGTCGTCTTCTTTACACACCCGTGTCTAGCCCAAGACAGCAAACCCTCCAAAATTCCAGAAGGAGAAGCCCAGTTCACACCGGAGCAACTGAAGGATTATTACCGCGTCTATGAGAATCCGGACGTTCGGTATCTTAGGACTCTGTTTGATGCCTACCTCAGCAAGTCCGGCGGAACAACGCTGGAACGAGCCCAATTGGACAAATGGAGCAAAGACTACTTCCAAAGCAAGTTTATCGTGATGTCCCGTGACAATAATGCGTTCGGCGGCACACTGATACGCATTTTGTTCCAGGGTCGTCCCGATAAGATCTTCGTTGCTTGGGTATATCTGGAAGGCGAGGAAAAGAGGCTAACTTTGAAGGGTTTCTCTGCCGTTGACTTCAGCGATGAGGACATGAAACGAATAAGGATTAGGTACAAGGAACTCATAGAAGATAAGACGCACGCAATGTAAAAGCCAAAGTTCTTCTTGCAACTCGGAATAAGAACGTGCGTCTGAATGCCGAAGGATATGGGAAACGCTTCACATCGATTGATTGAAGCAGCGGAAAAAGGCGGCGCACTTTCGCGCGCGGAGGCGGAAGTGTTTATGGAGGAGATTCTCTCCGGGCGCGTCGAGACGCCGGACATCGTGCGCATGCTTGTGGCGCTGAATCAGCGGCCGATCAGCGTCGAGGAACTCACCGGCTTTGCCCACGTGATGCGCAAACACGCCGCGCCCGTCTTCGAACCCGGCGAAGCGCGCCCCACTCCCATGGTGGACACCTGCGGCACCGGCGGAGACGCCAGCGGCACCTTCAACATTTCGACTGCCGCCGCGATTGTTGCAGCCGCGGCAGGCGCAAAAGTTGCGAAACACGGCAATCGCGCGTCAAGTTCCCGCAGCGGCTCCGCCGACGTCCTCGAAGCCCTTGGCGTGAACATCGAACTCCCGCTGCTCGCCGTCGGACGCGCCGTCCGCGAGATCGGCCTCGGCTTTCTTTACGCACCTGCCGCGCACGCCGCCGCGCGTCACGCAGGCCCCGCGCGCAAGCAGATCGGGCAGCGCACGGTCTTTAATCTTCTTGGTCCGCTCACCAACCCCGCCGGAGCCGAAGCCCAGGTCCTGGGCGTCTTCTCCGCTGATGTGCTGGACACGGTCGCCGCCGCGCTCGCCGCGCTCGGCACGCAACATGCCTTCGTGATTCACGGCGCGGGCGGCCTCGACGAAATCTCGCTTGGCGGCGAAACGCAAATCGCCGAAGTCCGCGAAGGCCGCGTCCGCCGCTTCTGCGTCACGCCGGAAGAATTCGGCGTCGCCCGCGCCCCGCTCGAAGCCCTCCAAGGAGGCACGCCCCAGGACAACGCCAACTTGATTCGAGCGCTGTTGCAGGGAAAAACGGGCCCGCAACTCGACATCGTCATCATTAACGCCGCCGCAGCCCTAGTCGTCACCGGCGTCGCCAAAGACTTTTACGAGGCCACAACCTTAGCGCGACACGCCGTAAATTCCGGCGCCGCCAGCGAAAAACTGACCCAGCTTAAGAAGTTCTCGCAAAAAGCGAAGCAATGAAGTAACGAAATAAAGAAGTAATGAAAATCTGCGAGGACCACGCAGCTAGCCATTGCCCTGGTTTTTCTTTACCTCATTACTGCCTTACTTCTTTACTTCCTTCTTTCTAAGGCTTCGCCGGGCTTTCCACACTGTCGTTCGATTGAATAATGTCGCGAATCCCCCAAGCCGCGAGTCCCGCTCCGGCGCCTGCCACGATGAAATACGCAACCTTTGTTCCTTTGGAATTCCCTGGCGATGGTGGGGTCCCAGCATTCCCTGAACCTGCGCCCGCCGGTCCCTGCGCATCTGGGTCAGCGTCTGCGTCCAGATAAATCCGGTAGGTCTGCCCCTCGGGCAGCACGCGAAATTCGCCGCGATACATAAATTCCAGGCTCCCCACACGCGTCGTAATCTGCAGCACCTTCGGCGCAAACATCAGCACGCGCGCCTGCACATCCTGCTCGCCATGAGGCCGCAGCAACGCATCCTCGGCGTGCACCTCCAGCGGATTTTTCTTCGCCGAAGACACATACACCGAGCCCGCTTGCAGATCCACATGCGCGCCGTCACCGTAAGGCTCCAGCGCCATGGTGCTGTCTCCGCTCAAGGTGGCGGTGCTGCCGCCAATGCGCACCATAGCCTTCCCGTCGGCATCGGTGGTCATCTCCTCCCCGGGGAACACGGAGAGACCCGCGAACGCTTCCGCGGTGTTTAACCGTGCGCTATAGACGAGCGTGAGCAGGCCAAGCGGCTTGCCCGCTGCCTGAACAGGAGTCACAAGACCGCAAAGGGAGACGCTGAGAGAGACGGCGAGAGCGCCGAGAAGAAAACACATGGGAGACCTCCGAAGGCTGAAGCGAAGGTGGGACAACCCGCGGCAGGCAACATACACAAGTATTATTACTTCTGCAATACAATTTATTGCTTAATACTCATCTTCTCCTTAGTTTCGTCGATTACCATTGAGATACTATGGTCATCACAACGTCAAGAAATTTCGCAACAACTGCTTCCCCGACTCCGTCAGCACCGATTCCGGATGAAACTGCACCCCGGCCAAGTTGTGCCTCCGGTGCTGCAACCCCATGATGATTCCATCGCTGGTCTCCGCCGTGATCACCAGCTCTCGCGGCAAAGATTTCCTCTCGACGATCAACGAGTGATACCGCGTGGCCGTAAACGGGTTCGCCAGTCCGCGGAAAATCCCCGTGCCCTTGTGCCGAATCTTGCTGGTCTTTCCGTGAAAGAGCTTCGGGGCGCGAATCACCTTGCCGCCAAACGCCGCGCCAATCGCCTGATGCCCCAGGCACACGCCCAGAATCGGAATCCTTCCCGCCAGCTTCTGAATCAGCTCGATGGAAATGCCCGCCTCCTGCGGCGTGCAGGGTCCCGGCGAAATCACGATGCGCTCCGGCTTGCGCTGAACAATCTGCTCCACGCTGATGCGGTCGTTGCGATGCACTTCCACCTGGCAACCCAATTCACCAAGATACTGCGCCAGGTTGTAGGTGAACGAATCGTAGTTGTCCAATAGCAGAATCACGATTTGCCCTTCCCTTTCCCGGCCACGCCTTCGGCCCCTTCCAGCGCACGCAGCAGCGCCTTCGATTTGTTCACGGACTCGTCGAACTCGCCTTGCGGTGTGGAATCGGCCACCACGCCGCCGCCCGCCTGAATATGCGCCACGCCGTTCTTGATCACCATGGTGCGCAAGGCGATGCACGAATCGAGATTCCCGGCAAAATCCATATACAGAATCCCGCCAGCGTAAATCCCCCGGCGCGTCTTCTCCAGTTCCTCGATAATCTCCATTGCGCGCACCTTCGGCGCCCCGGACACCGTGCCTGCCGGGAAACACGCCATCAGCGCATCGAAACAATCCACGTCCTCGCGCAGGCGCCCGCGCAGGCTGGAAACCAGATGCATCACGTGGGAGTACCGCTCCACGGTCAGCAGCTTTTCCGGCTGCACCGTGCCGTATTCGCAGACGCGCCCCAGATCGTTGCGTCCCAAATCCACCAGCATGATGTGCTCGGCGCGTTCTTTCTCGCTTGCGAGCATTTCGCGTTCCAGCCGCTGGTCTTCGGCTTCGTCCTTCCCGCGCCAGCGTGTCCCGGCAATCGGACGGTAAAAGACGTCACGCCCCTGCACCTTCACCAGCATTTCCGGCGAGCTACCCACCACGTGCACATCGTTGAGCTGCAGATAGAACAAATAGGGCGAGGGATTCACCGCGCGGAGCGCCCGGTAAATCGAAAACGGCTCGGCCTCGGTTTTCGCCGAAAACCGCTGGCTCAGCACCACCTGAAAAATATCGCCTTCGCGGATATACTGCTTGGCCTTCTTCACAATTCCCAGGTACTCGCGGCGTTTCACATTCGAAGTGAGCTTCACCGCCCGCGCCTTGCCCCTCGCGGGCTTCCGAGGCTGCTCGCCCGCCGCCGGCTGCTCCAGCATCTGCCGCGTTCGCCTGATCTCCTTCACCGCCGCGTTGTATTTCGCGCGCAAGCTTCCTTTGCCCTCGGTGTAAACGTTTCTGACCACCCACAAACGGTGCTGCACGTGATCAAACGCCAGGATGCCGCGATAAAACATCAGCACGGCATCGAACAACCCGATCTCATCGCGCAGCCTTTTCGGCAGCCGCTCGATCAGCCGCACCATGTCGTAGCTGAAATATCCGATCGCGCCGGCAACCAAAGGCGGCAGGCCGGGCAGCCGCACCGGGCGGAACTTGGCCATGTGCTCCCGCAAGAACGAAATCGGGTCGCGCTCTTCCCAGACAATCCGTTCACGGCTCTCCAGCACGCAGGCGCCATTTGCATACCGGAAAATCTCTTCGGGATTCGCCCCAGCAAACGTGTAACGCGCGATCTTCTCGCCGCCTTCCACGCTTTCCAGCAGGAACGAATACCGCGCCCCCTGCGCCACACGCAGGTACGCGCTCACTGGCGTCAGCAAATCCGCCGAAAATGTTTCGTACACCGGGATCAGGTTCCCGAGTTTCGCCAGCCGCTCAAATTCCTGAAACGAAGGCTGAATCATGGCCTCTTCACACTCTCTTCGGATGGAAATCCAATTGGAACAAAAGGATTACAGCGCACCGCCCACGCGGTCGGGTCACCAGCGTGTATTTTCTTCGTTTTTCAGGGCGCGCAGCACCGCGGCTCTCATCCGGGATTCCGGCGCGTTCTGCCCCATCCAGTGTTCCCACTGGGCCACACCTTGCGCAAGAAACATCTCCACGCCGGAGACGCAGGTGATCCCGCGTGAAGCCGCCAGCTTCAACAGCTTGGTCCGCATTGGCCGGTAGATGAGATCCATGACCAGCCCACAGTTTAACTCGCTTGCCGCGAGCGGGGAAACCCTTTCGTGCGGGTGCATCCCGATCGGCGTGGCGTTCAGGAGCGCATCGAACTTCTGCGTGCGCAGTGCCGAACGTGGAATGGCCTCACCGTCCACAACTTTCGCCAGTTTGCGCGCCGCGCCCGGCCGCCGCGCACAAATGAATACCTGTGCCCCAGCGTGATGCAACGCCACCGCCGCCGCCCGCGCGGAGCCGCCCGCGCCATAAATCACCACTCGGCTCCCACGCAGCTTCATTTTTCTTTCCAGCGCCCGCAGTACGCCGATGTAATCGGTGTTCCGCCCATGCAGCGAACCGTTCTTGTGTACCGTCACGGTGTTCACCGCGCCGATCTTCTCCGCCAGCGGCTCCACCTCATCCAGATGCGCGAAGATCGTCTCCTTGTGCGGCAGGGTCACTGCAAACCCGCGCACGCCAAAATCCGGCAAAACCTTCCAGAAATCTTTCTGGTTCTCCACCAGAAACGGCAGGAACACCGCGTCTTTCTTCGCGGCAATGTAGCCCGTGTTGTGCAGTAGCGGCGAAAGCGAGTGACCGATGGGATTCCCGATGACGCCGTAAACCTGGGTAGCGCGTGTCAGTTCGTGCGCGCGATATAAATTTTTGAGGTCTCCCAGCGGAATCTGTCCCGGCGCCGTTGCCGAAGCCACCGGAGCATAGGTCAACGCACTTCCCTCGCGCAGCGACAACACGCGGGCGGGCAATCCAATCTCTCCCATGGCCACGGCCACGACGTCGCGCGAATTCCTCGCCAGATGCAGCATGCGCACGCTGTCTTGCAGACTGCGCGCCATCGCTGCCGCCTTGATCGCCCTCGCTCCACCGCTGGCAGGCACGCTGAGCTTCTTCGGGAACTTGGGGGTCCGCCGGAAATCGTGCATCGAAAGCAGCACGTTTTCCGGCACTGCATAACCGTGTACGGTTTCCCCAGGCAACTCCCGCAGCGTCTCCACTTCCAGATCGCACCACGCGCAACCCGCTTCACGCGCCTTCATCAGCCAGAAAAGCTCCGCACCCGCATCGCCGGCAAACTCCCCGCCGCCCACGCGCCGCCTGCACGTCGCAATGATTTGCGCCTTCGCCGGCCGATGCCGCTGCAGCCAGTTCAAAAATGTGTGCCGCTCCGCATCGTTCTTTAGCCAATCCAGGCGTACTTCCACGGTTGGTGTCTCGCGCAAGGCTTGCGCCACCAAACGACGGAGTTGCGCAGCCGTAGATGCAGCCGCCACCCCGCAAAGCCGCGCAATCCCCCCGCCGAACACGCTGGACGCCAAAGGCACCCTCCAATCCATTGAAAATACGGCATCTAGCGCTCCTTTGCAAATATTTGCAGATAGGAAAGTCTCTCTGCCCATTTTGTTGACGCCACCCAAGGTGCTTGTTAGTTTCAAAGGTGCAAGTCCCCGCACGGCCCTTACTTGGCGTGAATTGAAGGAGCTTTGACCATGCGTGCTATCGCGACCGCAATCACTTTGGCCACCCTGCTGGCCTCGGCAGCTTTTGCTCAGGAAAATACACCCATCAACTCGTCACAGCGCGCGGCGGAAGCAACCTCTCCGGACTTCACCGCAGTCAACTGCTCCGGGTTCTTCACCGACGAAAAAGTCCCTTCCGATGTGCGCCTGATTTCCGGCGAAGAATCGAACAATCGCGTCGTATTTGCCGCCGGCGATTATGTCTTCATCAGCAAGGGTTCCGCGCAAGGTGTTCGCGTCGGCGACCGCTTCGCCATTGTTCGTCCGGAAAAGGACGCCACCGACGTGCAGTGGTTCAAGTGGCAGGACAAGCTTTTGAAAGCCATGGGCACGCGTTACAAAGACGCCGGCCAGGTGGAAATTATCAACGTCCAGCCCAATGTCTCCACCGGCATTGTGAAGCTCTCCTGTGATTATTTGCAGCGCGGCGATATCGCCCTCGCGTTGGTGCAGCGCCCTTCTCCGCCCTATAAACCGGCGGAACAGTTCAACCGCTTTGCGCCGGTCAGCGGCAAGTCCGTAGGCATGCTGGTGGCAGGCGTGGATTTCGCACAAGCTTATGGAAAGAACTCAACGGTCTTTGTGAACCTGGGCGCCAACCAGGGCGTCAAGGTGGGCGACTACTTCCGCATCTTCCGTTACCAGGGTTCTCACGCGGAACTTGTTCCGAACTACGCCGACTATCAGTACAGCATGTACGGGTTCGGCAGCACCCCGGTCAAATACCAGTGGAATGATCTGCCCCGCGAAGTCATTGGCGAAGGCGTGGTGACCAATGTAAGCCGGAATGCCGCGACCATGTTCGTCACCTACACCAAGCTCGAAGTCTACGCCGGCGACTACGTCGAGATCGAATAACGCCATTTCAATTTGAAAAAGGCCAGGGCTCGCGCTTGCTCGCGCGGGCCTTTCTATTTCCGGTGTGCGTTCATTTCCGCCAGAATCTCGCATTCGAACCCATAGAGCCGCGTATCCGGCTCTTTCCAGGCATCACGCGGCAGGCCTGCCTTGTGGCAAGTTTCCGCCAGGAACTCCTCGCAATTCAGGTGGTGCTCCGTAGCGACTTGCGGCAGCAACAGCCCCCGGCGCATCCCCCGTTCGATCAACAACCCGTGCTTTCCGATTTCCACCTCTTCGGGGCGTAGCGGGTAGAGCGGCGTCAACAGAGAAATCTCAATTTCGAGATGCTGCAGCTCTTGAGCACGCAATGGCGAAAAGCGCGGGTCGTGCAGCGCCGCATCGGCCGCGCAGCGGGCCAGGTTCTCGCCCAGCGTGTCTCGGGCTTCGATCATCCCGATGCACCCGCGCAGCTTTCCGCTCACATGCAACGTCACAAACAAGCCGCAGGGTTGTGCAAAGATGCCCTGATTGGAAATGGCCGGTCCGGACCGTCCGTGTTGCACGGCGTACACTACACCTTCCCTGGCCGCCGCCCGGATGGCTTTTCGATCTTCTTCAGAGAGGGACAGCATCGTGCTGCTTCTTTTGGGGCTCCGTCATCCTCAGCTTGTTCCGCTGCTTGATGCGGTCGTCCAGCTTGCTCCAGAAGCGTAGAAAATATTGCGCCGCCGACACCAGTGCGCTGATCACAACCAGCCACAACAGCACTAATGAAATCGGCCGCAGCGAAGGGTGCCGGGCCCCGGCGATCAACACGGCCACGCAACATACTTGCAAGACCATCTTGGTCTTGCCCAGCGCCGACGCCGCAATCGTGAACCCCTCCGCGGATGCGATATTCCGCAGGCCCAGGATGGTGAACTCCCGCCCGATGATGATCACCACCATCCACCCGGCCACCAAGTGCATGTCCACCAGAGAAATAAACGCCGCCGAAATCAGCAACTTGTCGGCAATGGGGTCTAGCAGGATGCCCAGCGTGGTCACCTGCTCATTGCGGCGCGCAAAATAACCGTCCGCCCAGTCCGTTGCCGCCGCCACCAGCAGGATCAGCACGCCCCACACTTCAAAATGTACCGGGAATCCCAGGACCTCCACGTTGGGGCTGCGGGTCAGCAACACGACGATGAGTACCGGGACGAAGAAGATTCGCAGTACCGTGAGGAAGTTCGGCAAATTCATAGAGTGCGTGCGCCAGGCGGCCGCATTCGGCCTTTCCGGAGTCACTTCGGCCACTATAGTCTGCGTACTGCACTGCGTCAACGCTCCGGGATTCCGTGCGTTTCCACCGGGCAGGGGTACTCCGGCGTAACTAGCAGTGGAGATGAGGCGCGGCTGGAGCAGATACTCTTTCGTAACACCTGCTGCTGCAAACCTGTGCAAAAGCTGTTTCAGGAAAGTGCTGCAATCTGCAGCAGCGCAGCGCTTTACACGCCCGCAATAAACCGTTAAGTCATTTACTATAAATAAATTACAGGTTTACAAAAACGCCTTGCATTCGGCTTGCGGCGCGGCACCTCGTGGGCCTGCCCGGCCGCACTGCGCAGTTTCCACAGTGTTTTCCACAAGTGAACCTGTGCCCCCGTGTCGGGTGCGCACAGCCGGAATTTCGTCATATTTCTTTAACAATCGGTGATTTGGGGGGAGTAATCGCAAAGTAACCTGATGACAGGTTGCTGAAAGCTCAGACCGCGTGCGGCCCCCGCAAAACGCGCACCGGCAGGAAGAACAGCGCCCGCAAAAGCGCCAGTACCCCACTAACCGCAATCCCCAGAATCCGGAACGGCAGCAGAATCAGCCACACAAACGGGTAGGCAATCAGCGCCAGCAAAGCAATCGGCCAGCAGAAAATCAGCAACAAGCACCACAGGAAGAAGGCAGCCATGGTCAGTTGACCTCTCTCAATTCCTGATACGCATGGCGGCCCGCGGAAGTTCCGTTCGCCGCAAAGCTCTGCAGCTTCAGCTTTCGCGCAATGCTCTGCGGAACTTCGGCTTCCAGGTTCATGTGCGTTTCGCTCACCTCGGAATGCAGCACCCGGCCCAGTGCATGGATCAGCGCCAACGAACGCCCTTCGCTCAGCGGCATGTGCAGGGAAAGCTTCACAATCGGGTCCATGGGCAGCGCGGCATCCATTCGCCGCAGAAGTTTGTCCAGCCCTTCGCCAGTCAATCCGGAAACCAGAACCGGCGGCTCTTCTGCGCCGCCATTCCGACGGCACGCACTCTCCAACTGGGATCTCTGTTCCGTTTCCAGGCGGTCCATTTTGTTGAACACCCGCAGCCGCGGCGTTTCTTTCACGCCCAGATCAGCGAGAATTTTCTCCACTTCGTCGTCCAGTTCGTCATGATGCGGGTTGGAGATGTCGCTCACCTGCAAAAGCAGCGCCGATTCCTGTACTTCTTCGAGTGTGGCGCGGAATGCCGTGATCAATCCCTTTGGTAATTTCCGGATGAACCCAACGGTGTCGGAAACCAAAATGCGCCGATTTGAGGGTAACCGAATCGCGCGGATCGTGGGATCCAGCGTCGCGAACATCCGCGAAGAAACCAGCACTTCCGCCTGGCTCAGCGCATTAAACAAAGTGGATTTTCCCGCGTTGGTATAGCCCACCAGCGCCACCGTGCCAAGCGGCACCGCATTTCGCGCCTCGCGCCGCAACGCTCGCTGCTTGCGCACTTCGTCAATGCTCAACTCAATCTTGCGCACCCGGTCGCGAATCCGCCGCCGGTCCGTCTCCAGTTTCTTTTCGCCAGGACCGCGCACGCCGATGCGCCCCGCTCCACCACCGGTGCCACCGGAGCCGCCTCCGCCACTCTTGCCGCCCAGCCGGGACATCTGCGTGCCGCGCCCGGTCAGCCTCGGCAACAGATAATTCAGCTGCGCCAATTCCACCTGCAACTGCCCTTCGCGACTGCGCGCGTGCCGCGCAAAAATGTCCAGGATGAGCTGCGTGCGGTCAATCACCCGCCGCTCGGTAATCTCTTCGATGTTCCGCTGCTGTACGGGCGAAAGATCGCTGTCGAAAATAATCAGCGGCGCGTTGTGGGCATTTGCCGCCGCTCGCACTTCTTCCAGCTTGCCTCGCCCCACCAGCGTCGCCGGGTCGGCGGCATCGCGCACCTGAAAAATCGTGGCCGCCACTTCGCCGCCCGCGCTCTCCGCCAATTCCACAAGCTCCGCCAGCGACTCACGTCCCTGCTCGCCCGCCGGCATGCCGGGAAACCGCTGTGCGCGCTTCCAGCCCACACCCACCAGGAGCACGCGTTCCGCTACGGAAATGGGATGGGTATGTTTCATTCCAGGGGATTTGCCGAGGGGAGCGCCATGCGGTTGATGCGGACTTGCCTTTCGAGCTGACCTCTTTCCATCCACCCGATTATACGTCCAATTCCCAGCCTATGCGTAAATCCCTTGTGAATATCGGTGCGGGCCCGGTTGTTACACTGACGGCAACAACGTGAATCACGCGTTCGTGCGCATTCCCTGGCAACGTTTGCGCAACTTACGTATTTTCGAGATGTCGCGACTACATCCTCTGGCAATGCGGGGGGTGGCGCTACCTTCACCGCGGTTGTTGCGCTAGACTCGTCTCCCGTGTCCGCCTCTCACGGCAACCATCGGGCAAAATTCAACGCCACGGAATTTTTTGTCGACCGCCACATCACCGAAGGCCGTGGCCCGCGGGTGGCCATCGAGTGCGGCGAAGAAAGAGTCACCTATGCGCAGCTCAGTGAGCGCGTAAATCGCTTCGGTTGCGGTTTGCGCGATTCACTGGGCGTTCGCATGGAAGAACGCGTGCTTCTCCTTCTCCCGGACATTCCCGAATTCGCCTACTCCTTTTTTGGGGCCCTGAAAATCGGAGCCGTCCCCGTGCCCCTCAACACCCTGCTGCGCGCGAATGAATACGAGTATCTGTTCAACGACACGCGCGCCCGCGTCATCGTCGTCAGCGATTCCCTGGCCCACCTGGTGTTGCAAATCCCCCGCGAACGCCTCGAATTCCTGGAGCACATTCTCGTCGTGGGCAACGCGCCGGCAGGCACGCTCACCTTTTCCGATTTCCTAGCCGAGCAAAGCGATCAGCTCGCCGCTGCTCCCACTTGCTTCGATGACGCCGCCTTCTGGCTCTACTCCTCCGGCAGCACGGGCGCTCCGAAAGGCTGCGTTCATCTGCAACACGACATGTTTGTGGCCACCGAGCAATACGCCAAGGCGATCCTGAAGATTCGAGAATCCGACCGTTTTTTCAGCGTCGCAAAGCTCTTTTTCGCCTATGGACTCGGCAACGCCCTCTATTTCCCGCTTTCCGTTGGTGGCACCTCGATTCTCTGCCCCGGCCCTCCTTCTCCGAAGAACGTTTTCACCACTATCGAACGCCATCGCCCCACACTCTTCTTTTCGATGCCCTCGAATTATGCGGCGCTTATGGATTTCCGCCGTGAGCAGGGCGAATTCGATCTTTCCAGCATCCGCCTGGGAGTTTCGGCCGGAGAAGCATTGCCTGCTGCGCTGTGCGAACGCTTTTCCCGGCGATTCGGCTTTGAAATCCTCGATGGCATCGGCTCCACTGAAGCGCTCCACATTTTCATCTCTAATGCTCCGGGTGAAGTCCGCCACGGCGCTAGCGGGCGTCCTGTGCCTGGTTGCGAAGTCAAAATTCTGAACGAAATGGGGCACCAACTTCCCTTTGGCGAAATCGGCACGCTTTGGTTGAAGAGCGATGCCGCGTGTGCGGCCTATTGGAATCGCCACGATCGCACGAAACAGACCATACAAGGCCACTGGCTCTGTACCGGCGATCAGTTCTACCAGGATCAGGATGGCTATTTCTGGTTCGCCGGACGTACCGACGACATGCTCAAGGTAAGCGGCGTCTGGGTCAGTCCGTCCGAAATTGAAAATGTGATGCTGGAGCACGAAGCCGTGTCGGAGGCGGCGGTTGTGGCTTACCAGGATAAGGACGGATTGACCAAGCCAGTCGCCTGGATCGTGTTGCGGCCGGGTTTCACGGGCGACGAGGCTCTTTCCAAAGCCCTTCTCGAATTCGTCGTCTCTCGCCTTCCCTCCTATAAGCGCCCGCGCCGCATCGAATTCGTCTCCGAGCTCCCGCGCACCGCAACCGGCAAGATTCGCCGTTTCAAATTGCGCCAGCCCTCCATCGAAACCTGACTTGTCGTTTTTGTGTTTTGGCGCCAGCAGGCCAATGTGGAGCTAACAATCCCAGGGCCACGCTGCAAAATCTCGACGTGGGCATTGAATCAGCCCTCGTGAGGTGCTGCCATGAGCGTGGGAACTGCGACGTCAAGTTTGCCAACTCTCGATGAAGTGCGCGCGGCCGGGGAGATCATCTACCGCCTGATGCCGCCGACGCCACAATACCGCTGGCCGCTGCTTGGCGCGCGTCTTGGCACCGAAGTCTGGCTGAAGCACGAAAATCACACGCCTATCGGCGCGTTCAAGGCGCGCACCGCCATCGTCTACGCGGAAAAACTCTTGCAGCGCGAGCCCGGAACTCACGGGCTTATTGCCGCTACGCGCGGTAATCATGGCCAATCCGTGGCGCTTGCCGCTTTGCGGAAAAATCTTCCCTGCATCATCGTGGTGCCGCACGGAAACAGCGTCGAAAAAAACGCCGCTATGCGCGGCCAGGGAGCGAAGCTCATCGAGCACGGCGAGGATTTTCAGTCCGCGCTGGAACACGCTATCCAGCTCAGCGCCGAGTTGGGCTATCATCTTGTGCCGCCCTACCACCGCGACATCGTTCTGGGCATCGCCACCTATTGGCTGGAGCTCTTCACTGCCGTCCCCAAAATTGACGTTGCCTACGTGCCCGTCGGCATGGGCTCCGGCATTTGCTCGGCCGCAACCGTGCGCAATGCCCTTGGCCTTTCCACAAAAATCGTCGGCGTCGTCTCCGATCACGCGCCCATGTACGCACTTTCGTTCGAAGCGCGCAAAATCGTCGAAGCCCCCGCGCAGACCGCGCTCGCCGACGGCCTCGCTTGCCGCAAAGGCAATGAGGAAGCTCTCCAGGTCATGCTGCAAAATGTGGATCACATTGTGCGCGTCACCGACGCCGAAGTAGCCGCCGCCATGCGCGAACTCTTCACCGATACGCACAACGTCATTGAAGGCGCCGGCGCCGCTTCCCTTGCGGTCGCTCTTAAGGAAGCGCCCGCACTGAAAGGCAAGCGGGTCGCCCTGATCGCCACCGGCGGCAATGTGGATTGCGACGTCTTCGCCCGCGTCCTGGCGGGGAATTAGCTGCCGGTTTGAATCTTCCAATTAGCGGGCTTGCTCAGTGCCCGGTGATCGTATACACCGCCACGGCCGTGTTGCTCTGCGATATTCCATTGGCAGCGGCAATGGCTCGCAGCACGGTGGAACTCGAAATGGTCACGCTGCACGGATTCGTGCACGGAGTTGACGAGGTAGTGGGGAACCCATTTAGCGCATAGTAGATCAGCGCGCCGGGGGTGGTGTCCGAGATAGTCACGGTTTGCGCTGTGGGATACGTACCCGACCCTGGCGAAATCGTTGGCATATTCGCAGCAATCGTATACACGCCAGCGGTTGTGCCGCTTTGCGAAATCCCGCTGCCCGCAGCCATCGCGCGCAGGGTGCTGGTCGTCGAAATGCTGATAGTGCACGGACTGGTGCACGAGGGCGATGAGGTTGTGGGGAACCCGCTCAACGAGTAGTAGATCAACACGCCCGGAGTCGCATCCGTTATCGTGACGCTAACTGGCGCATAGAAGGTGTTCGCCCCCGGCGAGAACACGGGATTAGCAGCGGCAATCGTGTAGCTGGCCAACGCCACATTGCTGCTCACAAAGCCTCCGCCGGAAGCGATGGCTTTGATCGTGGCGGTTGTGGCAACCGTTAACGAGCAAGGATTCGCACATGGCGTCGACGAGGTCGTCGGAGTTGCCCCGTTCGTCGTGTAGTAAATCGTCGCCCCGCTCACCGTATCCGACAGGATCACCGTTTGCGTGGTGTAGAACGTGCCGGAGGCCGGCGAAATGGTCGGCGTTGGCGCCTGAATGAAGTAATTGCCAGTGGAAACGCTGCTGTTCAGGTAGCCATAGGCGGCGGTAATCGCCTTGATCGTGGTGTTCTGCGGGACCGTGATTGCTCCGCCATAGAGGGTTGAACTGGTTGTCGGCGTCGAATTGTCCACCGTGTAGTACATCGGCAAATTCGCCGTGTTCGAGAGTGTCACCGATTGCGCCGAACTGAACGTGGATGGCGGCGGCGAAAAGAGCGGCGGTGGCGCCGGGGGCAACACGATGGAGTAGGTGGCCAACACCACATTGCTGTGCGGCAAGCCCGGGTAGGTGGCCATTGCGTGGAACGTCGTGGTCGCCGTAATGGTCAGCGGTTTCGTATAAACCGGGGAGTTGATCGTCGGCAACGTTCCATCCATCGTGTAGTAAATCGTAGCGCCCGCCTGCGCATCCGAAATGCTAATCGTCTGCGGCGTGTTATACGTTGTGGGCGCGGGCGAGAACACCGGCGCAGGCACTCCCGGGTCGCCGGGATGCATCACAGAAGCCCAATAGGCCAACTGCGCCTTGGTGTAGGCATGCGCCCCGGGCATACCCGGCGGCAATGTCAGATTGTATGGGTTCGTAATCCCATCTCCACCGACGTGGCACTGTCCGCAAGCCAAATCCACATCCAGCCAGGTTGCCGTCGCATAGACGGAGCCGTCATAGATGGAGACTTCCGGAGCTGTGTTCGGCGCCGTGATGTTCTGGGCGTAGAGCTGGTTCGGCGTGGGGAACGTGCTGTAGTTCACGTCGGAGCTGATCCTAAATAAATGGCTGTTTGCCCGGTCCAGAGCCGCCTGCATGTGGCAGGTGATGCATGCGCCTGGGATGTCCGAAGCGGTTCCCGTTGGGAATGGCGTGCCCGGCCCCATCGGGTGATTGATGGTGTTCATGATATTCGCCGACAGCGCATGGCACTGGTTGCACTGCTGCACGAAGGGCTTGGTGGCCCCTGCCGCTGCAACCGTGCTCTGATGCGGGTCGTGGCACCCGACGCATCCTGCATTGTTGGTCGGGACGGCCGTGTCATGAAATTGGCTGTTATACGTTCCTATAACGTTCACGCTGAGGTCCGGTGAGTTCTGGGCGTTTTGCATGAGCGTCCCGGTGAATTTTGCGTGCGGACTGTTCAGGAACTCTTGTCCTTTTCCATATCCGAAGTTTGGCTTGTAAATCCATTGCGCTTCGGGATTCAGGATGCACGCCGCGTATCCATTTCCGGAAAGATCCGAGCAATAGCCCCGATCCTGCGTTGCCAGCCCGTTCGCGGGGTTGATGCTACCAGTAGCGGGGGGAATGGCGGGGACCACCGTCTCTTCGCGGTGGCACTCCAGGCAGAGCGCCGTTGCGGCCTGATTGTATGCAATCGTGACGTTGACGTTTCCATTGTATGGATGCGAACCCCAGCCGTACGCCGCGACGTGGCAGCGCTCGCACTGCACGCCTGTCAGATACCACGAAGAGGTTCCGCTGGTCCCTTGCGCAATGAATCCATCCGTGGGAATCCGGCTCAATGAACTATCCGGGATTGCCGGGGTCGAATTGCTTTTCGTGTTGATTGTCGGTTCGGGAGCCCATTTATCAAAGTTAAAGCCGGTCGCGTGGCAACGGGCGCAATCAAAATTCCCGTTCGGATAAAGTTCGCCAGTGAATCCGCCATTGAAGACCGTGTTCAGTTGCGTGGCGGTCGGGTTGCTCGCGCCGCCATAATTCATCCATCCGCCAAAAATGTAGTAGAGCGTACGCACACCTCCGGTCGCTTGCGTTGGAGCAACCGGCGTGTAAGGAGCTGGGGCGTTGGCGTTGGGCAAGGTGTAGTACGGATACTTGCAAGACGGGTCAAGCGATGTCAGCCCGTTTTGCGCCGTGGTTGCCGGTGGATTGCACCAACCCACCGTCACCAACCCATCGGCCCAATCGAACTTGCTTCCTGAGCCATAATGGTCATCCGTGTTCAGATACAGGTTCTTGTCCGGTCCGCCCCACAACACCGTCGGGGCGATCTTGCGGAGGGCATTTTTGTGCCCGGACATCAGGTACGGAAGAGTGTCCGTTCCATAATGGCAGCTCAAACATTGATTTACGTCTGAGTAAGCGGTGCTCCAGCCGCCAGCCTCATCATTGGAGGCGCCATCTCCATGGAAGACCTGCCCGGTCGCATTGTTGGGAATGTAATTGAGATAATCGACGGGGTAACATCCTTGACTGGGATAGCATTGGGCATGGGATGCCAGGGGGTTTAGCGCCAGTACTGCCAGCAGAACAACCGCGCCCCACAGAGAACTCTTCGGGTGCACTCTCATAAGTTTCTCCACTTCTCGCCGCGACACAGCAATCCCTTCGAAACTACTGACAGTCAATAATCACGAAAATGAACTTTCCGCCGTATCCGCGGATACCCATCTATGTGTCTCCGGATACAAAATTGTCCTGTTTGGGAGCGGCGAAGCTTCCGTGAAGGAGCTCTGCCGGTTTAAAGCTTGCTTTGGAGGTAGGAAAGCGCTTGTTGTTGGATCGTGGGATTGCTGCCGAAGCCGGGCAACCAATGGATTAGCGGATCGCGGCGAAACCAGGTCAACTGGCGCTTGGCATATCGCCGCGTGGCTTGTTGAATGGCGGCGCGCGCCTCTTCGATGGACAAATTGCCCCGCAGCACCGACCGCAACTCGCGATAGCCAATGAAGTCAAACGGTTTGGCATTTTCCGGCAGGCCGCTGGCCATCAGCCCTCGCACTTCTTCCATCCACCCGGCCGCCAGCATGGCGTCTGTGCGCTGATGTATCCGCTGGTAGAGCGCTTCGCGCTCGGGTGACAATCCAATCTGGATCGCTCGCCATCCCTCCAGGGCATTTCGTCCAGTGCGATGCACTTCCGAAAGCGGCTTCCTAGCCAGCACACAAACTTCGATCGCGCGGATCAGCTTTTGCTCGTCGGCGGGCGCGATCTTTTCCGCGGAGGCGGGATCCATCTTCTTTAGAAGCCGGTGCAAATATCCTGGTGCATGTCCGGCGGCACTGGTCCGCAAGCGCTCTCGAAGTTGCTCGGAGCGCAGCGGCACGTCCGCCAGTCCTTCCAGCAGCGCGCGCAAATAAAGCCCCGTGCCCACGGTGAAAATCGGCAAGCTCTTCCTCGACTGAAGATCTTGCAGAACCACCTCGGCCCGCTCGCGATATCCGCCTGCCGTGGCCTCTTCCCGTGGATCCAGCACATCAATCAGATGGTGCGCTACACCACGCCGTTCTTCTTTGCTTGGCTTCGCCGTGCCGGTATCAAAGCCGCGATAAAGCTGCGTCGAATCGCAGGCCACTATTTCCCCACCCAGTTGCTCCGCCAGCCACACGCCCAGCGCAGACTTTCCAGAAGCGGTTGGCCCCACGATCACGATAAGAGGAGATTCCGACGAGGCGTTCATTTGGGAAACAGCACCGGCCAGGCCCGCACGATAAGAACCGCCAGCACAATCAGAGCCAGCAGGACGCTGCCCATCACCTGATGCCGCGATAGTTTCATATAGACCTAATGTGGCACAGCCATTCCTGGCGGTGCGCTCCATCCGGGAGCAACCACCGGGGCACAGGCAAGAGTGCCGGTGCTACTGGTTCGGCGGCTGAATATTGTAGTAGTACGTATACCGCAATTCGATGTACGGCCCGGTGAATTGCGAGGGCAGCGGTGGGAAGGGGTTCGACGCGCGAATCGAGGAATAGGCCGCGCGGTCCAGCGGTTCCTTCCCCGAACCAAATACCTGCACCGGCATCCCGTCCGGAACCGAGCCGTCACGCATGATGCGGAACTGCAGTGAAACCACGCCCTTGTCCCCCAGGCTCACCGAAGGCGGCATCACTGCCTCCCAGTTGTTCTTCACGATGTAGTAGATCCGCCGCAGATAGTCATTGAAGTCCACGCCTTGCGTGTCCGTCAAAATCTCGATGCCAGCCCCGTGACCTCCCCGCCCACCGCCGCCACCGCCCCCGCCTGACAACCCTCCGCCGCCGCTCATGGCGATTGGCGCATTTGGCTTCACTCCGCGCGCCGCATCTCGAATCAAGCCACCTGGCGACGAATCACTCTTTGGCAAAATCAAGCCGCCTTGTTGCGGCACCGGCATGTCCGGATTTTCCAGCTTCACCTGCGGTTTGGGCAGTTCGCCACGCGAGGGGGGCGCATTCGGCGGTGTCTGGGCCACATTCGGCTGCGGCGTCGGCGCGCTCGGCAACTCCCTCGTCGGCTGCACCGGCTGGGGAGTCGGGACTGACGGAGCAGGCGTCGGAGCCGGCGGGGCAATCTTGTTAATAACGCGGGGGTCCACGCGCACCGCGGTGTGCGGGGCCGGCGGCGTCGAAGGCTTTAACGATTCGAGTGCTCCGGGCGGCAGCAGCACCGTGATCTGGCGCCGCGCAATATCTTCTTCTTCGCGGGTGGGCACATGCGGCTTGAAAAATTTCGGAGTATAGGGCAGCGCCAGCAACATCAACGCATACACCACCATCGAAATCCAGCGCGCCACGCGCTCGTCGCGGCCCCGATAGTCCCGCTCAACCGGGGGCAAAAACGAAACTTGACCCGTTGAGATGATGTTGGGCTCGACCAGCTCTTCGGAAATCGGCGGCAGCGGCGGCAGGTCCTGCGGAGGCGCAACGCCCACCGGAATCGTGATGCGCTCGTCCATTTCCGTGGGCTGCAGCGGCAGGGTCGATTCTTCGACCTTTTGCACCAGCTCCACGTTGACGTCCCGGGGCACCACCATGCGCGCGGCAATCGCTTCCAGAGGCAGATTCGCGGGGATAGAAGTCTTTCCGTCGAGTTGCACCAGTGGCAGCGACGACGGAACCAGGGTGCGTTCATCGAGATTGGTTGGACGCCGCCGCGTGCTCGCCACCGCCTCGGCAGGGAGTTGCGCGCCTTCCGGAACTAAAATTCTGGGGATCATCGTCGGGTAGGCTCCGCCGGCTTCTGGGTCACAGGTTGGACGCGCTCATCGTGTTCCCGGATGCTTTCCATCACCCGGCCGGCCAGTTCCAGCGCGGCTCGTCCGGCCACGCCGTCCGTTCTCGGTGCGATGCGGGTGCGCACCGCTTCTGCAAACGCTTCGAGTTCCGCTCGCAACGGTTCCGTCGGCGGTGCGGGGAGTTTCTCAAATCCAAACTCGGGCTCCGGTCCGCCCTTTTTCACGCCAATGCGCAGCGCGTCGCGCCGCGTGTAATCCAGGGAAATGTATTCATGCTGCTGGAAAAACCGCATCTTGCGCACCCGCTCAGTGGAAACGCGGCTGGCTGTGACGTTCGCCACCGCGCCGCCCGCAAATTCCAAACGCGCGTGCGCGATGTCCACCTTGTCCGTCAACACGGGAATGCCCACTGCTTTCACTTCCGTCACCGGCTCTTTCACCAGAGCCAGCAGAATATCCAGGTCATGGATCATCAGGTCGTAGATGACCTCCACATCCAGGCTGCGCGGCGTGAACACGCCCAACCGGTGCACCTCAAAAAACAAAGGCCGGTTCACCACCGGCTCCACGGCAATCACCGCCGGGTTGAACCGTTCGACGTGGCCCACCTGCAAAATCCGCTGATGTTTGCGCGCCGCGTCGAGCAGCGCATCCGCTTCAGCCAGCGTCGCCGCCATCGGCTTCTCCACCAGCACATCCACGCCCAGCGCCATCAACCGGCAGCCCATTTCCGCATGCACTACCGTCGGCACGGCCACCGTCGCCGCATCCACCTGCCCTTGGAGTTCCGCCAGACTTTCGAACGCGCGAACCGCAAACTCTTGCGCAATCTTCGCGGCACGCTCCGGATTCTGGTCCAGCACTCCGGTCAATTCCACGCTGTCCATCTCGCGATAGACGCGCGCGTGATTCCGGCCAAATTCCCCGGCGCCCACCACCGCTACGCGAATCTTTCTGCTTTCTCCGCCCACACCCGGAAGCCCGCTCATTCCTTCATTCCCCAGGATTCGCCCGAAGGTTCCGCAGGCGTCACCGGCGGAAACGCCTGAACCGCGATTCCCGCGGCGTCCGCCTGGGCAATCAGTTGTTCCCGGTCAAAAAGCAAAGTGCGGTTGGCGTCCACGGCCAGCGCCGTGGCTCCGGCCTGCTTCATGGATTCGACGGTCGGCAAACCAACCACAGGTACATCGAAGCGCATGTCCTGCCGTGGCTTGCTCACCTTCACCACCACCAGCGGTTTGCCGTTGGCAAAGCGCGCCGCCCGCGCGATGGTCTCGTCGGTGCCTTCCATCGCTTCCACGGCGACGCAGGCGCGGTCCGCCACCACCACCGTCTGTCCGATGTCTTTCGCTGCGATGTGCCGCGCGATTCCCAGGCCGTATTCGATGTCCGCCGCCTCATGCTCGTTCGGGGCGCGGTGCGTCAGCACACCCGCTTCAGGCAGCAACGGCTTCAGGAACAGCGTGGAATCCACCAGTTGAATCCCCTCTTCTTCGAACACCTTGGCCACCGCGCCAATCAACGAATCCGTATTTTTTCGCGGCAGCGAAAAAAGCAGCTTGGCCAGCTTCCAGTCCGGGCGAATCGAACTAAAAATCTTGTTATGTTTCACCTGCCCGGCCATCACCGCGCGTTTCACGCCTTCCCGCTGCATCAACTCGATCGCCTTGCTCAGTTCGCCCAGGCTCACCCAGTGCAAATGCTTCGCTGCTTTTTCCAGCTCCGGCGAAGCCTCCTCTTTCAGCGCGATCACCGCCATTTCGATGCCCTGGCTCCGCGCGCCTTCCAGCACCAGGAACGGAAACCGCCCGTTGCCCGCAATCAGTCCCCAGCCGCTGCTTTGCACGATCTCGGGCATAAATTCCGCCTACTTTACGATGCCGCGTTCGGCCTTTTCGACGAACTCCACGAGTTCCTTCATATCTTCCGAACCCGCCATCGTCGCGCGCAATTCTTCCAGCGCCTGCGACGTGTTCTTCTTCGAACGCGTCAGCAGCCGGAACGCCTTTTGCAACGTCTTGATGCGCTCCGGCGAAAAGCCTTTGCGCTCCAGACCAATCGTGTTCGGCCCGAAGCACCGCGTCTCCCGCTCGGTCACAATCAGCGAAAATGGCGGCACATCCTGCGTAATCACGGTGCACGCGCCGATATACGAGAACCGCCCCAGCCGGCAGAACTGGTGCACCGGCGAGAACGAGCCCAGCGTCACGAAATCCTGAACCGTTACGTGCCCCGCCAGCGTCGCTCCGTTCACAAACAGCGTGTTGCTGCCGATCTGGCAATCGTGCCCCACGTGCGAATACGCCAGGAAAAAATTCTTGTCGCCGATGCGGGTGACTCCCCCGCCCTTGGTCGTGCCCCGGCTGATGGTCACGTACTCCCGGAAAATATTTTCGCTGCCGGCAAGCAGTTCGACGCGCTCGCCGCGGAATGTATAGTCCTGCGGATCGCCGCCGATCAGGCAAAAGGAGTGAAATACATTGCCGGGGCCAAATTTGGAGGGCCCCCGCACCACGGCGTGCTCGTGCAACTCGCACCCATCGCCCAACTCGACTTCAGCCCCAACCACCGCATAGGCCCCTATGCGAACCCCTTCACCGAGCTTCGCCTCCGGCGAAACAATCGCCTGCGGATGAATATGTACGCCAATTCCCATTTACGAGTTTGTGGGCTGTTCCCGGTCGGCCATCACGCACAGCATTCTCGCTTCCGTGGCCAGGATTCCATCCACGAACGCTTTCGCGTCGATTTTGCAGAGGTCGCCCTTCCAGGTGAGGATGTTCACTTCAATGCGGATTTGGTCACCGGGCACCACCGGCCGGCGGAATTTCACATCACTCATCGAGGCCAAATACAGGACCTTCTTTTCGCGGTCGGGAATCTCCTGCAGGAGCAAAAGGCCGCCAGCCTGGGCCATGGACTCCAGGATCAGCACGCCGGGCATCACCGGCTTGCCCGGAAAGTGTCCCTGGAAAAAACTCTCATTGATGGTCACGCACTTGATCGCCACAATGCGCTTGAAGCGCTCCATCTCGACCACCTTGTCGATCAACAGAAATGGATACCGGTGCGGCAGATATTTCTGGATCTCATTGATGTCGAGATGCATCGCGACTCCTGTTTCGGTAATAGCCAAAGCAGCCACTCCCTCCGTCCGCTTCGCAAACTGCTTATTATAGGCGGTTTTTCGCCTGTTGGCAGCTTATCATTTTCAGCCCACCGGCGTGTTACCATCCCGTATAGCGGACGCCTTCAGGCGGCCAGGTCTTGGAGTGGCCACACCCTAAACAGGCCATCCGTTGTATGCAAAAATCGACCGAATCCACAAAAGCACATATGCCCGAATCTCGCGCCCTTCTTTATCTCCAAAACAAGCGCCCGCAAATGCTGGAAACCCTTCGCGAACTTACCGTCCGCGAATCCCCGAGCCTCGATAAAGAGCCCGCTGACCGCTGCTGCGAGTTCCTTGCCGATCTCTGGCTGCAACACGGGGCCACCATCGGCATCGTCAAGAATGAGAAGCGCGGCAATCATCTCCGTGTCATCTGGAATCCGGCCGGGGCCGCCCCGAAACCACAACTTCTCGTGCTTGGTCATTACGACACCGTCTACCCCACCGGCACCCTCGCCAAAATGCCTTTCAAAGTAGATGCCGGCAGAGCCTACGGTCCCGGCACCTTCGACATGAAAGGCGGCATCGTGCAGGCGCTTTTTGCCCTGGATGCGATTCGTGAATTGAAGCTGCCTGTGAAGAAACGCCTTTTGTTTCTATGGACCTCCGACGAGGAGATCGGCAGTACCACCTCCCGCGGCCTGATTGAAGAGGAAGCCAAGCGCAGCGATGCCGTGTTTGTTTTGGAGCCGTCGCTTGGCCCGCGCGGCCTGCTGAAAACTTCCCGCAAGGGCGTCGGCGAAGCGCAGCTCATCGTTCATGGCCGCGCCTCGCATGCCGGCCTTGCGCCCGAAAAAGGCATCAACGCGATTCACGAACTCGCCTCGCAAATCACGCGCATCGAAAAATGGAACAATCTCCGCCGCGGCGTCACCATCAACGCCGATGTGGTCTCCGGCGGCTCCCGCGCCAATGTGGTCGCCGACCGCGCCGAAGCCACGCTTGATCTTCGCGCCTGGCGCGAAACGGACATGCGCGCGCTGGAAAAGCGCTTACATTCCCTGAAGCCTGTTCATCGCGGCGCAAAACTCGAGCTGCATGGCGGCTTCGACCGTCCTCCGCTCGAACGCAAGCACAGCGCCGCACTTTTCTCTCGCGCCAAATCCATTGCGCGCGAGCTTGGCTTCTCCCTCGGTGAAGCGGCGGCCGGAGGCGGCTCGGACGGCAACTTCACCGCCGCGCTCGGCGTACCCACCCTCGACGGCCTGGGCGCCGTCGGCGATGGCGCACACTCCATCCACGAGCACATCCTTGTCGGCGCTCTCCCCCAACGCGCGGCCCTCATCGCCGAACTCCTCGCAAGGTCATGAACCCATGAGCTTCATCGGTAAGTGGTTCAGGAAATGGTTCTCAGCCAATAGCCCGCAATCCATGAGCCATGCCGATGCAGAGGCGTACCGTCAACTTCACCAAGCGCACGCTTGTTTAATGTCTGGTGATCTTGAGGAGGCAGCACGCCTCGGAATGGAAGCCTTTCAGCAAACCCGCAAAAACAATCCATCACTTTCCGAATATGCGTTGGGTCTTTTGGTTTTCATTTGGATGGAACAGGAACTCTACGAAAAAGCCACAGATTTCGTCTCACGGTACATTGCGGAGAATCCGCCAAATCCGTCTGCATTTAGAGATCGAGGTATGGCTTATTGGTATGCAGGCCGCCTGACAGAAGCCCTTGCCGACTACGAAAGCGCCGCGCGGCTGGTATCGAACGATCCGTTTATTCTGGTTGCGCGGGGCCAAGTTCTTGTCGAGCTGAACCAGCCGCAACGGGCCATTCAAGATCTGCATGCCGCTATCGATATCATCAGTAAGTATCCGAACGCGAGAACTCCCTTCTGGGTTGAAGCTCAAGCATATGCGCGAAATGGCCTCGGTTTCGCCTATTCCGCCTTATCCAAAAACACAGAGGCCATGCACCAGTTTGAGATGTCAATCGACCTGAGACCCGAGAATGCATGGGTTTATTTCAATCGCGCTCAGGCCTGCGAAAAGGCAGGAGAGCCCGCCAGGGCCCTGCGTGATTACCAAAAATCGCTTGAACTCACCAAGCCCAAGTTACCTGCCTATAAGAGAGACTTCGCCAAAGCCCGCGTGGCCATACATTCTGGCTAATGGCTGAAGGCTAACGGCTCTCTCTATCTCCCGTAACTCTTCTTCAGATACTCTGCCGTACCCTGCATCAAATCGCCGTAATCATCGTGCAGCACATCGCGTAGCGCTTGTTCCGTGGAACTTCCCGCGCCCAGCCGGTCCAGAATCCGCTCGATGTCTCCCATGCCATCGGTCTGCACTATGTATTCCACGTTGGCCAGCGCCCAGGCATACGCGTACCGTGCCATGTCCCCCGGCAAGCCCATCCACGAGCCTTCCAGCCGCCCCAGCGGCGCGGCTTGTCCCGCGTCATAAACCTGCACCAGCACGGCGGCGTTTTCGTCGCTGCGCCGCCCTTCCATCCACTGCGCCACGCCTTCCTGAATCCACGTCGGCGCGTGCCCGTGCGTCTTCTGCTGAATGAAACTGTGCGTCAATTCATGCCGCAACACGCGTGACAGCTCCGAATCCACGCCCGTTAGTCCTTGCACCGGCACGCGAATCCGTCCGTCGTTCAGAGCGCCCACCCAGCCCGGCGCCCGCGTAATGTCCGCAAATCCCTGCTGCGTGTAAAGAACTACGCCAATCGGATCCGGCGGCGAATAGTTCAACTCCGATTCAATAGCCTGATAGTGCTCTTCCAGGACGTGCAGCACCTGGCGCGCCAGCTCCGGTTGCGCCTGCCCGTTGTAGCGCAATTGAAAGTGCGCACTCTCGTTTTCCTTGTAGTTCTCTTCTTCGGTTTTGTCGCGCAACGCCTTGTCCAGCGCTGTCTGAGTTTCCGCATCGGGCCGCAACGCCAGCGATTTCTTCCACTGCGCCACCGCCTGGTCCGGCCGGTTCATCCCATACAACGCCCAGCCTTCCAACTTGTAAACGTCTGGGTTCTTCGGCGCCACGCGCTCTGCCCGCTGCAGGTATTCCAGCGACTCCTTGAACTGGCTCTGCCGCAAATGCAGATACGCCACATTCATCAGCAGCACCGGCTGCTCCGGCAGATACGTCAGGGCGCTCCGCGCATCGCTCAACGCATTCGCCAAATCTCCCCTGGACAACTCGAACTGCGACGCCGCATGATACGCGCGCGCCGCGGACTCATTCGCCGCCGCACCGCCCGTGCGCGTTTCGCTCACTACTTTCGCAAGGTAGTTCCGATCCACCGCGCCGTCATGCACGGCGCCCTGATCAATTTCAGAGGCGTTGGCTACCGGAGGCAGTTCGGGAGATTCAATATTCAGATTGGCCGCGGCTGCTGCCGGCGAGTCCATCACCGGCATCAGCCCGCCCTTTTCAATGTGGTCCACGATCGACTTCGGCAGCGCCATCTGCCCGGCCGAAGTCTCGTACCGCACCTTATCGCCGTCCTCCACTACATTGGAGGCGATAATCTTCCGCCCATTCTTCAGGACAATCTTGTCCGCATAGGCCCCGGCCCCCGACAGCAGTGCCGCAAGGAATATGGCCAACAACCGCATTACGGGTCGCATTCGGCGCATAGCCCTATTTTAATTCCGCGGTAAAAAACCGGCCTTTCTGCCTTGTTCCCCCATGCCGAATGTGTCTACACTCGTTTCATGGGGTTTCGCCGGGTTCTGCTGGTTTTTGCCTGTTTTCTTCCCTGGATGTGTGTCGCGGACGATTCTTCGCCGCGCGAACTTCTCGCCGCACTTAATGCGCTCCAACTCGATTCCCAAAACGTCTACACCGTTACCAGTAAAGACCGCATCCAGTTGCGCAAAGGCGACGCCGTGCTCTCCTTCCAGGACGGCAAATTCGCCTTCTTTCGCCCCTTCAACGGGCAAGTCACCGGATTCGTCTTCACCGGCATTGGCCACGCGCTTTCCTTGCCGCGCGACCCCGTAGAAAAGCAGCAAGTCGCACGCTTCCTGGGGGCCCCGGTGCTTGACCAGCAATTTCTTTCCGCCTATGTCCGATTCACGGACGATACCGCCTCCGAACTTCTTCGCGAACTCCAGCGCGTCAACCTCACACCAGCCCCCGACGAGCACTTGGCCATGATTTGGCAGCCCAGCCTGGAGCGCCTCAACCCCTCTCACTCCCTCCGCATCGTCGCCGAACACTTTTCTTCCACACTCCCTCACTTTTTCCACGCCGGCATCGACGGCGCTATCACCGGCCCCTTCGACATTCTGCTCGATCCCACACGCGCGGAAAACTTTACGCTGGGCCAACCGCGCACCGTCGACAAGACTGTCTATTACGACGTGTGGGCCTCCTACGCTCTTCCGGGTTTCACGCCGCCGCCCACGGCCTTCGACGCCCTGCGTTACCGCATCAACACCGCGATTCACACCGACAATTCCCTGCTAGGCACTGCCACGATCGACTTCCGCGCCCTTCCCGGCTCGCAACCCGTCATCGAAGTGCAACTCTCGCGCTCTCTGAAAGTCGCCGGCGTCACGGACGCAAGCAATTCTCCGCTTACTTTCTTTCAGAACGAAGGCCTCACCGAGCAGGAAATCAACGAGCGTGGACACGACACCTTGATCGTTTTCCTTCCTAAAACGCCGGTGCCCGGTTCGGAGTTCACGTTGAACTTCCATTACGCCGGCAACGTCATCGAAGACGCGGGCAACGGCGTGCTTTTCGTGGGCGCCAGGGAAAGCTGGTATCCCCACTTTGGAGACACTTCGGAATTCGCCTCTTACGAACTGACTTTTCATTGGCCAAAGCGCCTGCGCCTGGTGGCTACCGGCACAAAATCCGCCGAACGCGACGAAGGCGACTCTCGTGCTGCCACCTGGAAAACGCAGATTCCCGTCACGCAAACCGGCTTCAACCTCGGCGAGTACGCCAACACTTCCCTTTCGTCGGACAATTACACCATCGAGGTCTTTGCCAACAAGCAACTCGAGGAATTTCTGCGCGCCGCCCTTTCACGTTCCCAGCTTCCGGAAAATCCCTCGCGGGATTCCTCGATGATGCATCCATCCCCGGATGCAATGCTCCCGGAGCCTCCTCCGAGTCCGACGGCTTTCCTCAAACAGTTGGCCCATGATATCGACGCGTCGATTCGATTCGAAGAAACCTACTCCGGCCCCTTTCCCTACCGCAACCTGGAGGTCTCGCAGATTCCGGGGAAATTTGGTCAGGGATGGCCAGGATTGTTGTACCTTTCCACCTTTTCATTTCTTCCAGAGGAGGCACAATCGCGCGCCGGACTCACCACCGCCGGACGCTCTTTTTTCAACGATGTTGTACCGTTCCACGAGGTCGCGCATCAATGGTGGGGGAATGTCGTTGGCTGGTCTTCTTACCGCGACCAATGGATTAACGAATCCATCGCCGAATACCTCGCGCTGCTTTTCGCCGATTCGAAAAAACCCTCCGACCACATGCTGGACACCTGGCTGGATCGCTATCGCAAGCGGCTCACGACGAAATCCGAAGGCGAGGACCGGCCTCCGGTGGAGATCGGTCCCGTGGTCGCCGGCACCCGGCTCAACTCTTCCCGCTCACCCGATGCCTACAACGCGGTGATCTACTCCAAGGGGACCTGGATCATCCACATGCTGCGCGAAATGCTCCGCCAGCCAAACCCCGCGCGCGGCAAGGATCCTGACGCCCGATTCACCGCTCTGCTGCGTGCGCTGGCCACTCAATATGCGCAGCAAACCCTCACTACCGCGGATCTCCAGCAGGAAGTGGAAAAAGTGATGACCAAGAGCATGGACCTGGAAGGAGGGCGCTCCATGGAATGGTTTTTTGCGCAATATGTGCGCGGAACCAGCATCCCTCACTACAAGGTGGAATTCACTTCCCGGCGCACCGAGAAGGGCTTTCAGATTCGCGGCAAACTGCGGCAGACAGGCGTTCCCGATTCCTTCCTGGCTCCGGTTCCTCTCTATGCCGCAACAAATCTGGGCCGCTCCGTCTATCTGGGAACGATCACGGCGATCGGCGAAGAAACTTCCTTTTCGTTCACGTCAGCCGTCGAACCTCACAAGTTGCTGATCGATCCTCACCGGACTTTGCTTTGCATTGCGGAGTAAGTCGCCGCGTGCGCCGCTTCCTAGAATTTTGGCATGAACCTTTTTTCCCTGGCCCAGTCTTCGCGTATCGGACTCTTGGGATGAAGCTCCGCGTGGCCCGTTTCGTCCATCATGTACGGAAAGCCTTCCGGATCGCGCGGCTGGCCGGGTAGCAGCCGCTCCGCAATCAGGTCACTGATGCTCGCCGGCCTTTTGTGGTTCTTCTTTTCGTACTCCGACCCCAGCCGGTCAATCTCCCGCAAATCCATTTCGGCCTTTACCAGCCGCAAATGATCTTCGGCGTTTTTGCGGACGTCTTTGTCGGTCGTGGTCTGATAGATATCCGTCCACAGTGCATAAGACGTCTCCAGCGACTCGCCTTCCGCGGCGATTTTTGCCGCCATGATCTTCATCCACGGTAGCGCACCGGGAATCTTGCTGCCCGCTTCAAACGTCTGCGAAGCCTTCAGGTAATCCTTTTTGTCGAAGTAATAGACGTTGCCCATGTCCTGGTACAGTCTCCAGTAACCTGGATTCTCCTGAATCCCACGTTCCAGTAAATGGACCGCCTGATCGGGCTGTCCGGCGCCCCGCGGTGGCGCATCGCTCAGGAAAATCGAGCCGAACTGGTAGGCCACCATCAGGTGCGGATCGAGCGTGGTCGTGATATCCAGCAGCGGCCAAAGCAGTTCCAGATTCCGGTCGTCAACCTGGTGTTTTCCACCGTAATACTGCACGGCCCGAGTCCAGTAGATCGCGCCCATCAGTGGCGCATATTCCAGGCTGAGCTTTTTCATCACCGCGGGAGAACGCAACGTCAGATCCTCTTTGGCCAGTTGATTTGCGGAACGTTCGCCGTCGATCTTGACCTGAAGTTTCCAGACACACACGAATCCCACTGCCAGGAAGGCTGCCAGCACCACTCCTAGAATCACCTTCCGGTTCATTTCAGGTTCCGCCGGGAAAACACGGCCGCAGCCGCGGCCAGCACAATTACACAGTAAAGAACCGCATAGAGCGTGGCGCTCCACACAAACGCGGACGAAACGCCTTCTCCGTGCACCACCGCGCTCATCACGTCAAAATTCTGGAAGTTCGGCAATAAGTAAGAGATGCCGCGCATGAACGCCAGCGCCGAAGGATCCAGTTTCACTGTATGCACCGTCCGCAAGTCGCTGGCAAACAAGCCCGCGACATAAAGGCCCGCTGTGAAAAGAATCGCCAGAAACGGCGAGGTAAAGCACGAAAAAAGCAGGGCCAGCGCCACGATGATCGCAAGTTTCAGGAGGATCAGGTACACCGCCAACAGAATGTAGGCATCGGCGCGTTCCAGCGGATGCTTCACGGTCCACAGCGCGGCGTACAAGCCTAACGCCATCGCCGCGGTATTCACCGCCAGTGTCATCACCAGCCCGCAGAATTTCCCCAGCAAAAATTCCCAACGCTCGACCGGCTTGGCCAGCAGCGCGTACAGCGTGCGCTTGTCCATCTCCTTCGATACCAGCGCCACGCCAAGAAACACCGCGATGAAGAGCCCGATGACCGAGGTCGCCGTCAGCCCCAGGCTAACGATCACGTCCTGTTCGATGCCGATCGAAATCTGCCCCACCAGAATCGCCGCGCCCATCATCAACAGCGCAAAAAACACCAGATTGTAGAGCACGCGATCGCGAACTGCTTCCCGAAACGTGTTGGCGGCCACCGCGCGGATATTTCTCATTTGCCGCTCACATCCACGGCGCTGGCCTGCGCGCGGTCCGCTTCCACGAGGTTCATGAAAAACTCTTCCAGGGTTGGCTTGATCTGTGCGACGGACAAAATCCGCGCATTCACCGTCTTCAACTGCTCCAGGGCAGGGTAAAGCTCCGCTTCGGGGAAGTGCGTGCGGTAACGGTCTCCGATTCGTGTGGCCTTTGCCAGAAGCGGCAAATTTGGCAGTTCTCCCGGCAACTCAAATAAAATTTCCATTCCCTGGGCTTTCATGTCCACCAATTCCCCCGGCGCTCCAACACCTCGCAGCTTGCCGCCGACAATCACGCCCACGCGGTCGCAAAGCATCTCCGCGTCGGAAAGCACGTGAGTGGAAAACAGAACCGTCCGTCCCTCGCGGCGGAGCTCGAGAATAATGTCGCGCACCTCGCGGCGCCCCAGCGGGTCCAGACCGGACATCGGCTCGTCCAGCACCACCACTTGCGGCTCGTGCAGAATCGCCTGCGCCAGACCCACACGCTGCAACATGCCCTTGGAATATTTGCGCAATTGGATCTTCTTTGCCGTATCCAGGCCTACTTTTTTCAACATGGCATCCACGCGCGCCTTCCTGTCGGCGGCCGTCAGGTTGTGAAACCGCGCAAAGTAATCCAGCACTTCATACGCCGTCAGGTAGTCGTAAAAATACGGCTGCTCCGGCAGATAGCCGAGGGACGCGTGCATCGAAACATCGTCAATGGATTTTCCCAGTATCCGCGCCGTGCCCGACGTCGGAAAAATCAGCCGCATCAGCAACTTGATGGTCGTGGACTTGCCCGCCCCATTCGGCCCCAGAAAGCCGAACACTTCGCCGTCTTCGACCCGCATGGACAGGTCTTCCAGCGACTTTTTCTTCTTCAAATGCAAAAAGCCGTAAGGATATTCCTTGGAAAGATGCTCGATCTCAATCGCGGCCTGGGGCATGCTTTCATTGTTTTCGACCCCCCGCCTGCCGTCAACAGACTCCACAGCCGGGTGTTCCGAAAAATGAAAGGCGCAGCCCAAGCCGCGCCTTCTTGTGTTTCCATCTTTACTTCCTTATTTTTTGGTTCGCTTCTCTCAGCTTCCCTGCTTCGCAATCTGTACCAATTCCGTGTTCTGTGGCACCACCGCCGGCATCGGTTGCAGCGTCTGCGGCGCTCTCCAATTGTCCAGAATCCCCACCTGCTGCACGCAGCTTACCGTGCACCACGGCGCGCAACCCTTGTGCGTCAGATACTCCCGGTGGCGTCTTTCGTCCGTGTACTGGTCCAAGGGAATCCCCGGATAGCCGCGCTGCTGCGAGCACCAGTGCACCAGCCCGTCCTCGCAGATGTACAAGTAGCGCGACCCGGCCCGGCACTTCCAATCGTGCTCGCGTCCCCGTGCCACGTTGTGCTGAAACTCGTTGAACCGGGAATAGGATCGCTTTCCCAGCGTCATAATCTCTTCGAAAATCTCCTGGTCGCGCGGCTTCAGGGGCTTCAACTGGCCGTCATGGTCGTGAATAATGCCGACCGTGCTAGTAAAGCCCAGCTCCAGCGCCCGGTGGGCAATCGTCAACGCGTCCTCGGAGTTCTTCACCCCGCTGCCCAGCACCGAATTGATGTTCACCTGGAATTCCGCCCATTCGGAGAGCATTTCCAGCCGCCCATCCAGCGATTTCAGGCTCTTCTTGGACACCTCGTCCGGTACCGTGTTATCAATGCTGATCTGCAAATGCTCCAGCCCGGCATCATTCAGCCGCTGGATGCGCTCCTTGTTCAGGAAGAACCCGTTGGTAATTAACCCGGCAATCATACCGTGATGCCGGATGTGCTGGATAATCTCGTCCAGCTCCGGGTGCATCAGCGGTTCGCCGCCGCTGATAGTGATGATCGTCGTACCCATCCTGGCCAGGATATCCAGCCGCCGCTTCATCTCCTCCAGCGGCACGGGCTTCGAAACGTCGTCGTACTCGTTGCAATACCCGCAATCCAGATTGCAGCGCCGCATAGGGATCACATGCGCGAGGATGGGGTGCTTCGTGGAAGCCAGCGCCTTGCCAATCATGCGCAGCTCGCGCATGCGGGTGCGGTAAAAACGCAACCGGCGCCTGCGCCACGTTTCCGCCGACGCTTTCCCTTTTTGCCTTACCGCACTCATGTTTTGACTGATTCCCCTGCCATTAATTATACATGAGGCGTCTTTCCGGCCCCTGCCGCAACCCCTCGGAATTGCCCGCAGTTGGTTAACCTGTTCCTGCGTTAATCCTCACCAGTTTCTTTGCATCTTTATTTCGTTGCTTCGTTGCTTCTTCCGCGCACACCCCCAGCTTCGCGCGCGGAATGAATCGTGCGCCGTCCAACTTAGTTGTGCGCTGCCCTAGTTCGTGGCCCGATTCAGCGCCGCCACATCCACCGAGCGTACTTCGGACGTCATCTGCGTTGTCTGGCGCCAGTCAATCTGGCTGGCATCCACGGAGCCCGCAATGCCGTTCAGGTCCTTATAATTCACGGCGCCGCCATCGACCCGGTACTTGCTCACTTCAAGCACCTGGTTCGACTTCAGCACCAGCACCGTCAGCCGCGGATTGGATTCCGCCGCAGCCGATATCAGCGGAGCAGCCGCCGGAACCGCCGCCGGAGGCACTTCCGCCTTCGCCAGCGTCACCACGGGATGTTGCGTTGCCACGGGTTGCCCCACAGGAGCCTGCGTCTGCATGGAGGTCGGCTGCGCTGGCCCCACATAGACGTTCGACTTCGGCTCATTCGGCGAAGCATACGGCGGCCGGTCCACGTGACCCAGCGACGCCGACAGCGGCCGCGGCACCACGATGTCGTCCATCAGCCGCAGCTCCATCGGCTCTTCGCCCTTGATCGTCGGACGCGGACCACGCGCCGGCAACATGATCACCTTCCACGGCCACAGAGGCGGGATCATCCATTCCGCCACGTCCCGCTTCGCGTGCCCTTTCCCCTTGATGTCGCCGTCCTTGTCCACTTTGTAGCCCTTCGCCGCAATCACCTTCGCGGGAAGCGGCAAATCGCCGGAGGGGACGATCACCCGGTCAAAGGTGATCTTCAAATAGCCCTTGCCGACGAAATGCCCGGGTTCCTTATCGTCTTCCAGGTGCCCGGCTAGCATGCTTCCCCGCGGAAACACCGGCCGCCCGAACTCCTGAAAGCTCTTCAAATGGCACAACACCGGATCCCCCACCGACGCGGTCGCCGACGAGAAGTTCGGTTCGTCCATGGTGCACTGCAATAACGTTCCGGCGGGCACCAGGATGTCCTGTGCTTGGACCCCCGCTGCCGACACCAGTAGCATTGCCGCACCCATCAAAGACACGATGAGCCGTCTCATAACTTCCTCCAGATTGTGAATTTTCCGCACGGCTTGGCGAGGGTAGCCGTTTCCACCGATGGTGCGACCCATTGCGCCCCCAAACCAGGAGACACTCAAGGACACTCCCGCGGTCTTCCGGGCCACAACCCGGCCATTTAGGAAAAGTTGCGCGGCCACTGATTTTTTGGCGAGTCTTGTGGTGTCGGTGGTGGCAAACTCCTGGTACTTCAAGAAACAAAACGGCCCGGGCATTTTAAGCCCGGGCCGTTTGTTTTTAATGTTTTGGGTTTATGTAGCTCGTCTGAACCCCGCAATTCCTAATACGGGAACTGCAGATAGGTCCAGGTGTCGGCCATGTAGCCGTTGTTTCCCTTCTGGTCGAAGGCTTGACCGCCAAACCCCCAGACATAGCCATTCATGGTCGCGGGCTGGAACGGGTTCTGCGGCCAGAAGGCCACGCCGCTCCGGCCACCCGGAGTGTTGCCTACGAAGGGCAGGCCCAGCGGATCTGGAAACTGCGTTGGGTAGTTCCCGGCTTGGTTCACGTTGCTGGAGCCCTTCCACCACGTCCACAATCCGGTGGTGGGTTCAAATTCCCAAACGTCGTTCAGGAACCCTGTGCTCTGGGCAAGAGATGAGGCATAACCCCAGCCGCCGAACACCCAAATATTCCCATTGCTGTCAATCCAACCCGAGGAACTCCACCTTGACCCCGGGAAGAATCCCGCAGCTGCTGTCTGCTGCGTGCCGTACATGCCGACTTGATTGGCTAGCCCGGTAGCGCCTCCGCCGGACACCCAGGTCCACTGCTGCGTGGCGATATTGTATTGCCACAAATCGTTCAGCAGCGCACCCTCTGGTGCGGTTCCCGGTGGAAGTCCGCCGATGTTGCCCGGATTTTGCGTCCCGAGCGAATCGAGGCCCAGTCCCCCGAAAAGCCACAGGTTTCCGGAATTGTCCGCCACCAACAGCGCGGTCTGTCGGCCGCCTGGATAGTTGCTGGTTGACCCCGTGCCCAGTGTGCCGTACACGCCATTCTGCTGGCCAACGTTAGAGACGGACGGACCTACCCACGTCCAACTCCCTCCGGAGTATTTCCAAAGGTCGTTGAGCAACACGACATTCCCGGTGGAGTCGTATCCTTGACCGCCGAACATCCATACCGTGCCACTGGCATCGGTGCAGTAGGCTGCTCCCCAACGGCCTCCAGGGTAGCCTCCCGGGACGCCTTGCGTGCCATAGGTACCGCTGGCATTTACGCCCTTCGAGCCACTAACGTACGTCCAGTCCCCTAAATACTCTCGGGAACCACTATAGGTACCCGTAATGTTATTGACGTCATAGCCGGTCGGGGTGAACACCCACAGATCGTTCAGCAGCCCATGACCGGAATAGGAGTAGCCCTGCCCTCCAAACTCGTAAAGTCTCCCGGCACCATCTACCCAGGTAGCGCCGCCCCAGCGAGCCCCTGGTCCGCCCGGTGTGTGCACAACAAGCTTGGTTTCTCCCGGGGGCAGACCCGTCGTGTAGATAGCCGTCGAGGCGTCGGTGCTGAACCCACCTGGGTATTGCAGCGCCGTGTAGGCGGCGACAGAGGAGACAATGCCCGTGCTAAATGTGGTCGTCGTGAGCGGCAAGTTCGCAGGCACCCATTCACACGGCTGCGCGTTCCCGCCCGGGAGACAGACCCATAGATCATTCAGATAGGACGAAAGGAACGGCGGGGTTACGCCAGTGACGGTCAACCCCCATCCGCCGTACAACCACTTTTGCCGGTTATTATCCGTCCAGGTCATCCCGAAACTTCTTCCGCCCGGGTTATTGTTGTCCAGAGCCGGTTGCGAGGGAGGCGGCAGAATCGCTGAGCCGTAGGTCCCATAACCCGTACCGTTCGTATCCGACCCAGCCATCCAAGTCCAGTCGTTATGCTGGCAGTCGACGATCACATTGTTGACGTTCGATGTCGCCACTCCCAGATAGTAGAAGACCCCACAATCTTGTGTCTGGCTGGTCGGCTGCAGGAAGACCCTCACGTTGTACTGCCCGCCGTTGGTCACCGGTGACGGGAACGTAAAGCCCTGGTTGTTGCCCGTGACGACCAAGTTGTCTCCATCGTTATTCTGTAGCTCCACGAAATCTCCGGGCACCGGCGCCGGGTTTCCGAACGAATGATCCACTAATCCTACCAAGGTTCCGCCGATGGACCACGTAGGCGCGGGGCACACGACCTGGACCGTGGTGACTCCACCCGTGGCCGTTCCAGTTCCGTTGACCACCGAGCAGGTCTGGTCCGGACTTGTTGGCTGGGTAACTACGCTTATCGCATACGCAGTTCCTTGCGGCGCCAGCGTGGTGAACGTAAAGGGCACGGTGCCCGTCCCGGTGATCGACAGCCTGTCTATGGTGACCGTAGCGCCGCTTCCCAGCGTATCTTCCAGCACCAATCCTGAGCCTACCAGCCCGCTGACTTCTCCGCCGATGGGATACAAATTTCCGCAAGCGATTTGCACGTTCGTGACGGCGGCTGTGGCTGTCCCGGTTCCATTCGTAATCACGCAATTCTGTGTTGGGTTGGATGGTTGCGTTTGGATAGTAACGGCGTAGGCGCCCGTGACTAACGTTGGGAAAGTAAATTGAACGCTGCCCGTTCCGGTGATAGTTAAAGTGTCTTTTCCGTTGTCCTGAAGCACCAGGCCCACACCGGACAAATTGCTGATCGTTCCGCCAATCGAGAATCCCGAAGTACAAGTCACCGAGACGTTGGTCACGTTGGCCGTGGCCGTTCCCTGTCCGTTCATTACCTGGCATGTTTGCGTGGGGTTGGACGGCTGCGTCAGCACCGTCACGTTGTATGCGCCCGGCACGGCAGTTGCAAACGTAAACGCGCCCGAAGCGGTGATTGGCAAATTATCCCCACCCATGTCCTGCAATACCAATCCCGTTCCGCTCAATCCGGTGACCGTACCGCCGATAGTGAATTTGGCCGCGCAGCTCACCTGCACATTGGTAACATTCGCCGTGGCAGTTCCCGATCCGTTCGTCACCGAGCAGGTTTGCGCCGGATTTGATGGCTGGGTCGTCACAGTGACGTTGTAAGTGCCACTCGCCGCCACCGTGGTCTTAAATGTGAACGCGACCGTGGCGCCCCCCGGGGTAATCGTCAGCGTGTCAGTGCCGCTCGTCAATGTGTTCGTCAATACCAGTCCGGTTCCCTGCAGGCCGGAAACCGTTCCGCCAATGGTGAACGTTCCGGTGTTGCCACCTCCCCCACCGTTACCGCCGCCTCCATTGCCCCCGCCCCCGTTTCCGCCGCCGAAACCGGTTCCATTCTTCAGGCCGCTGCAGGCGGCCAAGCCGCTAGCCAACAGGGCAATCAGCACGATGGATTTCATTTTGCTGGGCATCATCGGACTCCTCACCATTGCCTTCGTTCCGTTACCAAGATTTTTTTTCAGGATGGACGTCCCGGCAGGCAGCCCCACGTTTTGCGTCACCCCCGCGCCACTTTTTCCCCGAATCCCCGAAGGCGAACCAATTTGGCTTGGGTAACCAACCGAGGTAGTACCTGGACCCCGGCATGGGAGTACTAAAACCTGCAACTGTAGATTGCCCCTGCTCTTTCCCCTCATCAATACCCTCGCGCACCCCCCGTGCTGTACTTACTAATAACCGGACGAACCGCCAACCGGCCCGCCGGACTGCGGAGTACCTCAATCTGCGATGGAAGGACAATCAAAGGTGGGAATGAGACCGCTTGCTCAGCGCAGAGGGGGAACGCCAAATCTGCTTAGAGCGGGGCGGTGTGTGTTCGCGCCGCGTGGTCCGCGAAGATGCGCTCCAGCGCGCCGGCCAGGAGGTTCGCCGTGGCGGGCTTCTGGATCAATTCGCGGATGCCCAGATCCTCCGCCTTTTCTTGATCCTCGGCTTGCAGATAACCGGAGGTCAGCACAACCGGCACATCGCTTCGAATGCGCCGCAGTTCTTCGGTGAACTCAAAACCAGACATCCGCGGCATCGAAAGATCCGTAACCACCACGTCATAGTCGAGCGGATGCGCGCGAAACTCTTTCAACGCGCTTACCGCGTCGGTGAAACCGCTCACCCGATAGCCATGCCGCTCCAGCATCCGCGTCGCCAGAAACACCAGGGCTTCTTCATCATCTACATACAAAATGTGCTCGTGGTGGCGGCGCGGCGTCTCCGCAGGGGGTTCGGGCCGCTGCTCCAGCTGCTCCGTGGCCACGGGAAAATAGAGGTGAAATGCCGTACCTTCTCCCACGTGGCTGGTGACCGAAATCGCGCCGTTTTGGCTGGAGACGATGCCATGCACCACCGAGAGTCCCAGCCCGGTCCCTTCGCCCTGCTTCTTGGTCGTGAAGAATGGATCGAAGATGCGGTTCATCGTCGCCCGGTCCATGCCGCAGCCGTCGTCGCCGACGTATAGACGCACGTAGCGCCCCGCATTCAGATTGGCCGTGGCATGCGTATCATCCGCGGTGACATTCACGATATCCAGCCGCACTTCGATCGTGCCATTCTTCTCACCAATGGCGTGCGCGGCGTTAGTCGTAAGATTCACCAGCACCTGGTGAATCTGCCCCGCGTCCACTTTGGCCGGCGGCACGCCGGGGGCGAAGTGCGTGACGATCTGCACGCGCGCCGGCAGCGTCGCGCGCATCAGCTTCAGCGCCTCTTCAATCACCGGCTGGAGCTCCACCACCTGCTTTTTCTGTTCCTGCGGCCGGCTGAACCCCAGGATACGCCGCACCAGTTCGCTGGCACGCGTGCCGGCCTTCTGAATTTCCGCCAGACTTTGTTGTGCGGGATGGTGTTCCGGTAGATCCGCCATCGCCAGGTTCACGTTTCCGTGGATCGCCAGCAGAATGTTATTGAAGTCGTGGGCGATGCCGCCCGCCAGCGTGCCCAGGGCTTCCAGCTTCTGCGAGCGCGTCTGCAATTCCTGAGCGTGCCGCCGCGCCGTTATATCGGCGTTCACTTCGAGGATGCGGATGGGTTGCCCCTTCGCATCGCGATACAACACCCATTGGCTGGCGACATAGACAGAGCCTCCGTCACTGGTTCGCTGCGCCAACTCTCCTTCCCACATCCCGGTATCGCGCAGAATCTGATCCAGATACTTCATGGGCAGCGGGCCTTCCGTTGCCAGCAACTCATGCGATACGCGGCCCAGCGCTTCTTCCTTGGTTAAGCCATAGAGCTTCTCCGCGCCTCGGCTCCAGAAAACGATGCGATTTTCCAGATCGCGCACCATCACGGGCGCCAGATCCAGCAGACTCGCCTGTTGCTTCAGCTCTGCTTCAGCTTTCTTCTCTTCGGTGATGTCCCGCAGGATCACCGTGTACACGCGCTTGCCGCCGAACTCCACGTGGGAAATCGAGGCCTCCAGCGGGAACTCTTCGCCATTCTTGCGCACGCCCAAAATGCCGTCGCGCTGCCCCATTTTGCGGCCGTTAATTTCGGTCTGCCCAAACTTCCGCAGATGTTCCCGGTGAGCCGCGCGGTAGCGGACCGGGATAAATTGATCCAGCGGGCGCCCTAAGGCTTCGGATTCCTTCCAACCGAAGATTTGCTCCGCCGCCGGATTGAAGAGAATCACATTTTGCATTTCGTCCGCGGTGACGATGGCGTTCAGCGCCGAGTGGATGATGGCGGAGAGCCGCGCTTCGCCGCCCCGGACCTTTTCTTCCATGCGCCGCCGCCCCGTGGCATCTTCCAGGAATCCGGTCCAGATGATGCATCCGTCCTCGAGTTTCCTCGGAACAGCTTTGCCCTCCACGCAAATCTCGCCTTTCCGCGGATGCCTGATCCGGTACTCGCCCGCCCATAGCTCCAGAGTTTCCTTGCATTTCTCCATGTACCGTCGCACAACGGGCAGGTCCTCGGGGTGCATCCGCTCGAAGATAGTGGAACCATCGGCTGCCAGTTGATCGGGAGTCAGGCCAAAAATTTCTTCGATGGCCGCATTGCTGTAAGGAAAACAGCTCGATCCGTCGGGTCTTTGCAAAAACGAAAAGATCGCACCCGGCACGGAGTCTGCCACCTGAGCAAGTTGCTCGCGAAGGGTCAAGCGCTCGCGAAGCGCCATTTCTTTTTCGCGCTCCGCCGTGCAATCGCGGAACACCAGCACCACGCCCAGGATGTTTCCTTCTTCGTCGCGGATCGGCGCCCCGCTGTCTGCAATTGGAGTTTCTTTTCCGGTGCGCGAGATCAAAATGGTGTGATTGGCCAGTTCAACCGTCTTTTTCAGTTCCAGCACTTTCCGGGCGGGATCTTCCACCTTTTCGCGATTTCCTTCGTTGATAATCGGAAACACCGCAAGCAAGGGCTGGCCCGCGGCTTCCGACTGCTTCCACCCTGTCAGGCGTTCCGCTTCCGGGTTCATGAAGGCTACCCGGCAATGCGCATCGGTCGTAATCACTCCGTCGCCGATGCTTCTCAGAGTCACCGCGTAGCGCGCCTGGCTCAACTGAAGTTCGGTATTTGTCGCCTTTAAATCGGCGGTGCGCTCTTCAACTCGTTCTTTCAGCGTCTCTTTCGTTTGCAGGAGTTCCCGGTTGGCGCTCCGGCTTCCCGCAATATCGTTGCTGATGAAATAAAGGGCCACGCCCACCGCGCCGAATCTGAGAACGCTTCCCAGGACCAGAATGAACCGCGCGAACAGGCTGGTCAGGCGCGCCTGCTCTTCCCGCTTCACCAGCAAAGCCTGCTCCCGCGCCTCCATTGAATTCACTTCTTCGCGGATCCCTTCATCGGTTTGCTGCCCCTCTCCGAGCAGGATCTGCATTCCGGCGGCTTTCAGCCCTCGCTGTTGACGCAAATCCAGGACCGCCTGCAATTGCGTCATCCGCGCCGCCACCAATCGCTCGAGCTTCCGGCGGCAGTTTTGCTGCTCTGGATTGTCCGCCACCAATTTCCGCAGGTTACCCAGTTCACCCTCCAGCCGCAGCTGCGCTTCTTGATAGGGCTTTAGCTACGCTCTATCACCCGTGATCAGAAACCCTCGTTGTCCCGTCTCCGCGTCGGCCACTAAAGACTGCACCAGCCGCAACGATGCGATGACTTCATGCGTATGCGCCACCAGTCCATCGTTTTCCCGCAATTTTGCCAATTCCCAATAAGAAGTCAGTCCGGTAACCGCCAGCAACGCCAGTGCGCCGGCAAAACTCAACCAGATCTTGCGCTCCATGGGCACAAGTAATTTGTCGATTTCGATCTTGTCCGCTGTTCTTTTCGTCCGGTGCTGGGATTCCGCCAGGATGCTGATCAACACTCCCGTGCCGAGCAGCGCCCCCAATTTCGCGGCGTCGTAAGGTGAATCGATCCAAAAGCTATGCAGCGGCGACAGAAGAAAATAACTGGAAAGCAGTCCGCTGAGACTAGTTGCCGCTAAACCCGGCTTCCACCCTCCCAGGAAGGCGCTGACGCTGATAGGAATCAAAAAGAAAAGAAGAGTGGACTCTTGCCCTTGCGGTGCTTTGATCCACTGGGTGAACTGCAGTGCAGCGATCGTTCCGCCGATCGCCGACACGTGGCTCACCCACATTCGCGTGCGGTCATTCCAACGGAAGACTCCCATTCCCTAACTCCAGGCGCGGCCCGCCGTCGGTTCCGCTGGCGCCGCTGGTCAGACCGGCAAAGCTTATAAGTCAAAGCTCTGCTTGCTCAGACAAGCGGCTTCCGGACTTCCGGGCAAACCACTCACTATCTTGGAAGGGAGAACGCACAAACCGAGAGGAGAAGGTTAACGTAAGCGTGGGGTGCCAATCTGTCAATAGTTCCCCGAGGCCGTTTTGCGTAAGAAACATCGGGCTGATTCAATTTTTCTTTACGACAGAAAATTTGCCTGCGGCGATCACCATTCCCCAATTTGGAACAGCGCCTTTTGCCAGCCTCTATTCTGCTTACCAGTAACTATAATAATTAGAAGCACATATGCCGTTCGAAAAATCTTCAAGTTAAACTTGAAATGTCGGCGCGCCGACATTCCTGACATTCTTGCTTCTCGCTGGCTGCTGGACGGTGAGCACTGGCCCCTCTTCTTCCTGCTACACTATCCCTTCACCGCTCGTTCCTCAGGAGATCGCCATGAGCCACGGCGCACAATTCGGTAAATCCACTTCCACCCGCATCGAATCCGACTCCATGGGCAACATCGAAGTCCCCATGGACCGCTACTACGGCGCGCAAACCGCCCGCTCCTTGATCCATTTCGCCATTGGCAAGGACACGATGCCGTTGGAATTGATTCGCGCCTTCGGCTTTCTGAAAAAGGCCGCGGCCCTGGTGAATCGCGACCTGGGCAAACTTTCCGAAGAAAAAGCCAACCTCATCACGCAAGCCGCCGATGAAGTCATCTCCGGGAAACTCAACGAGCACTTCCCTTTGCGCATCTGGCAGACCGGCAGCGGCACGCAGACCAACATGAACGTCAATGAGGTCATCTCCAACCGCGCCATCCAGATCGCGGGCGGCGAAATCGGCAGCAAGAAACCGATTCACCCGAATGACGACGTGAATATGTCGCAGTCTTCGAACGACACTTTTCCCACGGCCATGCACATTGCCGCGGCGATGGAAACTTCGCGCCGATTGCTGCCTGCGGTGAAGCGGCTGCGTGACACGTTGGATGCGAAGGCCAAGGAATTTAAGGACGTGGTGAAAATCGGCCGTACGCACTTGCAGGACGCCACGCCGCTGACTGTCGGCCAGGAATTTTCCGGCTGGGTGAGCCTGCTGGATCGCGATGGCGCGCGCATCGCCGTGGCGCTCGATGGCTTACTGGATCTGGCGATTGGCGGCACCGCCGTGGGCACCGGCTTAAATGCGCACCCGGAATTTGCGGAGCGCGCCGCGAAGAAAATCGCAGAGCTGACCGGCATGCCGTTCCGCTCGCACCCCAACAAATTCGCCAGTCTCTCCGGGCACGACGAAATTGTCTTTGCCAGCGGCGCGCTGAAGACGCTGGCGGCTTCGCTGATGAAAATCGCCAATGACGTGCGCTGGCTCGCCTCTGGCCCGCGCTGCGGCCTCGGCGAACTGATCATCCCGGAAAATGAGCCTGGCTCTTCGATCATGCCCGGCAAGGTGAATCCAACGCAGTCTGAAGCGGTCACCATGGTGGCCGTGCAGGTGATGGGCAACGACGCGGCCATCGGCTTCGCCGGCTCGCAGGGCAATTTTGAATTGAACGTTTTCAAGCCGGTGATGATCTTCAATTACCTGCACTCGGTGGAGCTGCTCACTGACTCCATGAATAGTTTCGTGGAACACTGCGTGGTAGGCATCGAGCTGAACCTCAAAACGATTGACCACTACGTGAAGAATTCGCTGATGCTCGTCACCGCGCTGGCGCCAAAGATCGGCTACGACAACGCCGCCAAGGTCGCCAAAACCGCGCACCAGCAGCACATCAGCCTCCGCGAAGCCGCCATGCAGCTCGGCCACCTCACCCCTGAAGAATTCGACGCCCTCGTCAACCCCGAAGACATGACCCACCCGTAGGACACATAGATGGGTTATTCACTATCTTGGGCCGCCGTGAGAGGCGGCAGATCGGAAGCCATACTCGCCTCTCTTGGTTTGGTTGCAACAAATATCTGGGAAGAGATACCAGAGTCAAACATAGTGGGAGCGACTCTTCCCTCCGGCTGGTATCTGGTTTTATTTAACAGAAAAGAACTGGAAGACGGCACTCTCGAAAGACTTTCAAATGTCGGGGAAGTTGTTTACTGCTTTGTTGAAGATCATGTGATGTACAGCCGGGCTTCAGTATGGAGCAATGGAAAATGTCTATGGTCAGTTACTCATGACTGCGAAGAGGGGCGATATCACTTAGAAATTAATGGAACAGCCCCGGGCATTTTACAGGAAATCAAAAGTAGACTTGTCGCTCAGCAGGATAAGGCAGGCGGAGAAGAAGCTGATGTGGATTATATTTATGACTCACCGGCCGAACTCGCCAAGGCCATCACTGGCTTCCGGCACGACCAGGACACTATGGGAATGAGGAACGATCCATTTCAGGTAATGGAGAAAAAAAGTTTCTTCGGCCGCTTGCTCAACGGAAAAAACTAGGTCCCGCTATGCCTCAAGTCCACATGGTTGTTCGCGCTCCCCTTTCTCGTGTCCTCTATGCCCTGCTCTCAGTGGTCTGTGTGTTTTATCCCCGCCCAGCCACGGGGCAGATTCCGGATTGGTGCAAGGAGTTGCCGCGGGCGGAGTACAAGAAGCTGGAGCGGATTCGCGCCAGCGATCCGTGGTTTGAGGTGTATAAGGTTGCCCCGAATACTTACGCGATTTACGAGCCGCATCAATCCGAAGAGACCATCGGCTATCTGATCCTCGGCTCACAAAAGGCGATTCTCTTCGACACCGGCATGGGCATCAGCGACATACGCGCCGTGGTGGAACAAATCACGCGACTGCCCATCATCGTCCTGAATTCCCACACGCATGACGATCATGTTGGCGGCAACTGGGAATTCCAGACGATCTATTCGATGAACACGGAGTTTACCCTGCAAAACGCGAAAGGCTCCGTGGAAGACGCACAGGCCGAAATCGCGCCCGGCGAAATCTGCGGCGACCTGCCCAAAGGCTTCGATCCCAAAACCTATCGCACCAAGCCGTGGAAGATCAGCAAATACATCGCAGACGGCGACAAATTCGACCTCGGCGGCCGCATCATCGAAGTACTCGCTACACCCGGCCACACGCCTGATGCCATCTCGCTCTTTGACCGCGCCCACGGCCTGCTCTTCACCGGCGACACCTATTATCCAGCCACCATCTGGCTCTATCGCCCGGAAACCGATTTCGACGCTTACGCCAAATCCATCCGGCGTCTGGCCGCGCTGGAACCGGACGTGAAACTCGTTCTTGGCGCGCACAATGTGCCCATCGCACCGCGCAGCGTCTTGCCGGCGCTGGTGCAGGCCTTCGCCGATTTTCGCGCCGGCAAAGCCATCTGCAAACCTGACAAGCCCGGTCGCCAAATCTGCGCCGCCGGTTCATTCCGCTTTCTCGTCGCGGCCCAATAAACCGGGCCATCTTTGTGGCACAGCCACTCCTGCGGGATTATATACTTCACGCAGGGGGTGGTGTATGATGCGCTCTAAGTGTGGAGGTTGTAATGGACATTGGCACCGCCGTGGCGTGGATTCAACTCATCATTTGGGTCATTGCCCTTGTTGGTTATTTTGCAAAAAAGAAGAAGGAAGGTGTGCCTATGCCACTCCTTCCTAGCAAGGTCATGGGGGTAATTGTAGTTCTCGGATTTCTGCTTTCTGGTTTCTCTTTGTATATGAGTTATAGCAACACGAGGATTGGGGTTAAAGAATGGGAAGAGCAAATCAACTCATCATTGGAGCCTGTGCGTGATAAAACTTTCACCAACGAGCAAGTGGAGCTAGACGGAAAAGAGTTCGATGATTGCACTTTCAGAAGCCCCACTCTAATTTACAGAGGCAAGAAGCCATTTCACTTCCGAAATCTAAAGATAGAAGCTAATTCGCATCCCATTCAGATGAAAGTTGTTCAAGGCCCAGCGGCTTTTTTAATCACCATGCTGGTTAATGGCGTCTGCCAAGATGCGGCGCAGCGTGGAGTCATTGCGCCTTGTATTAGCGCAGTAAATGTGACAATCGTTGATGAGAACTTAAATCCGGTACCTTAGGCAGCTGTCAATTGTTTGTATTCGAGATTGGAAGAACCAATGAGTTTGAGCATGGTATCGCGGAAAAGAAACTGGTTCTTGCGGTTATTGAATCGCCACTCGAACTCATCCAGATATGCGTCCAAATGCTTTTCGGAGACTTTGTGGTAAGAGCCAATCACAGACCGCTTGAACAGGGACCATGCGTTTTCGATGTTATTGGTGTGCACATCGCCGCGAACGTATTCCCTCGCACTATGATTGACGATTTCGTGCTTTGTGTCCGCATCCTGAATCCGAAAGTATGCGGGGTTGTCATCGGTCACCAAGCGTTCTGTATCCGGCGCAGTCACTTCCTCAATCCATTCCTTGATGATCTTCTGGCTGGCGTTCTTGCTGCGCTTCTCCGCTTTCATGCGAACAGCGCCGCCGCGTTCAATAGCACCGAGGACCATAGTCTTGTTGCGGAGATAGGTCCGCTCTTTCCAGTGGCGCTTGCCGCCAATCCAAGTTTCATCCAGTTCCACTGTTCCCTTGAGCGGAACCGGATTCACTTCCGTCATAGCCTTGCGGATGCGGTGACACAGATACCACGCTGTTTTGTAACTAACGCCCAGTACGCGCTTGAGTTGGTTCGCAGATACGCCCTTGCGCGATTCGCAGATGAGGTAGGTCGCAAGGAACCACTTCCACAAGGGCAGGTGAGTATCGTGGAAAATAGTTTCAGCGGTCGCGGAGAACTGGTAGCGGCACTCATCGCAATCAAACTGATTGCGCGCAGTAATGCGGCTAATCTTTTGCGACTTGCACGAAGGGCATACGACGCCCTTAGGCCAGCGGAGTTTTTCGAGATAGGCGCGGCAACGCTCTTCGCTCCCAAAATCCTGAATCAATTGGCAGAGGTTTAATTCATGGTTCATAGAGCACCCAAGAAGAAAGAGAAGCACCCCAAAGATATGACTACGGATGAAGCGGTAAAACACCTCTTCCATCCGAAGATAGTTGAACACGCAAAGCATGTAGTGAAGCAAAACAAAGAGAGGAAAAAGAAATGACTTCCGAAAGCCGATTGCTTTTTGATCTGGGAGACATACTCCACGTTCGGATTGTTTGCGGAAAATGCAAGGCGGCTTTCAGCGCCGCACCGGGTAACTGGAAAGGGGTTCCGCCAGTTTGCCCCAACTGCCAAGAACAGTGGTGGCTCGGGAAAAGCACAGAAGAACAATCTCTTGCGCGACTCAAAATGGCGCTCGAAGCATTGAAAGATATTGCCCCCGACCGCTTCGTTGTTCAGTTGGAGTTCGCTTCCCATGTATAAAATCGTACCGGGAAAGCTACCTTGTGTCAAGTATATAATCCCGCACTCCTGGCTGTGCAGCCCAGCCACAGGCAATAAATCGCACAGGCAAGAGTGCCTGTGCCACCAACCTTTTCGCGGTTCACCACAAAGCGGCAAAGGAGTAAACTAATTGCGCTCAAAGGTTCCTATGCCTTACCGGCTGCCACTCCGCCCTCTCGCCTGCTGGGTGCTTGCTTTGGCCACCGCCGTTCCTGCGGCACTGGCGCAATCGAGCCATGTAAAGAACGTGTGGAATTACGACGGCGGCATCTTCCTGGAAACCGATGGAGCCCTTCCCGAGGGGGCCTGCTTCCGCTTGAAAGGCCGCGTGAGCTCGCCGGATTTTTTCATTAATTTAAAGCGCGAAGACACGACATCCGGCACGCTCTTCCGCCGCGGCAACGACATCCTCACGGAATTTCCCAAAGAGCTTCAACTGACCATTGTGATTTTCGATCTGCCGTGCGATCCGAGGAATCAGCCCATCGGCTCGCACGTGCGCCTGACCGATGACATGATCCGCACGCTGCGCCTGAGTTTTTTCTGGAAGCATGAGCTGAATATGCGGCCCGTGCACGGCGTTGCCGTCGAGGACTTTGTACGCAGCGAACTCGCGCCGCTGATTCCGTCAGCGCCACAACCCGCGGCGCAATCTACCACGCCGCCCGAACCAAGACGCTATGAATGGATGCTGAAGTTTAACGTTCCAGCGGAAGGGGTGCCGCTCACCGACAGCCTGGTGCTGGTTCTGCGCACGCCGGATCATCGCATCGCCGCCCGCACCGCCGCGCGGCTGTAAGAAAACCAACCATAAGCTGTTAGCCGTATGCCCTAAGCCAGGGACTCTGCGTTTTTAAACTTATTGCTTATGGCTATTGGCTGCGTTCACCCCAGCTTCATTTCCGGCACCGTGCCGCGATGGATGAGCTTTGCTTCCGTGCGCTGCTGTACCTCTTCCGGCGTCCAGCCGGGAGCGACTTCGCGCAGGACCAGGCCTTCGGGCGTCACGTCAATCACGGCAAGATCGGTGACGACCGTGGCCACGCACTCCAGGCTGGTCAGCGGGTAGCTGCACTGCTTCACGATTTTGGGCGCGCCCTCTTTCGTGTTGTGCTCCATGCACACGATCACTCTCTTTGTGCCGGAGGCGATATCCATGGCGCCGCCGATGCCGCCGCTTCCCTTCGATCCGGGAATTTTCCAGTTGGCGAGGTCGCCTTTTTCGGAAACCAGAAAGCCGCCGAGCACGGCGACATCGAGATGCCCACCGCGCGTCATCAGGTGCGCGTCTGCCTGATGAAAGATAGACGCGCCAGGAATTAGCGTGACCGGAACCTTCATCGCGTCCACCAGATCGTAATCCTCTTCGCCGGGGCGGGCGCGGCGGCCCATGCCCAAAATGCCGTTCTCGCTGTGGAAGTAGACGGTTAGTCCCTTCGGCAGATAGTCGGCGATCAGGTTAGGAATGCCCCAGCCGAGGTTCACGTACGCGCCATCGGGCAATTCCAGCGCCGCGCGCTGTGCAATTTGTTCGCGTGTCAATCTGGCTTTTTCGGTCATCGGAATCATCGCCTCACAAATAAAACATTGTCATTTCGAGCGAAGCGAGAAATCCGTTTTTTGCTCAAGGGCAGCAGAAAAACAGATTCCTCGCGCAAATGCGGCCCTCGGAATGACAGATGCTTCGCTATCCGGCGAACCGCATGCCTTTGGCCTGCACGATGCGGTGCACAAAAATCGCCGGGGTGATCACATCCTCCGGCGGAATCGAACCCACAGGCACGATCTCCTCCACTTCCACGATCGTGAATTTCGCCGCTTTGGCCATGATGGGATTGAAATTCCGCGCCGCCAGCCGGTAGGTGAGATTCCCCAGTTCATCCGCTTTCTGGGCCTTGATCAGCGCATAATCCGCGTGAATCGGCATTTCCAGTATGCACCGCTTGCCATCCATCACGCGCTCTTCCTTGCCAATGGCCACTTCCGTTCCGACTCCAACCGCCGTGTAAAAACCGAGCAGGCCGGCCGCCGCCGCGCGCATGCGCTCACACAAAATTCCCTGCGGCACCAGTTCGCAGGTTACTTCACCCTTGGCAAACCTCTCCTGAAAATAATTGGCATGCGGACCGGGGAACGAGCAGATCACATGCTTCACCTGGCCGTTTTTGAACATCACGCCCAGTTCGCCTTCGCGCGTGCCGCAATTGTTGCTGATCGCCGTGATGTCCTTGATGCCTTTGCGGGAAAGCGCCTGAATCAGATTGTTGGGGAAGCCTGCGCCGCCAAATCCGCCAAACATGATGCGCGCGCCATCGGGAAGGTCCGCGACCGCCGCGTCCAGGGAATTTACAATTTTTGAGTTCATTCTTCGCTCAGAATTGCACAAATGCTCTTTCCTGTAGATTGTTCCCGACCCGAGGCAATTGCGCAACCCCCGGCAACAATGGCCAATTCCTCTAGCGCGAATTTCAGGATTTGCGGATGCCACTGAGCAGCATTTTTAGGAACACCTGCTTCACTTGTTCCGGGCTGGAAATCTGGTCCGCGTCGTACCAGCGGTAGAGCCAGTTGCACATTCCCAGAATGCCGTTGACGATCAGCCACGGCTCTCCTTCGATCAATTCGCCTTGCTCCTGGCCGCGCTTCACCAGGTCCACGAAGCGGTTGTTGTAGCGCGACATCACGGCGATCAACTTGTGCTGGCGCTTGCCAGAAAGCGAATCGAACTCGTGCAGGAAGAGTCCGAAGGGAACCTTGTTCTGGATGATGTAATCGATTTGCGCACGGATGGCGCGTTCAAGCTGTTCCAGCGGGTCGCCGTGGGGATCAATATGCTGCGCGATATAGGAATCTCCGTCTTCGATGCCGGCAAGCAAAAGCTGGAAGAGCAGGTCTTCCTTGGACTTGATGTAGTAATAGAGCGAGCCCTTGAGCATGCCCACGTCGCGCGCGACATCTTCAATGGAAGTTGCGTGAAAACCCTTGGCAAAGAAGATGTTGGCGGCGCTTTGCAGGACTTCTTCCAGGCGCGTGCCGGGTTTGGATTTCGATTTGGACACGTGGGGAGCATGGCGCGCGCGCAGCGGCTTGGGGGTGGACGAGCGCTTGGCTTTCTTCACGGGCACGGCTAACCTCGCGGAGCGAAAGAACATAGTAGCAGAGGGCGGGGCGACGCGCGGGAATCGGGATGGTAGAAAGCGTTTGAGCCTGAGGAAAAGGTCACCGCCGCTTCCGGACCTTGTGTTATCCTCCCACTCAAAAATCCGGTTCGTTTTTTCGTGACATTCTCAGGGGTGAGGCCATGGTCGCTCCGCATCTCAAAGAAACGCTCGATGCTTACCGCATCGGCGAAAAGCTGAAGCATCTGCGCCTCCGCCGCAAAATGGGACTGGTGGAGCTCAGCCGCCACACCGGGCTCTCGCCCGCGTTGCTCTCCAAACTCGAACACGGAAAGCTCTATCCCACTTTGCCGACGCTTTCGCGCATTTCACTGGTCTTCAGCGTGGGGCTGGAATATTTTTTTGGCGACGAGAAGGAGAAGCACACCTTCGCTGTCACGCGAAAGAAAGACCGGCTGCGCTTTCCGGAAACACCCGGGGCGTCCGATTCCGCGTTTGAGTTCGAATCGCTGGATTTTCTGGCCACGGACCGCAAGTTCAACGCCTACCTGGCGGACTTCCTTCCGATAGCGGCGGAGAAGATCCGGTTGCACCAGCATCCTGGCGTGGAGTTTATTTATGTGCTCAAGGGGACGCTGGCGCTGAAGATCGGCACGGAAGTGGAGCAACTCGAAACGGGAGACTCCGTCTATTTTGATTCGCAATTGCCGCATGGGTATTCGCGGGTTGGCGCGAAACCTTGCACGGCGCTGGTGATCACGGCGGAATGACACTTCAGCATCTGAACTAGCGGACCAAGTGGCAGGAGTGCGTTTTGATGACCAGCCAGATGATCTGGCCTGGCGAAAGGTCCAGCGAGCGGGCGGCGCTGGGCGTGACGTGCACAAGGAACACGGCGCCGGCTTTGACTTTCACCTGAACAAGGACGCCGCGGGTTTCCAGCGATTCGATCGTGCCCGGCAGTACATTTCGGGCGCTCAGGAAATGCGGAGCTTCCGTAGCCAGCAAGATGTCGCCGGCGCGGATCGCCACGCAGACTTCGCTACCAGGCATCGCGTCACCCAATGGAATTTCGAGCTCGGAGGGGCCATCATCGAGCGCAACGCGCATGACACCGTCCGCCGGTCGGTGTTCCAACACTTTCGCTGACAAAACATTCTCGAAGCCCGCGGCCTGCGCGAGTTCCACCGAACGTGGCGCATCCAGAACAGCACGCGGCGCTCCGGACTCCTGTACTCGTCCGTTGGAAAGCGTCAGCACGTGCTCGCCGATAGCGTCGACCTCTTCGCGGTTGTGGGTCACGTAGAGAATCGGAATCGGCCGATTGGCGCTCCAGGCGTGGAGATCCTCGAGAATGGAGCGCCGCAGAACGGCGTCGAGTCCCGTGAGGGGCTCATCAAGCAGCAGGATGCGCGGCTGCGTGACCAGCGCGCGGGCCAGCGCCACGCGCTGCTTTTCTCCGCCGGAGAGTTCCCCTGGGCGGCGCTGGAGCAGAGTTTCGATGTGGAACGCTGCGACACTTTCCTCGACCCGCCGCCGTTGTTCAGCCGCCGCGACTTTCGCCAGCCCGTAGCGGATGTTTTGATCCACCGAAAGATGCGGAAAGAGCGCGAGCGATTGGAAGACGTAGGCGAGTTCCCGACGCTGCGGAGGAATGTTGATGCGTTGCGCGGCGTCGAAAAAGATTTCTTCTCCCAGGCGGATTTCCCCGGAATCCGGCAGTTGCAAACCCGCGATGCAATCGAGCAGCGTGGACTTCCCCGAGCCGGAAGGGCCAAACAAGACTGTGAAGCCCGGCGAGAAAGAAGCAGAGACATCGAGTACGAACGGCGCAGCGCCGCTTGCCGAAAACTGTTTCCGGATTTGGACGCTAAGCACGGCTGGATTCACCGAACGGGCCAGGGTGACCACACGCGGCGGTTCACGGCGTAGACGAGCGAGAGGACCAGGAAGCAAACCGCGAGGAGCAGCAATGCCGTTTGTTGCGCGCCGGCGTAGTCCAGCGCCTGCGCCCGATCGTAAATATCAATGGAAACCGTGCGCGTGACGCCCGGCAGATTGCCACCGACCATTAGCACCACGCCAAATTCACCGAGCGTATGCGCGAAACTGAGCACCAGCGACGTCAACACGCCGGGCCAAGCCAGCGGCAAGATGATACGGAAGAAAGTGCGCGCATTGCTTGCGCCGAGAACCGCGGAGGCATCGAGCAGGCGGCGATCGAGCGATTCAAAGGCAGTGACCAGGGGTTGCACGGCAAAGGGCAAGCTGTAGACGAGCGAAGCGATCACAAGGCCCGCAAAGGTGAACGCCAGCGAATGGCCGAAGAGGGATTGCCAGAGTTTACCCAGGGGGCCGCGTGGTCCCATGGCGATCAAAGCGTAGAAGCCAAGAACGGTTGGCGGCAAGACGAGCGGGAGAGCGACGATCGACTCCACAAGAAATTTTCCAGGCCATTTCAAAAACGCCAGTGCGTAGGCGAGCGGAAGCGCAAAGAACAGGAGTAAAAGGGATACGGTCGCCGCCAGGCGCAGCGACAAGAGCAGGGCTTCGGCGTTCATCGGGTGAATCCAGCCGGGGGCTTGGGTGCCACGAGGTAGCCATGGCTTTTCCAAATCTCACTCGCAGCGGGTGTCCGGAGAAATTCCATAAAGTCTTTCGCCGCGGCCTTATTGGCAGACGATTTCAGGATCACCGCTGCTTGCTCCAGCGGCGTGAATTGCATAGCCTCCAGCTCATAGCGGTTGCCGGATTTCATGGGCGGAGAAAGCGCGAGCGAGCGGGAGATGATTGCAGCGTCCGCGCCGCCAGATTGCACGAATTGTGCCGCCTGCGAAACGTTTTCGCCAAACACAAGTTTCGTTTTCACTTGTTCGTAGATTCCAGCGTTCCGCAGCGCGCTGACGGCGGCACGCCCATAGGGTGCAAATTCAGGATTGGCAATTGCGATCTTGCGAATTCGTGCATCGAGCAATGCTCGGTAACCTTGAACCTTCAAATCGACCGGCGAGCCAACTGGAAGCCAGATCACAAGAAATCCCAAGGCATAGAGGTCATAGGAATCCGCGTCGCCTTGGCTTGCCTCAATGAGTTTGTGGGGATAGGAGGTGTCAGCAGACAGAAAGAGGTCGAAGGGAGCGCCGTTCTGAATTTGCGCGAAGAGGTTGCCGCTGGAGCCGAAGGTAAGAGTGAGCTTCATGCCGGATTGTTTTTCGTATTGCGCGGCGAGCTCGGGCAGGACGAATTGCAGATCGGAAGCGGCGGCGATGCGGATCGTTTGAGCGTGGAGAGAAATCGGCGCGAACATCAAGACGCAAGCCAGGAAGACGAGACCTACAGCCCTGTCATTTCGAGCGGAGCGAGAAATCTGGATCCAAGAGAAAGCAGTTTCCTCGCGCAAGAAACGCGCTCGGAATGACAGTTCAGCGATCATTTTGTCGTTCAGGGCCATCGCGTCAGACGCGGAGAATCATAACTTCGGTGGATTTGACCAGGGCGGCGGCGCGTTCGCCGGGCTTGAGGCGCATCTCTTTGGCGGCGTCGGCGGTGATGATGGAGGTAATGTGCTGTTCGCCGATGGCGAGGGTGATTTGCGCGAGGAGTCCGCTGAATTTTACAGCGATGACGCGGCCCACCAACTGGTTGCGTCCGCTGATCTTGCGATAATTGGTGCGTCGCGATACGAGGTCGCCGCGATCGAAGGATTTCGGGATGAGGCGGTCAATTTCGGATTCGGGAACGCGATGGTGGCCGCCGGGAGTCTTTGCCGTCTTGAGTTTGCCCCGGTAGATCCACTGCTTCAGCGTGGGATAGCTGATGCCGAGGATGTTGGCGGCTTCGCGGGGAGCGAGTAGTCTTTGCATGGAACGAGGGTATATGAATTTAAGCGATATAACAATACGGTTTTAGATGGATTAGGACCAAAGGCAGAGAAAGAGAAGAGGGCACGATGTATCGTGCCCCTACAGCTAGTTGCGGAGGGGTTTGCCGGTTTTCAGGGCGTAGGCATTCTGATTGGCAGGCATCTACTCAATCCACATTATGACTGCGTTCCCTTTATCTGCTGCCGTTTCATAGAAGTCTCGCAGCAGTTTGAAGTAATCGATTAAGGCATCCTTTTCATCGGGTTCCGTTACTCGATCCAAATGGCTTGCTCCATAGATTTTGGCAGCCTTAGCGGCATCCGGATCAAGGGCAGCGATTTTTTCCTCGAAAGCGCAATCTACTAAAGCAGCCTTGACCTCGCGGACCTGTCCTGGTGTAAGAAATCGTGCAGGGCCATAACCCATAGTCTCTTGGGCATCAGGCAACTCCGCCGCCCCCATGATGGCCCAACCCATAGGTGAGTCTGTCGGCTCCCAACCTTTTCCGGTCAGCAAGTAGTGCAAGACGTGCCAGTCCTTATAGAGAGACAGTTGCGAACCATCTTTGCTGAGTCCCATCATTTCGGTTTGCATTTCTTCAAAGCCCGCTCGATATTCATTCAGTATTGCTTCTTGTTGCCGACGGAGCTCTTCGAGATCCTCCGGGGCCAGTCGTTGGCCAGAAGCGCCCAGGCTTTGTATTCTTTTCGCGAGCGGGGACTGCTGGAATTTCAGCATGGCGGAGGTAAAGTCGCCAATGCTGCCCGATGTATAACGCGACTTGAGTTGAGAATAAAACGAAGCTGGATTTTTTCTATAAGCAGCGAGCTCGAACTCCGAGATCTGGCGAAGTTTTCCTTCCATTCCCATGTTTTGGACTCCCAAGTACTGATTAGTTGCGAAGGGGTTTGCCGGTTTTGAGGGTGTGGGCGATGCGTTCCTGGGTTTTCTTTTCGCCGCAGAGGGAGACAAAGGCTTCGCGCTCGAGATCGAGAACGTATTGTTCGCTGACCGTTTGCGTGGCCGAGAGCGAGCCGCCGGCAAGAATGTTGACGAGCTTGCGCGCGACGTGCGCGTCGTAATCGGAGGCGTAGCCGCCGCGCAGCATCATGTGAATGGCCAGCTTGGCGGCGGCGAGGAACGGTTCGCCGAGGACTTTGACCTGCGTGGTCTGCGCGCCTTCCTGCCAGGAGGAGGCAGCGGGCTTCCAGCCACCGCGGGCCAGTCCCAGCGCGGTTTGTTTGGCTTCGGCGACGAGGCGCTCGCGGTTCATCGAATAGGTGTCAGTGCGGCGGAGATAGCCGAGGTCGCGGCACTCTTCCGCGCTGGTGCCCACCTTGGCCAGGGCAATGTTTTCGAAAACCGGGCGCAGCGTGTGGAACAAATCGAGGTCGTCGCCGGAAGCCGCGGCTTCATTGGCGCGAATTAACATTTCTTTCGTGCCACCGCCACCTGGGATCAAGCCGACGCCGGTTTCGACAAGTCCGATATAAGCCTCTGCCGCGGCGTGAATCTTCGCGGCGTGCAGACTGATTTCGCAGCCGCCACCGAGCGCCATGCCTTGCGGAGCGGCAACCACCGGCTTGGGCGCATACTTGATGGCCAGGTTTACATTCTGGAACTGCTTGACGGCCATGTGCAGTTCGTCCCACTCTTGTTCCTGCGCGCCAACGAGCACGAGCATCAGATTGGCACCGACGGAAAAGTTGGTGGCCTGGTTGGCGATGACCATGGCGTCGAAATCGCTCTCAAGGCGCTTGATGCCTTTGTGAATCATGGCAATCAGGTCGGCGCCGATGGCATTCATCTTGGAGTGGAATTCACAGCAGACCACGCCGTCGCCGAGATCGATCAGGCTGGCGCCGGAGTTGCGTTCCACTTCCCGACCGTCGTCTTTGAGATTCTTGAGGATGATGATTCCGGCGGGCTCTTGGACTTTTTTCGTTTGGCTGGTGGATAGATCGAAGACCGATGTTTCGCCCTTCGCGGATTCGTAGAAACTGGTGCGGCCCGCAGCGAGTGCCTTTTCGAAAACCGGCGGCAACGTGCGGCCCTCTTTCTTGATCTGCTCGGCGAAAGCGTGCAGGCCGATGGCGTCCACAGTTTCAAAGGGGCCAAGTTCCCAGGCAAACCCCCAGCGCATGGCGCGGTCCACATCCTCAATATGGTCGGAAATTTCCGGCATGCGGCGCCCGGCATAAAGGCACATTTCGGAAAGGCCGCCCCAGATGAACTGTTGCGCTTTGTCGGTCTTTTCTCCCGCAAACAAAGGTGCAAGCAAGCCGCGCATCCGCGCGCGTGTGTCGTCAACCGCTTTTCCCTCCTCGATAGAAGCGAACTTCGCTTTTTGGCGCGGGCGGTAGTCCATCGTGTTGAGGTCCAGTGTGAGGATCTCCTTTTCACCCTGGCCGCCTTTCACGCGTTTGTAAAAGCCCTGGCCGGTTTTGTCGCCCAGCCACTTGCGCTTGGCCATCTCTTCGACGAATTGCGGAATTTTGTAGCTTTCGTGTGACTCGTCGTTGGGCGCGGTTTCGTGGATGTTTTTCACCACGTGCATCAACACATCGAGACCGACAATGTCCGCGGTGCGGAACGTGGCGGATTTGGGCCAGCCGACGGCAGGACCGGTGCAGGCGTCTACCTCCTCGATGGTCATTCCCAGCGATTGCATCAGGCCCAGGGCGTTGAGCATGGAGAAGGTGCCGATGCGGTTGGCAATGAAATTCGGCGTGTCCTTGGCGATCACGACGCCTTTGCCGAGCCGGCGGTCGCAGAAATCGGATAGCTTGGCGATCACCTCGGGCGAAGTTTTCGGCCCGGGGATCACCTCCACCAATTTCATATAGCGCGGCGGATTGAAGAAGTGCGTTCCGGCCCAATGCTGCTGGAATTCTTCCGGCAAGCCTTCGGCGATCAGATGGACGGGAAGCCCGGAAGTATTGGTGGTGACGATGGCGCCGGGCTTGCGATACTGCGCAACCTTGGCCAGCAGCCCGCGCTTGATTTCAAGATTTTCGGCGACGACTTCGATGATCCAGTCGGCGTCCGCGATGCGCGGCAGATCGTCTTCGAAGTTACCGATAGAAACGCGGGAAGCGAGCGCTGCCGAAAAGAAGGCGGCGGGCTTGGATTTTTTCGCGGCGTCGAGCCCGGCGGAGACGATTTTGTTGCGGTCGGCGGGAGCGGCGTCCTTGGGAACGATGTCGAGCAGCAGGCACGGGAGGCCGGCGTTGGCAAAATGCGCGGCGATGCGGGCGCCCATGGTTCCGGCGCCCAGGACAACGGCTTTCTGAATGGCAAGGGTCATAAGAGGACCTTGGAGAACGAGATTCGGACGGCAGAACAGGTTACAAAAAGGGACGCCGCGGGTCAAACAGGTGTTTGGTAAGCAGCGAGAACGATTTAAAATCGAGGAATGCCCGAGGAAAAAAACGCTACCGCGGAGGGTGTGTTGCGCAGCGCGCGCGAATGGTTTCGCGCGTTGACCAACGGCAATGCGACAGATGACCCGCGGCGTCCGCGCATCGGCTTGGCGCTGGCCGGAGGCTTCGCGCGGGGCATCGCGCACATCGGCGTGTTGCGCGTGTTTCGCGAAGCGGGCATTCCCGTTGACCTGGTGGCGGGAACCAGCGTCGGCGCGCTGATTGGCGCGGCGTATTGCGCAGGCACTTCCCTGGAGGTCATGGAGAGAGCGGGCACCGAAACGAAGTTCGCGGATTTCGGGCGCTGGACGCCTTCCTGGCTGGGATTGGCGACGAACCAGCGGCTGGAAGAGTACCTGGCGCGGATGACCCCGGTGAAAAACTTCGAGGACTTGAAGACGCCGCTGGCCATCGCGGCGACGGACATCAACGCGGGGCTGCCGGTCTACTACTACCAGAAAGGACCGATTGGGCCGGCGCTGCGGGCTTCGTGCGCGTATCCGGGATTATTCGTGCCGGTCCAGCATGATGGGCGCACGCTGGTGGATGGTTTCTTGACCGCGCTTGTGCCGTACGAAGGGTTGCTGCTGATGGGCGCGGAGGTGGTGATCGCGGTGTATCTGGAGCCGGGGCTGAACGGGGACCCGCGTACCTTCACCGATATTTTGAGCCGTTCGTTCACCATTATTCAAAAGCACGCGGACCTGGAATGGCGGCAGTATGCGGACGTGATTATCGAGCCGGAGGTGGGGCCATTTGTGTGGGACGATTTTTCGAAGACGCACGAGATGGTGCGGGCGGGAGAGGCGGCGACGATCAAGATGCTGCCGGCGATTCGGGCGGTGATTGAGGCGAAGAGGAAACGGGAAGATGGGAAGGAATAAGATTTTCGCTGTAAAATTGGCGACAGGGGTCAGCCGATGCGTAGAGTACTTCTGCTCCTCTGCTTCTGGTGGATAAATATCCCTGCTTTTGGCGCCCCTTCGCCGCGCCCTGTAACGATCATAGGCCGGATTCTTGCCTTCAGTTCGGACCCCGTTTGCTTGAATGGAAACGGCTATTGGTCGTTGAATTATACGGGCCGAGAAACCCAAAAGTCCCAGCTCGCAATTCCTGCGTGTGGAGGTTTCGGTTCCCTGCGGCAAGTCGCCCGAATGGGTGTCAAAGAACTCATCGAAAAGGACTTTCCGACTTGTGCGCATCCAGGATTCCGACCAAGTTCTAACGGGATGCCTGGAAGGAGAATGCGAGCAGCCTCAATCGCTGCCGGCCTGGGAACGACTTCACGGCGCGGAGTACGAAGAGCTTCCTTTTGGAAAAGTGCTACCTGCTTATCGTTCGCTGGATTTGCCGCTTGCCCCTGTAGTTTGAGTTCAGAGAATAGTGTTTGCCTGCGGAAGTAGGCGCTACCCGTTGCGGCTGAAAAGCCGCAGGGCGAGCAGAAACCGCTCGCCCTGCGCTACAGGAGTTTTACTTCGACTTGGACGGGTTGGCCTTCGCCTTTGCCGCGCTGAGTGAGCCACGCGGCGAGACCTTCGGCAAAGCGCTCCGGGGTTAGGCGCAGGCCGGCTTCCAGGCGGCCATCGGCGACGGGAAGCGTGTCGTCAAAATCGGCGGAGTTGGTGAAATTGCGCATGGCGAATTGATCCAGCCATTCGAGCGGGCATGGCCGCCGTTCGCCAAGAATCAGCACGTCGACCTGAAATTTTTGCGCGTACATAGGACCAGAATAGCATCCACGGTCTGGACCTCTTGCAAGTTTGCTCCCGCATTGGCGCCCGCCCAGCCCAAGTGATGGGCGAACTTGCCCCTGGGGCGGGGGGTAACATAGACTTAAATAGTTCAGAGTCGGTTCATTTAGAGTCCCGCCAGTCTTGGAACCACATCCGCACAGGCCTGGCCGGGTAGACCGGGCGCATATATCTGTTTCTTCGATAGCGCCTATCCGTTTTTTGGGGGATTAGCGTGGCGACGCCAATGGAAGCCTGGGTGGAACAAGCCGCCCAGCTGACGAAACCGGATCAAATTGTCGTTTGCGACGGGTCGGAAGCGGAAAACCAACACATCCTGCAAGAGATGCTGAAGCAGGGCGACTCCTTCCGGCTGAACGAAAAAACCTACCCAAACTGCTACCTGCACCGCAGCAATCCCAGCGACGTAGCGCGCACCGAGCACCTGACTTTTATCTGCACTCCCGACAAAGACGACGTCGGCCCCACCAACAACTGGATGGATCCGGACGGGGCCAAATACAAGGTGGGCCGCCTGCTGGACGGCGTGATGCGAGGGCGGACCATGTACGTGGTGCCCTACATCATGGGGCCGGCGGGATCGCCGATCAGCAAAGTGGGCGTGGAGGTTACCGACAGCCCTTACGTGGTGGCGAACATGCGCATCATGTCGCGCATGGGCAAGGTGGCCACGGATCAACTGGGCAATTCGCGGGATTTCGTGCCAGGGCTGCATTCGGTGGGCGACCTGGACCCGATGCGGCGATACATCGTGCACTTCCCGGAAGAGCCGCTGATCTGGAGTGTGGGTTCCGGTTACGGCGGAAATGCGCTGCTGGGGAAGAAGTGCTTCGCGCTGCGCATCGCGAGCTACATGGCGCGCCAGCAAGGCTGGATGGCGGAGCACATGCTCATTCTGGGGCTGGAATCGCCGGGCGGAAAAGTGACGTATATGGCCGCGGCTTTTCCGAGCGCCTGCGGAAAGACCAACCTGGCCATGATGGTCTCGTCGCTGGAGAGCCTGGGGTACAAAGTTTGGACCGTGGGCGACGACATCGCCTGGATGAAGATTGGTCCGGACGGCTATCTGCACGCCATCAATCCGGAAGCGGGCTTTTTTGGCGTGGCGCCCGGCACGGGGATGAAGACCAACCCGAACGTGATGGCGGCGCTGAAGAGTAATACGATCTTCACCAACACGGGACTGACTCCAGCCGGTGAGCCCTGGTGGGAAGGAATCGGCACGGAGCCTCCCCAGGGCTTGATTACGTGGCGCGGCGAAAAATGGGATGCTTCGAAAGGCATGGCTGCGCAACCGAATTCGCGTTATACGGTGCCCGCGAAGCAGTCGCCGAGCATTTCGCCCAAGTGGGAAGCGCCGGAAGGCGTGCCCATCTCCGCTTTTATTTTTGGCGGACGCCGCGCGCGGCTGGCGCCCCTGGTCTTTGAGTCGTTCAACTGGCAGCACGGTGTGTTTGTGGGCGCGACGATGGCTTCGGAAACCACGGCGGCCGCAACCGGCGACGTGGGCATCACGCGGCGCGATCCGATGGCCATGCTGCCCTTCTGCGGCTACAACATGGCGGATTATTTCCAGCACTGGCTGGACATGGGCAAGAAAATTCCGCACCCGCCGAAGATTTTCCATGTGAACTGGTTCCGCAAGGGAGCCGACGGAAAGTTCCTGTGGCCGGGATACGGCGAAAACGTGCGCGTGCTGAAGTGGATTCTAGAGCGCGTGGAAGGACGCGGCGACGCACGCGAAACCCCGATCGGATACGTGCCCAGCAGGAGCGGCCTGACGCTGGACGGCTTGAAAATTTCTCCCGAGGCGCTGGAGGAGATGTTCCGCGTGGACGCCGAGGATTGGGAAGCCGACCTGGCGGACAGCAAGGAATTTTTCGCGAAGTTTGGCTCGCGCTTGCCTGCGGAATTACGCAGGGAACACGAAGCGGTGAGCAGCCGGTTCCAGAAGTCCGTTCCCGCTTAGACGGCGAGGTTCGGCATTTTGCACAGTTTCTCAACTGCCAGTACGTACCTTCCGAGTAAAACAGGGTAGAATCTGGAGCCATGTCGGCGGCCCATCCTGGTTTCCAAAGGTCATTTCTGATCCTGGCGGTTCTCCTGCTGGTCTGCGCGCCGATCTCAGTTTCCGCGACACCCTGGAGCGGCGTGCTGCACGATGCAGACGGGAAACCCGCCGCCGGCGCAAAAATCCTCCTGCAAACCGCGGACGGTCAAAAAAAATATGAGGCCACTACGGCCGAGGACGGGAGTTTCTCCCTTCCAAATGTAGAAGCAGGCTCCTATTTGCTGACGGTGGAAACCGGCGGGAAGGTTTGGAGCGCGGCGAAACCCCTCTTGATTGCCGACGCAAGCCCGGCCCCGGCCAGCCTTACGCTTTCAGCGCAAGATCAAACGCTGCTGGTTGCTCCGCTCAGCCAGGAATCGGCTGGCGCCAAGAGCAGCGGCGGACAACATCTATCCAGCGAAGAGGTCGCGGGACTTCCGCTGAACACACGAGACTTCAGCAAGCTGCTTTTGCTGGCCGCGGGCACGATGAGCGACACCAACGGCGCGGCGAATTTCACGCAGCAGTTCGCCACCAATGGGCAGCGCGGTGTGGCTTCCGTCTTTGCCATGGATGGCGCGACGACCACGGACCCGGAACTGGGCGGCGCAACGTTTGCCAACTACAACGTGGATGCGATTCAGGAAGTGCAGTCGAGCTCCGGCGTGATGCCCGCTGAGATTGGCGAGGGGGCTTCCGGCTATACGAACGTGATCACCAAGAAAGGCACAAACTATCTGCACGGCAGCGTCTTCGAGTTCGTTCGCAACGCGGCCTTTGACGCGCGCAATTTCTTCGACCATGCCAACCCGCTCGATCCGCGGCGCATTCCTCCGTTTGTGCGTAACGAGTTCGGCGCCACGATTGGCGGCCCCGTGACCCTGCCAGGTCTCTACAACGGCCGCGACAAAACTTTTTTCTTCGCGCAGTACGCGGGCTTCCGTCAGGTTTTGGGAACTACACAGGTCTTTCCCGTGCCGACTGCCGATGAGCGCAAGGGCATCGATACCACCAGCGTTCCGGGGGACACGTTGAATGTTCCCGTAAATCCGGAAATCGCTTCCCTCCTGAATCGCTACCCTCTGCCGAATTTGCCCACCGGTGCGTACGGGCCGCGGACCTATGCCACGTCTTCCAAGGTGGAGACAACCACCAACCAGTTTTCGATTCGCGTGGACCACAAGATTTCGGACAAAGCCACGCTCCTCACCCGCTTCAACTACAACCAGGTGGACGGGCCGACGACCAATCCGGATCAGACGGCCATCGATCCGAGTTTCGGCGTCAAGTTTTACGATCACCAGAGAGCGGCGGCCGTAAGTTACGCGCGCACCTATACGCCAAACCTGACTTCGGTTTCCTTGATCGGCTACGTGCGCAGCACGCCGATTTTTCCCGCCGGCAATCACACGGATGTTGCGCTTCAGACCGCGGACGGCCTCTTTGAGGGCTTCAACACGGCGGACGGCTCGATCTTCGGCTCGTATGGAAATCTCTTCCAATTCAAGCACGACATGGCCTGGGTGCACGGCAAGCATTCGTTCAAATGGGGCGCGGAATTCCGGATGAACCGCGACTCGACAGTATTCGCCACGAATCCGAACGGCATCTACGTTTTTGGGGGTGGGCAGGCCTATTCTCCGGTCCTCATTCCCTCGGCCAGCGGGCAACACGATATTCAGCCGGGCGATCCCCTGCCGGATTCGCTCCTGGGTTTGCTGACGGCCACACCTTACGAATACACGATTCTCGCGGCCTACCGTTTGACGCCGACGGGCGACAAGTTTGACGAAGCCGCGGTGCGCCGCGAGTCCTACAACTTTTATTTCCAGGATTTCTGGAAGGCCACCACCCGCCTGAGCATTAATTATGGTTTGCGGTATGAAATCAACAGCCGCATCAAGGAAACGCAAAACCGCACTTCGGTGGCAATCCCCATCGGGCCGGACGGCAAGCCGACCAACTGGACGGCGCCTGGATCCACGCAGGAATTTCTCTTTAATCCCCAGCCTGTTTACCCGCTCGACGCAAAAGGCTTCGGACCGCGTGTGAGCCTGGACTATACGCTGACGAAAAGCACCGTGCTGCATGCCGGCGGATCGCTGATGACGCAGCTTCCGAATCTGTGGCAGGACAACTTTGTGACGGGGGGATTTCCCTTCACCGTGCAACCAATTCTGACTGCATCCAAGGCCACGCCGGTTCCGTTCTCGAACACCATTACGACGGTGAACGTGCCCGAGCCTTACACGACCTCCGGACAGTTGCTGTTTCCCGGGAACACCACCACCCAAACGCCAGCAAACACGCCGATTGATGTGCCGAGATTCCAGCAGGACCTGGAAGCGCTGACACCGGGGGACGAAACGCAGTTGATCAGCGTGAGCGTAATTTCACGGAAATTCAAAAACGGCTACGTGGGCACGTATTCGGCTGGAGTCGACGAAAACTGGGGCCCTCTGCGCGCAAACGTCTCGTATGTGGGAACCACGGGAATCCAACTGCCCTTCGTGTTCGTGGCCAACGGCTATGCGGGCGCGGGACCCGCGTTTGCTCCCTATACACAATTCGACGCTTCCGGCGCCGCTACCGGGGGCTACGGGCCGGAATTCGTTATGAGCAGCGGTTCGCACTCCAGCTACAACGCGCTGCAAACCAGCCTGGTGGGAACCTTCAACAGCATTGGACTGAATTTTGCGGCCAGCTACACCTATTCGAAGTCGCTGGACAATACCAGCGCCGTGGTCGGCGGGTCCACCGGCGGCGCCGGCACCACGTTGCAGGCATTGCCGCAAAATCCCCTGGATATGCGGGCGGAAAAAGGACCGTCTACCTTCGATGAGGCGCATGTGTTTGCCGTCAGCTTGTTTCAGGCGCTGCCGTTTGACCGCATCGGCTTCCTGGAGCCGGTAAGCAAGTATGTGACCGCCGGCTGGCAACTGATGAATGTGACGGTAATAACCACGGGTCCGCCATTCACGGTATTTTCCGGAATTCAGCAGACGGACGCGGGCGCCGGCGGCACGGAACGCCCGGATCTCGTGGCCATGCCCGATTTCTCCACCAGCCGCACACGGCGCGAAGACTACTTCGGGCGCGGCGACAACAACAGTTCATTCTTCTACGTCCCCATCGGCGTGCCCGGCGGCACGGGGCCGAATCAAGGCGTGTTCGGCACGTTGGGGAGAAATACGTTTCGCGGGCCGGGTTATCACAACTGGGACTTCGGATTGATCAAGGACACGCCCTTCGGCAAACGGGGCGCGGGCGATCTGGGCCTGTTGGAGTTCCGCGCGGAGTTCTTCAACCTGTTTAACATCGTCAATTTCGGGTTGCCGGCCAACATCGTGCGCGGCAGCGGCTTCGGTATCATCAATCACACCACCGGCAGTTCGCGGCAGATCCAACTTTCCCTGAAACTCATTTTCTAGATAAACCGACTCGAGCAGATGTCCTATCTCCGTGCGTCTGCGCCTTGGCAGGTCAATCTCTGTGCGAACGGCTCGGGGAGTAGGGCTTTCCGATATCGGAAAATTTACATAGCCGCTTTTACGACAAACGCATCCAACCCGAAGGCGCAAGGATAGCCACCTTCGGATGTCCAGCAAGCACTACTCTGCGGAACAATCCCTGCGCATCTGCCTTTGGGATGCATTGGCTCGATAGCCGGGAGGAAGAATGAGTGAACAGAGCGAACTTCGCCACAAAACAATTCCCTTGAGCAACGGCAGAAGCATTCCGGCCCTTGGCTTTGGCACCTTAATTCCCGACGCTGCCGTGACGATCGCTGCGACCAGAGGTGCACTGGAAGCCGGTTTTCGGCACTTCGATTGCGCGGAACGCTACGGGAATGAGCGCGAAGTAGGCCAGGCGTTGCAGGCGGAGTTTGCCGCCGGAGGGATCAAGCGCGAAGACATTTTTGTTACGACTAAGCTGTGGAACACCAATCACAGGCCTGAGCGCGTCGAACCCGCTTTCGAAGCGAGCCTGAAGAAACTCGGGCTCGATTATTTGGATCTCTATCTCATTCATACTCCATTTGCGTTTCAGCCAGGGGATGATCAGGATCCTCGGGATCAAGCCGGCAATGTCCTGTACGACCGTGGCGTGACTTTGCTCGAAACCTGGAACGCGGTGGAAAGTCTCGTGGAGCATGGCAAGTGCCGGGCCATCGGACTGTCCGACATCACATTGGACGGCCTGTTACCCGTCTTTGAATCGGCGAGAATCAAGCCAGCCGTGGTCCAGGTCGAATCGCATCCGTATCTGCCGGAAACGGAGCTTCTGGAACTCTGCAAGAAGAACGGTATTGTGCTTTTGGCTTTTGCGCCGTTAGGTCACGGAATGAAGCCGGGGCTGCTCGAAGATCCCGTGATTTCGGGTATCGCCTCGCGAGTTGGAAAGACCCCGGCGCAGGTGCTGCTGGCTTGGGCGGTGCAGCGCGGCACGGCTGTGCTTACCACGCCCAGGAGTGCGGCTCGCGCGAGAGAGAATTTCGACATCTCCCCCCTTCCGGAAGATGCGATGGACGAAATCAATCGAATTCAGACCAGGCAGAGACTGAATCCAGTGGTGGGAACCGGCGTTCCAGGTTTCATCCCAAAAGGAAAACAAACATAAGGGGCACGGTGAATCTTATGGAGTTCCGCAATGGCAAAGCTGTCCACGAAGCGCAGTATTTCGCGGATCCCTTCGAGGCGCCCGCCTGGCGGAAACAATGGATTCAGCAGTTCGCGTGACTTCGCACCGAACATGCGGAAGTTTCTTTCAGCACATCGTTGCGGGCGGCAACGCCACGCACAGAGAGACTATTTGCCTGCCGACACCCAAACGTTGTCCGGAGCGATAATCTCCGAGTTGGAAACTTCCGTTTCGATCTTCACGCGCTGCAAGCCGGGCTTTTTGCCGGGTTCCGCAAGAAAGACAAGGTAATACTGGTTGTCGAGCGTTTTCTGAAAAGTTTGCAGGTACGGCTGGAAGCTGACCAGCGCGGATGTGCCGAGCGAATAGCACTCGCCGCCGGTTTCTTCCGCAATCTTGGACAGTCCGGAAAGACCGGTTTGCAGGTCCCAGGAGCTGCGTCCGGCGCGGCCCACGCCCGGCGAATAGAGCGAAAACACGAGGACGTTGTAGCGCTGGCTGATTTCACTGGCCGACGTGGCATCCACACTGATGCTCGGCATGCTGTGATAGACCGGGCCGAAGCTGGGCCCCATCTGGTTTGGCTCCGGCTTTTCGCCGCGCAAACGGTCGATGCCGTCGGTGACCATCAGCACCACGCGCCGCACGTTCTGCTGCTGCCAACCCTTAACCAGGGCGATCAACGAAAGATAGGGGCTGTCCGCCGTGGAAAGCACGCCGCGGGGCAAGCGGATGGCTTTTGCGGCAGCCTCGTGGTCCTGCGTGAAATTCTGCACCACGCTGATACCTGCGTTGGACATGTAGGCGATGCCGACCACCGTGGAAGCGGGCTGCGCCTTGATGAAGTCGCGGAGGTCATTGAGATTGTTGCCGACCGCGGAAGTGTTGAGCGTGTCGTCAATCAGGATCATGAGTTGAAGAGCGGCGTTTTCTCCCTGCGCGGGGATGAGTTGCGTCACCTGCAGATTGGTTTTACCGCGCTTTACTTTCACGTCTTCCTGCTTGAGGCGCGGAAGCTCTGCGTCGCCGCGTTCGGCCACGTCGGAAATCACCACATGCACCTGTACCTTGCTGGGAGCCGCCTTTTCTTGGGCGGGTAACGGGGCAGCTGGTAGCAGAGCCGCACACAACAAGCCAAAAGTCGCAATACGCAGAAGGTTGCTATTCATGATTTCCTCCATTGAGTGAACCCGCCAGAGTCATGCGCGGGGCAGCGCAGGGCCAATTGAACGTACGCGCGTGGTCGTATGGCCCCCAAGATTGGGCGTGGATGGAGTATATGGCCAATCGCGTCCAAAGAACAGAAAGCCGAAGAGACCGGGAAGCCAGGCCGCCCTGGCCAGCCTATTTCTTTACGGGAGGCGGAAAATTTTTCAGCAGCTTCTCCACTCCCTTGGTAATGTTTTTTTGTTTTTTGTCCGGCTTGGCCTTGGTATCGATGGTCTTGGAAGCACTGCCGCGCCAGACCAGTTGTTTCTGCGCGGAATCGTACATGCTCAGGTCGAGCTGCCCGACGTAAACCGTCGAAGTGGAACCGTAGGTGGTGGTGGAAGCCATTCCGCCATAACCGTACCAGCGCGGACCCCAGCCAGGACCGTAGCCCCAGCCCGTGTTGTAAGCGGTGAACTCCTTCTCCGTACTGACCGCGGTTTGAAAGCCAATATAAAGGTCGGCATTGTCCAAATCCGTTTTCGTCAGGCCTTTTTTGGCAAGCTCCGCTTCGATGGCGGAGGTGATTTGCCGGGCAGTAAGCTCATCGGCTGCATCGGCGCCCTTGATCTGCACCCACTTGTAGGTTTTGTATTTGGAAAAGTCTTTGTCCTTGTCGAAGTCATACTGCACCTTCTGGGCCATTGCTGAACTGACGCCCAACAAGAAAACAACCGCGAACCAGCCTAATTTTTTCATCATGCTTCTTCCTTTCGTCAGCAACTCGTTTGTGATTTACGATTTCATACTTCGCGGCTGGGCGGGGCGGTTGCTGTTTCGCGAAGCAGGAACAAACTGCCACAAATCCCGGAGGCCACGGAAGCTCCCAGAATTCCAATCTTCGACATGCTCAACAGGTCGCCTTCTCCGAATGCCAAGGTACCAATAAAAAGCGACATCGTGAAGCCAATACCGCAGAGCCACGCGGCGCCGAACAGCGCCCGCCACGACAATTCCGGTGGAGCAGCGGCCAAGCCCGTTTTTGTGGACAACCAGGCGAACGTCCAGATCCCCAGCGGCTTCCCAAACAACAAGCCCAGGGCGACACCCAGGCTGACCGGATTCCGCATTGCGGCGGTGACGTTCCCCAGGATCCGGACACCGGCGTTGGAAAAGGCAAACAGCGGCATGATGGCAAAGCTCACCCAGGGGTGCAGCGCATGTTCGATGCGGTGCAACGGAGACTCGACGAGTTCCAGCTTTTTGTGCACAGAGTGCAACGCCGCATGGGCTTGCGAGGAACCTTCCTTTGCCCCCTCAAAACGGCTCAGCAAGGACCGGGATTGCTCCAGGAACGAATCTCGATCCATGTAAGTACGCGCAGGAATGGTAAACGCGAGTAAAACTCCGGCAACCGTGGCATGAACGCCGGATTTGAGCATGGCGTACCAAAGCAGCAATCCCAGCAACGCATAAACGACCGGATTTCGTATTCCCAGCAAGTTTGCGCCGAACGAAAGGCCAAAAACAATGAGTGCGGCCGCGAGATACAGCCATTGGATCCGTTCCGTGTAAAAAACGGCGATCACCAGCACGGCGATGAGGTCGTCGGCAATCGCCAGTGCGGTGACAAAGATTTTCAGCGTGACCGGGACGCGGCTGCCCAAAATCGCCAGCACGCCCAGCACAAAGGCGATATCCGTGGCCATCGGAATAGCCCAGCCGCTGATGGCCTCCGGGCCATGCGCCACCCCCACGTACATCAGCGCGGGCAGAATCGCACCACCCAAAGCCGCAATCAGAGGAAACGCAGCCTGCCGCAAGGAAGACAGTTCGCCGATCAGCACTTCTCGCTTGATCTCCAGCCCCACCAAGAAAAAGAAGATGGCCATGAGACCATCGTTGATCCACTCATGGCGCGTTTCCGTCAGTGCAAATTTTCCCAAGCCCACGGTGACGTAAACGTCCCATAAGGCATGGTAGCTGTGCTCCCAGGCGGAATTGGCCCAGACAATAGCCGCGATGGTGCTGGCCATCAGCAGAATGCCGCCCGCGGCTTCCACTTTCGCAAAACTGACGAACGGGCTCAGCAGCACTTCGATGGGGAGGCGCGACTCCGGCGCTTTTGCGGGGCTGTTGGCCATGGGGCTCCTGCGGAACCAGGGCGAATGTGCAGCGGAAACCATGGGATTCTAGCACGCCACAAGTTAACGAGGCCGGAAACCGGGCTCCAGCGCAGATGAGAGTGCTATACTCGCCGCCGCAAAATGGAGGAGGAGAGATGGCTTCCAGTTCGCAACAGGAAGTTGTGATTCGTGTGGCCAAGCCGGAAGACAGTGCGATCTGCGGACAGATTTGTTTTGACGCGTTTGGCCACATCAGCGGTGCGCACAACTTTCCCCCCGATTTTCCGAATGTGGGTGTGAGCACGGGAGTGATCTCCTCGTTGTTTTCGCATCCTGGCTTTTATTGCGTAGTGGCGGAAGGCGGCGGACGGATTGTGGGCAGCAACGCGCTGGACGAACGTTCCCTGATTGCAGGGATCGGACCGATCACGGTAGATCCCAGCGCGCAGAACCTGGGTGTGGGACGGAAATTGATGCAGGCGGTTATGGATCGCGCCAACGAACGGCATCCCGCCGGCATGCGGCTGGTGCAGGCTGCGTTTCACAACCGCTCACTTTCCCTCTACGCGAGTTTGGGATTCGATGTGCGCGAGCCGCTTTCCTGCATGCAAGGAAGCCCGCGCGAGAAGCGCGTGCCGGGATGCACCGTGCGGGTGGCAACTTCCGGCGATCTGGAGGCGTGCAACGCGCTCGCGCGGCGGGTACACGGATTCGATCGCGGCACAGAGCTTGCCGAAGCCGTGGAGCACAAGACGGCTCTGGTGGTGGAAAGAAACGGTCGGATTACGGGCTATGCCAGTGTCTTGGCTTTCTTTGGTCATGCCACGGCCGAAAGCAATCAGGACTTGCAGGCGCTAATCGCTTCGGCCGAGTCATTTGGCGGCTCGGGGATTTTAATTCCATCCCGGAATACCGAACTGCTGCGCTGGTGCCTGGCGAATGGACTCAAGATCGTACAGCCGCTCACCCTGATGAGCATCGGCCTCTACAACGAACCCGCGGGCGCGTGGCTGCCGTCGGTTCTTTTTTAGTCTATCTTCAGACGGGCACGAACACCTTCTTGTATGCGCTCGTGAAGCGCATACGGACCAGCGAGACAATTAGGACAGAAACATCCCGCTTGACCTAGAGAAGCGCGGAGATAGCTGGGTCCACGGCGACGTGGGTCGCGGATTCGCCGCCGATCGAGTAACGTTGGCCGACGACGAGAGAAAAATGAAGGAAGCGGCTGATGTGGTAGTCCTCGTCGAGGGCCGTGAACAGGCGGACGGTTTCTTCGACGGAAAGATGGAATGCGGAAAGAGGCACGGGTTCGCCGGATTCTTGCGCGAGCTCTGTGTAACGTTGCACCACTTCTTTGAGACTCAGCATAGTCGAGCAACCCGGCACGTGTCACAGCCATTCCTGGCTGTGCAGCTGACCGGCGAGCCCTCATTTCAGCACAGGCAGGAGCGCCTGTGCCACGAAAAACCGCTCCCCGCGCGGCAAGGAGACGCGTTTGGCGGGGGCGGGAGGATTGGGTAAGATGCTGAAGCATTCAAAACGTGATTGGAGGAACAAGGTATGAGCATCGCAGTGGGAGAAAAGGCGCCGGATTTTACACTGCAGGATCAGAACAAAAAGGAAGTGAAGCTCTCCGATTTTGCGGGCAAGAAGCGCGTGGTGCTGGTGTTTTATCCGCTGGACTGGAGCCCCACCTGCACCAACGAGCACGCCTGTTTCGTGAACGATATACGGAACTTCGATTCGCTGGATGCCGAGGTGCTTGGCGTGAGCGTGGACAGCGTGTGGTCGCACAAGGCTTATGCGGAAAAGATGGGTATCAAGTATTCGCTGTTGGCGGATTTTCATCCGAAGGCAGCGATGAGCGAGAAGTATGGAATGTACCTGGCCGACAAGGGCATCACCGGCCGCTCGATTTTCATCGTGGATAAGGGCGGAAAGATCGCGTGGAAGAAGGACTACGATATTCCCGTTGTGCCCGATGTCAAAGAAGTGGCGGCGGCGCTGGAAACGGTGAAGTAAAGGACGGAAATGAGGGGGAGTAGGTAAAGGAAGTAAAAGAGAGACCCAATCCAATTTCTTCCGACGTTCGTGTCCCCGGCTTTCTTGGGTTATATCTGCGCCGGTCCATTCAGCAAACACATGACGCACCAGACGGTCATGACCGCGTGAAGCAGAACGGCCGGCCAAAGGCCAAAAGCAGACAACTTTAGGCCCAGGCTCGCATAGACGAGGACTGCGGCAACTCCGGCGTTGTAAATCACCATCGCGCCGACCAATCCTTTCGCGGCGCCGCTCTTTCCGGGGCTTCTCGCGCGCCAGCAGGCAACTCCCAGGGCGATCAGCGCTACGCCAGCCACTCGTGCGACCGTCGACCCAGCAGCCGAATCGAGCGGTGAACCGAGCAGCAGCGTAGCCGCCAGCGACGGAAGGGCCAGCATCATGATGCCGGCTCCAACTTCAATCGCCGCTGTCACAGTGAGAAGGTTTCCCAGGTGTGGCTCGACGGTATTCATGGCTCTGTTCCGTTATGTCTTGTCCGGTCGTACCGATTGCCTAGTTTCCGCCGACTTTTTGGTAATCGGAATTGATGGTCGTTACCACCAACTGCTTCGCTGTTGCGCTCAAAACCGACTTCGATTCATAGCTGGTGCCATCCGCCAGTGTGGCCATCTGCACCTCTAGCGTGACAGCATCCTTTTCGTCACCCATGTAGGTATTAATGCTCAAACCCTTGATTTTCTTGGTGGCCGTGTCGAAGGTGAGGGTCATCTTGTCGCCGGGCTGTTCATAATCCGCGAAGATCAAGTTCACACCGCCCGGAGTAGGGTTCAACGAGACTTTGCCGGCCTGAAAATCCGCCTGCATCTTCTGCGGGTCGGGTGGCAGGTACGTGCCGAGAAGGGCTTTTACGTCCTGCATGTAATCTTTCATTTCCGCTTTCTTCTTGGCGATCACTTTTTGTTTCATTTTGCCGCCGCTGGGTGGAGGTGGAGGCGCACCAATCATGGTTTTTTGAACTTTTCCATCGGGACCGTACACGCAACTGTTCTTGGTCGGTGGCTTCGGGTCACCTTTCAAGGTGAGCTGCGTGGTTTCGACCCATTGATACTGGCGGATCTTCAGCTTGTTTTCTGCGGCGGCCTGCTTCACGGCGGCAAGCTTTTCCTGAATTTCCGGACTCTGGGCGATCGCCGGAAGTGCGATCGCAAGAGCTAGGGAACCGATCATCACCAGACGCCTACTCATTTGAGCAGTTTCGCTGCTGAAAAATGTCTTCCCGTTGGTCATCGTCATATTGCGATTCATTTGGACTCTCCTTCATTTCCACACGTCAACTCTCACGGTCCCAAGGTAGTAAGAAACCCCTTACCGACGTATCCGGCTGCGCCGTATTCCCTGCAAATGGACGGATGCCTAGCCGAACAGCGCGCGACCCGCGCAATACACGCCCGGATTCTTGTGGAGATTGCCCCGATTCAGTTTTGAGCGGAATTGTCAAAAGTAACGATAGCAAACCGCTTGCATTCTGTCACGATGTTGGTTGGGTAGCGCGCTTTTTGACGATGTATGACCAGAGAGAGGGATGAATATGCATCGAACAGCAACGGTCCGCTTTTTAGTCTTGATTCTCGCTATTGGGATAACCACCTCAGGTTTCGCCCAGCCCGGACAATGGGTGGACCTGGGTAGTGCACGCATCAATGGTCAAGTGGACCATGACACCATTCAGGCCCGCGATAAGGGCACTTTTCGCGCAATACAGATCCGCGTGAGAGGGAGTTCGGTACATTTTGTCCGGATTATCGTGCGTTATGGCAATGGCCAAAGAGAGCAGATTGATGTTCGTTCTGTAATTCAAGCCGGGAGCTCCAGCCGAACGATTGAATTGCCGGGCGCGCGAAGAGTGATCGACAAGATCGATCTGTTTTACGAGAAGGCAAGCTGGGGGCTCCCGCCAGTCGTCACCATTGCCGGATTGCGATGAAGCGATATGACATTCCTTGACGGAGCTTGCTCACTTGCCGGGTGGCGCGCACAGGATTTCCGGCCTGAAGCAGATGGACGCCCAGAGCGTAATATCTTACAATTATTAAACTCGATAACAACAGGGTGTGAGACGCGCATTTCCCTTTGCTAGCTTTAAAGCCTGCCCCGCCCGCCACGCGGACCGTCCGTTCAGGTCGCCCGTCGGCGACTCCTCGACGCACCGAGTAAGGATAGAAGGGTAATAGCGCTCCAAAAAATAAAGGCGTAATACACGAAAGAGCATATTATCGCTTGGAATGCCATCCTGACAGGGGAGTGCCCCGTAGGGAAAAGGGTGCTGGCAGCGAATGTTACTGGCTTCGACGCGAGATCGACGGCACGCCAAAATATGGACGGGGGCCCATCCGGGTTACTAGGGGATAGAATTAGCAGCGCAAGGTTAAATAAAAAAGAAATTGCCATAGCGAGTACTATTCGTGGCGCTATTCTCATGTCAAGTTCCCCACGCACTTAGTGATCGCACGCTGTGGGATTGGCGGGTGGCGCATAGGATTTCGGTGTATGGGTCAGACGGACGCCCAGAGTATACCAAAGGGTGCTGCACCCAAACCTCACTTCGCATATCCTCAGCCAGTGCTCATCGGCCAATCCTTAACTCGTATATATATAAAGACATATAGTGATTTTGGCCTTTCGCCTTGGTTTTGTCTTGCCTGAAACAGTCGTTTCATGTAACACTCGTTACATGAAACAAGAAATGCTTCCCCGGCGCGAAGTTCTTCTCGAGGCCACCATCCAATACATGCTCAAGCATGGCGTTGCCGATCTTTCCTTGCGGCCGCTGGCTGGCAAGGTCGGCAGCAAGGCCCGCCTGCTGATCTATCACTTCGGCTCCAAGGACGCGCTGGTAAGTGAGGCGATGATTGTGGTGCGCGACCGTGTACAGAGGGCTTTTGCGGAGATGGTGGAAAACGGGCGCGGGCACACCCCTTCGCAGATCATCCTCGCGTTCTGGCGCTGGACCACTTCCAAAGAGCACGAACGGTATCTCCGGCTCTTCTACGAAGTGCAGGGGCTGGCGCTGCAGAAACCAGATCGCTACGGCCGGTATCTCGAGGGGGCGGTGAACACCTGGGTGGAGATGATGGCCGCCGTGCTGCCCGAGCGCATGACTTTGGAAAAGCGCCGCGCGCTGGCTTCCCTGGCGGTGGGCGCGGTTGTCGGCCTGCTGATGGACTTTCTCTCGAGCGGCGACAAACAGCGGAGTTCCCAGGCAGTGAACATTTTTGCGTCGGGGTTCGATGTATTGGTCCAGAACGAGGCGTAACCGCCGCTTCAGGCTAACGGATCGCGTTTGTGAAGGAGGCCCGCTTCCATGGAAATCGTCGCACTACTAAAGGCGTTTTTGATTCCGTTGATTGTGCTGCTGGCCGCGCTGCTGATGATCGTGGTGGAGGCGCGGCACGGCGGACGCAAGTGGCCGAAGGTACGCGGGTGGTGGCTGCGAGCGCTGCTGCTGAATGGGTTCCAGGTGGGCGCAGTGTGGATCGCGGGCGTGGCATGGAACGGCTGGATGCTGCGGCACCGTCCATGGAACGCCGCCGCGCTGGGCGTGACCGGCGGAGCGCTGGCTGGCTACCTGGCGCTGACGTTTTTCTTTTACTGGTGGCACCGCTGGCGCCACGAAAGCGATTTTCTGTGGCGCTGGTTTCACCAGGTACATCACAGTCCACAGCGGATTGAAGTGGTCACGAGTTTCTACAAGCATCCATTCGAAATTCTGGCGGACAGCGCGCTTTCGAGTGCGATTCTCTACATGGTTGTCGGTCTGGGCCCCGCGGCTGCGGCTGGCGGGGTGTTGCTCAGCGGGCTAGCCGAGCTGGTCTACCACTGGAACGTGAATACGCCCTACTGGCTGGGATTTTTCTTTCAACGGCCGGAGAGCCACTGCGTGCACCACGAGAAAGGCGTGCATTCCTTTAATTACTCGGACTTACCCGTATGGGACATGCTGTTTGGCACGTTCCGGAATCCGCGCGATTGGCACGCGGAATGCGGTTTCGAGCCGGCCCTGGAACAGCGATTCGGAGAGATGCTGCTGGGCCGCGATGTACATGCGCTGAAAGCGAAGGAGCAACACTCATGAGAGCGCCGGTGATCGCGTTGTTAACCCTCGGCCTGATGCAGATGACGGCGGACGTCCTGCACAGCAAACCGCTAAAAGCCATATCGGCCGCAACCGCGGCCTCCCCCGCGCCGAAGGTCTTCTCTTCCGTGCGCGGGCTGGAGACTTACTCTTCTCGCTTTCGCGTGGAATGGACCGACAAATCCGGAGCGGCCCATGCGGTGGAGATTACTCCCGAACGAGTTGCTGGGATGCGCGGCCCCTACAACCGGCGCAACGTTTATGGAGCCGTGCTTGCCTACGGTCCGGTGATGCAATCGGATCGCGTCACGCGGCCCATGTTCGAATCGGTGGCGCGCTATGCGCTGTGTGGCGACGCGCCGCTGTTGCGGGAACTGGGAATTCCCGCGAATGAAATTCTCGGTTCGCCGCGAGTCCGGGTGACACCTCGGCCAGGCGTTGTTACCGGGCAACTGCCCATGGAGTATGTGCCGCCATGCAACTAAAAAATGGTTGGACGATCGGGCAGTTCCGGGTTTGGCGCGCGTGTTTCGGCGTCTATCTGGCCTTTCACTTCGCCGCGCTGTTACCTTGGGCAACCGAGCTCTTTTCCAGCAAGGGCGCACTTCCACGCGGCACACTGAGTCCGCTGTTCCATTTGTTCCCCAATCTATTTCTGCTTTGCGATTCGCCGGCGTTTGTTCTGGGCTGCGTGGCGGCCGCAGCCGTCAGCGGCGCCTTATTTGCGCTGGGACGCTTTGACCGCTGGATGGCGATTTTCCTTTGGTACATCTGGGCTTGCTTGTATGGGCGCAATCCCCTGATCGGCAATCCTTCCCTGCCCTTTATCGGATGGCTGCTGCTGGCGTACGCGTTGGTTCCACGGCTGCCTCGCGGCCAGGACGAAGCAGGGAACGAGCAGAGCTTCGGAACTTGGAGGATGCCGGAGGACGTCTTTGCCGCCGCGTGGATCCTGATGGCGATTGCATACAGCTACAGCGGGTATGCAAAACTGACCAGCCCTTCCTGGGTCGACGGCTCTGCGCTGCGCCACGTGCTGCACAATCCCCTGGCGCGCGATACGGCGTTACGCATTTCTCTGCTGGCACTGCCTCCACTTTCCCTGAGGCTGGCAACCTGGGGTGCTCTGTTTCTGGAACTTTTCTTTGCGCCGCTGAGTTTGTTTCGCAAGCTGCGGCCGGCGCTCTGGCTTGCGATGCTAGGCATGCACCTGGGCCTGCTGGCGCTGGTGAATTTTTCGGATTTAACCCTGGGCATGCTGGTGCTGCAGTTTTTCACCTTCGATCCCGCATGGATCGTTTCACCGAAGCCCGCGGGCCAGACCATCTTCTATGACGGAAACTGCGGGCTTTGCCATGGCTTTGTGCGCTTCGTACTCAGCGAAGATCAATCGGTGCGTCCGTTTTCTTTTGCGCCCTTGCAGGGGGAAGCGATCAAGCGAACGCTAAACGAAAAACAACGGGAGACGCTGCCGGACAGCGTCGTGGTTGTGGATGCAGAGAAGAAAATCATGACGCGATCGTCAGCGGTTTTGTACGTAATGAAACGACTCGGCGGGCTGTGGTCGCTCCTGGCGATTCTCTTGCACCTGGTGCCACGGGCTCTCCGAGACCTTGTTTATGACGCGATTGCTTCGGTGCGGATCAAACTACTGGGAACCACAGCCGAATCCTGCCCGATGGTGCCAGCCACCCTGCGGACCAGATTCCTGCATTGAGAAGAGGTAAAGGAAATTGAGGAAATTGAGGAAATTAAGGAAGTTAAGGAAGTTAAGGAAGTTAAGGAAGCAAAGGAACCAGGCTCGCGCTCACTGGTCTGACCTCCCCTTGTTGTCATCCTGAGTGAAGCGAAGGATCTCGACCACCCCTCTGCTGCAACCTCAGGATCAAAGTACGGCCGGTCTGCGGACCGGCCATTTACTTCTTAGTGTTTGGCGGGAGGCTCGGGCGCTTTAGGCTTGGGAGGTTCAGGCGTTTTCGAAGGAGCCGGCGGGAAAGAGAGCGCTCCCGACAAGGTACGCACCAAAATCACGAGCTGCCAACGCTGCTCGTCGGTAAGTTTGGTGCGGAACGACGGCATGGGCTTTTTGCCTTGCGTGATCTGGTAATAGAGCTCGCCGTCGCTGCGTTTGTTGATGTGCGCGGAATCGGTGAGGTCGCTGGGCGCGGGGTCGTACATCATGGCGTCGGAGCCGTCGCCCTTGCCGGCATCGCCGTGGCAGTTGGAGCAGTATTCGTCGTAAACGGGCTTCGCCGCGTTGTAATTCGCCTGATTGGCCGGGAGGGGGTTCTTGAGTTGCTTGGCTTCGACGGGTGTTTGCGCGGGTGTACGGTGCAACGCCGCCAGGCCAATAGACAAAAAGATCAGGCCAATCACAATGACCAGAAGAACTTTGGGCAGGAGACGGGATTTCTTGGCAAGAGCGAGCATAGGTGGTACCCCAGAAAATTTTCGCACAAGCGCGAAGAGCGAGGCAATGAAGTAACGAAGTAAAGATAGCCCCGCGGGACGGTGAGAAATAGGAGAGCAAGTTCTTTATCACAGAGGTCGCAGAGAAAGCACGGAGACCACGGAGAAAGAGGTCTTTCGTTACTTCGTTACTTCATTACTTCCTTTAAGCTCCGCGGAAGATGAGCCAGAGGAGCTCGCCGTTGAAGAAGAGAATGGCGGCGGCGACGAACCAGGCGGTGATGATGGTGGCGCGGGAGTTGACGAACTCGCCCATCTTGGCGCGGTCGCTGGTGAACTGCACCAGCGGAATCACGGCAAAAGGCAACTGAAAACTGAGAATCACCTGGCTGAGGATCAGCAGCGCGGTGAGCTTCCCTTCTCCGGCGATCCCGATAACGAGAATGGCGGGAAGAATGGCAATGGAGCGGGTGATGAGGCGGCGCAGCCAGGGCTTCAGGCGAAGATCAATGAAGCCTTCCATGACGATCTGGCCGGCCAGCGTCCCGGTGAGAGTGGAGTTTTGCCCGGAGGCGAGCAAGGCGCAGGCAAAGAGGGTGCTGGCCATGCCGGCGCCGAGAACCGGGCTCAAAAGTTTATAGGCTTCGGCGATGTCCGCCACTTCGTTGAGGCCGCGGGTGTGGAAGGCGGCGGCGCCCAGGACCAGGATGGCGGCGTTGATAAAGAGCGCAAAGAAAAGCGCGACAGTGGAATCGATCACCGCATAGCGCAGAGCTTCGCGTTTTTCGGATGGCTTTTGGCCGAAGGCGCGCGTCTGCACGATGCTGGAATGCAGATAGAGATTGTGCGGCATCACCGTGGCGCCCAGGATGCCGATGGCGATATACAGCATTTCCTTGTTGCGCAGAATTTCGAGGCGTGGGACAAAGCCATGCGCCGCTTCCAGCCACAGCGGGCGAGCGAAGAAAATTTCGTAAGCGAAGCAAAGCGCGATACTGGCGATCAGCGTGACGACGAAGGCTTCGATAAGCCGGAAGCCGCGGCCCTGAAGCGCCAGAACCAGCAGGACATCAAACGCAGTCAGCAAGACGCCCAGCAGCAAAGGAATGTGGAACAAAAGATTCAGCGCGACAGCGGAGCCCAGCACTTCGGCCAGATCGCAGGCGGCGATAGCGAGTTCGCAGCCAATCCAAAGAAACATCGACAAGCGGCGGGAGTAATGGTCGCGGCAGGCCTGGGCCAGGTCGCGCCCCGTGGCGATGCCCAGCTTGGCGGAAAGCGCCTGCAGGAACATCGCGAGCATATTGCTAATCAGGACGACGCTCAGCAGCGTGTAGCCAAATTTTGAGCCGCCGCCGATGTCCGTGGCCCAGTTGCCGGGGTCCATATAGCCGACGGCAATGAGATAGCCGGGACCGGCAAAGGCCAGGATTTTGCGAAACCACGAGGCATTGTGAGCGATGGGGATAGAGCGGTGGGATTCCGGAAGCGACGGCAGCGTGAGGGCGCGGCGCCAGGCGGAGGCTTCGGCCTGTTCGCTGGGGAGCGCCGGAGAGGTCGAAAAACGCTTCGAGAAGATATCGGCCATCGGTCGTATTAACTATAGTTAACTTCTCTTATAAAGTAGACTTAACCATGGCGACTGTCAATAGGACTTTTGGGAATGGTGCGAGGAAGGCGAAGGAAAAGATTCCACCGTGGAGAACACAGAGAAGAAGAGAGAGAACGGAGACTGGGATGAGGCTGGGGGTGTGGTACTTTGAAAGCGGACTTATGGGAGAAGATCATGGACGAGAAACAGAATGTGCCGCCGGGACAAGTGCAGATCAAGGCCGATGAGAAAGAATTGCAGGGTGCATACAGCAACCTGGTGATGATTCAACACCACGCCGAGGAGTTCACGCTGAATTTTGTGTACGTGTTCCCGAACGGGACGCATGGCAAGCTGATGAGCAGCGTGATCGTCAGCCCCGGACACGCGAAGCGCATCTGGCGGGCGCTCGGCGAGAATATTTCCCGGTTTGAAGCGCAGCACGGAACCATCAAGGAAGGCCCCGAAGGCGGGCCCCTGCCGGGAGCGAACATCGGGTTCGTCCAGTAGCGCGAAAGGCGCGGGGAGAAGCAGTGCGATTCCAGGCCGCGAGCGATCAGGCGCTGCTGGTGTATTTGGGGGAAGAGATTGGCGCGGCCGCGCATGCCGATGTGGTGCGGCTGCTGCAAGTTTTGCTGAACGAACCCGCGCCGTGGATCCGCAATATCCAGCCGGCGTATTGTTCGCTGCTGATTACGTTTGACGCCGCCGTGGTGGATCACGCCGAAGTACAAGCCCGCATTACCGAATACGAAAAACGCGCGAAACACTTGCCCGCTGCAAAGGCAAAGCTTGTGGAGATTCCCGTTTGTTACGGCGGGGAGTTTGGGCCGGACCTTGAAGAAGTTGGGGCACAGAGCCGATTGTCCGCGGCGAAAGTGATTGCGCTGCATTGCGCGCGCACCTATCACGCCTATTTCCTGGGATTCGCTCCAGGATTCGCGTATTTGGGCGATGTGGCGAAAGAAATTGCCGTGCCGCGGCTGGAGACTCCCCGTAAAGAGGTTCCACCGGGAAGCGTCGGCATCGCCGGGCGCCAGACGGGCGTTTATCCCTTTGCAACGCCCGGTGGTTGGCGGCTGATTGGCAGAACGCCCCTGGCAGTCTTCCAGAATGGCCGGGAGCCCATGGGTTTGATCGCGATTGGCGACCAGGTGAAGTTCCGGCCCATTTCGCGCGAAGAGTTTGCGTGGAGAAGCCGATCGTGAGTTCGCTGGTGGTAGAGTCTCCCGGGCTGCTAACAACGGTGCAGGACCTCGGGCGTTTTGGATTTGGCGCACTGGGAGTCTCGCCATCCGGCGCTGCCGATCCCGTGGCCTTGCAGATTGGAAACCGGTTGGTGGGCAACGACCCGGGGGCAGCGGCGCTGGAAATGACGCTGATGGGCGGCACGTTTTTATTCCCTGAGGGCGGAGTGGTCTGCATGACCGGAGCGAATTTTGCAGCGCAACTTGACGGGAAAGAGCTTGCTCCTTGGAAAGCGCATACGATGCTGCCGGGGAAGAGAGTCTCGCTAAGCGCGTCGCGCGATTTTGCGCGATGCTACTTATGCGTGGCAGGTGGAATTGTTGTGGAGACGTTTTTGGGCAGCGCGTCCACGCAGCTTTTGAGCGGACTGGGCGGCTGGCAGGGCCGCGCGTTGCGGAAAGGCGACATTCTTCCGGTTGGAGAAGTAACGGAATTCATCCGGCAGAAGAAAATGAGGCCCGAAGTGTTGGAGGCGCTGCGGCCGCGCAAGACGCTGCGCGTGACGCGCGGACCGCAGTTCGATTGGTTTGCCGAAGAGATGCAGAAGCGCATTTTTGAGGGCACCTTTCGCGTGAGCGAAGAAGCGAATCGCATGGGACTACGCCTGGAAGGTCCGCCGCTGGCGGTGCGCGAAAAGAAAGAATTGATCAGCGAGGGCGCTCCGCTGGGAGCGATCCAGGTGACGCCGTCCGGGAAGGCGATCATTCTGTTTGTGGAACAGCAGGCCACGGGTGGGTACCCGAAGATCGCCAATATAATTGGAGCGGATCTGCACTGCGTGGGGCAACTGCGGCCGCAGGACGAGATTCGTTTCGAAGAAATTTCCTTCCAGCAGGCGCGCCAGTTGTGGATTGAACAGCAAAGTTTGTTGAACTCCGAGGAGCGGTTGTTTGCATGAAGCGCATGGATTTAAATTGCGACATGGGCGAATTGCCGGAGATGCTGGCCGACGGCGCGCAGGAAGCACTGATGCGGTTTGTAACTTCGGTGAACGTCGCTTGCGGTGGGCATGCGGGAGACGAAGCGATGATGAGCGCGACCATCGAGCAGGCCTTGCGGCATGGCGTAGCCGTGGGCGCTCATCCCGGTTATGAGGACCGCGAGAATTTCGGGCGCGTGGAGTTGCGGCTAACGCCCGAAGAGATTCGCGATTCCGTCTCCAGGCAGGTGATGGCGCTGGCGTTAGTGGCGGAAAAATGCGAGGCGCGGGTCGTCCACGTGAAAGCGCATGGCGCGTTGTACAACCAGGCGGCGAGGAACCCGGTAATCGCGCGGGCCATCGCGGCGGGAGTCCAGCTATGCGCGAAAGATGTTGTGATGGTCGGACTGGCGGGGTCCGTGATGCTGGATGAATTTCGCGCGGCGGGCTTCCGCGTGGCCGCGGAAGCGTTCGCCGACCGCAGCTACGAAAAGGATGGCAGCTTGCGGGCGAGGCGATTTCGCGATGCCCTGCTCGACAAGCCAGAAGAAGCGGCGGCGCAAGCCGTGCGCATCGCCGAAGGCCGCGGCGTGGTGACCCGCGAAGGCGAAGTGGTGCCGGTGGAAGCCCAGACCATCTGCATCCATGGAGACACGCCGGGTGCGGCGCGGATCGCGGAGGCGGTGCGCAAAGCGCTGGGAGCCGCCGGCATTCCAGTGTGCGGACTCAAGGACCCCGGAGAAGCGACAGATAAGAAATAGTGAGCCATCGGGATTGGGGCACGCATGGAAAAAACGTGCGAACAGAGAATTGCCAGGATTTGGCGGGTACGGTAAAGTAGAAAGAGTTGTAGCCACGCCAGTGCGGGCCTGTAGCTCAGGTGGCTAGAGCGCGCCCCTGATAAGGGCGAGGTCGGTGGTTCAAGTCCACCCAGGCCCACCATTTTTCTCAATTCATTAGCATCGGTAGATTTGGGGGGCGGTACGAATTGCGCTCAATTTTGTGCCCCATTCGGCTCAAAAACCGATTGGGATGGCTGCGCCGCGATAGCGTCAACGGCGTCCCGCCTCGCCTCCATTCGGATATGCGAATAGTGTTCCATCATAAAGTGCCGTAAAACGCGCATCTTTTCAGGGCTTGATTTCACGACGAGAAGAGGACTCCCCGGATCAGGAAGCAAAAATCGGGAACTGCAAAATCCACACTTGACATCTTCGGATAATCCACTACCATATGGTTGTGGATAGTCTGGACACAACATTTGCCGCTCTGTCGGATCCTACCCGCCGGGCGATGATCGAACGACTCTCCCATGGGCCTGCCTCTGTGCATGGATTGACGGAACCGTTTGCCCTCTCGCAGCAGATGATTTCAAAACATATCGCCTATCTGGTGCGGGCGCGGATTGTGATCAAGAGGAAACGCGGGAGAGAGAGTGTGTGCACGCTCAGGCCAGAGGCGATCAAGACCGTCAGCGACTGGGCGACGCACTATCGACGATTCTGGGAAGAGAGTTTCGACAAGTTGGATGTGGTTGTAAATCAAATGAAGAAAGCGGAGGTCGGAAATGACAAAAAACACGGTTAACGAGAAAGAGCGGATGGTGATCACCAGGGTTTTTGACGCTCCGCGCGCATTGGTTTGGAAGGCGTGGACGGACCCGCAATATGTGATGCAGTGGTGGGGGCCCAAGGGCTTTACTGCGCCGGTTTGCAAGATTGATTTTCGCGTGGGAGGAAAATTTCTCTGCTGCATGAAATCGCCGGATGGGCAGGAAGGCTGGACCGGCGGGGAGTACTACGAGATTGTTCCGCACGAGAAGATTGTTTACTCCATGTACTTTGCCGACTCGAAGGGAAACAAGGTTGATCCCGCGCAGCTTGGAATCGAGCATCAGGCCATAGAAAATGCGCGCGACATGGTTATTTTTGAGGATTATGGAAACGGCCAGACGAAACTCACCCTCATTGGCAATGAAACCATGGAAGACGCAAAGAACAGCGGGCAACTCGAGGGCTGGAATGAGATCCTCGATAAAGTTGCCGGAGTTATTGCGGGGCTAGCTCAAGCGAAATAAGAAGTTGAAGAGATACAGCAAAGGCCGGCGGCGGAGGCTCAGTTAGAACGGGCTTCCCGTCGCTTGGCCGAATAGGTGACCTCACCGGCACGAAGGCAATTGTGGGCCGGCTTGGTCGAAGTGTGAACGGATGAGTACGAAATCGAAAAACTACGGAGGAAAGCAATGGGTCGAAATCAAATACGCATCACTTTACTGGGCGGATTCGCACTCGTGGCCGCTCTGATCGCATCCCGTCCCGTAGCAGCACAAGACGCAAGACAGCCGTATCCTAACATGGCCCCTATCGAACAATATCTGATGGATCGCGACGCCGAAATCGCCCTGGCCCGGAGCGCAGCACCGGACTCCATTTCACGCGATGCAGAGGTCCTGGTTCTTGGGCGTCATGGTTTCGAAACAGCCGCCAAAGGCAAAAACGGTTTTGTGTGTATCGTGGAGCGTTCGTGGACTTCCGCGCCCGATCCTGATTTTTGGAATCCGAAAGTGCGGACCCCGATCTGTTATAACGCGTCAGCCGCGCGTTCCGTCCTTGTACGCAACATGAAAAGGACCTACTTGATCCTGGCGGGACGCACGAAAGTTCAGGTGGACGAGGCCATCTTCGCCGCCGTCGACAAAAAAGAACTGCCTGTGATCGAGCCTGGGGCGATGTGCTACATGATGTCGAAGCAAGGATACGGCGGCGACACCACGGGTCACTGGCCTTCCCACCTTATGTTTTACTTTTCCCTGACCGAACCTGCAATCTGGGGAGCGAATCTGCCAGGTTCTCCGATCATGACTATGAGCGACACCCAGGAGCACGTGACCACGTTTGTGATTGCGGTTCAGCGGTGGTCAGACGGAACCGAAGCGCGCTAGGGATGGCATGAACGCAAGACTGCGCTTTTGGCTCCCACCGAGAGAAAAGGAATAATGAGATACATCGGTTTGGGATACCTCGACCTGGGGTATTCGGAAGGATGCCCGCCCCCGCAGGCCGCCACGACATAGGCTATGCCCAGATTCGTTGTTACGTGCTTGTAATGTGCTCCCAAAAGGAGCGCGCTATGATTCCAACAACGCAGTCGTCAATCCCAAGAAGCAGTGAAAGGGCAAGGGGGCCTATGCGCGGAAGACGTTTGTTTACCCTAAGTGTGAGTTTGGGCGTTGCAGCCCTGTTCCTCGGTTGTAGCCATAGTGCTCCCCCGCAAAGTGCCCTGGGCACATCCAAGGTGAGTTTGACGATTCACGACTCGCCTCCCGCTGGCGTGGCGGTCCTTTCGTTTGCAATCACAGTGACGGGAGCGACGCTGAATCCCACCGATCAGGGCATCGGCAGTTCGCGGCAGTCTGTCTCTGTACTCAACGCGCCGGTTGACGTGGAACTGACGCAACTGGTGACGGACCGCGCTTTTCTCGGCGTCGCCGCCGCCACGGAGGGCACGTACCAATCGCTAACGCTCACCTTCGCGAATGCCAGATTGACGATCCAGAATAATTCCGGCAGCGCCATCGGAAGTTGCGCGAATGGAGCCACGTGCGAACTGACTCCTGCGGTCACTCCCGCCTCGGTCATCGTTCCTTTCGTGCAAGGACAGAATTCTACCTCTCTCACGCTCACTACAGGCGGCTCGGCAGGATTGGATATTGATTTCGATCTTGGTCAGTCCATTCAAAACGATCTCAGCATCCTTCCCACGCTGACCGTAGCCCAGCTTCCCGTGGGGCCGGGGTCGCAAGGCCAACAGGTTTTCGCCGAAATCGACAACCTCCAGGGTGTAGTCAGTTACATGGACTTCGTCAGCAAGTTCAATCTGACCATGAACAACGGCCAGACCTTGACGCTTTTTGTCAATGACACCGATACGCAAGCGTTCGGATTTACGCCGGACTCACACGGGCTGCAAGTCGGCGAGACCGTCCGGGCCAACGCCAGGCTACTTGTCGACGGCACGCTGGTGGCCACGCAAGTCTACCTCGAACAAACTGTGGAACAAGCCCAGCAGCGGAACGAAATTGTAGGCACCGTGAGCAGCGTGGACAGCCCGACGCAATTTCACATGGTGATGCATGATATCTTTCCCCCGGCAAATGGAATACAAGTCGGCAACGTGGTCACTGTCACCATCCAGGGTGGCGCGGCCTTCGATGTTGCGTCGGACGGCTTGACCGTGCCGTCGGGGCTGAGCTTCGCAAGTTCCTCGGATTTGATGATCGGCCAGGAAGTACAAGTCTCTATTGCTTCCAGCCCTGCCGTTATGGAAGTTACGACGGATCAGATCACGTTGCGAAAGTCCCAGATCGCCGGCACCGTAACCGCGAATGGATTCACTCTCGGCAATCTGCCGGCTTTGTTCACCAACTCGGGAATCACCGCCATTCAAGGCGCGGTCGTGCCCGAGACAACGCCGGTGAACCCCAACATCTTCCTGTTCAAGACCGTCGGGGTGCGCGGGCTATTGTTCAACACAACCGGTTCCCCAACACTGGTCGCTGACACAGTTTCCCAGCGGCCTAACCAATAGAGCGCTGAGGGACCAAGGGCAACTTGTTGGCAAAAGGTCCACTTAGTCTGAAGTGAATGCAAGAACCTAAGCAGATCTTTCTTCGGTCAGAGAATCCCATTTCGGCGCCGCAACGGCGCTCTGATGTTTCAAAGCTGCACTGGCTCGTCCACAGTGGCACCGATAGCCTCTTCGATACAAAACAAGTGATGTGATTCCAATACGATCAGGCGAATGCTCCGCGTGCGTGTGGACTCTGGCGTGCCTGTGACCTTTGGGGGCCGTGTCCGCTCAACTCGGGTCAACTATGTCTGGACTTGCGAGCCAAGAGATCTACAGAGCCGTGCTGGATTCCTTGCCGGTGGCAGTGTGCGCGGTCAACCGCGAGGGCAAGGTGATTTTGTGGAACGATGGCGCGGAGCACATTACGGGCTACCTTCGCCAGGACGTCCTGGGCCACCAGTGCACCGATGCGTTCCTGGAACACGCCGATCCCCAAAACAACCCGATGAAAGGCAACGAAGCACCGCTGGTGGAAACGATGAAAAGCGGCAGTTGCCTGACGTTGCGAGCTTCCTTGCGCCGAAAATCGGGGCAGTCGGTGGGCGTGCAACTGCGCACGGTGCCCTTGCGCGGTGAAGACGGCCGGCTGCAAGGCGCAGTGGAGCTCTTTGAAGAGGTCCTGACGCGGACTCCGGCGGAAAGGCGGCACAACAAGCTGGCGGCACTGGGCTGCCTGGACCAGCTCACCGGTGTGCTGAATCACAGCATGATCCAGGCGCACGTGCAGGAAGCGCTCTCTCTTTTCAAGTTGTATCCGGTGCCATTCTGTGTGTTGTGCGTTTCGATTGACGGATTGCCGAAAATCCGCGAACGATTTGGCGAGGCAGCCGTGGAGGCGACCTTGCGCGTGGTAGGGCAAACGCTGGAAAGCGCGGTGCGACCCACGGATTTTGTCGGCCGCTGGCTGGAGGAAGAGTTCCTGGTGGTTTTGACCGAGTGCGGCGAAAACGATCTGCTGCGAGTGGGGGAACGCTTGCGGAAGATGGTGAATCATTCGCAGGTGAACTGGTGGGGCGATACCTGGAGCATCACCATTTCCATCGGCGCAACGCCCGGGCACGACCAGGACACGGTCAGCCTGATGGTGGGACGCGCGGAACAAGGAATGCACGCGGGCGCGGGCCAAGGCGGAAACCAGATTGTGTTGGTGGCGCACTGATTGTCCAACGGAGATGAGGGACCTCGGACATGTTCGTGATTATCGGAATCGTTGTGGTCATCGGGGCCATTCTGGGCGGCTACCTGATGGAGCATGGGAACCTGAGAGTGCTCATTCAGCCCGCCGAACTCGTCATCATCGGCGGCGCGGCGCTCGGTACGGTGTTGATTGCCAATCCACTGCACATTCTGAAGAAAATTATTGGCGGGGTGACCGGCGTTTTCCTGGGGTCCAAGTACGGCAAGCCGATGTACATGGAAAATCTAAAAATGCTGTTTGAACTGTTTTCACGAGCGCGCAAGGAAGGGTTGATGGCGCTGGAAACGGACAGCGACAATCCCGAACAAAGCCCCGTTTTCTCCAAATATCCGAAATTCCTTAAGGATCATCACGCCCTCCCTTTTGTGTGTGACACCATCCGGATGGCGGCGGGAGGCGGCATTGAGCCTTTCGACGTGGACCAGATGATCGAGGCGGACATGGAAGTGCACCATCACGATGCGGGGCAACCCGTGGCCGCGCTTTCCACCATGGCCGATTCCCTTCCCGGGCTTGGCATCGTCGCCGCCGTGCTCGGCGTGGTGATTACCATGGGGGCGCTAGGCGGCCCGCCGGAAGAGATCGGGCACAAAGTTGCCGCTGCGCTGGTGGGAACCTTTTTAGGCATTCTGTTGTGCTACGGATTTATCGGGCCGATCGCGGCCAATATGGCCAAGGCTACGGAAGAAGAGCACGCGTTCTATCACGTGGTCCGCGTGGTGATTGTGAGTTTCATCAAGGGATCGCCGCCGTCGGTGGCCGTGGAGTTCGGACGTCGCGCGATTCCGGGCAACGTGCGGCCGTCGTTTCAGGAACTGGAAAAATACATCAAGGGCGGCGGTGACGCGGCCCCGGCGAAGTAGGCGCGGCGATGCAAGGGCCTCCGCCGATCATCATCAAAAAGAAAGTGTCCCACGGCGGGCATCACGGCGGCGCCTGGAAAGTGGCTTACGCGGATTTCGTCACTGCGATGATGGCGTTGTTCATCGTGCTGTGGCTGCTCAACTCCAGCGATAAAGTGAAAAAGGCGGTTGGCGGCTACTTCAAGGATCCCACGGGCACGTCCAAAATGGTCGGCAGCGACATGCAGGGCTCCGGCGAAAACTTCATCGTCACCAAAGACAACATGCAGGAACTGAAGGAGCAACTGCAAAAAGCCATCCGCGAAGTGCCCAAGTTCGACAAACTGGAAAACCACATTGATATGACGGTGACCAACGAGGGTTTGCGCATTGAGCTGACCGAATCGGCCGCAGGGACATTTTTCGACAGCGGCAGCGCGCGCATGAGCGGCGACGGCAGTGACTTGCTGAAACTTCTGGCGGGAGAATTGGGAAAACTCCCGAACCATCTGGCCATCGAAGGGCACACCGATTCGAAGCAGTATCCGCCGGGCGCAACTTACACCAACTGGGAACTCTCCGCGGACCGCGCCAATGCCGCACGACGCTTGATGCAGGAAAATGGCATCGGGCCGGAGCAGGTGACCCAGGTACGCGGGTTCGCTGACCAACGACTGCGGAAGCCCGACGTTCCGTTAGATCCCTCCAACCGGCGAATTTCGCTGATCGTGCAATACCTCAGCAAAAAGCCCTCCGAAGAATCCTCGGAAGAAAAGGCTGGTGGTGAGGGGGCGCCAAGAGAGGAAGAGAAAGCGCCGGCTCCAGCAGCGGCACCGGAGAAAAAGAAGGAATAAGAACAAGCAGCGCAAGCCGCCTTCCTCAAATTGCCTTCTAACCTACAGGCGTCCAGATCAGGGGCTAGTGAGCCGAAACTTTTCCAGCGGCGCTGGGTTAAATAGCAAGAAGGGGTGTCCCTACGGCCTTCGCTCAGCTGCGAACTTTTGAAAAGGAGCATTTGATCATGAGATACCGCGCAACCTGGCTTGGACTGCTGGTCTTTACTTTTCTTTGGGCAGGCTCCGCACGCGCACAGGGGAAGTTTGAAGTTACGCCGTTCGCCGGCTACGAGACCAGCGGCTCCTATCCCGTCAGTCTGAATTCCGGCGGCAGCATCAGCAATCCGATTAATGAGCTCCGGGTGAATGACGCTCTGGCTTATGGCGCATTCCTGGATTACAACCTCGCGGAGAATTTCCAGCTCGAGTTCATGTGGAATCGCAACAATACTTCTTACAGCGCCCGCCAGGTCAGCGACGGCACATACTTCAAGGCCTACAATTCCAACATTGACCAGTTTCAATTCGGCGGCAACTACACTTTTCTCGACAGCACGCACCGCTTGCGTCCTTACGCGGCATTTAGCGCGGGCTTCACGCACGATTCGAACAGCGGCGGCAATTCCGATCGCACGGAATTCAGCTATAGCCTGGGCGGCGGCGTGAAGTATTACCTGAGCCGCCATATCGGTCTGCGCGGCGATGCGCGCTACCTGCCTACGTATGGCAGCTCTTCCTATGGCGTGTATTGCTATCCGTTCGGGCCCTGCTATAGCGCGAAAGTCGCGAATTTTCTGAACCGGGGAAATTTCGTCGGGGGAATCATTTTCAACTTCTAAGAATTTGGAGTGCGGGAGCCCGGCTCCCGCTTTTACGCTTGCTGCGCGGCAGCCAAACTAGATTTAGAACACACTTCAACTTAATAGACAGCGACGGTGCCGCGGCACTCCAAGTCCAAGGCTCTGGAGTTAGTGTTCCGGCGGCGGAGGTGGCGGAGGCGGCATCACAAAGATTTTCTCGTCGATAGGCGCGTTCTGCTGGATCGAAGTGACGCGGATTGTGAAACTTCCGTTGGTGCGCGTCAGGGTCCACTGGAACGGCATTTTGACCCCATCGGCTTCGCGATAGTCGGCATAGTCAATCTGCGTGGGATTTTTGCCGAGCGGCGTTTCCGCGTAGCGCACCAGGCGCAGCAGCAAGCCGGACTGCTGATCGAAATAAAGCTTCAAAGGCGGAAGGCCCGCTCCTTTTGCGGCAACCTCGTAGGTCTCATGCCCAGCAATGGCCGCGCCGGGCTTCACGTGAAACTCCTGAAACAATTCATGAACGCGAGCCGGGAAATAGAGCTGCGCGTCTACCCGTGCGGCCGACGCCTCCTGGGCGCTCATGGGGTGCATGCCGCGGGGATTGGCGAGCCAGCCAGTTTGACCGTTGTATGCGGTGACGCTCTCTCCAAAGGAAGGATGCGAGATGGAAACGCGTTTCTCGGGTCCTTCGGAATAGACTTCCACGGGATACTGTTCGCCCATCGCGTCAATGGTTCCCTTCTGAATTCGTGTTTTGATCTTGAAGAGCGCGTCGGCTCCTCCAACCGCCGCGAGATATTTGGCCAGGATCTGGTCGGCGCTCTGCAGATTGGCCTGTTCACCTTCGTGGTGCTCGTGCGCCGGGGGCATCGCAGGGGCTTCTGTCGAAAGGATGGGGATGCCCACGGGATGCGGAGAACCGCGATGGCAGGTATAACAGCTCACTTCGACTTCATTGTTGAAGTGATTCTTGTTGATGGCGAGTTCCATAGCCATCATTTTCCGCGCGGTCTGCTTCTCTTTTTTGTCGTCCTTGTCCATGGCGTGTTCGACATGGCAGAACTCGCAGTCCACGCCGAGCGCCCCGGCGATGAATTGCATCGTGGGCACAAGCTGCTCCGCGGGAATGTCCTTCAGCACCTGGATATTCTTGAACTGCTGCTCGGCGGTTTTCGGCGCCGGCTTCGAATCTTGAGCCACCGCATAGCCGGCACCCGCAAATACTGCCACGAGCAGCGTGAAATTGCCGAAAGGACGGAGGGATTTACGATTCATCCTCGAGTCTCCTCAGAAATGCAGACATTGATTGTGCCGGAAACGGAAGTATGCAACAACACCGCTAAGTGGAGATTTCGCCGCGCTTGGCAAGATCAGTGATGCGGTCGGCGGCGCGATAGGCAAGCGCCATGATGGTCATGGTCGGCTGGCCACGGCCGGAGGTGACCATGCTGCTGCCGTCGCAGAGAAAGAGGTTTTTCACGTCGTGGGTGCGGTGATCGGCGTTGATTACGGAACGCTTCGGATCGTTGCCCATGCGGCAAGTGCCCAGCAGGTGCACAACGAACTCCTGCTCGACAACCGGATTGGCCCACTTGGTTTTGGCTCCTGCGGCATCGAGGATTTCAAGGGCGCGGTCTTTCATCCAGTTCATCATCTTCAGATCGTTGGGATGATCGCGGAAGGTCATGCGCAGCGCGGGCAGGCCCCAGGCGTCTTTGACGTCGGGATCGAGTGAAAAACTGTTGTCTTCCACGGGAAGCGAAGTGCCATGGCAAAAAATCTCGAAGGTCCGCGAGAAATTTTGACAGAGGGCCTGCTTGAATTCCGGACCCCACTTGGGAGTGCCCGGAGGCAAACCGTTGAGCGCCGCCGCGACCGGAGTCCAATCATAGCGGGCATCCAGGCCGCCACCGCCATAAAGGCCCAGCTTGGGATCCATTTCGTAGAAATCGTGCATCACGCGGCTGACGGCGAAGCCCTTATAGTCGTTGAGCGGCTCGTCAAACACACCGCAAGCGATGGCGTTGCCGTTGGGCATGAGATTCTTACCTACGTAGCCGCTGGAGTTCGCCAATCCCTGGGGAAACTGGCTGTTTGAGGAAAGCAGGAGCAGCCGGGGCGTTTCGCCGCCGTTCGCGGCAAGAATTACCGCTTTGGCGCGCTGCAAATGAGTTACGCGCTTGGAGTCAAAATAGAGAGCACCGGTCACGCGCCCGTTCTTGTCCGTTTGGATGCGATGCACGTACGAGTTAGGCCGAATTTCACAGCGCCCGGTCTTTTCCGCCATGGGAATCACGCTGGCGAGCGAACTGGACTTGGCGCCGAACTCACAACCGAACCCCAGGCAGAATCCGCAATTCTGGCAGGCCGAGCGCCCCGCGCGGGGCTGCGAAAGAATGGCCATCGGCGCGGGAAATGGATGGTAACCCAGCTTTCGCGCCGCGCGTTCAAACAGGACGCCGCAGCCCTTCACCGGCAACGGCGGCATCGGATAAGGCTTCGAGCGGGGCGGATCGAAGGGGCTGGCGCCGGCAAGGCCCGAGACGCCGACTTCCCATTCCACTTTGGTGTAGTAAGGCTCGAGATCGGCATAGCTGATGGGCCAATCGGCGCAGTTGGCGCCGGGGATGTCGCCCGTCTTGCTGTGTTCCTTAAAATCGATTTCGTGCAGCCGCCAGTAGTTGGCGGTGAAGTGCACGCTGCTGCCGCCCACGCAGTTGCCGTAAAGCACCACAGGCTTCACCTTGGCCACACCGGTGGGCGATTTGCGGAATGTGTTGGGCTGCTGTGCGGGATGGTTCGTCAGCAGGTGCTGTTCGAAGATTTTGACTTCATCATGGACGAAGTCCGCTTCCCGCAGATAAGGGCCTTGTTCGAGAACGACAACTCGAAAGCCATTGGTGGAAAGCTCCTTGGCAAGGACCCCGCCGGCCGCGCCCGAGCCTACGATAACGAAATCCACTTCGTCAGACGTCTTGTAGGTGACTCTGCCCTCGGTCATTTCCTTTTCGTCTCCGCAGGCTGCCAGCCGGGGTAGTCTTTGTCGTAGTAACCGAAGGGAGGGCTAAACACATGGGCGGGATCACGGCCAATCGCCTTCCACCCCACGAAATCGCGGTTGCCGCCGCCTTCTGGATCCACCAGGAAGCCCATGATGGTGTGCAAGCGCAACGTATTCACGAAGCTCGATTGCCGCTCGCCTGGATCGAATCTGTACGCGGCATCCTGCTTTTCGGACTCGGCGAACAGGTCAGCGAGAATTTTGATCTGTTGCTCGATGGACGCCTGAGAAAACTGCTTCACGCCTGGAAACAACTTTGCAGCGCGCTCCCTCACTTCCACGAGACCTTGCTGATATTCGGACACCTTGGTGCTGGCAAAAGTTTTCAGGGCGCGGTCAATGAAATAAACGACGCCGGCCTCGTGCGCGCCACCCACCTCATCGGTAGGAATGATGCGCGACGTAATGGCATCGAGTTCGCGCGCTTGCTCAGGCGTCAGAACATCCAGTATGGCGCCCGGCGTTTTTGCGGCTTGATGCGCATGTTCGGCGGCGGAAACCAGCGCCGGCCAATTGGCGGTGAGCCATGCGGCTCCTACGGATCCGGAAAGAAGATGGAGAAACTCGCGGCGAGCAGGTTGGGATGAATTCATGGTCCCCCGGTGATTCAAGCAATCTACGTACTGTTTGCAGTGGTCGTCAAGGTAAATCCAGGGATGAGTTACACCGCGCAACCTCATCACCTTCCAAAATGGACCCGCTTGTCTATTCGACGGCGCCCGCGGAGCATTTGGCGAGAAAGACTCGCGTGAAGTATCATTCGTTCTGGCCCAAACAAATGGCGACATTTACAGGTGCAATAGGTACCGGGGGAAAGTGGCTCCTCGACCGCATTGTGGGCGGCATCGCCGCGACGGGGATTAATCCCAATTTATTGACGTTTCTAGGGCTCGTCGTGAATTTCGGCGCGGCCGCGAATTTTGCTGTCGGAAATTTCCGCACCGGCGCGATCATCATTTTCATTGCCGGGTTCCTCGACATGCTGGACGGTCAGGTGGCGCGGCGGCAGAACCGCGTGACCGCCTTCGGCGCGTTTTTTGATTCCACCCTGGACCGCTACGCGGACATGGCCCTCTATATGGGCTTGTTCGTCTACTACTCGATCAGCAATCGCACGCCCTACGTCATCCTGGCCGCGGTGGCCACCGCGGGCTCGGTGATGGTGAGCTATGCGCGGGCGCGCGCGGAGTGCCTGATTCCGATTTGCAAGGTGGGCTTTATGGAGCGGCCAGAGCGGCTGGTTCTGCTGATCATCGGCGGCCTCTTCAACCGCATGGCGCAGGTGCTGTGGGTGATAGCCGTGATTTCGACCATCACCGTGATTCACCGCATCGTCTATACCTGGCAGGAGACCCGGGCCGGCCGGGTTCTGCCTGCATTCAAGGGAACCTAATCCACTCCAACAGCGTCCACCTCAGAAGGCGGTCGCTACATCTGCTTGAGCCATTCTTCAACGGGCGGCGCGATTTGTTCGCGGACGCGGGCTTTCAGGGCGGGGATATCGTCCTTGGTCATGCCCTGCGTTTCGATTGTGGCGTGCAGAATCACCGTGATGGTGGCGGGGCGCAACATCCAGTGGCCGGTGCGCAAGTGCTTGAAGGAGCCCACCAGGCTGACGGGAACGATCGGCACGCCCAATTGCTGAGCCAGGCGGAAGCCGCCGTCCTCGAATTCATTCACATGCCCATCGCGGGTGCGTTTTGCTTCCGGAAAAATAATCAGGCTGACGCCGCTGTGAATCGCTTCCTGCGTCATGCGCCACAAACGTTTCAGGTCTTTGGCACCGCGAACATTAGGCACCGGCACATTTCCGAAGCGCTTCATCAGCCAGCCATAGACGGGGATGCGAAAGTGGGATTCCAGCTCCCAGCCACGCACGAGCTGTGGAATCGCGCAGTAGAGAATAAACGGGTCAAACAGGTTGACGTGGTTGACCATGAAGAAGGAAGTTCGCCTGGCATCGAAGCCGGGATCGCGCTGCACCACGACTTTGGCGCCGGAGAAAAAGGCAATGCGGCGGCACAACCCGCGTTGCAAATAATCGTGCTTGCGCGGATCCAGGAAAATGGCCAGCACGATCAGCACCGGCACCACGATAATGAAATGCAGCCAGCTCAAGCCCCAAAGCACGATGCTGACGATAATTTCCCAGATCCGCTTCATACGTAGACATCCATCGCGACGGGCAAAATGTCCAGCTCCTTCACATTCACCGTGATCACTTCTCCGTCCACCATCACATCCACGGGCGCATCCAGCGAAAACTCCACGTGCTTCACGCGGCGTGTTTCGGCCAGCGGGTGCTGCGTGTGCGTACCGTCATAAAGGCGCGGCAGCATTTTCAGCAGGCCGAGGCGCCCGATCGGCCCCCAGCGCACATATTCGATGAAGCCGTCCGAGGCATCCGCGGTGGGAGCGATCAGCATGGTGCCACCGGTGTATTTGCTGTTGTTGAAGGTGAGAAACAGACAGCGGCGGTCGTCCCAATTGGGTTCCTTATCGCAACGCACCTTGAACGGACGGCGTTTCAATTGCACTACGCGAACAATCACACCCAGCAAATAGCCAAGATGACCGAACGGCTTGAAGACACGATTCGTGAGCGCGGCGACATCTGCCGTGAATCCGACACTGAGCAAATTGAACGAGTAGATTGTGCCCGCGGCATGGCGCAGGCGAATCAAGTCGACGGGGCGCTTCCGGCCTGCCAACAAAGCCTCGATGGAAGCCTCGGCGCCCTTGTCCGTGAAATCGCGCAGAAACGAATTGCCCGTGCCCATGGGAAGAAAGCCGAGTTCGATGCGATCCGTGCGGCCTTCCCGGGAAAAAATGCCGTTGATCACCTCGTGGGCCGTGCCATCTCCGCCCACGGCTAGAAAACGCCGGTAACCCTGCTCGTACGCCTCATCAGCCAACTGCACGGCGTGCCCGGGCGCCATGGTGGCAATGGCATCCACGCGCAGGCCTTTCTCCTTCAAGCGAGCGAGCTCCGCGCCAACGAGTTTTGCGGAGCGCCCGCCGCCTGCCGCGGGGTTCACGATCGCCAGAAGTTTATCGTTTCGCATTTTTCCGGAGTGGGCATTCTACCTGTTTCTCGCTAAATCGGCAGAATGGTTTGCTCGCGCTCGAGCTTGCTCAGGCTCTGCGCCAGGTCGTTCCGTTTGATTTTCAGCGAAGCGGTGAGCGGGAAATCTTCGTGGTAAATCACCAGGCCGTGGATGCGCTTGTAGTTGATTAACCGCGAATTGCGCGTTGCGATTTCCGCCTTTAGTTCATCGGTGAACGCTTGCCCAGGCTCCAGGTGAATTACCAGGATCAGCTTTTCATTCACCATCGAGCGCTGCGGCCAGACGTAATTGGCGGCGAATACGCAGAACTCCTTGACGCGCAACCCTTCGAAGGCCTGCTCGACGTCTTCGGCGTAAACATTCTTGCCTTCCTCCGTGACGATCATGTTTTTCTTGCGCCCGAAGAGCTGCAAGTGACCCGTGGAATCGAAACGCCCCATATCGCCGGTACGCAGCCAGCCGTCAACAATCGTTTCGTCGGTAAGCTCCGGCTCGTTCAGGTAGCCGGCCATCACGGTTTTGCTGCGCACGGTGACTTCGCCGATGCCGTCGGCATCCGGATTGCGGATTTCCACTTCCATGCCAGGGAGCGGCTTGCCGACCGTATCCGCGCGGAAGGGCTTTAGATCGTTCACCGTCACAGCGGTGCCCGCTTCGGTGAGGCCGTAGCCGTTGGCGACCGGGATGCCCAGGTCATAGAAAAATTGCAGCGTTTGCGGTTCCGTGAACGCGCCACCCACGATAATCGCTTCCAGTTTTCCGCCGAATGCGGAATGCACCTGGCCCAGCAGTTTGCGGCTCAGCCAAAGGCGGGGATGATCTTTCGTCAGTGCCTTGTTGATGTTGCGGACCGCTTCAAAGGCTTTACGTTTCGATGCCGGCAGCTCATCGAAACGCGCCTGCAGACCCTTTTGCAGGTTTTTCAGCACCAGCGGCACCAGGCTGACGTAGGTGATTTCGTATTTCGGAAACGCCTCGCGCACATATTCCGGACGCAGCGTGCGCAGATGCACCACCGCCGCGCCGCAGGTGAAGGGCCCGAAGAAGCCCACCATGAAGTCGATGGCGTGGTTCGTCGGCAGAATGCTGAGATATTTCACGCCCGGCCAGAACGGATAGAGGGCCGTGAGCGCCATGCACTGCTCGAGATAATTTTCGTGGGTCATCAAGCAGCCCTTGGGAATGCCACCGGTCCCCGAAGAATAGACGATGCACGCGACGTCTTTGCGCGATTGCGGCACAAATGTGGGAGCCTGCGCCCCGACCGCCTCTTCCCAGCGCAACGCGCCGCCAAGGTCGGCGTTGGCCGGCGCTTCAGTGGCCAGCACGGTTTTCAGATTTGTGGCAGTGGCTCTGCCAGGCGACGCGCCCAACTGCCGCCAGATGCCATGTTCGGTGATGAGGAGTTTCGCGCCGGAATGTTTCAGGAGTTCCCACTGCTCCTCGGGCTTCAGCTTGAAATCGAGCGGCACCAGCGTCGCGCCACAAAAGAAAATGGCGTACGCGGAGATCAGCCATTTCGACTGGTTGGTCATGATGATGGAAACGCGGTCGCCCGGCGCAATGCCGAAATCCTGCAGCGCTTTGGCCAGGGGCACGGCGCGCTGCTTGAACTCGCGATACGTCAGGCACAGCTTTTCTTCGCCGCGGTCGGATTCGATCAAGCAGACTTCGGCGGGCCACGTCTCCAGCGCGTCGCGCAGCGCTTCTCCAATCGAATTGTATTTTCGTAAATCGAGCATCAGAGGCGGGCTTGGATGCGTTCGGCGAGCGTCCGGAAATCGCTGACGCCCTGCACTTCGTAATCGGGCAGCTCGATTTTGAAATGATTTTCCAGACGCGAGAGCAGATCCAGGGCCTGCAGGCTGTCAATGCCCAGCTTTTTGTAGAAATCGTCTTCTGGCGCCAGCGACCCGGCCGGCACCTTGAATTGCTGCGTGGCCAGCTGCAGGATTTCCTGCGTGGTCTGTTCGAGAGTGCGCATACCCTTTCAATTTATCATCCCCGGCGCGCAGAAGAAAATGTCAGCCCGCGGAAGACGCCGCTAAATCAGGATTAGCCCGCGGCGCATGCCGATAGTTACAGCTTCGGTGCGCGTGGAGGCGCCGAGTTTGCCGAGGATCGAAGCTACGTGAAATTTCGCGGTATGGTCGGAGATGCTGAGGCGCGCGGCGATTTCTTTATTTCCCAGGCCCGCCGCCAATAGCTGCAGGACTTCTTTTTCGCGGGGAGTCAGTGCTTCGGGCAGGTCCGCGGAAGTTTCGAAGTTGCGCGTCGTGGGTAATCCAGCCATTTCGCGCGGGTCGAGCACAAGCAGCCCCTCTGCTGCGGCCTCCAGCGCCAGCGCGAGCGTTTGCGGCGGAGCTTCGGCGGGAAGCACGCCGCGAACGCCATTCCGCAGCAGGCGGGAGAGCGATTCGGATTGCAGCCTGGCCAGCAGCACCGTTGGTGTTTCACGCGCGAAGCCACTCTGCAGAAGCGATTCCAGAAGGTCGTCGGGCGCCGTGTCTCCCGGATCGATCACAGCCACGTCGGGTTCTTCCTCCAGAGGGTTTTCGGCGGCGCTTTCCGTCGAGGCAAAGCTACCCACAATTTCCATCCCCAGCGCCTGGAGCTGCGCTTCGAGCGCACGCCTGGCCCGCGCGGATGCCGCGACGATCAGCACGCGGATCACGCAGCGAGAGCCCCGGACTGCCGGCCACGCGGGCGCAGCTCCACGCTGACCTTGCGCACGCGCTGGTAGTCACCGCGCAGGAACTCCAGGCGCAGTGGCGAGGCGCTCCCCCGCTCCAGCACATCGGCGAGGTCATCCACGGTGTGAAATTCGTTGTCGCTCGCGCCTAGCAGAATGTCTCCCGGTAGAAGCGACGCGTTTGCCGCCGGGCCGCCCGATTCCATCCCCAAAATCAGCAGGCCAAACGACTGACGAGTGTCACGCGGCAGGCGGACCGGAGTGACCGAAACGCCCAGCCAGTTTTTGTTGGTCTGGCCTTGCAGGAATCGCCGCACATCGTTGCTGGGAATCGCCAGCGCGAGGCGTCCCGCGATCATCGAGTTGATGCCGACTACGCGGCCTTCCACATCGGTGAGCGGCCCGCCCGAATTTCCCGGTGCCAGGCGGACGTCCGACTGCACCCAGTGCCGCGAGCCCAGCCCGCGCAGCGCCCCCACGCCGTGAATCACGCCGGTGGTCAGCGCGCCGAGAAAACCCAGTGGATTGCCCACTGCCAATGCGATTTCTCCCGCGCGAACCTGAGAGGAATCGCGCATAGCCGCCGCCACTAAATTTGCCGCAGAAATGCGCAATGCGGCCAAGTCCCGCCCGCGATCGCGCGCGGTCACTTCGGCGTCGAATTCGCGCCCATCCCACAGCGTGACCTTCGCGCGCGGCCCGCGAGCCACATGCGCGTTGGTCACGATCAATCCATCGCTGGACCACAAGACGCCGGAGCCACTGCCGCGCCCTCCGGGTTGCACCAGCGCCGTATAGCGCCGTACGCGTTCGGCAATCTCTCCCAGCCCGTGAATGCTCATCTCATTTGCCCCCGTTCGGCCGCTCTGCAATGGTGATGGAAAGGTCGCGCGGCGCGCCGCCGCGCAAAAATTTAGCCGCCACAGCCATACCGATGTTGTCGCCATGCAGATGCGCTTGCACGTCTTCGAGCCGCGTAACCTGCTTGCCTTGCAGCGACACGAGGATGTCTCCGATTACCACACCGGCCTGATGCGCCGGGCCGCCCGGCTCCACTTCCAGCACCATAGCGGCCGTCTTCTCCTTGCGTTGGAGCGTCTCTCTCAGATTCTCAGGGAGGCGAACCGGTTGCAAGCCCACGCCGAGGTAGCCGCGGGAGATGCGCCCCTTCTGCAGCAGGGCATCCACGACGCGATCGACGGTTGCGACCGGCAGGGCCAGCGCGCCGATGTGCGCGAATTTGGGCGTCGCCAAACCCGCGACGCAGCCTTCGGCATCCACCACCGCTCCACCCACGCAGGTGTGCTGCAAAGCCACGTCGAGACGCACGTAAGGTGAAAGCAGCCCTCCACCCCACAAGCGGCGCTCCTTTGCCACCATGCTGACGAATGCCAGCGCGGCAACCGGGCCGCTGGCGCGCGTGCGGCCCACCACCAACGCCACATTGCCGGGTTGCAGCGCCGCGGTGTCCGCAAAAGCAGGAGCTGCGTTCTTTGCCAGCTCGCACTTCAGCACCGCAATATCGGTGGAAGGATCGCGGCCTGCGAGTTTCGCTTCCGCCGTCTGCCCGTCAGCCAACACGACCTGGATCTGTTCATCGCGCTGCAGCGCGTGTTCCGCGGTAACGATGATGCCAGGCCGCCAGACGATGCCGCTTGAGGAGCCGCGCGATTCAGTGTGCACGGCGACGGTGAACGCGCCGGCTTTTGCGGTAGCCTCCGCTAGTTCTTTCGAAAATGTGAGCCATTCCGATGACATGATTTCTGCCTCCGCGGATAGATTGACAGACGCGCAGGATGGTCACATCCGCCATTTGGGCAGGGGAAGAAAGAGTTCACCACAGAGGAAGCAGAGCAGGCGCGGAGGGAGCGGAGACTTTAGGAAAGAATTAAGACTTGGGCGCAACGGGGAGGTGTTTGAGGGGGTCGTCGGTCTCGACGAAGCGTTTCAGGCTTTCCATAACGGCGGGGCGATCGAAAAGTTTGCAGAAGAGTGCGATCTCTTCGCGCAGTTCTTTTTGCGGAATCGGCTTGATGAATTTCTTGGCGGCGGCGCGGGTCTCCGGGTCGAATTTGGTGATTTGCTGCGCCATCGAGCGCGCCACTTGCAGCGCGTAGCCTTCACCCGCCAGGTGCGACACAAATCCGGCTTGCTGGGCGGTTTCTGCCTTCACGGTGCGCCCGGTGAAAAGCAAATCACGAATGAAACTGTTGCCAACGTCACGGCGGAGGCGTGGAATGCCGCCGAAGCCCGGAATCAGACCCAGGCGAAGCTCCGGAAAGCCGAAGCGCGCCATCCGGTCGGCAACGATCAAGTCGCACAGGAGCGCAAGTTCCAGGCCGCCGCCCATACACAGGCCGTGTACTGCGGCGATGGTCACAAACGGCGCGGCGTCAATGCTATTCATCACCGCATGAATGCGCTGGATAAATTGGCGGACCCCGGCGATTCTTTTTCCGCGCGGCAGAGGAAGCGCCGAATGAAAAAGCTCTTTCAAATCCGCGCCGGCACAAAACCCGCCCGGGCGAGCGCTGGCGATAATGCAGGCGCTTGTGATGGGGGCTAGTCCTTTAATCGCCGCGGCGAATTTTTCGAGTTCGCCGAGCATCAAGGTGCCGATTTCGTTCAGCGGTTCGTGGTCGAGCGCGAGTTCTACCACGCCTTCGCGCCATTCCCAGCGCAGCGCGCGCCCGCGAAACTCCTTCACTGGTTCTGCCCTGCGGCTCGTTTTCTTCATGCGTGATTCCCCGCGGCGGCCGCGTTCTTGTGGTACATCTGCTCGATCTCTTCGCGGTATTTATGGTTGATGGCGTCGCGCTTCAGCTTCCCGTTAGCGGTTAGCAAGCCGCTTTCCGGCGTGAACGCATCGGTAATCACTGTGAAATTGCGCACCTGTCGGTAGTGCGGCAACTCGGCGTTGATCGCATCGATGGCGGCTTGCGCGGATTCTTTGGCAACGGAACCAGTGACCAGCGCGCAAAGATACCCGCGGCCATTGCCGACTACCACTACCTGCTGCGCTCCGGCAAGACGCTGCATGATTTTGTCTTCTATCGGCTCCGGCGCGATGTTGTGGCCGGAATTGAGAATGATCAGGTTCTTGATGCGCCCGCTGATGCGCCAGTTGCCGCGCGCATTCACTTCTCCCTGATCGCCGGAGTGAAACCAGCCGTTGCGCAGCACGCGCGCGGTCTCTTCCGGACGGCTCCAGTAGCCGGCAAAAATATTCGGTCCGCGCACCAGAATCTCATCGTTCTCGCCGACCTTCATCTCAATGCCGGGAACGGCCTGGCCCACGCGGCCGGGTTCGGAGGGCACGCGCGGGTCGTCCATGGTGCAGATGCCGCAGGTTTCCGTGAGTCCATAGACCTGCCAGATGGGAATGCCAAGCATGGCGAAAAATTCCTGTGTTTCCGGGGCCAGCGGCGCGGAGCCGCAGACCAGTCCCCGCAGATTCGGCCCGAAGCGCGAGCGAATCTGGCTAAAGATGAGCTTCTGTGCTGCAAAAAGCCACAAGCCACCGCCGGCTTCACCCGCGTTTCTCTTTTGCCACGCGGCGCGGCCTTTGTTGTAGATGGATTGGAAGATGGCGGGGCGTTTTGCGAGCGCTTCTTCCACGCCGCGTTTCACACGCTCCAGCAGCGTGGGCACATTGAAGAAATAGTCCGGCGCGGAGAGGCGAATCTCGTCGGCCAGCTTGTTGAGGTCGGTGGAAAGCGTCAGCACCGTTTCGCGCGTCAGGCAGGACATCATCACAATCCACGATGCGGCGAAGTTAAAGGGCAGGTATTGAAACACGCGCAGTGGCTCGTCGCCAGTGTTGCCGAGGCGATCCATCCAGCCGGTGGTACACCCCAGCATGTGATCGAGATTTTGCGTGGTGAGACAAACGCCTTTCGGCTCGCCCGAAGTTCCAGAGGTGTAAATGATCGTGACGAGGTCGTCGCTCTGGCGCGCACGCAGCGGCTCGGGAATTCCCTGCCCGGCCGGAACGGCGTTGAATATTTCGCCAAAGGTCACGCGGCGCTGCGCATCGCGCCAGACCTGCGCAACCGCTTCTCCCAACACCGCTTCGCTGGCGATCAATAGCCGCGGCGTGGAATCCTTCAACATCACCGCGAGTTCTGCCGGCGCCTGCCGCGCATAGAGCGGCACCACCACGGCGCCTTCGGCCATTATGGCCAGATCAATCGCCACCCAGCCGTTGGAATTGGGCCCCAGCAGGGCGCAGCGGTCGCCCGGTTGCACGCCGGCCTGCCGCAAGAATGCACGCGCGCGCGCCACCTGGTCGAGCAATTCCGTGGCGGAAGCGCCGACAAACTCAGCGCCGCGAATTTCGCGCAGCACCACGCGATCAGCGGCCTTTTGCAACTGCGCAAACGTGTTTTCCAGGAAATTCGGCATTGCGTCAGCGCCCCGCCGCCAGCACCGCCGGAGAAGAATCGTATTCCGCCGCGAGCCGGCGCAACCCTTCGCTGAACGGGGGCAGATTGTCTTCCCAGCTCACCACGCCCTTGCGCAGCGGAAATTCAGGATAAGTCTTGCGCACTTCGTCTTCGAAGAAAACGGCCATGCGCGACATCGCCTTGAGATTACTGACCACCGTGCGGCCGATGGAGTCGCGAATAGCGTCCGCTTCAACAACGAGCTTTTCCATCACGTCGAGGAGCTTGGTGCCGAGGTCCGGGTCATCCACGGTGAGCGTCAGGTGCTGGTGGCCGCGCTCGCGCATCAGATTGCGGATACGCTCGTCCATGGTGACCCCGGCAGAAACCACCTGCGCCGGCATGCAGGTGACAATGCCGTGATACCGCGAAGACACCATGTAGGTGCACGCGCGCAGGATCGACACGAGTTCAAACATATCGTAATCGTCGGACGTCAAAATCGGCGTGCCGGGTATTTCTTTTTCGATGGCGCGGCAGGCGACGGCATCGAGCCGCTCCATGGCCACGAGAATCGGGAAGACCTTGTGCCGCTGCAGAAACGCCTTCGTGGCTTGCGTATACCCGTCCACATAGTGCTTGAATTTTCGATCCACTTCGGCGCCGGATTCAAAGAAATAGACCGTGCGGTACTGGCTGTCTTTGTAAGCTCCGCTGGTGGCTGCGGCGATATATTTCGCGATGGAAGCGCGCACGGGCCACACGAATGGATGGATCGGGCACAACGCGAGCACTGGCGTCTTCTCGTCCCAGCCAGCGCGGCGCAGCGCCTCCCGCGCGAATTGCCGTGGGCGCGGCTCAAACGTCCAGGCGGTGTCGGCTCCCAGTTCGTTGGGCACGCCCAGGCTCGTTAGCAACTGCTGCGATTCCAGGCTGCGTGTAATCACCAGCGATTCGTTGGTGTAACGCGCGCACATCCGTTGAATCAGGTCGTCCATGTGCCCGGCATCGCCCGCATACGCCACCGAGAGTTTGTTCTGCGCGCTCGCCAGGCCCAGGGAGCCGATCATCATCGTGGTCAATGCATTGGCGAATTTGCTCTTGAACATGGAGCCTTCGCAGGCCACCACCCCCTGATTCGCATGCACTTCGCGGAACAAAAATGGAGGGAAAACGTCCGGCAAATACACCTGTCGCGAACCATCGAAATAGCCGCGCGTGAGATCGAAATTCTGCGTCATCACGCTGAAATCGACGTTTCCCGCGCCCAGCACGTGGCGAAGCTGCCGCAGCGTCTCCTGCACACGCACATCGCTGCCGGTATTGCGCGTGCCGTTGTAGCCGGCAAAGAGCAGCTTGAGCTTTTCGCCTGGAGTCCAACGCTTGCCCAGGCCAAACATCCAGCCGAAGCGCCGGATTTCAATCAGCGCACTGACCCAAGCCACCAGCAGAAAATCCGTCATCGCGGGGCGCTCCCCGCGCTCACGGCGGCGCTCTTCCCGGCATCGGCCGGCCACGGTTTGGCAGGATATTTGAATTTATTTTCGCGGCTGAATTTCAGCAATGGATATGCATACGCGGAAAATCTTGACGGCGCTTCGCCCATTTCCTCGACCACGCGTGAATTATCGAACACCGTATTCCAATCCAGATACGGCCAGAACACTTTCAGCAGGGAGGCGCCATAACCCACCGCGCCGCCCTTGAATGCGAGCCAGTTCACGGTTTTCGAAAACGGGCTGCCCAGCCACGGCTGATACCTCGGCTTCGACCATCCGCCTACCTGCGCCAGTGCATCCGTGATTTCCTTGTAGGTCTGCGAACCAGTCCCTGAAGATAGATGATAAATGCCGTATTTCGGTCCGGCGGACTGGTGAATTTTCACGATCGCCGCGCCAACATAGTTCGCGGGCACAATGTCGATCTTATCGGTGGGCCGCAACGGCAGCACCGGGAAGCGCGCCAGGGTATCAAAGGCCTGCACCATGTCGAATTGCGTGGTCTCCGGCCTGCGCGAATCGCCCAGCACAATCGCCGGGCGGAAAATTGTGTGAGGCACGTCCGGCAAAAGCTGATGCACCATGTGCTCGCAGAATTTTTTTGTGCGCGCGTAGGGATCGTAGTCGGAGCGGTTCCAGTCAATCGAAGCGTCTTCGGTGATCACTTCATTTTGCCGCTTCCCGGCCACCGCAACGGTCGAAACATGCGAATAGCGCCGCAAGCCATTGCGATTTTGCGCGCGCCGCGCCAGTTGAATCACTTCCAGCGATCCGCGCAGATTCACATTGAGGCACTGCTTTTCCGATTTGCGGTTGAGGGAAGCGGCGCAATGCAGGATGGAATCCGTGCTATCCACCAGCGCGTGATATTCGTCGTCGGAGAGTCCGAATCGCTCGCCCGTCAGGTCGCCGCGGAAAATCCGCGCGCGCGAATTTATGTATTCCAGAAATTCCGGAAACGCAAAATGCAGTTGCAGCGATTGCCAGAGCCGTTCGCGCGCTTCCTGCTCGCTTTTGGCGCGCACCAGAAGATTCAGGCGGTCGGCGTGGCCGGTGAACAAACCCGATGCCAGGTAGCTGCCCAGATAGCCCGTGGAACCTGTCAGGAAAATAGCCATAGGCGGATGACGGCGCTCAGCGAATCGCCGCGGACGCTTCCTCCGGAGGCGCCGGCCAATCGAGGACGCGCGGCTCGCGGGACTCGAGCGGCCTGCCCTCCATCAACGGATAGCACCAGCGGCGCAGCGCCGGTATGTGGATGTTAATCCAGTAGTCCCACCAGTCAATGGCTTCCGGCGCAAAATCAAAAAGCGCCTTCTCCTCGGGCGGCAGCGCGGCGGAAAGCAGCCGGGCATTTTCGCATTCGAAGACGTGCTCATTGTGCAGGATGAACGGCTCGTAAAGTTCGATGAGCTTTTCCGCGCGCACCAGGTCGCGCTCGGTTTTGGCCAGCGGCGGCTTGCTCATGTGCAGCGTGGTGGCGGCTTTGTTGATCCGCGAGACCACGGCCTTCTGCATGGGAATCGAGAGCCGCTCGTAACGCTGCTTGGAAACCGGGATGGTTTCAAACTTCACCTTGATCCAGTGCTCGAAGCCCTGCTGCGTTTTGTAATGCTTGCGGTGCGCCAGGCCGGTGAGTTCGATCGAACGCGCCATGTTCACCGGATTGATAGCCGAAGTGGCGAGTTGATATAGGCGCGCGTGCTTCCGCTGCACCAGCGCCGCGGCGATCAGCGTCATGCCGCGCGTGACCATGTCCACCGGAATCACATCCAGGCACTTGCGCTCGTTCGAAGGGAGCTGTCGAAAGGTGGTGCCCAAAAGATACGAAAGCGGGCCGGAAGTGTTGATGCCTTCGTTCCAGCCGGTGAATGGCGTGCGCTCCGAACTTTCAACGATCGAAGGCCGCACGATCGCGATCGCCAGGTCGCGCCCCTGCTGCGCCAGAATCGATTCGCCCAGGCTTTTCGTGAACGTGTACGTGTTCGGCCAGCCAAGATGCTGCGCGCGCTTCATGCCCGCGCGCACCAGGCGGTTGCGCACCCAGCGGGCGCGGTTGCGCTTGGTGACGGCGTCCAGTTCATCGGCGGCTACTTTGGACGAATCGCCGCTGCGGCCCAGCGCCTGCCTTTTCAACGCTTTCGCGAGTTCTGGGCTTTCCGCGCGCTCTTCAATGCGCGCCACCATTTCGCGCAGCGAGGCGATCTCCTTCTCCGTGTCGAATTCCGGATTTTCTTGCGGATTGTAGTTGGCACGCAGCTCTTCGCTGACGCGGCCGTCGCGCATGCCCACCACGTAACACGTGGAGAGGTGCATCAGTCCAGCATGATCGCACTTGCGCAGGAAATCGAGCAGGTAATGCGTGGAATCCACGTTCGAAGCGAGCGCATCGCGCAGGTCGGGATTGAAATCGGTGAGGCCCGCGCTATTGGCGATGACATCGAGAGAACGCTGCAAACGAGTCTGCGTGGCAGTGTCGAGGCCAAGGCCGGGCTGGCTCACGTCACCTTCCACCACTTCCACCTTTTCCTTGAGAAACGCGGCGAGCTTCGCGCCGTGAATATCCTGCAAGCGGTCGAGCGTGGGCGACTCTTCGACGATTTTTTCGAAACGCCGCTGCGCGGAAGTAGTGCGATTGCGCCGAATCAGCAGCGTGATCTTCGCAATCTGCGGAACCCTTTCGAGCAGATCTACCAGCCAGACTTTGCCGATGAATCCGGTCACGCCCACCAGCAGCAGGTGCTTTCCGGCCAGCGATTCGCGCACGCTCAGGTGCGCCACTTGCGGCGTGCTGCTGAGGCGTTCCACAACGTCGCGGCTTGCCGCCCGTGGCCGCGTGGAAGCCTGCACCGCCGTGTCGATCAACTGTGGCGTCTTTCCCCACCCGAGCTGCGACGCCAGTTTTTCGCGTGGCACCGCGCCATTCACCGAACCGCTCGCCAGCCATGCCAGCGGCCCGCGCGGCCGGATCACCGGCTCACGCAATCGGCCCGTCGCATGACCATCGCGAAATTCCATGCGGTTGGCGAGAAAGCCCTCCGCGGCAAAATATTCCGCAAGCGGCCGCACAATGTGTTCCAGGAGCTGGCTGACCAGGATGACGCGTTCGCCATTGCGCACTGCTTCCGCCAGCTTTTCCACGGCTTCGCGGCGCATGCGCGGCTTCAGTTCGTATTGAAAATATTCCTCGCCAAGCAGGTCCAGGCGGTCGCGCGTGATGCCGCGCAACGCGCTATGCAGAAACCGCGTGGCAAAAGTGCGGCTGGCAAGATACGCAGGCGGCCGCAGCAGCGTAATTCCCATCATTCCGGCGCGGCGCACCCAGCGCTGCAGGAAATTCTGGCTGTTCCAGTTGAAAAAGCCCACGCTGCGCAGCGCGCTGATCTCCAGCAGCGAGCCCTCCACGCGCCAATAGGTTACGCCGGGCACACGCCCGGCTTCGCCGCGACTCGGATTGGAAGTAGGTGCTGGCATTTTTCGCGTGAACCGCGCAACCGGCCAAACCACGGGAAGGGCTACCCTCACAAAACGCAAGGTCTCCCTTGGGACAAACCTGCAAATCGGAAGCCCCGGGCGAACCATCCATGTAACACCCTTCCCCAGCGCCCGGGAAACCTAGAATCACTAAAATTATCATCCCCAACGGCTTATCGCAACCGAGGGCTCAAAACCTTTTTGCGCTTACAGCGCCTTTTTCAGGCTGGCGGTCCAATTCAGGATGATGCTCATCGGCTGCGTATTGGCTTGTTGCGCCTTGGTGTTGACCAGGAATTTTTGCCCGTCCCGGCTCACGTCGTACACATTCTGCTCTGAGGTGGCGACCATTTCCTGGGGGTTGGCCTGAAACAGAGCTACCGGAGTTCCTGCCTCAAACGAGGTACGTGTACTGACCGGAGCAGCCATGATCTTCGCGTCCGGCGCCATAAAGTAAAGCTCCTTGGTGTCTCCTCGCCACTTCGGCTGCGTGCCGCCTCCGCTCGACACCTGCCACTTGCCTCGCGCCTCGGGAAACGAGGTCACATAGATTTCCCACTTTCCAGTCTCGTTCGAAGCGTACGCCGCCCATTTTCCATCCGGCGAGATCTGGCCGCTCCGCAGGACAAAATTCCCATTCAGGAAGGGCCGGGGTTGATGAGTCGTCATGTCCATCACCCTAAGTTCAGTCGAGTGTGTGTACAGCACAAACTTGCCATCCGGCGACCAGGAGCCGGGATACAGATCGGCGATATCTTTGTTGCCTTGCGCATACACGGCTTTTTCTTCCTGCGAGCCATCCGATTTCTTCACATACAGATTGAACAGGTGCTCCCGGCTGGACGCGAAGACCACCTGGCTTCCGTCCGGACTCCACACCGGCATGGCGTCGATAGCCGGATCAAAGGTCAAACGTTTGTGGCTACCCGCCACCGCATCATAGATCCACACGTCCGCGTTTTGCGTCCCCGGATCGGTCTTGTCCAATGCGATCAGTTTTCCGTTCGGTGAAAGGGTCACATTGGAGTAATTGTCCGGCTTACCCGCGTTGGTTAGGAACTTCCCGGCGCGGTCAAACCAGTCGAGCGTCGACAAGGAAACTACGCTCTCCTTTTGGGCCAGAATCGTTCCGCCCCCTGCCGCATACACCACATACGCAATGCGCGGCAGAAACTGCACGCTGGTGAGCACAGGCGTGGCTTCCCCGGAAAGTTCCAGGCGATCGGCGTCGAAACGCTGCGCGAACAGCGTGTTCTCGCGGCAATAGAGCAGATATCCCGCTGCGACATAGCTGGCATTTGCAGTGGACTTCACCAGAAACTTCTTCTCATCCGAGCCCAAAGCGCCGACGTAAATGGCGTCGGGTTCCGTTTGACCTGAAACGTTTGCCGCCAGATAGAGGAAGTGCTTGCCGTCGGGCAAGAATTGCGGCCAGCGATGGCTGTTTTCTCCCTTGGCTTGGTCAGGAAGCGTGATTCTCTTCGGAGTTCCGCCCGATGCAGAAACCTCGTAAAGGCCGTCGATTAATTGGCCGCTGGGCGTGAAGACGATCACGCCGTCTTTGTTCCACGTGCCGCCCCGGCCGGTGGGCGCTTCGCAGATCGTCTGCACCGGACCGCCGGCGATCTCCGCCCGTTTCAGCTTTCCGTCCGCGAAAAAGGCGAGCGATTTTCCGTCGGGTGACCAGAAGGGGAAATCTGCGCCTTCGGTCTCCGGAAGGCTCTTGGGCTCTGCCGCTCCGAGTTCATAAAGCCAGATCACATTTTTTCGAATCGCTTCCTGGTACCCGACGATAGCCACAGTGTGACTGTTTGGAGCAATGGCCATATCGCGCGCGGGAAAGGAAAATGGCGCGAGAAAACGCATCGTGCTTTCAGGCTCTTTCCTCGTCTGCCAGAACAGAGTGCCCGCGATCAGCCCAACCGCCAGCGCCAACCCGGCCAATCCCAGAGTCAGCCAGGAAGTGCGTTTGCGCTCCACGATGTGCACCGGCGCCGCATCCGCCTGGCTGTTGCCCTTGGCAATCCAATTCAATTCCATGGCCAGATCGCGTGCCACCTGCCAACGCTCTTCGGGGTCCTTTACCAGGCAGCGTTGAATGGCATGTTCCAAGGCAGGCGGCGTGACCGGCTTTGTCGCCCGAATTGGCTCGGGATCCTTCTCCAGAATCGCGCTGGCCACGCTGAGCTGGCTTTTCCCTTCAAAGGCTCTCTTGCCCGTGACCATTTCGTAGAGCACCGCGCCCAGCGAGAAAATGTCGCTGCGCCCGTCGACTTCCTTACCCTCCACTTGTTCGGGGGACATGTATTGGAACGTCCCGACGATGGTGCCTTCCTGTGTCACCGGCGAGGACGGCACGGCTGCCGTCAGCGTCACGCCACTTACTACGGGCGCCAGCGGCTTCGCAAGGCCGAAGTCGAGCAACTTCGCGCCACTCGCCGTCAGCATAATGTTTCCGGGTTTCAAATCGCGGTGCACGATGCCCGCGCGATGCGCTTTATCTAATGCATCGGCGATTTGCGAGCCGTATTTGAGCAATTGCTCCAGCGGCAGTGCGCCCTTCTGCAAACGCGCCGCCAGCGTCTCGCCTTCCATGCACTCCATCACCAGGTAGTCCACGCCATCCTGGCTGCCTATGTCGTGCAACACGCAAATATGAGGGTGATTAAGCCCGGAAATGGTCTTGGCTTCACGCTCAAAGCGCTGCTTGCGCGTCGGATCGTTGGAGACTTGTTGCGGAAGAATTTTGATAGCAACGGTGCGATCGAGACGTGTGTCCTTCGCCCGGTACACTTCGCCCATGCCGCCGGCACCGAGCGGCGCCATAATTTCGTAAGGACCCAGCTTCGTGCCTGGAACCAGGCTCATAGTTGGCCGTGATTATAGCGCAGAAGGTCGCGGAGCCCGCTAAACGCCCCAGCCATCTATTGCAGCGTGGCCGCACTTCCACTTCTGTTGACGCACCCAGCGATGCACCCCTAAGATGCCTCCGCAGAGACCTTCACTTCATGGTTGGCCAAAAACTCTCGCACTATCGGATTCTAGAACAGATCGGGGCCGGCGGCATGGGCACAGTCTATCGTGCCCACGACGAGCGGCTGGATCGGGATGTAGCTCTGAAAGTTTTGGCGCAGAATCTGGCCGACGACCAGGAATTTGTGGCACGATTCCGCCGCGAAGCGCGCACGCTCTCCAAACTCAATCATCCCAATATCGCCACGGTACATGATTATGATAGCGACTCCGGCACGACCTTTCTGGTGATGGAACTTGTCCCGGGGCCAAACCTCGCCAGCAAGATCCGCGGTGGCCCGCTTCCCGAAGGTGAAATCGTTCGGCTTGGCTTGCAGCTCCTGCAGGGCCTTCGCGCAGCCCACGCGGAAGGTATCATTCATCGCGACCTGAAGCCCGGGAATCTCTGCGAAACCCTGGACGGGCGCTTGAAAATCCTGGATTTCGGTTTAGCGCGCACGATGCAGTCGGACCTGGAAGTTACGCAGAGCTTTGCGACCAACACCGGAATGGTGGGAACGCTTCCCTATATGGCGCCGGAACAGCTGCGCGGCGACCCTTTAGACGCGAGAACCGACCTTTATTCGGCCGGCGTGGTTCTCTATCAGTTGGCCACCGGGCGCCTGCCCTTTGCCGCATCGTTTGCGCCTCGCCTCATCGACTCGATTCTTCATGAGAATCCCGTGCCCCCACGGGAGCTGAATCCGTATCTTTCTCCGGGCCTTGAGCAAGTCATCGGAAAAGCGTTGCAGAAAGACCCGGAAAACCGTCCTCGGTCGGCGGAAGAAATGCAAAGCGCCCTGGAAAGCCTCCCTTCGGCCGCCCCTGTGGCTTCGTCGCCGGTGGCACCTCCTTCCAACGCTCCTACCATGGAAATGTCCCATGTTCTTTTCACGGACATTGTCGGCTATTCCAAGCTGGCCATGGACGAACAACAGCGCCAGTTACGCCAATTGCAGAAGATTGTGCGTTCCACGGCGGAGTTTGAACGCGCCAAAGCCGAGGATCAGCTGATTTCCCTGCCCACCGGGGATGGCATGGCTCTGGCGTTCTTTGGCGAACCCGAATCGGCGGCGCGATGCGCGCTCGAAATCGGCAAGGCACTGCGCGCGTATCCGGAAATCAAACTGAGAATGGGGATCAACACAGGTCCCGTCTACCGCCTGGCGGACATTAATGCCGCCCGCAACGTTGCCGGCGGGGGCATCAACATTGCCCAGCGGGTGATGGATTGCGGCGACGCGGGCCACATCCTGGTTTCCAAAGCCGTGGCGGAGGTGCTGAGCCAACTGAGCGCCTGGAGAGGCGCGTTGCACGATCTGGGGGAAGTTCCGGTGAAGCACGGCGTGCTCGTGCACATCTACAACTTGTATACGGCTGAAGGCGGCAACCCGGCGTTACCAGAAAGAGTTTTGCAAGCAAGGGGCGAAGTTGCGGGGCCAACGCACTCTCGGTGGGGATGGTACGCCGCCGGCGCGGGTGTCCTGCTGGTCCTAGCCATCAGCGCGGGCATTTACTTAAAGCCGTGGGCAAGGACGGATGGATCTTCCGGCTCGCAACGCGTTGTCAATGTGCGCACCTCCATTGCCGTGATGGGCTTTGACAATATCAGCAAGCATCCCAGCGAAGACTGGATCTCCACATCCCTGGCCGACGATTTGACCACCGACCTGGTCGCCAGCCAGGTTGTGCGCGCAGTTCCCGGGGAGGATATCGCGACGGCGAAAACAAACCTGGGGCTGGCGAATCTTTCCAGCTTCGGCAACGAATCACTTGCCAAGATTCGAAATAATCTGGATGCGGACTACGTGGTTTCCGGATCTTACCTAGCCAGCGGAAGCCAAAAAAGTGACGCATTGCAGGTAAATTTCCGCCTCCAGGATGCGCAGTCGGGCCAGATTATCGCTGCGGCCAAATATCCCGGGACGGTGGCGGACCTTCCCCGATTTATCGAACAAATGGGTACGAAACTCTTGGGGGCACTGAACCTTACGCCACAAACTCCGGATGCGCAGGCCGCCGCCACGGTGCCCCCAGCGCTCAACGTGGAGGCGCAGCGTTACTACTCGCAAGGATTGGAAAAATTGCGGCGTTTTGATCCCTTGGGTGCCCGGGATGACTTGCGGCGCGCGACTCTGGTACAGCCCGATTTTCCCACTGCCCGCTACTGGCTGGCCCAAGCATGGTCGGAACTGGGCTATGACAAGGAGGCCGCCGAGGAGGCCAAGAGAGCCTTCGACCAGGCGAACAATCTTCCGGTGGAAAAAAGACGCGCCATCGAGGCGCGCTATTACCAATTGGGCTCCCAGTGGGAACTGGCGATCCAAAAATACAAAGCCCTGAAGGACTTCTATCCCGATGAGCCGAGCTATGCGCTGAGCCTTGCGGAAGTCCAGATCCAGGCCAGCAAAGGCGATGACGCCCTAGCGACGCTGGCGGAGATGAAGAAAAACGAACGGTGGAAAAACGACGCGCGGATCGACTATCTGGAAGCGGACGCCAACGCCACGCTTTCCCGGGCGCAAGAGCAGCATGCCGCGGCTAAATCCGCGGCGGAGAAAGCCGCGCAATCCGGCGCACGACTCATTGAAGCTCAGGCGGAATGGATGGATTGCGGGGCATTGCGCGTTTTACTAAAACAGGCCGCGGCGGAGGAGGCCTGCCAGAAGTCCGAGCAGTTGGCTTCGCAAATCAGCAACCGCAAAACCAGAGCGCGGGCGCTCACGGTGCTGGCCAACATCCGGGACGACCAGGGACGCAGCTCCGAAGAGATGGAATTGCGCAAAGAGGTTTTGGGTATCGTCCGGGAAATAGGCTCGCAAAAGGACATCGTGGGTGCGCTATTCCAGATCGCCAACGTGCTTTCCGAAGAGGGCAACGACGAAGAAGCCCTGCAATACTGCAACGAGGCAATTCAAATCGCCACCGCTATCGGCGACCGGCCGCAGCTCTTGAACGCGCAGTTCAGCCTTGCGGCGATCCTGGCGACGCGGGGTGAAAACGAAAGAGCGATGAAGATGTATGGGGACGCGCTACAAACCGCGAGGTCGATCAAGAACAGTCAAGGCATCAGCGACGGGTTGCGCGCCATTGGGCAACTATCCCTTCAGGCCGGCGACCTGACCTCTTCTCAAAAGCAGTTCCAGGAATCGATCGAGGTTGCCCGCGCTTCCGGCCTCGAAACCAATGTGCAGCTCGGCTTGTTAAGTCTGGGAGATGTCCAAGCAGCCCACGGAGATTTGATCACTGCCAGGAAAAACTATCAGGACGCCTCCGCCACGTTGCAAAAGCAGAATGATCAGCAGAATTTGGCCAGCGCAACACTGGCGCTCGCCTTGCTCACGTTCGACGAGGGCAAGCCGGCGGATGCCGAAAAACAGGCCCGCGACGCCATCGAGGCCTTCGCCAATTTGAAGCAGGTGGACCCGGAAGTCGATGCCAGAAATGTGCTTGTGCGAACCCTGATCGCACAGGGCAGACTGGCGGATGCTCAATCGGAATTTGCGATTGCGAGCAAGGTCCCTGCCAAAGACGCTGGATCGCGGCTCGCGCTGGAGATTAGTGCAGACCGGCTGAAAACTCTCAACGGCAAGGCAGCGGAAGCCAAGCGCGACCTAGCAGCCAGATTGTTGGAAGCGCAAAAGCAAAAACGTATGGATCTGCAGTTCCAGGCACGCCTCGCGCTCGCCGAAATCGATGCCCTATCGAATAAACAAACCGCTCGGTCCGCTCTGGCAAAAATCGAGGCGGACGCGCGCGGTTATGGTTTTCAGTTGGTCGCCAACGAAGCGGCGCGCCAGCAGCAAGGAATTGGCAACTGACAGGCAAGCGCACGTGTGCCAATTCGATGCAGCAGCTGATTGGAGTTCCAGTGAGCCGCTAGGCGCGCTGGCGCTTCGAGAGAATAAACAGGGAAACCATACCGGCGCCGAGAAGCAAAAAGCTGTTTGGCTCCGGCGTCGATACCGTGCCGGGGGTATAAGTTGCCGACACGGCGTTATTCGAGGTCTCGTCGAAAAAGAACGTCATCCCCGCAGCGAGACATGCCGAGGGTATATTTGCTTTACCGCTAAATGACCCCATTGCCGCAAGCGCCGATTCGCATCCCGCAACCGCGGCGTTCGAGGTCGGTGTGCAAATGCCACCAAAACCCTGCAGGCCCGAATCGCAGGTGAATAGCCCAAACTGGTCGCCGGAATCTGTAAAACCCGAGAGCAGAATGGAAAGCGTGCTTCCCGGATTGAACATGGTGCCTGAATCAATGGTCACAAATAAATCGTAGCAGGGAGCACTACCCGATAAGCTATTTCCGCCCGAGTCCACTCCACTGGGGGCCTGCTTGCAAGAGAGAGAACTCTGCGAATTCGCAAGGTCCACAGGACATGGCGTACCGTCGTAGGTGCATTGGTAAAGGGTATCCGACAGGATGCTGCTTCCACTTCCCGTGATCGTAGGTGCTGATCCTTGATGATCCGACAAAGTTCCGTAGTTCCCGGTACCACGAACCCGGCCTGTTGCACCGGCCTGGGTTACCAAGAGTACTGTAGCTGCCAAAACGAAACCGCATACGAGCAAGAGGCGAAGCTTACCGTGAGCGTGCATTCGTTTCCCCCTGAACTGCGTCAAATTGACGTGCGAGTAACGTAAGGGGGAGCAATCAAAAGGCCAGCCTCTGGCGGCATACGATTGGGAATTCAGGCTCGTGCATGGCGGTCCTGGTAACTTTCCTAACTAATTGTTTTTCTAGGTAACTAGGCTTTCGAATAAGGCGCAGGCGCAGGAGGATGTGAGGGAGTTTGCCAAGACGGAAAGGCGCGACAGCGAATCCATGGCGCAGGGTTTTGCCCACTTCGGGAAGTACATCTCCCTTTCCGTTGAGGCAGGAGGCAAGGCAGAGGAGGTTTTAGTACCCCAGGGAAGAGTGGGCCGCTAAACGCCCCAGCCATATTTTTCGGCGTGTTCGAAGGTGCGCTGCATTTCGTCGTGCAGCATTTCGGTGAAGACCGAGCAGCCGATGGTTTTCTTGCCGGGCTCGGCAATATCGGCGGTACGCACGCCCGTGTTCAACACACGCGCCAGCGACTGCTCCACCCAGTCAGCTTCGAGGCTCAGGCCGAAGGCATCGCGCAGCATCATCGTGGCGCTCAGGATGGAGCCGATGGGATTGGCCGCGTCTTTTCCGGCCAGCGTTGGCGCGGAGCCGTGAATGGGCTCGAATAAAGGCGCGCTGGTGCCAAAGCTCGCCGAAGGAATCAGCCCGATTGAACCCACCAGTGCCGACGCTGCGTCGCTCAGGATGTCGCCAAACATGTTGGTGGTGAGCATCACGTCGAACTGCGTGGGCTTCAGCGTCAACTGCATCGCGGCGTTGTCCACGTACATGTGCTCGAGCTTCACATTCGGGTACACCGTGCTCATCGCGGAAACAGTGCGCCGCCAGAGCTGCGAACTGGAAAGCACGTTAGCTTTATCCACCGAACAGAGCCGCCGCGAGCGCGCTTCTGACCGCGTAAACGCAAATGTGGCGATGCGCTCGATCTCCGGAGTCGAATAGGATTCCGTGTCAAACGCGCGCTCCACGCCGTTTTCCTTGACGTTGCCGCGTTCACCGAAGTACATGCCGCCGGCTAGTTCGCGCACAATCTCAATGTCCAGGTCGCCGATGCGCTCCGGCTTCAAGGGCGAAATATTGCGTAGCGGCTCAATCAGCTTCACCGGCCGCAAATTAACGTAAAGTCCCAGCCCCCGGCGTAGAGAAAGCAGGCCGGTCTCCGGGCGCTTGCCAACGGGCAGCGAATCCCACTTGGGGCCGCCCACGGCGCCCAGGAAAATGGCGTCCGCCTTCTTGCAAGCGTCCAGCGTTTCGTTCGGCAATGGGCTGCCGGTGTTTTCAATCGCGGCCCCACCCACGGGAAGCTCCACGAACGTGAACTGGTGCTGAAATTCGCGCGCGCATTCCTGCAGAACACTGGCCGCCGCGCGCGCCACTTCGGGACCGATGCCGTCGCCGGGAAGGAGGACAATCGTCTTCTTGAGCTTCATGAGGGGTACCTGGACTTAATTCTATTCCGAATCTTGTGGCACAGCCATTCTTGGCTGTGATCTTAGGCAATGCACAGATGTTGGCTCTAAGCTGCCGGCGAAGCTTCGCTGGCAACCGCCACGTTCTTGCGGCGGATCACCTCGTGCGCAATAGCCATCAGGTCGCGCGCGCGCACGTTTTTCGATTCGTCGGCCAGCGTGGTCACGCGCCGGTAGCATTCGGCCAGTTCGGCATCGGAAGGCTCGTAGCCAAGTTCTTTGAGCGACTGGCGCAGCGCGTTGCGCCCGGAATGCTTGCCCAGCACCAGCGAACGCGAAGGCACGCCCACCGCTTCTGGCGAAATGATTTCGTAGGTCAGCGGGTTCTTGATGATGCCATCCTGGTGAATCCCGGCTTCGTGCGCAAACGCGTTCGCCCCAACCACGGCTTTGTTGGGCGCAATGTGTGCGCCGGTGATTTCGCTCAGCAACTTGCTGGACTTATACAGTTCCTTCAAATTCAGTTTGGTGGCCACGCCAAAGCTTTCCTTGCGCACGGCCAACGCCACCGCAACCTCTTCCAGTGCCGCGTTTCCGGCACGCTCGCCGATGCCGTTCACGGTGCACTCGATTTGCCGCACACCGGCGCGTACCGCAGCCAGCGAATTGGCCACCGCCAGGCCCAAATCGTCGTGGCAGTGCGCGCTCAGCGTTACATGTTCCGGGTCGTCCAGATGCTCGCGCACCTTAAGAAACATCTCCCCATACTCTTCCGGCACTGCGTATCCAACCGTGTCCGGCAAATTCAATACCGTCGCTCCGTTCGCAACGGCAATCGCGCAGGCTTTGCACAAATATTCGATCTCCGTGCGCCCCGCGTCTTCCGCGGAAAATTCCACCTCTTCCACATGATTCCGCGCCAGCTTGATCATGGAGCCGATGGCTTCCAGCGCCTGCTCCCGCGTCATGTGCAGCTTCACCTGCAGGTGCAAATCCGATGTGGCCAAAAACACGTGCATGCGCGGAGAAGCCGCCGGCTTCAGCGCCTCGGCCGCGGCCAGAATGTCTTCCTTGCGAGCGCGGGCCAGCGCCGCGATCGGCACTTCGCGAACTTCCTTCGCCACCGTCTGCACGGCTTCCAGGTCGCCGCGCGAGGAGATCGGGAAACCCGCTTCGATGATGTCCACGCCAAGAGCCGCGAGTTGGTGCGCCATGCGGATCTTCTCCTGCGTATTCATGGAAAAGCCGGGCGACTGCTCGCCGTCCCGGAGCGTGGTGTCAAAGATACGTACGTGGCTCATAGCTGCTCCCCGACCTAGACGTTCAGTAACGCACGGGCAAGGGGTTCAAGTCCAATTTATCTTCATTCTGTATTTGATAATTCTGCCTTATACTAAGAAACGGGGTATCGGCCGCCCGCTTCCCTGCCGGGCCAGTGCGATTCCCGGGATTTCACCGAAATGAGGGTACCCAGGCGCCCTCCGATGCGAGGTTTTTGTCCATGGATTTAGGCGAATTGCAGGTCTTTCTGACCGTCGCGAAAGAAGGCAGCTTCAGCCGCGCGGCGGAGCGCCTCTATCGCACACAGCCGGCCGTCAGCTTGACCATCCGTAAGCTTGAGGAATCGCTGGAGCAGCCCCTCTTTGTGCGCGGCGCCAGGCCCGTCCGCCTAACCGACGCGGGAATCCTGCTGCAGGAATATGCTGAACGCCTGCTGAACCTGCGCGATGAAGTGAAAAAAGGGTTGATGGAGCTGGAAGGCCTAAAGCGCGGCGAGCTTTCCCTGGGCGTTAATGAAAGCTCGATCCACGCCCTGCTGCCGGCACTGGCGGCATTTCGCGAGGCGCATCCCGGCGTGCAGGTCCGCGTACACCGCATGTTTTCCCGCGACATTCCTCACGAAGTCGTCAACTACCGGCTGGACCTCGGCGCCGTCTCCTTTGTTCCCCGTGACAACCAGTTGCAAGCCACGGAAATCCTGAAGGACGAGCTGACGCTGGTCGTGCCTCCCAAACACCCGCTGGCCAAGCGCAAGGAAGTGGAGGTGGAGGAACTCGGCAAGGAAGCCTTCATCGCCCACATCGTCGAATCTCCCTTCCGCCGCAAAGTGATCGAGCTTTTCGCGCGCCACCGCACGCCATTGAACATGCCCATGGAAATGCCCACCATCGAAAGCATCAAGCGCTTCGTGCAGATGGGCATGGGCGTGGCCATCGTGCCGCGCATGTGCATCAACTGGGAGGTCGAGCACGGCCAGCTGAAAGAAGTCCGCATCAAGCAACTGGGCATTCCCCGCCACCTCTACCTGATTTCTCGCCGCGGCGCCCGCCTGCCCCATACCGCCGCCGAATTCATGCGCCTGCTGAAGAAAGCCTGAGCGCCCGGCCTGTGATAAAAATCACTCCCCTAGGTTCATCGGCTCCAGTATGCTAAAACATCGCGCAGGAGCGCGAAAAGCGGCCCATTTATGCTCAGCGGACTGACCATTCTGGCGATCGGCTTCTTTCTGGGCATGCGCCATGCCACGGACCCCGACCACGTCATCGCGGTTTCGACCATCGTCAGCCGCGAGCCCTCCATTGGAAAAGCTGGACTGATCGGCGCGCTCTGGGGACTCGGCCACACGCTCACCATCCTGCTCGTGGGCGCCGCGATTATCCTGTTCAACGTGGCCATTCCCACGCGCGTCGGCCTTAGCATGGAACTCGCCGTCGGCCTGATGCTGATCCTGCTGGGCATTCTGAATCTCACCGGCGTCACGCGCTGGATGAGCGAAAAATTCTCTCCCGCGCATCCCAAAGTCGTGGGCGAACACGTGCATGTCCACGAACACGGCGCCAAGCTTCATTATCACTGGCATTCGCACCAACCGAGTTCGGAGCACCACGGCGAATCCCTCGCCGCTCCGCGCTGGCTGCGCGGTCCTTTCGCCAGGCTGGGTGTGTTTCACTCCCTGCGGCCGCTGTTCATCGGCATTGTGCATGGGCTGGCAGGCTCCGCGGCGGTGGCGCTGCTGGTGCTCTCCACGATTCACAACGCGCGCTGGGGCGTGCTCTATCTGCTGATTTTTGGCGTGGGGACGATTGCAGGCATGATGCTGATCACCATCGCACTGGCCCTGCCGTTTTCCTACGCGGGCTCGCGCTTTGCCTGGCTGAATCGCGGGCTGGTGACCGCTTCCGGCGTCGTCAGTTTGTGCTTTGGGCTATTCGTTTCCTACCACATCGGCTTCGTGGACGGCCTCTTCACCAGTCATCCCAACTGGACGCCACAGTAGACCGGCGGCCCTACGCTGACTTCGCCGTCGCTTCTTCGAGCGTCTTGTATACGGGAAGCAGGTTTTGCAGACCCGCGACAGTGACCACCGCCACCGCCTGTGGCTGCAGCGCCGCCAACCCAAACTGCTTGCCCTGATTGCGGCGGCTGACAAACAGCGATACCAGCGCCCCAACGCCCGCGGAATCCAGGAAATTCACCCCGCTCAGGTCCAGGATGACGCGTTGCGCGGTTTCCGCCCGCAAGCCCGGCAGAAACTGGTTTACGGTTTCCAAGGCCAGCTTTCCGGTAGCCTTGTAGACGGTCAGGGACTCATTGCTTTCAGGAGTCTTTTCAATATCCAGCTTAAATGGTGGCATAAGTATTAAACGTTAGCCGATTACCGGCCCGCCTCACATTAATAGATATTCACAGAATGTACGCTTTCTTCCGGCGAACGGGAAGGGCCTCTTTCAGGCCGGGGGGAGGAGCGCCGGACGGAAAGGCGGGGCGGGCTGTTCCAAAATGGAACGAGTTCCTGCGCACTTCTCCTAGCCGTTAGGTCTGATACTTAGAATTTTCTAATTTGAACATTAGCTTTCTTTTCTATATTTCTTTTATTGACTGATTGATAACTCCCGGCTACTCTCCCATTGAGTTTCCCTCTTATCCCAAAAACGCGCGGCACTCGTGTTCCGTGCAAGGAAGTTTTCGATGAAGCAGGATGACTCCATGCGCGCCAGGGGCCGGCGCGCGATTTTTTTGACTTTGTGTCTGGGCATCGGTGGATTTCTGTTGGCGGCCGAGCCCTCAGCCGCGCAAACGCAGCTGGCGTTTCTTTTTGCCACCACGCAAGTGAACAGTAACGGCGCCGTGGCCACCTTCACGCGCAACACCGCCACCGGAGCTCTGGAGGAAGTCGCCGGCTCACCATTCGTCTTGCTTACGCCAAACTGCTATCCCTCCGCGATGGAGCCCAAGGGTCGTTATCTGCTCGGTTCGTGCGGCAACGGCATTTCCCTGTATCAGTTCAACACCGCCACAGGCGTGGTCAGCGAAGTGCCCAACTCTCCTTTTGCGGCTTCGACGGGCGGCGCGCCGGATGCCGTGATCGCCGAATCGACCGGGCAGTTTGCTTATGCGCTGCGCATCACGCACACCACGTATCCCACCAACAGTACCGCCACCCTTGACTCCTTCACGATTGACGCGGCCAAAGACGTCCTCGACCAGCCGTCCACGCAAACGTTCGAACTTCCGGGTGCGTTCGTCGGACTCGTGGTCGACCCGAATGATCATTTCATTCAAATTCTTCTGGACGCACCCGGCGGCGGAATCGGCTCGGAGCCCATCGGACAGGGTTGCGCTATTTTCTTTGATCCGCAATCGGGCCTGCCGGTAACGGGTTCCTCGGGCCTTTGTCAATCCGGCGTCACGGCGGGCACCAATCCAGTCGGCATCTCCGCGGACACGCGCGGCACTTTCCTGGGCACCAGCGCCAGTGGCCAGAATCTCCCCGGCTTCGACGTGTTTGCAATTTCGCCCGCCGATGGCGCGCGGCAAGGCTCCGGGAACTTCACTTTCACCCAGCCGAACGATCGCCCCACTACGCCCTTCTTCGATCCCACCGGCCAGTTGGTGTACGTCAATTCACAGCTGAGCGGCTTGCGCATCTTCTCGCTCAGTGTTTCTTCGGGCTCGGTCAACTTTACGGAACTTCCGTCGTCCCCGCTGCCTTCGGGGATTGACCCCACGCCGCTCTCGGCGCTCGCCGATCCCGCCGCGGACTTCACCTATGTCGGAGGTTCAAATGTCATCACCAGCTATCCGATCGATACCAGCACGGGTTATCCCGGCACGCCGATTCCCAACAATTTCAATCACGCGCCGCCGCTGAATTTCCAACCCGCCTTCGCCACTATGCCTCCGGGAGGCCAGGCAGTTTCCGCGCCGGCGATTTCTTTGAGCGCCTCGTCCCTCTCGTTTGGGCCCATTAATCCGGGACAAAGCAGCGGACCGCAAATCGTGACCGTTTCCAGCACCGGCAACGAAGCGCTGACCCTCTCTTCGATCGCCATCGCACCGGCGGGCGGCCCGTTTTCGGAGACCGACTCCTGCATGGTCAATCCCGTACTCGCACCGGGGACTTCCTGCCAGATTTCCGTGAGCTATTCGCCCATAAGCACCGGCGTTACCCAGGCATCGCTGACGATTACAGATAACGCCGCAGGCAGTCCGCAGATTATTTCACTGACCGGCACGGCCGTCGCGCCGCCTCCGCCTGCTCCAGCCGTCACACTCGTTCCCGGCACGCTCAACTTTCCCGGAACAACGACCCAGGGCGAATCCAGCGCGCCACAACCCATCAGCATCACGAACTCCGGAAACGCCACGCTGAATTTCACTGCCGCGCCCGTGCTCAGCGGCGTGAATACCGGTGACTTCTCGATCTCCTCGAACACATGCGCCGCCACACTGGTAGCCAACGCTTCCTGCACCGTATCTGTGATCTTCTCGCCGCAGGCCGCAGGTGTCCGAACCACCTCGCTGATGCTTGCGGACAACGCTGCGAACTCGCCGCAGTCGGTCACCATCAACGGCATCGGCGTCGCGGCGGCTACGATTACCGCGCAATCCGGCAGCGCCTCGGTTAGCGCCGGGCAACCCGCGACCTTTAATTTACAAGTCAATCCCGGTGCAGGATTCAGCGGCTCGCTCGCATTTTCGTGCACGGGTGCGCCTACGGGGGCGACGTGCAGCGCGCCGGGGGTAAGCGTCTCCACAGGCGCCTCCACAAACTTCTCGGTAGTCGTCACCACCAGTGGCAGCGCGTTCCTGGTCCCTTTCGAAACGCCTGTGTTTCGTCCTCCAAGCGTTCTTGCCCAGCGCGCTTCGACTCTTCTTTTCGCTCTTCTGGCGCTGCTCGTGCTCTCTGGCGCGGTCCAGATCTTTGCGGAACACAAAACACGGCGATGGTCCTTGCGTCTGACGCTCCTTGGACTCGCTCTTGCCGGGTGCGGAGGGGGAGGTTCTTCGGCTCCGCCCCAACAAAAAGTCACGCCTTCGGGAACCTATACGCTCACGGTCACGCCGGCGGCGACTCCCTCGGGTTCGTCCAAGAGCTTTACGCTGAGCTCGGTCACTCTGACTTTGACGGTGAAGTAAACCGCACAAGATTGCTACGCGGGCAGCGTCGGGGTTCCAAGCAGCACGGTGCGCATCGAAATGCTGCCGAACTCGATGCCCTCGTAGGGATAGCTCACCGCATCGGATTCGTCCGACGCCGCCATGCAGTAGAGGATGGGCGCGTAGTGTTCCAGCGTCGGATGCGCCTCGGCTAGAAGCTGGGCGCCCCAGTTGTCTGGTGCGGCAAGCTTTTCCGTATCGTGCGCTTCGATCGCCTGCCGCACTTTTTCGTCGAATTCGCGGGCCCAAGGATACGCTCCTTGGGGCTGCCCCCAACTGATCTTGTGCAGGTTGTGCACGAGGTTGCCGCTGCCCACAAGCAAGACGCCGCGATCCCGTAATGCACGCAATTCGCGGCCCAGGGTAACGTGTTCTTCAAACGTCCGCGTCTGGTCCAAGCTCAGCTGAAACACCGGCACATCCGCCTTCGGGTAAAGGTAGCGCAAAACGCTCCAGGCGCCATGGTCCAGTCCCCAATCCTGATCGGCCACAAAATGGTGTTCACGCGCCAGCCGCAAGGCCTCAACGGTCGCTCCTGGTGCGGGGTATTGCACTTCATAGAGTGGCTTGGGGAATCCGTAAAAGTCATGAATCGTGCGCGGCCACTCCGAAGCCTGCACCTGACTGCCGCGTGTCACCCAGTGCGCCGAAACGACACAGATCGCCTGGGGAAGCGGAAGTTTGCTTCCCAATTTTTGTAGCGCTTTCGTAAACGCATTGGACTCGATGGCATTCATCGGCGAGCCATGGCCGATGAACAGTACGGGCATCTTCGGAGTTGGTTTGGGCTTGGACATGGTTTCTTTCCCCTTCGACGCGACGGAATCGGCGGACGCCAAGGCTGTAACTTCCCACCTTGTGACTCACTCTAAAACAATGAAGAGCCTTGTGCTCTTCCGGCCGCCCAGCCGAATCGCCGTGGAGAATCCTATTTCTCTTCCGGTGCATCCGACAAGGTCATTGGCCGCGTAATCCAGAAAGAGCCCTGCCCCCGTTTACGGAGTAAGTCTATGCCCAGTTCATTGAAATTTCTGACTCTCGCAGCTTTCGTTGCCGCGTTGGTCGTCTTTGCCGCATTTAACTCGCGGGCGAAATCTCCCCGGATGGAATTCCCGCGGCCTGCGGTAGACGAGCCCACCGCCGCAGCCAAGGGAAAAGAAACAGCCGTGGTCTCCGGAGGATGTTTCTGGGGCGTGCAAGCTGTTTTCGAACACACCAAAGGAGTGATCTCTGCCACCGCCGGCTATGCAGGAGGCACGCCTGACACGGCCAATTATGAAATCATCTGCACCGGAAAAACAGATCACGCCGAGAGCGTCCAGATTGTCTACGACCCATCGGAAATCACTTACGGGCAATTGCTGATGGTCTTCTTCTCTGTGGCGCACAACCCCACGGAACTGAACAAGCAAGGGCCGGACTGGGGCACGCAGTACCGCTCCTCGATTTTCTATGCAAACCCCGAACAGAAAAAAATCGCCGAGGCCTATATCCAGCAACTCAATGAGGCGAAAGTCTATTCCGGCAAAATCGTGACGCAGGTGGCGCCGCTGAACGGCTTCTATCCCGCGGAGAAATACCACCAGGACTATCTGAAGCACAATCCCAACAACCCTTATATCGTCATCAACGACCTTCCCAAGCTGCAGGATCTGAAGAAAGAATTTCCGGAACTTTATCGCGAGTACTAACTCACCCGGAAAGATCGCGATTCACTTGGCGGCAGGCCGCTCCGTAACGGCTTTTCCCTGCGCGCCGGGCAGCGGCGTCTTGTGCTCTCCCGCGGGGAGATCCTCGAGCAGCTTGCCCAAGCCCGAATATGCATAAATCGTGGGTGCGTGCTGCTGCATCAAGCCGCCCGTATCCGCCGTTGGCCCGTAGTTGCTGTGCAGGTCGCGCGCCAGCATGCGCAGCATGGCCATCTGTTGGCCGCGATGATGCGCCGTGTGTGCGATGCGCCGCGTCATCACCCAGGCCATGGAACGCTGCACATCAAAAAAAGTTGTCTGGCTTTCCCACCATGCTTCTTCGCGCGACTTCAGCGCCTCCAGCCGCTTCCCGCTGTCTTCCGCATAACGGCGGATAAATTCCACCCGCGTTTCCGGTGATGGCAGCGGCGGCGCGCCCACATCGATCTTCAACATGGTGCGGAACCAGAAATCTTCGCTAACGCACTGGTGCACCATCTGTTCGTGCACGCTGCGCCCGCGAGAATCGCGCGGATGCGGGCGAAACTCCATATCCCCGTCGTGAAATTCGCTCCACACGCTGAGCACCTTCGTGCGCTCGGTGGCATACGTTTCCAGAAGAAAGTCGTATCGCATGAGCCGCCTCCGGGGGAATTGGATGCAGGCAGAGCTTGATGAGTGGAGAAAAAATGCAGCTTTCTTCGAGCGCCCAAACAAGATCTGGCGGCAATTTCTGGAACCGCCTCGCCGAACAAGTACTATACCTCTGATACCAGCCGTCAATGGTACTCTATCTTATTTATTATGAGTATCTTAGCTAGAAATCTGCCGACTTTGGGATGACTTTTTCACTCCCTTCTCCAGGCCTTCTCTAACTTATCCCCAAGTCCTTTGTTTTGTTACATCGCGCGGCTGCTTCTTTGGCATGGAAGGTGCCCTAGTCCTTGTGACGGGAAGTTTGCACTTTTACGAAATGATCGGGAGACCTGGATGAAATCAGCAAGGCTACTTGGGATTCTGGCAGCGGTGATTCTCTTCGTACCGCTGGCCAAAGCCGATGGGCCCGTGAACATGGTATTCACCGGAGTAAATGGAGCCAATGACGGGCAGTATTACGTCAGCCCCTACACCGGCACCATGAACGGCCAGACCGTCGTGCTCTTTTGCGACGACATCATCAACGACGTAACGTTCAATCAACAGTGGCAGGCGAATGTCACCAACCTCGGCACCGCCATCGCCACCAACAACTTTTCGCAGACCCGCTACGGCGGCGTCTCCACCTCCGCCGTTTTCGGCAATCCAACCGTGGCGTATGAGGAAGCGGCCTGGCTGGTTTCGCAGTTTGCCTCCAACCAGAACGATCTGGTGAACCTCCAATACGCGCTGTGGGACATCATGAACCCCGGCTCACGCGGCAACGGCAACACGGACGTCCAAAAGTGGCTCACCATGGCCGGCCAGGACTACGGCACCATCAACCCGTACAACTTCGAAATCGTCACCAACGTCGGTCCGCTTGCTCTGACCGGTCAGGTGCAGGAGTTCATCGTGCAGACGCCGGAGCCCGGGACACTGGCTCTGTTGTTCTGCGGCCTGCTGGCGCTGGCGGTTCGCTTCTACAATCGCGGCCAGCTGTTCACGTAAATTTCACCGGCCTAAATCCCAAACGCCCTCGGAAATTTTCCGAGGGCGTTTTCTCTTGCGCGTCCGAGCAATTAGGGAAAACTATTCCAGAGCAGAGTCTTATCTTGCCAATGGCCACAACCACGCCGCGCCGCGTACGCCGCTGGCGTCTCCGTGCTTCGCCACGACCACCGGCGTTTCCGCTTCGCGGCCAAACACGTACTCCTTCAATCGCTGGGGAACATTCTGATAAAGCCGCGGCACCTGCGAAACGCCGCCGCCCAGCACAATGATGTCCGGGTCGAGAATGTTGATCAACTGCGCCAGGCTGCGCGTCAGCCGGTCTTCGTAGCGATCCAGGCACGCCTGTGCCTGCCACTCGCCGGCTTCCGATTTCGCCACAATCTCTTTTCCCTTCAGCTTCGTCTTGGTCTCGCGCTCATAATCGGCTTCCAAGCCCGTGCCGGAAATCCACGTCTCAATGCAGCCGCGATACCCGCAATAGCAGGCCGGCCCGGGATATTCCTCCGGCTTCATCCACGGCAGTGTGGTGTGTCCCCACTCGCCGGCCACGCCGTTGTATCCGTTATGCACATTTCCGCGGAACGCGATTCCGCCGCCGCAACCCGTGCCCAGCACCACGGCAAACACCACTTCTTTCCCGGCGCCCGCGCCATCCGTCGCCTCCGAAACCGCCAGGCAGTTGGCGTCATTCGCGCAACGCACTTCGCGAGCCAGCGCCGCGCTCAAATCCTTGTCGAACGCCTTGCCGTTCAACCATGTTGAATTCGCATTTTTCACGCCATGAGTCAGGCACGAAATCGTGCCGGGAATGCCGACGCCGACAGTGGCGCGGCGCTGCAATTTGCCTTCGATGAGCAGCACGCCATCGCGTATGGCGTGCACCGTGCCTTCGTAGTCTCCACGCGGCGTGGCCACACGGTGGCGGTGCAGTTCGCTGCCGTCGTTCTCCAGCGCGACGAACTCGATCTTCGTCCCGCCCAAATCCACGCCCACCCGAAAGCTCGCTCTTCCGCTCATCTTCCCTTCTTTCCCTTCGGCGCGCTCCATCGGCGAAAAGAGTAGCAGATTCCGTTTCCGGGTTGGAAACGTTGCGGCAACCAAAAGAAAAGGCCCTGCGGGAGCGTAACTCCCGCAAGGCCTTGGGGCGGAAACTGTAACCGGCCTAGAAGTGGAAACCCAGCTCCACGGTCTCCGTTCGCGGCGTCACATAGTGCGTGCCGCTGAACGTGGAAAGGAAGTTGTAAAGAGCATATTTGTTGGAGAGGTTGATGACCGTAAACCGCAGACTCCACTTGTAACGGTCGCCGTTGAATAAATTGTCCTCGCCGATGGCCAGATCGAACAAATGGCGGGGAGCGACGCGCGGCGGATTCTTGTCGTCGTCCTCGGTGCCGGGCTTCGGAATCTGCAGAAGCGTTGATCCATACTGCGATGCCGGGCACAAACCGTTTGCGCTAATTGGAACTCCCAGCGGATTACTTGCGCTCGGCGGCGCGGCTCTCACGCTTCCGCAGAACAGGCCCGCCTGAAATTGTTGATCCGGGGTAAGGCCAGATACGTTCACGAAGCCTGGAGTGCTCTGGTCTCCGGCACAGTTTCCTCCGAAGCACGGCACGGGGCCGGCTACCAGGCCGCTGTCATATCGCCAGTTGAAGCCTAGCCACGGCCCGCGTTTCCAAGGCTGGTATTGCAGGTGGGTGGTCTGGTTAAAGAGTTCGTCGTGGTCGATCCGAAACACGGAATTCCCACCAGGAGTCGCGCCTATGCCCGTAACCTGTGGCGTGAAGAATCGCGCGGCAACGCTAGAAGCGACAAAATACGCGCTGAACCCATGGAAATTCGGTACGCTGGCCCGGAACATGTATCCCGGGATTTTGGAGTTGTGCCATTCGATCGGGAAGGTGATCGGCGTACTGCCGAGCACGCTAAAATCGTAAGCATTGTGCGTGTACTTCCAGATATACTCGCCGTCAATCACCGCGTACTTGCCCAGCGCCTGTTGAAATCCGGCGTGGAATTCATTCCGGAAGCCGGGAGTCAAAGGAGCATTGAGGCAAGGATAGCCCTGCAGCGCGGACATCAATGCGTTGACGACGACATCGTTGCACCCCTCGCTTGCCAGAACAAGATTTTCGTTGAAGGGAGTCTCGAGGGTTCGCGCATAAGAGACCCGTAGAACTGTATTCGTTGGCTTGACGTTGTAAGCAACTCCCAGTCGCGGTTCTGCCTGATTGGAAGTCGCCAGCCCGTTGTAGAGGTCGCCGCGGATGCCCAGATTGAACGACCAGCTGTTCTTCGTGATGGTGTCTTGTACGTACATCGCCAGTTGTTTCACGTCCGTGTGCGCGCTATAAAAATAGTAATTTCCACCGGTCGTTAAATCGTAGGGCGCCAACGTCGTGCATGGGGGACCAGGAATCAGCACGCAAGAATTGCCGTCCGCATCCGTTAATGACGGTACAAAGGTCGGATCAACGATTCCCAGCGAGTCCTTCTCCGTGAGAAACGTCTGTTCGTAAACGATTCCCGCTTTGATGTTGTGCATCCCCCTTACGTAGGAGATGTCGGAGCGGACACCGGCGTTGGTCAGCCGGCGAGATTGGGCCACGCTTTCGCTTTGAAGATCGGGCGCGAAATCCGCGAATGGATTGTCGCTCGGATAGTATTTATATTGGTCCTGCCGCACAAAAGCGCCGACGGTGAACACCGCATCCGTTCCAATCAAATGCACGAAACTGGGGGCCACGTTGAACGTACCGATCTTGGAGCGCTGGTCCGCCGGGCCAACCGGTTCGCCATCGGGTCCGAGCCCTCCGTTGTCCACCACGAGTCCGTTCCACGCCGTGGCGTACTGCATGTCATAGGAATTCGGCGTCTGAAACCACGAGCGCGTATAGCCCAGATTGAGCTGGGCGCTGTTGCGGTCGGAAAATTTATAGTCCAAGCGGTCGAACACATTCTCTTCGTTCCCTTTATCGTGAAAAACGGTGTGTTCCGGGGGATCGAGAAAGCGCCCGCTTTGCAGCCCGTTTAGCGCGATGAAATTTCCCCAATTCTGGCCGCCATAGGCGAGATCCGCCGAAAGAGTCGAGGTGCCGAAACTCCCGTAGGAAGTGTTGACGCTGCCGTGCGGTTCAGTCACGCCAAGACCAGAGCGCGTGGTTACTTTAATCACCAGGCTGGTCTTGTCTCCGAACTCCGCGGGCGGCGCGCCCGAAATCACTTCCAGAGACTGGATCGAATCCGAAGGAATTTGATTCGAGAATACCTTGCTCTGTTGATCTGTAATCGGCTGTCCATCCACTGAGAAGGAGTTCGATGCATGGTCGCCGAGACCGTGAAACAGTCCATTGGAATCGGCCGCCACCCCCGGTGTAGTGAGCGTTACCAGCGAGCTGACCGACGAGGACTGGCTTTCCAGAGGTACGTTCTTGAACAAATCGCGATCCACATCGGTATGAAACGTGGGATCGTTTTCGAGCAGGTCTCCCGCAGTCGCCTCCACCGTCACCTGGGTTACCGCGGTTCCAACCTTTAAGCTGATGTCCACCTTGATTGGAACTCCCGAACGTACTTCCACATCTTGCGAATAATTCGCAAAGCCATTGGCCGTCACCGTCATGTGGTAGCCGTTAAACGGCACGTTCGTGAATCGAAATGTTCCGTCCCCGGATGTTACGGCGGTTCGCGTGTAACCGCTCACCGGATAGTTGATCTCGACGGTGGCGTTGGCCACCACTCCGCCCGAAGAGTCCTTCACCGTGCCTTCAATCGAGCCGGAATTTCCCAGTTGGGCTCCGGCTAACAATACAAACACGCCTAACTGCACCAGTACTAAGAATAGACTTCGAACTACTAAACGCATGATTCCTCCAGGCCGCTATAAGCGATGTAGTGGTGGGGGATAGGTCCGCCGGAAAGCTGGCGGCAGCGAGCTTCCATTCATCTCGCCTGGGTTGCAGAACAGATTTGGAAATTAGGCGAGAAGCGCGGGAGGCGCGCGGGAGGGAGAAAGGGTAAAGAAAGAACCGCTGAATTCGGGGCACAGAAAGACGAAAATTTCGCTATAGAAAAGCAGTACGACACTTAGCAGCGCCACGGAAACTGCAAGCGCCACGCCGACGTGCGCCACCTGGCATAGTCCGCAAGCCGGATCGTCCTGCCCATTGGCGTGAGCGTGAGGCACAACCTCCAGCAGGAAGAAGAGGCAAACCAGCGCCAGCGCAAAGGCCACAGACACATGCAGCCGATGGCTTGACCGGTAGCTTCCTCCCTGCGCTCGGGCTTTATTTCGCAAAAACGACCCCCACGAACTGGACACGATTCGAAGACAAACCTGAATCTCTAGTGTGCTGCAAAAGCAGATGCCGCGCAATACCCGGGGAGATGCCCGTGCCCAAGGCCTCCATCAAGGTATTCGCGTGTATGGCCACCCGTCATTTCAAAAACGCCATCGGGTTGGCCTGCAGCAACTGCTTCAGGCTCGCCGCAATCTGATTGCAAATCTTCTGTACGTCTTCCTCGGTGGGATTCTTGTCCAGTTCGTATTTCGCCAGCGGAACGTAATTATTCAAGGTGATCACCGGCCCGTACTCGCGGCTCTCTGGCTGCTCGCTCGCCAGTTGATAGAGCGGCTGGGTATCTCGCGCCATATTAAACACACCCACGTAGAGCAGAAATTTGCCGTTCGGCGAACCCGCCCCGAGGATCGAGCGGCGGATGCGGTTGAGCGCATCCGGCTCCGCAAACACGCCGCGAATCTGGGCTCCCCGCGGTAACCTTCCACCGCCACGCGTGGCCTGCAACCCGCCGCTTTGCAAAGTCTGCACCAGAGTCATCGCGAAAAAATCCACCAGACGGCTGGCCTGGTCCGGAGGCGCGTCCGTGTCCTGGTAGATCAGCGCCGCATCGGCTTTGGGAGTTGGCTTCGGCTGTTGCGGGGCCGGCCTTATATTCCGATTGGGTCGTGGCGGAATTGTATTCAACTCAAAATTAGTTACCACGACGGGCACGGAAGAGACCGCTGAGTCGACAGCCGGAGACTGCGCCTCGCCGCGCGGGGCGGACAACAACATGACTATCCCCAGGACCATCGAAAGATAGCTGAAGTACAAAGTTGTTCGGTGGTGCGCCAGGTGGCATGACATGAGAAACTCCCTGGGCGGGACGCAATTCGAGCATAAGCGTTTCCGCGGGAGAAGACGAATGAATTTCCATCTCAAAACCGTACTCCTGTTCATCGGCGTTTCCCTTGGGTGCGCCGCGCCGCGTTGCGCCGGCGCGGACCCTGATCCCTACGCTCCCCTCAAGCTTTACGAGGGTGCTTGGAAAGTCCGCATGTCAGGCCATGACCAGCAGCCGGACCACTTGGTCAATCGCTGCTCGCGGACCGGCACCTTCTTCTCCTGCGAGCAGGAATTAAACCGCAAAACTGCCGCACTGGTGATATTTCTCTCATCGGGCCACAATTCCTCCGCCGCACTCGAGTACCGCACCCTGGCGGTCCTGGCGGATGCCAGCAAGCCCGACGATTGGGGCCGCCTCACCATCGACGGCCAAACGTGGACTTATGCTTGGATGCAAAAGGACGGCGAAAAGACGGTAGAAATGCGCAATGTGAATCAATTTAGAGACAACGACCACATTCACTTCGAGGTACAGAAACACGCGGAGGATGGCACCTGGAAAACGCAGTTCTCCGGAGACGAGGAGCGCGTGAAATAAGCCTGCCGTTCGATAAAGTTCTGCAAAGGAAAACGCCCGGCTGGAGCATTCCGGCCAGGCGTTCTGCAAAATCTGGGTTGATTGCGAAGGAAGAGTCTACTTGTGGTTCTTGTTGGCGGCTTCCGCGGCCATCTTCAGCTCTCTGTTCACCTGATCGAGCAGATCCTTGGCCTTGGCCGCGTGCCCTTCCATATCCCATTCGTTGGCTTGCTGCGCCGCCGTTACCTTCTCCCAAGCCTGCTGGCTCAAGTGCTGCGCCGCCGCCAAATTCGGGTGCTTCTTTCCGCTAACGTTGTCCTTGGGCATCTGGGCCACGGCCACGCCGCCGCAAATCAGCGCCAAGCTCAAAACTCCACCGAGGGCAAGTTTCGTCTTCGACATTTTTCCGCTACTCCTTTTGAGGATTGAAAATCCACCGGTCGCTTTCCGGACCCGGTGCCGGTGGGCAAGTTGTGTGGATAGAATGACGCGGTGGATGAGGGGCTACAACAGAAGAGGCGGAGAGCTGCCGCCAATGAGTCACAGGTAAGGCAAGTAGATGATAATCCGAACGTTAGTGGCCGACAACGGCCAGCATTTCGTAACGCACCGGCATTTCGATGCCAAATTGATCCAGGAGACCCAAGCCATCCCAGATCACCGTGCTCTCAATGATCTTCCCGTTGCGGATCTGGTTGATCGTGATGCCGCTAAAGGAAACCCGCCGGTTCGTCGGCGGCACACCGAGAAATTCGCCACGGTGCGTCCCGGTGATGGTCCAGGAAACCACTAATTTCTCCCCTTCACTGATGGTCTCTTCAACGTCGAAACGCAGATCGGGCAAACCCGTCAAGAAGCGCTCCACCTGGCGCCGGTAATTCTCCGGCCCCACGCCGCGCCCCTGAACCGTGGGGTCTCCCAGGGCATGGGTGTCGGCAATCACCAGAGGAATGAATTCCAGCCGGCGTTCGTTCCAGATGGAATGGTACAAGCGGCCGTACAGTTCCTTATGAGCAGGGGAAACGGACATAGGGGCCTTCTCCTACCGGAAGCAGCATCCCGGTCACCGAAGAGTCGTCACCGCAAAATGGGCGGGCTGCGGAAGATACGGCAACGCTTAGCCGCACAGCCTACCCCGAAACGCCGCGGCATGCAATGCCCTGCAGGCACTCTTCGGGGGAAAGACTTGCGGCGCCCCCGCGCGCCGGGTGCACACCAAAAACAAAAAGGGCCGCTGCGTTGGCAGCGGCCCTTGGTTCGTTGGAAACGTGCTCGATGACCATCCCCGCGCTAGCGGAGAAAGCTGAAATCGATCTACCAGAATCTGTCCGAATAAGTAATTTGAGTCTAGCGAACAAGCAAGCCCGTGAGAGCTGCCCTTCGCGTGGAGACCATCTTCCGCACACCAGAGCGGAATAGATCTCGCTATCTTTAGAAAGGAGGTGATCCAGCCGCAGGTTCTCCTACGGCTACCTTGTTACGACTTCACCCCAATCATGAGTCATACCTTGGGCGCTTGCCCCCTTGCGGTTGGCGCGGCGACTTCTAGTACAGCTCACTTTCGTGATGTGACGGGCGGTGTGTACAAGGCCCGGGAACGTATTCACGGCGTCGATCTGATACGCCATTACTAGCGATTCCGGCTTCATGCAGTCGAGTT